>LHCFI01400__coassemble_1556_pt1 | contig 33341 bp, 23 predicted proteins | sample LHCFI01400__metabat2_low_PE_038 | metagenome-assembled genome bin LHCFI01400 | reverse complement strand
TGGCTGCGGGATGTCATGACCAGTGTGCGGCCACTTTGGGTTCCGGCGGCGTGGGGGCCGGGGATATGGCGGCAGGCGAGGGCAGTACGGAGAGCCTGAATCTGGTGGCGGAGCAGGAGGATATTACGGAGAAGTTTCTAAAGAAAAATATCTGCTTTGAGCCTTATGTAAAGACGGGGCAGTACCTGGTTCCTGTGGGGCAGTTTTCCCACGGTACCTGCATCCGCTGGTTTGTCCAAGAATTCGGCTGGGATTACCAGGCAGGATATGGCCAGAGCCTTAGAGATCCTGTCCGGGAAGGAAAGAGTGTCTATGATATCGCCGGGGAGACGTGTGCCGGGGATGCGGGAGAGCTTTTTTTCCTCCCCTATATGACCAGGTCAAAGCTTATGGAGCCGGATAATCCCGCCCTGGGAGTTTTTGCGGGAGTGGATGTGAAGGCGGACCGGGGAAGGATGTACCGGGCTCTTTTGGAAGGGCTCTGCTTTGAGACCAGGAAATGCTTCGATATTTTGGAGACGGCTTCCCTGCCGGTGCGTCAGATCGTGGCCACAGGCGGATGCTCACGCTCCAGGCTGTTTATGCAGATGAAGGCGGACGTGCTGGAAAAACCCGTATCTATTCTGAAAAATATTGATGCCGGCATTACCGGTCTTGCCATGATCTGTGCCGTTGCGGACGGCCAGTACAAAGATTACAGGGAGGCTGCCGGGCTTTTTGTGAAAACCGGGGAAGAGCTTAAGCCTCAGAGAGACTATCGGGAAAAGTACCTTAAGTACCGCAGGATCAGCCAGGCGGCTAAGGAACTGTATCAGAATCTCTGAGAAAGGAGAATGAAGATGCCGGAAAATACTACGGTGCCTGCACTGGAACGGGCCCTGGACGTCCTGGAATGTCTGGCGCAGGGAGAGGGAAAGACCATGAAAGAGATTACAGAGGAGCTGGGGATTCCCGGGGCTTCTCTGTTTCGGATTTTAAAAAATCTCACGTGCAGAGGATACCTTCTGAAGCTGGAGGGCCAGCCGGTGAGATACACCCTGGGATATCAGATTCTGCATTTGGCGGCCCGATATTCAGATACCGCTTCCCTGGGGAGCCTTGCCAGGCCGTATATGGAGCGGCTGTCAGGGCTTACGGGGCAGACGGTTCAGTTTGCGGTCTGCAGAGGAGGCGCTTTTATGTACATAGAGCAGGTACTCTCAGCGGCCCCTGTAAACATTATGGCCCGCCTCTATACACCTATGGAGCTGAATGCCAGTGCGGGGGCAAAATGCATTCTGGCCCAGATGGATCCGGAATGCCAGAGAAAGGTGATCCGGGAAGCCGGGCTTAAGAAGAAGACACAGTATACCATTGTGGATGAAGACGTTCTCATGGCGGAACTGGAAGCTACCAGGCAGAGAGGGTATGGAGTGGACCGAGAAGAATTTGCCCTGGGTATCGGATGCATCGCCGTTCCTGTGTTCGGAGCGGGAAACCAGTGTGTGGGTGCCCTGGGAATTACCGGGAGGGTGGAGGATTACCGCAGGGAGAAGGAGTTTGAAGATTTGAAGGAACAGATCCTGCGCACGGCCCAGGAAATATCCGCCAGGCTCCGTGGAGGCAGCCAGTTTTAAAGAGTCAGACCATTCTTTACAAAAAAAGCTTTTTGTGTTACTATAAGGGCATAAATTCCATATATAAAAATATAATTTCATATATGAAAAAGGAGGAATGGAAATGAACAGGAAACCGTTGTTGGGACTGATCGGATTTTCAGATGGAGATCCGGAAGTCCATGAGCAGCTTAAAGACATTGTCCAAGCCCAGGTAGACGTGATTGAGGCGGAACTGAAAAAGGACGGCGCCATAGACGTAATTGTGGCGGACCGCCTGGTAAATTCTGCCGAGAGCGCCAAAGAAGAGGCCGAAAAGCTGAAAGCAAAGGGCGTGGACGGGACTATTTTTTCTTATGGAGTTTTTGCCTTCCCGAATTTTTCTGCCATTGCGGCAAAGAATGGAAAAGGACCGTATCTTTTGGCAGCCAACCTGAATCCAGACTGGCCCGGCATGGTGGCTATGCTGGCCGCAGGGGGGGCCCTGCATCATCTTGGCATTGAACATTTTCGGGCAGCCGGTGACTTCCGGGATCCCAAGGTGCTGGGGAAGATTATTCAGTTTGGAAAATGCGCTAAGGTAGTGTCAGGGCTGAACGGGCAGAAGTACGGACTGCTGGGGGGCAGAAGCCTGGGCATGTACAGCTCTACTGTGAGTATGCAGGACTGGGAACAGCTTTTCGGTGTGGACGTAGACCATATGGATCAGTCGGAGATCCTCCGCAAGGCCGCCGAGGTCAGCGATGAGCAGGTGGAGAAAGCCTTTAAGTGGCTGACGGAGAATGTGGGCAGGATTGAGTATGACGGCAGCCGGCTGACGGAGGAGAAGCTTAAAGAACAGATCCGGCATTATGAGGCAACCAAAGCCATAGTGAAAGAAAACAATTATGACTTTATCGGGGTGAAATGCCATTATGAGATGAGCCGCCATTACTGCACCGAGTGCCTGAGCGCAGCATTTATGAATGATCCCTACGACTGGGACGGTCCCAAGGAACCCTGCGTCTGTGCCTGTGAGGCGGATTCTGATGCGGCTCTCACCATGCAGATTTTGAAGCTGCTTACCAATGATCCTGTTATCTTCATGGATATCCGCCATTATGATGCGGAGAATGACGTGATGATTTTCTGCAACTGCGGTTCCCAGTCTACATACTATGCCACCGGCACAGAGGATTATAAGGCCAACCTGGCCAAAACGACTCTGTACCCCTGCCTGGAGATGTATGCGGGAGGCGGCTGCCACGTAAACCTTCAGACGAAGCCTGGGACGGCTACCATTGCCCGTCTGAACCGCTACCAGGGAAAATACCGCATGACGATCATTCCCACAGAATTTGTGGAGATGCCCAAGGAGAAGGAAGCGGAGACCACGAAAGAGTGGCCCCATGTATTTGCCAAGCTTCCCTTTGACCATGAGATTTTCCTTGACAAGTTTGATGCGAATCACTGCCATGCGGTATACGGGAACCATGTGGAAGAGCTGAAGATAATCTGTCAGATGCTGAACATAGATGTGGAGATGCTGGGAGAAGCGTAAAAAAATGTAGAAGAAACAAGGGGGGAACAAACACATGCAGAGAATTTTAAACAATCCAGACAACATAGTGGATGAGATGCTGGAAGGCTTTCTCAAAACCCATGGAAACATCGTAAAAAAGACGGACAATCCCCGGGTGGTGGCTGCCAAGGCGGCTCCCGTCCAGGGAAAGGTGGGGGTAGTGACCGGCGGAGGCTCGGGCCACAAACCGGCCTTTATCGGATATGTGGGGAAGAACCTCTGCGATGCCGCCGCTGTGGGAGAGATCTGTTCATCGCCTACGGCCGTAGCTTTCCTGGACGCCTTTAAGGCGGCGGACGGAGGGGCGGGGATAGCCTGTCTCTATGGCAACTACAGCGGCGACAACATGAATGTAAAGATGGCTGTGAAAATGGCTAAGAAGCAGGGACTTACCGTAAAGACAGTCATTGCCAACGACGACGTGGCCAGCGCTCCCAAAGACCAGAAGGAGAAACGCCGGGGCGTAGCCGGGGAGATCCTCATGTGGAAATGCGGCGGCGCCAAGGCAGCCCAGGGAGCGGATCTGGATCAGGTGATCGCAGCGGCCCAAAAGGCTATCGACAATACAAGGAGCGTGGGAATCGGCTTGACGCCCTGTACTCTGCCGGCTGTGGGGCATCCCAATTTCGAGATCAAGGACGGCACTATGGAGGTCGGCATCGGCCATCACGGGGAGCCGGGAATTGAGGTGTGCCCCCTGGAGACGGCTCAGCAGATGGCAAAGCGTATGACGGACATTGTGCTTCCTGATTATCCTTTTGAGGCAGGGGATGAGGTAGTGGTGCTGGTATCCGGACTGGGGGCCACGCCGGTGATGGAGCTCTACGTGCTGTACAATGAGGTGGAGAAGATCCTTACAGAAAAAGGAATCAGGATTTACAAGCCTATGGTGGGAAACTACTTTACCTCCCTGGACATGATGGGGGCTACCCTGACGGTTATGAAGCTGGATGAGGAACTGAAAGAACTGATTGATATGCCGGTATACAGCATGGGCCTGAAGGAGGAATAAAGGTGAAAAATTCATTTGCAAACGCAGAGGGAAAGAAGATCCTTCTGAAAATGGTAAAGGCGATCCAGGAGAATAAGGCGTATCTGGGGGATATTGACGGTCTCATTGGGGACGGGGATCACGGAATGAACATGAACAAGGGATTTACCGTCTTTGAAGAGCGCTTTGCGGATCAGGATTTTTCCTTCACGGAGGGCCTGGACGATCTGGGGATGATCCTTCTGAATGAGATCGGAGGCTCCATGGGTCCCATTTACGGAACCATATTTATGGGAATGGCGGAGCAGGGAGAGGATCTGGAAGAGATCAGCCTGGAAGAGTTTGCGCAGATGCTGGAGCACGGCTTCTCCGAGCTGCAGACGATTATCGAGGCCCAGGTAGGAGACAAGACGTTGGTGGACACCCTCTCTCCAGCCGTGGATGCCCTGAATGAGTCGGTGCAGACAGGCGAAAGCTTTGATAAGGCCCTGGGCGCCATGAAGGAGGCTGCGCAGGCCGGAAGAGATTCCACCAAGGATCTGGCGGCAAAATTCGGCCGTTCCAGCCGGTTGGGGGAGCGGTCCAGGGGCGTCCTGGATGCAGGAGCAACCTCCTGCTGCCTGATTTTGTGCGCCATGGCTGACGGGATAAAGGAATTGCTGTAGAGTTTTATTAAAAGGAGGAAGGATCATGCATACAATCGCCATCGGATGTGACCCAAACGCACAGGCAGAGAAAGAGAAGCTGATGGATTTTTTAGAGAAGAAAGGGTATGAGATCACAGATTTCGGAAGCCAGGATCCCATCTACGCCAATACAGCCATAGCTGTGGCGGAGGCCGTGGCAGCCGGGAAATATGACAGGGGAATTCTCATCTGCGGTACCGGCCTGGGGGTTTCCATTGCGGCCAACAAGGTAAAGGGCGCCTACGCCGCCCTTCTCTCTGACGTATATTCCGCTAAGAGAGCACGCTTAAGCAACGACGCCAATATCGCATGTTTCGGCGCCTTTACCATCGGGCAGAAACTGATGGAAGAGCTTGCGCTGGCATTTCTGGAGAACGAATTCGTGCCGGGGTGCCCTTCTCAGGAGAAGGTAGACCGTTTCGTGGCCTATGACCGTGAGAGAGGTTAAAACACTGCTGGCAAAATCGCTTTGGAGGTAGAAAATGGATAGGGAAGAAAAGAACATACAAGCAGAACAGGAAAGGAGGGTGATTACCCAGGGAGAAGAGATTGAGAAAGCCAGGAAATTCTTTGACGGAGACAGGTTTGCGGTAGAAAACGGCGCCGTGATCGAGGCCATTGGGGATCATTACGCCAGATGCAGCATGAAGCTGGAGCCCAAGCACCGCAACGCTGTGGGCATAGTCATGGGAGGCGCATATTTTACCCTGGCGGATTTTGCCTTTGCTGTGGCGGCAAACTGGCAGAGGGTGGGGACAGTTTCTCTGACAAGCAATATTACCTTCTGCGGGGCGGCCAAGGGAGAATATATCTGTGCGGAAGCTGTCTGCAAAAAGGATGGACGCAGTACCTGCCTGTATGAGATAAACGTAAAAGACGAGCTGGGAAATTTAGCGGCAGTCGTGAGTATAAATGGATTCCACCGTGCATAATATTACCATCAGAAAAAGATGGGAGTGAAAGGATGAGACAGTGGTGGAGACAAAGCAGTGAGATAAAGAAATGGGAGGCGGCAGGGTTCCTTGTCTACAGTATTCTGGGGACTCTGCTGCACTTTGTCTATGAGTGGAGCGGCGGACAGCCGGCGGCAGGACTTATAGGACCGGTAAATGAAAGTGTATGGGAACATCTGAAGCTTTTATTTATGCCGGTCTTTTTTTATTCTCTCATAGAAGCCTGGAAAGGCCCGCAGATTCCAGGACTCTTGTGGATTAAGTTTAAGGCCGTGCTTTTGGGAATGGCCTTCATCCTGGTCTCCTTCTATACCCTTACGGGGCTTGCGGGGAGGAACATTGACTGGCTCAATATCGTAATCTTTTTCGCGGCGGCTCTTCTGGTTGCCCGCTATACCGTAAAGGCCTCTCCCAGGGAGATTTCCCCGGAGGATGGAGGGGAAGACCGAAAGGCGGAGGGCAGGAATTGGCTGGGGCTGATTCTGTTTCTGGGGCTCTTCATATTGTTCGCATGGTTTACGGCAGCCCCGCCTAAGCTCCCGGTGTTTATCCCTCCCTCAACGATATCTTCTTGACATTTCTCTTCTGATACGCTATAATTTCGTTGCATTAAACTTTTAAAGCTTAACGCTTTAACGTGCGAAAAGCGGAAGATGAAGGAGAAAGAGAAATGGCAAGCAAAGTGATTTTGCTGGTTTTATTCCTGCTCTGTATGCTGGGAGTGGGGATCTATGCCAGAAAACTTGTGACCAACGTAAATGGTTTTATTTTAGGCGGGAGAAGCGTAGGGCCTTGGCTGACCGCTTTTGCCTATGGGACATCCTATTTTTCAGCCGTTATTTTTGTAGGCTATGCCGGCCAGTTCGGCTGGCGGTTCGGTCTGGCCTCCACCTGGGTGGGGCTGGGGAACGCCATTCTGGGAAGCCTGCTGGCCTGGGTGGTTCTGGGAAAGCGCACCAGGAAGATGACCCATCATCTGGAGGCGGCTACCATGCCAGATTTCTTTGGAAAAAGGTTTGGCAGCAGAGCCCTTCAGATTGCGGCTGCAGCCATTGTTTTTGTATTTTTGATTCCGTATACGGCTTCTGTGTACAACGGTCTTTCCAGGCTGTTTGAGATGGCCTTCCATATTGAATACCGCTATTGCGTAATCGGTATGGCGGTGCTGACGGGAGTTTACGTAATTATGGGAGGCTACATGGCCACGGCTATCAACGATTTTATCCAGGGAATTATCATGCTGGCAGGGATCGTGGCGGTGATCGCCTACGTTCTGGCAGGCCAAGGAGGATTTATGGAGGCTGTACGCAGCCTTTCCCTGGTGGAGGACGCAGCGGTCTCCAACGGCATGAACGGAGCTTTTGCCTCCTTCTTCGGGCCGGATCCTGCCGGACTGCTCTCCGTGGTGATCCTTACTTCCCTGGGGACCTGGGGGCTGCCTCAGATGGTACATAAGTTCTACGCCATCCGTGATGAAAAATCCGTTATGACGGGCACGGTGGTTTCCACTCTGTTTGCGGTGATTGTGGCTGGAGGATCCTATTTCCTGGGAGGTTTTGGCAGACTTTTCTCCCAGGCGGCAGCGGGAGCGGACGGATCTGTGCAGTACGACGCAATTATTCCGGCGATGCTGGAGGAAAGCCTGCCGGATATTATGGTAGGTGTGGTGATTGTGCTGGTGCTTTCCGCATCCATGTCCACCCTGTCTTCCTTGGTACTGACCTCCAGTTCCACCCTGACGCTGGATTTCCTGAAGCTTTTGGTCTTCAAGAAGATGGATGACCGGAAACAGCTTTTTGTGATGAGAGTGCTGATCGTGTTTTTCGTGGTGGTCTCCGTGGTGCTGGCTTTGGATCCCCCCACCTTTATTGCCCAGCTTATGGGAATTTCCTGGGGAGCCCTGGCCGGAGCTTTCCTGGCGCCTTTCCTCTACGGACTGTTCTGGAAGCGGACCACGAAAGCGGCTGTGTGGGCGGCTTTCATCTGCGGCGTGGGGATTACAGTGGCCAATATGTATCTGAATTTCTTCTCATCCTCCATTGTAGCCGGAGCCTTTTCTATGATATTTGGCCTGGTGGTCGTGCCGGTGGTCAGTCTGCTGACGCCCAGGCCGGATGAGAAGAAGGTGGATGATATTTTCTTTTCCCTGGAAGAGTAGGGAGAGATCAGCGAAGGGAAACATACAGATTTCGGGAATCCTTGGGAGGGTTCCCGAATTTCTTTTTATAAGCCCGGTAGAAGGATGAGTAGCTGGGAAAACCGCTTTGCAGGCAGGCTTCCGTGACGGAGAGCCCCTCCCGGATCAGAGAGCGGGCGTGGAAGAGCCTCTTTTCCGCAATATAATTTCCAAGAGTACTCCCTGTCTCCTGGCGGAACAGATGCATCAGATAGGAACGGTTTACGTAGCAGCAGGAGGCAATTTCCTCCACGGAGAGAGGCTGCTGCAGGTGGCTGTTAATATAGGCGAGGGCTTTGTGTACCACAGGATGGGAGGAAGCAGAGAGAAATACAGGGGCTTCTGCCAGGAGGGAACGGTTCAGGAGAATCAAAAACTGCAGAAAAAGGCAGCGCTGATACAAAGGGGAGGCGAAGCTGTTTTCTGCAATCTCCTGGCTCAGGGCAGAGAGCAGAGGAAAAAACGGCGTATTTTCCCTGGCGCCCAGGCGGATCACGTGGCTGCGGTTTTTGAGACACTGCCTGTAGCATCCGAATAAATCGGCGCCCTCCTGGAGGCATAGGTCAAAGAAGGCAGGGGACATGTAGGAAATCATTCGTTCGTAGGGCGCTTCTGTATGGATAACAGGATGGTGAACCTCCCCGGCTGGCACCAGGACAATATCGCCGGGCAGCAGCTCATACGTCTTTCCCTCCACAACGTAGCTGACATTTCCCTGAAAAAATACGAGAAGCTTATGAAAATCGTGGTAGTGGCTTTGAAATTCCCGTCCTTCCCGGGTAGTGAGGTAAAAGAGACGGAAATCCGTGGTAAGGTAACCGGTTTTTGGAGAAGGGGTTTTGTTATTTTCCATAGAATATCCTTTCTTGATTTTCTCAGGTTCGTACCGGCGTCTTGGCCGTCAGGGGCAGGGCCCACGCAGTTCTGGGTGAAACGTATCACATTACAGCACAATATGCAAGAAAAAGAACAGAATTTAGGTTTTTATTTTATATAATGAGCGTAAAATAGAAAAAAACGCTGCGGATAGCCGGAAAGCAGCGGAAAACCAGTGGACGGATGAGAAGGGGGACTTTATAATGGAAATGGTATTGAGCAAGTATCACAGTTTTGGAAACGACTATCTGATTTATGACTGCAGAAAGAATGAGTATGAGCTGAAGCCGGAGGATATCCGCAATATCTGTGACCGGCGCTTCGGGGCGGGAGGAGACGGCATCCTGGCAGGGCCGGTGCCCATGTTTGGAAAAACCGGCGTGAAGATTTATAATCCCGATGGAAGCGAGGCGGCCATCAGCGGCAACGGCCTCTGCATTTTTGCAAAATATCTTAAGGACGCAGGGTATGTGGTGAAAAAAGAATTTGTCATCCAGACCAGAAGCAGGGAAGTGACCGTCCATTATCACAATGAGGCGGCTACGGAGATGACCATTTCTATGGGACGCCTTTACTGCGGGCAGACGGACGGAGAGGGTCAGAGCAGGAGTGAATTTATACCTGTGGAATACGAGGGCAGGACATACAGGGGAATGTGTGTGTGGATGGGAAACCTTCACTGTATTATTCCCATGGAAGAAATCTCCAAGGAGGCAGTCTGCCGGATTGGAAGAATGCTGCAGAAAGATGAGAGATTTCCTGAGGGGGTCAACACCCAGATTATCAGAGTGCGAGATAAGAACAACCTTGACACAGAGGTATATGAAAGGGGAGCGGGATACACTCTGGCATCCGGCAGCAGCTGCTGTGCGGCGGCAGGGGTTGCCTCCCTTATGAACCTGACAGATCCCTGTGTGTATGTCCATATGCCCGGCGGCACTCTCACAGTCCGTCTGGATGCGGAGATGAATGCGGAGATGACAGGAAAAGCAGATTATATCGGGCAGATCAGTCTTTCCTATGAGTTTTTGGAGAAATACCACATTGGAGTATAAAAGATTTAATGCGGCAAGGAGGAAAGAGGGAGAAAATGAACGTCAGGAAGACACGGCCGGAGGATCTTGAGAGGGTCATGGAACTGTATGCCGAGGCCAGAGCATTTATGAAGAGGACGGGAAATCCGAATCAGTGGAAAGATTCCCATCCGGCGGAGAGCCTGATCCGGCGGGATATCGAGGAAGGCATTGGCTACGTATTGGAAGAAGAGGGGCAGATAGCGGCTGCTTTCATGTTCCGTATTGGAGAGGATCCCACGTACCGGGTCATAGAGGACGGGGAGTGGCTGCGGGAAGGTCCCTACGGGGTGATTCACAGGATTACCGCATGGAACAAAAGCAGGGGGGCGGCTTCGGAATGTATGAAATGGTGTTTTGAGCAGTGCGCAAATCTCCGCTGCGATACCCACCAGGACAATAAGATTATGCAGCATGTGCTGGAGAAGAATGGGTTTAAGCGATGCGGCGTGATTTATCTGGAAAATGGGGAGCCCAGGATTGCTTATCAGAAGGTATAAAGAATGCGGATTTTCGGAAATTGCCAGTTTTGCTGGTAATTTCTGGAAATCCGCTTTTTTTGGCAGGAATGCTGTATAAATTAGGGAAAACAGACAAAAAATACATTGCTTTTGTTGAAGAAAAAGGTTATAAGTATATATAGGTGCTTTTAAAAAATACCTTAAAATCACAACGATATTTTTAGTTTACATAAATTCAGAGGATGCAGGTATCATGTCAGAAACAGTACAGTATCAAACCTGGCCCCTGTCCTTCAGTCAGAGAAATATCTGGGATCTGGAGAGGGCCTTTGAGGGGACGTCTATCAACAACATCAGCACTACTTTGAAGATCCAGGGGAGAGTGGATTTTGCCCTGCTTCAGAAGACTCTGAATCTGATGATTGAGAAGGATCCTTCCCTGCGCAGCAGGATCACGATCATGGAAGGGGAGCCTGTGTGGTATACGGCTCCTTATGTCAGGGAGAATTTTCCGATTTATGATTTTTCAGGAGCAGGAGAGAAGGGGCTGAAGGTTTGGGAGGACACCCTTACAAGAGAACCGATCTCTGTACTGCGCTCCCCTCTTTACCGGTTCGTCCTGTTCCGCACAGGAGAGCATTCCGGCGGCGTATTTATTAAGATTCATCACATCGCCTCTGACGGCTGGTCCCAGGCTTTGGTGTGCAACCGGATCGCCCAGACGTATCTGGAGCTTTTATACGGCGGTGAAGCCATGCTGGAGGAATCCCCTGGCTATGAGCTGCATGTGCAGGAAGAGCGGGAATACATCGGTTCAGGCCATTATGAGAGAGACAGGAGATACTGGAAGGAGCAGCTTTCCCATTATCATATGCCGTCCGTGATCAAGGATCTGAAAGGGGCCGAGATCAGTCCGGTGGGAAGACGTGTAAGTTTTCAGCTTCCTCAGCATTTAAACCACGCGATTTATACCTTCTGCATGGAGAATCGGGTGGCTCCTTTTGCTGTCTTTTACATGGCTCTGGCTATTTATTTTAAACATATCCGGGGAGAAGAGATTTTTACCATCGGCGTGCCCATTTTTAACCGCACCAGCTACGTATTTAAGCAGTGTACGGGAATGTTTGTGAGCACCCTCCCCTTTATCAATGAAATTGACGGGGAGTGGACCTTTAAGGAGTTTAATGAAAAACTGGCGGAGTCCTGGTATGAGCTTCTGCGGCACCAGAGATTCCCCTTCAAGGATATTACGGCCATGGCCAATGCACCTGACGGGAGGCTGTTCCAGGTGGCTTTGTCCTACCAGGACAGCAGGGTCTACGAAAGTCACGACACCTCCGTGACTTTTTCCGGCCGGTGGCATTACAGCGGCTATCAGGCGGAGCAGCTCTGCATCCATCTGAGCAATCTGGATTCCCCGAGGCAATACGCAGTGGATTACGACTATCTGACCCAGTTCTTTTCAGAGGAAGAGATTGCCGTATTTCATTTCTGTCTTATGAATCTGCTCTCAAAGGCTTTTGCCAATCCCAATATGAAAATCTGTCAGCTCTCCATGCTCAGTGCGGAAGTGCAGGAGAAGGTTTTGTATACCTTTAACCGGACAACCCGGTATATAGGGAAGGCCGATGCGTACCAGATCTTTTCCAATACTGCCCGCCGCTATCCTAAGAGAGCGGCGCTGATTTGGCAGGGAGAGCGTCTGACCTATCAGGAGCTGGCAGGGATGGCGGTGACTGTGTCGGAGGCTCTTTTGCGGATGGTTCCGGGGAAAAAGGGGCTGGCGGCAATTTGCCTTCCCAGGCAGTTCTCTTTGTTTGCCGGCATTCTGGGGACGCTGCGTCTGGGCTGGGGCTATCTGCTGATCTCCCAGGAAACGCCGAAGCTGCGGGCCCTGGAGATTCTGAATCAGAGCCAGGCGGATGTGCTGATTACTGATCTGGCTTCGGCTGGGGAGCTTCAGGAGAAGGGCCTCTCTATTCCAATTCTGGACGGGGATGGAATCCTTCCGGCCGCAGGGGAATCTATAGAATCCAGACATGAATCCTCCCTGGAGGATCTTGCCTATGTAGTCTACACTTCCGGAAGCACAGGGAAGCCAAAGGGGGTGGAGATCACCCAGAAAAGCCTTGTGAATCTGGCCCAGGCAATGAGTACTGTATATGGAGGGGGAGCCGTTCTCTCAATGTGCAGCATAGGGTTTGATGCCTTTGTGTTGGAGAGCAGCGCAGCTTTGCTGAACGGGCGCACCATTGTTCTTCCCACGGAGGAAGAGCTGGAGTCACCCAGGCGCCTGGCCCGACTGATTACTGGATATGCGGTGGGATTTATGGCCACCACTCCCTCAAGACTCTTTTTCCTGAGCAAGGAAGAAACGTTTTCCAGGGCCCTGGCCAATGTGGAAGCCATTGTATGCGGGGGAGAATCCTTTCCGAGGGAGCTTTTGGTGAAGCTTTCTATGTGTACGGAAGCCCGTATTTACAACCAGTATGGCCCTTCGGAAGCCACAGTGGCAGTGAGCCACAAACTTTTAAATCAGGCTGCGGCCATCACGGCAGGCTCCCCGCTCCAGAACTGCCGCCTATATGTGCTGGATGAGTGGAGGAAGCCTCTGCCCACAGGCGTATACGGAGAACTCTATATCGGGGGAGCGTGCGTGGGGAGAGGCTATAGGAATGATCCCAAGCTGACAGAAGAGCGGTTCTTCCCCAGTCCCTTTGAGAGCGACGAGCGCATATACCGCACAGGAGATATTGCCTGCTGGACGGAGGACGGGGAGATTATCCTTGCCGGTCGGAAGGACCGCCAGATTAAACTGCGGGGGCTGCGGGTGGAACCCCAGGAGATTTCCTCTTGCATCGCTTCCCATCCCGGAGTTTCCGATGCTGCGGCCCGGGTACTGACCGTGGCCGGACAGACGGTGATTGCCGTGTACTACACTTCAGATACAGAACTTTCGGAGGTAGAGCTGCTTACCTTTGCGGCCTCCTACCTTCCTCACTATATGCTGCCCTCCTTTGTCATCCGGGTGGACTCGATTCCGCTGACCTCCAACGGCAAGGTGGATGAGAGCAGGCTGCCCCTTCCCCAGGTGGGGGATGAGCTCTCCCAGGATACAGAGGACAGCCTTGTACGGATGATTATGGAAATATTTTCCCACACCCTGGAGCGGAGAGTTGGCCCGGACAGCGATTACTTTTTATCCGGGGGCAGTTCCCTCTCTGCCATGCAGACACTTTCTGAGCTGGAGGATGCCTCAGGCTGCCTGCTGAAGGTGTCAGATCTGTACGCCTGCCGTACAGCCAGGCTTCTGGCCAGATATATACGTCAGGCCAGGGGAGAAAATATTGCACAGAGGAAAAATCCTGTCCAGGGAATCCCAAGGAGGGTTCAAAAAGACAGGTATCCTCTGTCTCCCGTTCAAAAGGGAATCTACTTTCAGACTATGCTGGATTCCAGCGGTCTGCTCTACAATATGTCGGGGGCCTTCCTCCTAAAAGAGGCTCCAGAGAAGGAAAGGCTGCAGAAAGCCTTTGAGAAGCTGATTGCGGGGGAAGAGCTTCTGCGCACCAGCTTCAGGCAAGAACCAGAGGGAATCTTCGCCTTTGTGGAGGATAAGGTGCCTTTTGAACTGCAGAAGGTTCTGGCAGGGAATATTCAGGAGGCGATAGAAGGATTTTCTGCCCCCTTTGACCTTTCCAAGGCCCCTCTTTTGCGGGCTGGTCTGTGGAGAGATCCCCAGGGGCAGGTATACCTTCTGCTGGATTCCCATCACATAATCGGGGACGGGCTTACGACTCCCATCCTTTTAGAGAGGCTTTCCGCTTACTATGAAGGGAAGAATCCCCGGCTGCCGGAGCGCACCTATCTGGATTACGCCTGTTGGCTGGATGAGCAGGGCGGAGCGGGAGATGAGGACAAAGAATACTGGAGAGGGCATCTGACTCCCATGCCGGAGCCGCTGGCCCTTCCGGGGGATCACGCAAGGTCCAAAACCATCAGCTTCCAGGGGGGAAAATATGTGCTGGTTCTTCCCGAAGAGCTGGGAAAAGAAATCCAGGAATTCTGCCGGAGCAGGAACTTATCCGCCTATCACCTGTTTTTAGGCGCTTTTGGTTATCTTCTGTCAAAACTCACAGGGAAGAAGGAGCTGATTGTAGGTTCCCCTGTTACAGACAGAACCCGCCCGGAGCTTAAGCAGGTGTGCGGTCCCTTTATAAACGTAATGCCTGTAAAGATCCAGGCGGAGGAAGAGATCTGTGCCGGGGAATACCTGGAGAAGATCCGCAGGGAAGCGGCGGGCATGATGGATCACAGCCGCTGTACGCCGGAAGAGATTGTCTCTCTCCTGGGACTGAAGGGAGAGCCTGGGAAAAGCCCTCTGTACAGCGTGATTCTCTCCATGCGTCCCTTTGACGATGCTGCCCTGTCCTTTGACGGAAAGCCTGCGGAATATGCGGCGGCGGATACGAAGACTGCCAAGGCGGATCTGGGGCTGGACATTGGACAGAAGGGGTATATATATACTATGAGCTTTGAGTATGCCGCAGAGCTTTTTGAGAGGGAGACGATAGCCCTCTACGCCCGCTGTATGCAGACTCTTATGGCTCAGATGATGACAGGAGAAAAGAAAAAATTAGCAGAGCTGGAGATTCTGGATTTTTCGGACAGGGAAACGCTTTTTGACATTCCTGACCATACCTTCCGGCCCTATTTAAACCTTCCGGTACACGAAGGGGCCAGAAGGGAGGCGCTGCGGCGCCCGGAAGAGACGGCAGTGATTTTCCACGGCCAGATTACTACCAGGATTCAGTTGGAAGAAAGAGCCTGCCAGATCGCAAACGCTCTGGCGGCGGCAGGAGTAAGACCGGGAGAACGGGTAGGGCTCTCCATGAAGCGGACGCCGGAATTCTTCGCCTCCATGCTGGGGATTCTTAAGAACGGCTGTGCTTATGTGCCCCTGCTTTCTGATTTACCTGAGAAAAGGCTGCTCTACATGGTTCGAACGGCGGGCATAGAGAGAATTCTCTGTGACGCTTCCACAGAAGAGATTCTGCCAAAGGAGCTGCGGAAGATAGCTTTCATTCCCGGACAGGAAGAGCCTAAGAGATTTTCAGGAGCCATGGCAGGACCGGAGGATCTGATCAATGTGCTGTTTACTTCCGGCTCCACAGGAAAGCCCAAAGGAGTCATGATCCGCCACAGATCCATTGCGAACCTTCTCGCCAATATGAAGGAAGCTTTGGAGTGCGTGACACGGCCCATGATCTGCGCCACAACTCCGGTGTTTGATATATTTATTACGGAGAGCCTTCTGCCTCTGGCCATGGGAAAGACAATTATACTAGCCGATGAGGAAGAGATGCTTCTTCCTTGGAAGCTGGCGGAGCTGATGGAAAAATACCAGGCAGGTTTTATCCAGTTTACGGCTTCACGTCTGGCCATGTGCCTGACAAATGAAAGCTTCTGCAGGGCCTCCAGGCATCTACAGTTTACCATCGTAGGCGGCGAGCAGGTGACTCCGGCTCTGGTTTCTAAGTTTAAGGAGCAGGGAGGCGGCCGGCTGGTAAATCTGTACGGGCCTACAGAGGCGGCGGTCTATATTACCATGACTGACCTCCAGGAGAACGAAGACGTGACCATCGGCAGGCCCCTTGGCAACTGCCGGGTCTATGTTATGGACGAAAACCAAAACCGCCTTCTGCCTACGGCTGTGGGAGAATTATACCTGGCAGGCGAAGGCGTGGCGGCAGGATATATAGGAAGGGAAGATCTTACCTCAGCCGCCTTTTTCCCGGATCCCTTTGTACCGGGAAGCAGGATGTACAGAAGCGGGGATCTCGGACGTCTGCGCACAGACGGCAGGCTGGAATGTCTGGGACGTCTTGACGCACAGGTGAAGATAAATGGACAGCGGCTGGAGATCGATGAGATCGTGAACGTGATGATGGATTCGGGCATGGCGGATCAGGCCGTGGTACTCCCGATTCCAAAAGAAAATTCAGGAGTGGAGCTTCACGCTTTCTGTGTGGGCATGGCGGACGGTTCCCAGGAGCAGCTTAAAGAATATATGAGGGAATATCTGCCGGACTATATGATCCCTTCCAGGTTCCATCTTTTAAAGGAGATGCCCTATACCACGGGAGGAAAGGCGGATCTGACCAGGCTGAAAGAAATGGCTGCGGAAGGAAAGGCGGAGCCTGTAAAGAAAGAGTATGTTAAGGAAGAATCTGCTTTAAATACGGTAGAGGATCTTCTGGAGATCTGGAAGGAAGTACTGGGGAGAGAGGAGCTTAAGCAGGATGAGTCCTTCTTTGACCAGGGAGGGACCTCTCTGGGAGTGCTTACCGCTCTCAGCCATTACTTTAACCAGGGGATCCAGATGAGTATAGAAGAGTTCTACAGGCATCCCACAGCGGCCGGGCAGGCGAAGCTGCTGGGGCTTGGGAAAGGGAAAGAAAAGGCCCCGAAATCCTCGGCTGCCAAAAGAGAGCTGCCCAGATATGTGCCTTCAAAATCCGGGGCAGGCCCTGAGCTTCCAGAGACGGTATTCGTAACCGGAGCCACAGGATTTTTCGGCGCCCATCTGGTACAGGCCCTTCTGGCGGAGGGAGTTAAAAAGGTCATCTGTCTGGTACGGGGCGGGAAGAGCAGGCTGTATGAAGCTCTGGCCTGGTACTTCGGGGCAGGCTGGGCGGCCGGAGCAGCCGCTAGGATTGAAACCATTTCCGGGGATATCACCCTTCCCTTTATGGGAATGAAGGAAGCAGAATATGAGAGGATGGCTGCCAGGGTTCAGGCGGTCTATCACTGCGCAGCGGACGTGCGCCATTATTCTTCCGATGAAGCCTCCTTTATGGACAGCAACTTGAAAGGAACCAGGGAGGCCATAAATCTGGCCCTGAGAGCCGGGGCGGCGCTGCATCATATGTCCTCTGTAAGTATATCAGGAGAGTATCTGCCGGACGCTCCTGAAAGACAGGCAGAGTTTGGGGAAGAGGATTTTTATATAGGTCAGAATTATCTGGATAATATTTATGTGAAGAGTAAAATGCTGGCGGAGGCTCAGGTTTATAAGGCCATGGAGCAGGAAGGGCTGAGGGCCCAGGTGTACAGGCTGGGGCGGCTGGTGAGCCGGAGCCAGGACGGGGTGTTCCAGAGAAATCCAGAGAATAATATGTACTATCTGTTTGTCAACGGCATCGCTGCCCTGGGAGCCCTTCCAAAGGAATTGGAGGCGCTTACCATGGATCTGACGCCGGTGGATTTTGCAGCCAAAGCCGTGGTTTCCCTGAGAGGCTGCGGGAGGACAGTCCTGCATATCATGAATCCGGCTCCGGCTTCTATGGGAGAAATGCTCTTAAAGCTTCTGCCGGATATGCGGATCCTGGAGGCAGAAGAATTTGATCAGTACCTGCAGGAGGCCATGGCAAAGGAACGGGACAACACTGAGTATCCGCTTTTGTATAATTTTTTGAATAATTACCGCCGCCACCTGGTGAAAATCGAGCCGGTCTGCCGTCAGACCAGGGAGTGCCTGCAAAGGGCCGGCGTGGGAGAAGAGAGCCTGACGGAAGAAGCGCTGTTAAGAGGCGCAGCTGCTGTTTTGAAGGCAAATACCTCGCTGTAAGCGGGGACACAAAACCGGGAACCGGAGAAAAGGAGCATTCAGGCAATGATTTCCAATCTATTTGCAGTTGTTGCGGTTGTGGCTTTGATTTTTATAAGTATTTTTATGGTCTGGAGCTTGAAAACCCAGCATCTGAAGCTGCTGCACAAATTATATATGGCTCTGGCGATCTGTTACGCCGTATGGGTGCTGGCCCTCCTGATTATGAAATTTGTGGATGCCAATAACAGCTCTGTGCTGTTCTGCCTGGATGCGGTTACCAATTCCACAGGCCCTCTGATGCCGGCTTTGTATCTGTGCATCGCCTTGGCATTTCTGGGAGATTGGGAGAAGATGCCGGCCAGGGCATGGGGGCTGTTTGTGGTTCCCCTCCTGTCTTCCATTGTGGTATGGACGAATCCCCTGCACCATCTCCAGTACAGAGTGTTCTCTGTCATAAAGAGCGAGATTGTCTTTGGGCCGTATTCCCTGGTTTCAGGAGCGTACTGCTACATATGTATTTTGATTGCTATGTTTCTTATGATCCGGTATGCCCTTCAGAACAGAATCCGGATGTATGTTTTGCAGTGTATCGTTTTCGCCTTGGGAGGCGTTTGCCCTCTGATTGTGAGCGTGGCATCCACCTTTACTTCCAAGCTGCCCATTACAGCTACACCTATGAGCTTTATGACTACGGTTATCCTGAATGGAATCGCCATATACTGTCTGCACATTTTTGACATTAAGCCCATGGCTACGCAGCTTGTTCTGGACTCGATCTCAGACGCATATCTGATCCTCAGTGACGGGGGGAGGATCGTAAGCTTTAACAGGCCCTTTTTTCAGATTTTTTCTCCTAAGTACAGAGTAAGAGAAGGCGCTTTTCTGAAGGATTTTATCTTAGAGGAAGATATGGGGCCTGGAATCAATAATAATTCCAACACTGCGATTTACGACCTCACATCGGCGGCGGAATCCTGCAGATCCAGCCTTTCCACTATCTTTTATGAGCAGTCCATTATCGTAAAAGAGAAAGATGCGGCGGTGAAAAGATATTTTATTACGGAAGTTTCTCCCGTTATCCTGAAAAGGCGTTATGCGGGCTGCATCGTTATTTTCAAGGACGTGACCCAGCTTAAGAACAGTATGCAGGAGCTGCAGGAGAGCCAGACCAGAATGATGGAACAGGAGAGACTTGCGTTTCTGGGACAGATGATCGGAGGACTGGCCCATAATCTGAAGACTCCTATTATGAGTATCTCCGGCTGTGCTTCCTCGGTGGAAGCCCTGGTAGAAGAGTGCAGGGAAAGCCTGGGGGATGAAGAGGTAACAGAGCAGGATTACAGGGAAATTTTGGGAGAGATGGAGGAATGGCTTAAAAAGATCCATGAATCTTCCAGTTATATGTCGGAAGTTATTACAGCCATCAAGGGCCAGGCCACCACGGTGGTGACAGGCGCTGAGGCTGAATTTACCATAGATGAATTGTTTAAGAGAGTAACTTTGCTGATGCGCCATGAGCTCTATACCAGCAAGAATACGCTGACTATAGAGTACGGGGGAGAGCGGGGAACCCTGATCCGGGGCGATATAAATGGATTAATTCAGGTCTTAGATAATTTTATATCCAACGCAACCTACGCCCAGTACGGAAAGGGAAGGATCGTGCTGGGAGTGACAAGGGAGCAGGAGTATTTGAAGATTTATGTGAAGGATAATGGGCCGGGAGTGAGCAGTCAGGTGAAGGGACGCCTGTTCCGGGAGATGGTAACCAGCAAAGGGATGAGAGGCACTGGCCTTGGGCTATATATATCCCAGGCCATTGTCCATGGAAATTTCGGCGGAAACCTTTGGTATGAGGATAACCCTGAAGGAGGGGCTATTTTTGGAATGTCTATACCGCTGGAGCGCATTGCAACAAAAGAAGGGAAATTTGGAGGATTACAAAATGAGAAAAAAGAGGCAGGGATCAGGACAGAATAATTTTTCCATACTTACCGTAGACGATGATCCCATTATGACATCAACTCTTCAGGCTTATTTTCAGAGATCAGGATATTATGTAGACGTAGAGAATGATCCCTGTGCGGCCATAGAACGGGTGAGGGAAAGACATTATGACATTCTCATCTTAGATTTTTTGATGATACCGATTTCCGGGGATCAGGTAGTGGAAGAAATAAGAAAATTTAATAAAGATATATTCATTATTCTTCTGACTGGACATAAGAGTGTTGCGCCTCCAATAAAAACCATTCGGGCTCTTGATATTCAGGGCTACTACGAAAAAGATGAGCGCTTTGACCAGTTAGAGCTGCTGGTGGAATCCTGCGCCAAGTCCATTATACAGATGCGCACCATACAGAACTATAAAAACGGCCTGTCCGCCATCGTGGATTCCCTGCCGGAGATCTACCATCTCCAATCGGCTGAACACGTCATGGAGGTCATTTTAAAAACGGCATCCACGCTGATTGAGGCTTCAGGATATGTGCTGGAGCTGTCCTCAGAATTTGGCCAGGGAAAGGATGAAAAGGGGCAGGATAAACTGATCAAGGTACAGGGGGAGACGGAAGGGTACTTAAGGGTAGCGAAAATGTCTGTTTGGGACGGCGGCAGGGGAATGTCTGTCCTGTACGACGCTCCCTGGGTTATGCTCCCTTTCCACAATCCATCAGGTAAAATCATAGGGCTTTTGTCGGCAAAGGTACCGGATTCTCCCAAAGAAGACCGTTTACAGCTTCTGGAGGTGTTTTCCAGGCAGGTTTCCGTGGCCTTGAGCAATGTGCTGCTGCACTCTCTGGTGGAGAGAAAGAATGATGAGCTGATGAAAACCTATGCTGACTTAAGAGGCAGCTACATGGAAGTGGTGGACGCTCTGAGAATCCTGGTAGACGCCAGGGACACGTACACAAGGGGCCATTCAGACCGGGTGGCGGAATGTGCTTCCATAATTGCCAGGGCCATGAGCAAAGACGAGAGTTACTGTGAGAGAGTGCGCATTGCGGGACTCTTTCACGACATAGGGAAAATCGGAGTTTCAGATGAAATTTTGATGAAAAAAGGATCGCTGACAGAAGAGGAATTTGATATAATTAAAAAGCATCCCCTGGATGGGGCCAGAATTCTCTCTGCCCTTACCATGTTTCAGGATATCGTGCCCATTGTCCGGGCCCACCATGAGAGAATGGACGGGAACGGCTATCCAGACGGACTGAAGGGGGAGCAGATACCGGAGGAAGCCAGGATTATCGCAGTGGCGGATTCCTTCGATGCCATGACCTCCAACCGTACATACAGGAAAGCGCTCTCTCTTGCAGAGGCGGCGGATGAGCTGGAGCAAGGCAAAAATACCCAGTTTGACCCCGCTGTGGTGGATGCGCTTCTGTCCACAGACCTGGAATCCTTCAGAGTAAGGCACAATTTTTAATCATGTACTCTTGGCGCTGCCCATGACAGCGTTAAAATATAACAACAGGGAGAAAAGAAATCATGAAAAACGAACCTTTGAATAAGGTGGATTATTACCGCACATTTCCTGAATTTATCGACACAGTTGCTGTGAAGTATAAGGATAAGCCGGCAGTATCTTACTATACACGTCAGCAGCAGGAGATTCTGTACACCTATGGGGAGTTTACCTCTCAAATTTATGATCTCCGTGAAGAACTTTACCGGAACGGCTATGAGGGGAAGCATATAGCGATCATAGGTGAAAATTCATATGAATGGCTGGTAGCCTATCTGGCGATCATTTCCTGCGGCGGGATTGCGGTGTGTATCGATGCGGAGCAGTCGGACGACTCTATCCGCCAGATGCTTGTCCAGGCAGACACGGATGCGGCTTTTCTGACAGATACCTTTGTTTCTCTGACCAAGCCGGTGCTTCCCGAAGATAAGATGTTTCTGCTGGGAAAGAAAGCAGAGGGGAAAATCCGCACCTTTGAAGAAATGTGTACAGCAGGCCATGAATCCCGTATGGCTCTGGAAGAACCACGCAGCTTCCAGGCAAGCCCGGATCAGGTGGCTGTGATTGTCTTTACTTCCGGGACTTCCAGTACAGCCAAGCCGGTAATGCTCACCCACGAAAATATTCTGCACAACGCAAGCGACTGCATCAGTTTTGTGTGGACTTACGACCGGATTTTTGCGCACCTTCCCTTCTATCATACGTATGGAATGACGGGCGGCGTGTTAAGTACCCTGGTACACGGAGCCCACTCCATTATAAACGGCAATATGAGAACTGTAATGCGGGATCTCCAGCTCTCCAATGCGGATTCTATTATCACGGTGCCTCTTATGCTGGAAGCCATCCGAAACCAGATCTGGCTTACAGCGGAGCAGAACGGAAAGACAGCCGATTTGAAGAAGCTCTTTAAGCTGGCCACAACTCTCCAGAAGGTAGGAATCGGGCCAAAATTTAAGGCTTTGGACGAGATCCGCCAGAAAGCCTTCGGCAGCGTCCGCAATATTATCTGCGGAGGGGCCGCTCTGGATCCTGATGTGGAGCAGGAGCTGGCGCTTCTCGGAGTAAATGTATTTCAGGGCTACGGCATCACGGAGTGTTCTCCCATGGTTTCCGTAAACCGCCTGCAGAACAGAAAGCTTGGTTCCGTGGGGCCGGTTCTGCCTACCCTGGAAGTTAAGTCGGTAGAGGGAGAAATCTATATCAAGGGGATTACCGTAATGCCGGGATATTATAAGTCTCCGGAGCTCACGGCGGAAGTGATGGAGGACGGCTGGTTTAAGACTGGAGACATCGGGTACATCGACAATGAGGGATTTCTCTTTATCACAGGCCGCAAGAAAAATCTGATTGTATTTAAAAACGGCAAAAAGGTTTCTCCGGAGAAGATGGAGGAATTAATCGGAAGGATCCCGCTGGTAAAAGAAGTGGTGGTATATGGCGCTGCCAGCGGTTCTTCCGCAGAAGATATTAAAATGGCAGCCAGCATTTATCCCGATCCTGAACGCAGTGAGGGAATGAGCTCTTATGATATTTTGGCCAAAATTCAGGAAGAAGTAGACGCAATCAACGCAAAGCTGCCCTTCTTCCAGCAGATTCAGATGATTAATATCAGAAACCAGCCTTTTGCGAAGACTGCCTCTAAGAAAATTATCCGGCATCTTGTATAGGAGGTGTTTCTATGCTGGAGCTTTTCAGAAAAATTATTTTTCAGGTTACCGGAAAGAAAAACGTCACTTACGACACAGACTTTATCAAGGATTTAGAGTTAAACTCCTTTGATATCATGAATATTATATCCGCCTTTGAGGACTACTACGACATTTCCATTTCTACCCGGGATGTCTGGCAGCTCCATCAGGTCAAGGATGCCATCGCTTATATGCGGCGCATGGGGATTGAAGAACCCTGAAAAAATTCTTGACGGCAGAGATAAATCTGTGTATGATGGATGAAACACGAATCATAAAAGGAAAAAGAAAGGAGGCTGTAAGGATGAGACAGAATATGATACGAGATTATGACATGACAAATATAAATAAGACAAGTTTTGTAACAGACAGCCTGCTTTCGGATTTTTCGGTCCCCTGATTTTTGAGGCCGGGAAATAATGATGGACGAATGCCGCAGTCTGTACAGGCTGCGGTTTTTCTGTTGGGAAAGTTTTTGGGCTCTCCCAGAATAAAAGATACTGAAAACAGGGGAAAGACAGAGAGACAATTATGCGGCAGGTACAGAGTGCGCCGGCAGCCAGGAGGCTGTCCGGCGCATTGTGGTTAAAATACTGTAACAAAACGCTGCTTAATTCAGAGGGAGGGAAGAGTAAAATGAAGCCGCTTTTGTATTATATGAAGCGCTATTGGTATCTGTATCTGCTGGGATTCGCAGGAATGGCAATCAGTGTAGGACTGGACATGATGGCCCCGCAGATTACCAGGAGGATCATTGACCAGGTCATAGGGGAAGGGCAGACCCGCCTGCTCCTTTCGCTGGTGCTGGGACTTCTGGGGATCGGCCTTGGAAGGGCTGTATTTCAGTACGTGAAGGAATTTACCTATGACTATATAGGCGTCACGGTGGGCCGTGACATGCGAAAGGATCTCTTTGAGAAGCTTCAGGGAATGTCTGTAGACTTCTTTGACCGTCACAATACAGGCGAGGTCATGACCAGAGTTAAAGACGATATCGACAAGGTATGGTCTGTGGCTGGATTTTTGGGGATCCTGGCAGTGGAAGCCGCAGTGGAGACCGTCATGGTTCTGATTTTTATGGTGCGGCTGAATCCCCTGCTGACGCTGGTGCCTCTGATTTTTCTTCCATTGATCGGCATCTGCGCCGTGCGGATGGAGAAAGGACTGGGGAAGGTTTACGACCAGATCAGCGAGGAGACAGCGGCCCTGAACACCGTGGCCCAGGAGAATCTGGCCGGAGTGCGTACGGTGAAAGCATTTGCCAAAGAGGCGTATGAGATAAAAAAATTTGGCAGCCACAACCGGAAATTCTACGAACTGAATATGAGACAGGCCAGGATTCTGGCAGATCATCAGCCGGTGATCTCTTTCCTTGGGAAAAGCCTGCTTTTGGGAGTGGTAGTGGCAGGAGGCTTCCTGGTGATGAGAGGGAAGATGAGCCTGGGGGATCTGGGGGCTTTTGCGGAATACGCCAACAACGTGATCTGGCCCATGGAAATCCTGGGCTGGCTCAGCAATGACATTGCCTCGGCTTTTGCTTCCTGGAGGAAAATCCGCAGGATCTCTTCGGAGGAACCTCAGATCAGAGAGCCGGATCACCCGGCGGCCCTGGAAACCATAAAAGGTCAGGTGCGGTTTGAAGGAGTGGGATTTGAGAGAGAGGGCCATGAGATCCTCAAGGATATCTCCTTTACCCTGGAACCGGGAAAGACTTTGGGAATTATGGGGATGACCGGTTCCGGGAAGACTACGCTGATTCAGCTTCTGCAAAGGTTTTATGATGTGACGGAGGGGAGAATTCTCCTGGACGGAACAGACATCCGGCAGCTTCCCCTGAAGCAGCTCCGGTCTTCCATGGCCGTGGTGATGCAGGATGTGTTCCTGTTTTCCGATACGGTGAGCCAGAATGTCCGTACCGGCAGGAAGGAAAATCTGCCGGAGGAGAATGTGGAATGGGCGGCCAGGGCAGCGGGAGCTCATGGATTTATAAAGGGACTCTCCAGACAGTATGAGACCATGATCGGTGAGAGAGGGGTTGGCCTTTCCGGCGGACAGAAGCAGAGGATCAGCATTGCTAGAGCCATCGCTAAGGAGACGCCGGTTCTCATTCTTGACGATGCCACCTCGGCTCTTGATATGGAGACCGAGGGCTTGGTGCAGAAAAATTTAAAAGAAATGGGGAAAGGATCGAAAATTATTATCGGACACAGAGTATCCGCCGTCCGCCACGCAGATGAAATTCTCATTCTGCGGGACAGGAGGATTGCGGAGAGAGGAACCCATGAGGAACTGCTCAGGAAGAAAGGGGAATACTACCGCACCTGGTGCGTACAGAGCGGTCATACGGAGGACGAGAGAAGAAGGGAGGGAGAGGAATGTCTGTAAATGCCATTAATCAGGATGAGCTTCAAAGAGAAGTACCTAAGAGGGAGACCCTTGCCAGGCTGTATAAATACATGTTCGTCTACAAGAAAACTTTGGCGGCGGTTCTTGGGCTGGTAGCGGTGACCCTTGCCGTGAGTCTGGCCACACCCCTTCTTATCGAGCAGGCAGTGGACGGATATGTGGCAAAGGGAGATGCCCAGGGCTTGCTGCTGCTGGGGGGAGCCGGCTTTTTGATGTTCCTAGTCTTTATGGCAGGGACCAGAGGAAGGATGCTCTTAATGGAAGGGGTAACAAACCGTGTTCTCCAGACCATCCGCCAAGAGCTGTATACCCACATCCAGAGTCTCAGCTTTCATTTTTTTGACAGCCGCCCCACCGGGAAAATTCTGGCAAGAGTAGTGGGGGACGTAAATTCCCTGAAGGAAATGTATTCAGACAGTGTGACGAAGCTGCTGCCGGACCTGCTGACTGTCATGGGCGTGGCAATCATCATGATTGTAAAAAACTGGAAGCTAGCCCTGGCCGCCCTGCTGACGCTTCCCTTTCTGGCGGGGGGAATGCTGCTGATTCAGGGGAAAGCCCACCGTCTGTGGCAGGTTCACAGAAAGAAAAATTCCAACTTAAACGCTTTTATACATGAAGACTTTTCAGGAATAAGAATCGTGCAGAGTTTTGCGGCTGAGCAGGAGACCAGAAGGGAATTCCAGGTGTGCAATGAAGCCTACAGAACCAGCTTCATAGAGGCTGTGAGAATTGCGGATCTTTTCGGGCCGTTGGTGGAGATCACCTGGGGGGCGGGGGGATTTCTTCTGTACTATATAGGGATTCAGGTGATCGGCGCAGAGCAGATCGGCGTGGGAACCTTTATGGCTTTCTCCACCTATCTGGCCATGTTCTGGAGCCCGGTGCGCAATCTGGCCAGCTTTTATAATAAAATCATTACAAACCTGTCTGCTGCGGAGCGGATTTTCGACATACTGGACACGCCGGCAGAGATCCGTGATCAGGAGGGGGCTTACGCCCTTCCAGAGGTGAAGGGGGAGGTGACCTTTTCCCATGTAAGCTTTGCCTATACGGATGAGCCGGAGCGGATGGTTCTGGAGGACGTGAGCTTTCAGGTAAAGCCCGGGGAGACGATTGCATTGGTAGGCCCCACAGGGGCAGGGAAAACCACCATCGTAAATCTGATCAGCCGTTTTTATGATATTACCTCGGGAGAGATCCGCATTGACGGCCATGAGATTCATCAGGTGACTCTGGACAGCCTGCGCAGGCAGATGGGAGTCATGACCCAGGACACCTTTTTATTTACGGGGACTGTCAGAGAGAATATCTGCTATGGGCGTCCTGAAGCTTCCCAGGAGGAAATGGTGGCGGCGGCAAAGGCAGTCAACGCCCACGATTTCATTATGGAGCTGGAGGATGGATACGATACCCTGGTAAGCGAGAGAGGCGGACAGCTCTCCGTGGGACAGAGGCAGCTTCTGGCTTTTGCCAGAACCATGGTGTCAGACCCGAAGGTGCTGATTCTGGATGAGGCGACCTCCAGCATCGATACCCATACAGAGATCCTGGTTCAGGAAGGGATTCAGAAGCTTTTGGAAAACAGGACTTCCTTCGTCATCGCTCACCGCCTGTCGACCATCCGTGGAGCGGACCGGATTTTCTATATTGATAAAAAAGGAATCCAGGAGGCGGGAAGTCATCAGGAGCTGATGGAAAAGAAGGGGGCCTACTACAGGCTGTATCAGAAACAGTACGAAGAGTAAATCCTTTCGCCGGGGTGAAAAGCCTTTGATAAAAGAAAAGAATTGTAGTATAGTAATGTAAGGCTTAAGAAAAGGGAAACTGGTTTTTTTGCAGAAGGAGAACGCCAAGAAGCATGACAGAGATCAAGAAAACCCTGGCGGAAAGTTTTAAAGAGCTGGTAATGGAGAAAGGGTTTCAGAAGATAATCGTAAAGGATATCACGGACCGGGCCAACGTAAAGCGCCCTACTTTCTACAGCTATTTCAGAGATAAATATGATGTGGTGGAATGGATTTACCTCCAGGAAATCTGGCTGCCCTCCCGGTCTTTGATGGAGGGCGGCTACGCCCACGAGGCCCTTCGGTTCATTCTGGTGAGTATGGAAAAGGATAAAGATTTTTATCGGAAGCTGGTAAATCAGGACGGACAGAATTCCTTTGGGGAAATTGTGAAGAAATATATCCGTGAGGAATCAGAAAAGATTCTCAGAGAGAGCGGAAAGGAGCCTCCTCACAGGCTGCTGACGCCGGAGCTTATATCGGAATATCTCAGCTCTATTTTCTGGTTTATGATTAAGCGATGGCTCACCAGCCAGGAAGAAATCAGTGCCCTGGAGGCAATCGAGGTTTACCAGATCCTTGCGTCGGATTCTTTGGACAGTATGTTTAAGAAATGAGAGGGTATGCATCTGATGTGATGCATACCCTCTCATTCTATTCAAGCTCAAAGGCTCCTGTGTAGAGCTGGTAGTATTTTCCTTTCTCTGCAATCAGGCTCTGGTGGTCGCCTCGCTCAATGATGCGGCCGTACTCCAGAACCATAATCACATCCGAGTTCTGTACGGTAGAAAGGCGGTGGGCAATCACGAAGACGGTGCGTCCCACCATCAGGGCATCCATACCCCGCTGGACAATAGCCTCTGTACGAGTATCGATGGAAGAGGTAGCTTCATCCAGAATCATAACAGGGGGATCAGCCACAGCGGCCCGGGCAATGGAGATGAGCTGCCTTTGGCCCTGAGAGAGATTATCCTGGGTCCCTGAGATCATCGTATTGTAACCCTCTGGAAGGCGGGTAATGAAGTCGTGGGCCCCGGCCAGCTTCGCAGCCTGGATACACTCATCGTCCGTGGCTTCCAGCTTGCCGTAACGGATATTGTCCATAACAGTACCGGTGAAAAGGTTCGTATCCTGGAGAACGATTCCCATGGAACGTCTCAAATCCGCTTTTTTGATCTTATTGATATTAATGCCGTCATAGCGGATCTTTCCGTCCGCAATATCATAAAAACGGTTCAGCAGATTGGTGATGGTAGTTTTTCCGGCTCCGGTAGCTCCCACGAAAGCCACTTTCTGTCCAGGCTTGGCGTACAGGGTGATGTTGTGAAGGACAATCTTATTTGGAGTATATCCAAAGTCCACATCAAAGAGACGCACATCGCCGGCCAGTTTTGTGTAAGTGACGGTACCGTCTGCCTTATGGGGATGCTTCCAGGCCCACATGCCGGTGCGGTCGGCGCATTCCATAATTTCCCCGTTCACCTCTTTTGCGTTGACCAGGGTTACGTATCCCTCGTCCGTCTCAGGTACTTCATCCAGCAGTGTAAAGATACGGTCCGCTCCGGCCAGAGCCATGACCACGGAGTTTACCTGGTTGGAAACCTGGGAAATATTTCCGCAGAACTGCTTTGTCATATTCAGGAAGGGAACCACGATACTGATGCTGAAAGCCATTCCCGAGATACTTACGTTGGGTGCGCCCGTCAGCAGCAGCGTTCCTCCGGTCAGGGCCACGATTACGTACAGCACGTTGCCGATATTGGCCAGAATGGGCATCAGCATATTAGCGAACCGGTTTGCGCTCTCCGCATCCTTAAAAAGCTGGTTGTTGATTTCATCAAAGGCCTTTTTGCTTTCTTCCTCATGGTTGAATACCTTGATAACCTTCTGGCCATTCATCATTTCTTCGATAAAACCTTCTGTTTTGCCGATGGTTTTCTGTTGGGCCAGGAAAAAGCGGGCTGAACTTCCGCCGACTTTCTTGGTAGCCAAGAGCATTACCACAACCCCGCAGAGAATCAGAATGGTCAGCCACAGACTGTAGTACAGCATAATGGACAGGACGGTGATCACAGTAACAGCGGAGATCATAAGCTGGGGAATACTCTGTGAGATCATCTGCCGCAGAGTGTCGATATCATTGGTGTAGTAGCTCATGATATCCCCGTGGTTGTGGGTGTCAAAATAGCGGATCGGAAGTTTTTCCATGGTGCTGAACATCTTCTCACGGAGCTTCATCAGGAATCCCTGGGTGATCACGGCCATCATCTGGTTATACGCAAATCCGGCGATCAGGGACAGCACGTAGAAGGTAACCAGGATGGACACCAGGCGGAGAATCTGTTCTGATACGGCGGACCAGTCGCCGCTCTGCCAGTTCTGCTCCACCACGGCAATAATATTCTGCATAAATACAGAGGGGATAGAGCTGACAACAGCGTTAAAAAGGATGCAGACAATGACAAGCGGCATCATAACAGGGAAAAATTCAAATAAGGTCTTCAGCAAACGCTTAATAATATGTTTTCTGCTATTCATTGTCATCACCTGCCTTATTCTGGGAAGTGTAAACTTCCTGATAGATTTCATTGCTCTTTAACAGTTCCTCGTGGGTACCCACGGCCTGAACCGTTCCCTTATCCATGACCAGAATCCGGTCCGCATCCTGTACGGAGGAAATTCTCTGGGCAATGATGATCTTCGTGGTCTCAGGAAGGAATTCACGGAAGGCTTTGCGGATCAGGGCATCTGTCTTGGTGTCCACCGCACTGGTGGAATCATCCAGGATCAAAATCTTAGGCTTTTTAAGAAGCGCCCTGGCGATACACAGACGCTGCTTCTGTCCGCCGGAAACATTGGTGCCGCCCTGCTCAATATAAGTGTCATAGCCCTCCGGGAACTGGGAGATGAACTCGTCTGCCTGGGCCAGTCTGCATGCCTCCACCAGTTCCTCGTCAGTAGCGTCTTTGTTTCCCCAGCGGAGATTTTCCTTGATGGTTCCTGAAAACAGAACGTTTTTCTGAAGAACTACGGCTACCATGTCTCTCAGAGTTTCCAATTCATATTCCCGGACGTCTCTGCCACCTACCCGGACTACACCCTCCGTAGCGTCGTAAAGGCGGGAGATGAGCTGAATCAGAGAAGTTTTGGAAGAACCGGTGCCTCCGATAATACCGATGGTTTCTCCAGAGCGGATATGAAGGTCAATATTTGCCAGAGCCATTTTCTCTGCTTTGGCAGAATACTTAAAGCTTACATGGTCAAAATCAATAGATCCGTCAGGGATCTCACGAACCGGATTCTCCGGATCTGCCAGAGTGCTCTTTTCCTCCAGAACCTCCACGATACGCTGAGCGGACTCGCTGGCCATGGTGATCATGACGAATACCATAGAAAGCATCATCAGAGAGCTGAGAATCTGGAAGCTGTATGTAAGCAGGGAAGAAAACTGTCCCACATCCAGAGCCAGACCTCTGGTGGTAATAATGGTATAAGAACCAAAGGAAAGAACGAAGGACATTACCGTGTACATGCAGAACTGCATCATGGGGTTATTCAGAGCCAGAATGCGTTCCGCCCGGGTAAAGTCATTGCAGACATCCTGGGCTGCCGAGGCAAATTTCTTCTCTTCATAATCCTCACGGACGAAAGCCTTCACCACACGGATTCCCTTGATGTTCTCCTGGATGGAGCTGTTTAGGTTATCGTATTTCTTGAATACCCTTTTAAACAGGGGCATGGTCTTGCGTATAACCAGGCCAAGACCGACGGCCAGAATAGGAATCACAACCAGAAAGATCAGACCCATTCTTCCGCCCATAAGAAACGCCATACAGAAAGAAAATACCAGCATCAGGGGACAGCGGATGGCGGTCCTGACAATCATCATATAGGCAAGCTGTACATTCATGACGTCTGTGGTCAGACGTGTCACCAGGGAGGAAGTAGAAAAGCGGTCGATGTTTTCAAAAGAATAAGTCTGGATATTGTAGAACATATCCTTACGGAGATTTTTTGCAAATCCGCAGGCGGCGGTAGCGCAGTAAGAACCGGCCACGGCGCCGAAAGTCAGGGACAGAGCAGCCATCACAATCAGCAGCGCTCCGTACTTTGCGATTACGTCCAGACCACAGCCTGCCTTGATCTGGTTCACAAGTCTTGCGATAATAAATGGAATGATACATTCCATGACAACCTCCATGGACACAAACAGCGGCGCTTTAAGAGAAGCCGATTTGTATTCCCGGATGCTGCCCATCAGTTTTTTGATCAATAGCCTCACTCTCCAATCTTTACAATAAAAAAATAACGATGTGAATGGTAATCAAAAGTTCTCCAAAACGACTCTCTCATGATTCGCCCACACCATTATTTCTTATTTAATAGTCTATATTATTGTAACCTTAAATAATCAAGAAATCAAGACTGAAATTTATAGAAAACGATTCTGCTTGTTCACTTAAAAGTCCTTCGCTATAATATCCATATGCAAAAGCGAATTGCGCAGAGGGAGGAATATTTCTTGAGTGAGAGAGCATTAGTCTTAAAGAAGGATATAATTGAAAGCTTGAGTCGTGTCGGATTGAGAAAAGGACAGGTGGTAGAAGTTCACACTTCCATGAGCAGTCTTGGATTCGTATGCGGAGGCGCCCAGGTAATCATAGAAGCCTTGATGGAAACGGTAGGTCGGGAAGGTACGATTGTTATGCCCACGCAAAGCTGGAAAAACCTTGACCCTTCCACAGGGGTGCATTGGGAAGAACCGGAAGAGTGGTGGCCTATTATCAGAGAGAACTGGCCTGCCTATGATAAGGATATTACACCTACCAATACGATGGGAGCAGTTGCAGAGATGTTTCGCAAGTGGCCGGGCACGATCAGAAGTCAGCATCCGGCGCGTTCCATGGCTGCATGGGGAAAATATGCGGAATACATTACAAAAGACCATACATTATCCAATATTTTTGGCCCTGGTTCTCCCGTGGACAGAATCTACGAACTGGACGGAGTTGTGCTGCTGATGGGAGTTGGTTATGAAAAGAACACATCCATACATCTGGCCGATTACCGGGCCGATTATCCGGGAAAGCATACGTGCATCGAGCACAGCGCAATCATGGAAAACGGACGCCGCGTATGGAAAGCATATGAAACCCTGTTTGTGGATGGGGAAGATTTTGAAGAAATCGGCAGAGACTTTGACGCTGCGGGGAAATCTGAAAAAGCGCCCCTGGGAAACGGGATCCTCACATATATGCGGCAGAGGGAAATTGTAGATTTTGCGATTAATTGGATGGAAAAGAACCGATCATAAAAAATTGGATGTTTCCTGTGCATTCAGTGTACACAGGAAGCATCCATACTGTTTCATGGAACAGTTTTACATCGCAGCAAGAATGCCGGTGCATTCTTGGATCAGGTCTTATCAAGCGTTCTGATTTCAGGTATTTGATACGCAAAACAGCTTATCAGAAATCCGCATATTCCGGTCATTAAAAACATAGCAGCCATGCCGCAGCCGTCGCTGCTTCCAACAAGCATTCTTAAATAATCTGACAGAAAGTGATCTGACTTCATAAATGGTTCAAACACATAATCAGCCAAAAAACCTCCCAACAAAATACCAAAGGGAATCATACAGTATTGAATGGAATTTCTTACGGCAAAAACCCTTCCCTGCATTTCTTTTGGAATTTTGCTGTACAAGATTACATTTTGTCCTGCCTGTATAAAGGGAATCGGCAGGCTGGCGGCAACTCCTGCAAGGGACCAGATACAGGCATTTCTTCCAACCGCCATAAGGATATCTCCAAACAAAAAGGATAAGGCTGCTGAAAAATAGATCATTTTTACATTCTTCTTGGCCGCTTTCTTAAAAGAAACGATGGTGCCCCCGGTAATTCCTCCGATACCCATGACCGCATTGACGATTCCCAGTGTTTCATTGCTGCCATTACTCCTTGCGAGTATCATGGGAGAAAGAATATTTTCATAGGTTAGCCGTGAA
>LHCFI01400__coassemble_1542_pt1 | contig 35059 bp, 29 predicted proteins | sample LHCFI01400__metabat2_low_PE_038 | metagenome-assembled genome bin LHCFI01400 | reverse complement strand
ACACGGCCTGATTTTTATGCGAGCATAAATCATCCCGTGTCATACCTGATGGCTGAACTGCTACACACAAAGTGGGACAAAACCTTTATCGGCTTCATCCCACTTCAGCAACCTCTGCTAATTGACGCAAAAGTATTTCTTTTATTTTCTGATATAAACAGGCATGGACTCCAGCGTTACCTTCACCTCTGCCCACTGGCCTCCTTTGTAGGACTCTCCTGTCTCAAAGTCCTCCCAGGTAACATTTTCACCCGGGAAATAGATTCTGCGGGTTTTGGCTCCGGCTTCCAGGATAGGAGCCACCAGATACTTAGAACCGTACAAGTATTCATCCTCGATCTCCCAGGCTTTCTCATCCTCCGGGAATTCATAGAACAGCGTTCTCATTACGGGAGTTCCCTTCTCATGGGCCTCCTTCATGATTTCTCTCGTATAATCCCGAAGCTGTTCCCGGATATTCAGGTACTTGACACAGATCTCATACACCGTCTCTCCGTAGCTCCATACTTCATTGGGGGCCCCGGAAAGGCAAGTGGCTCCCCCTGTCGTCCCTACCTGAGGCTGCTTTGGTTCCCGGTCGCCGTGGAGACGCATAACTGGACAGAAGGCTCCCCACTGGAACCAGCGGACAAAGAGTTCCCTAAACCCAGGATCCTCGGGAATCCCTCCGTGGAAGCCCCCGATGTCTGTGGTCCACCAGGGAATTCCCGCAATTCCCATATTCAGTCCTGCCGCAAGCTGATTCCTCATACTGGAAAAGCTGGAAGCGATATCCCCGGACCATACCAGAGCTCCATACCTCTGGCTGCCGGCCCATGCGCAGCGCAGAAGATTTACGATATTCTCCTGTCCAGCCTCTTCCATTCCCTCATAGAAGGTGCGGGCATATTCTCTGGGGTAGATATTGCCCACCTCCAGATCCGTTCCCAGATAATATCTGTAATTGTCAAAGTCATAGGCCGTGTATTCAGGCTCTGCCTCGTCCAGCCAGAAGACCTTGATCCCCTTGTCATAATAATTCTTTTTCGCCTTGCCCCAGACGTATTTCCTGGCTCCCGGATTCGTGGCGTCATAGTGAATGGTAGAGCCTTCAAAATACATGGCCATGCGGAATCCCCTCTCCGTGCGGATCAGATAGCCCTTCTCCATCATTTCCTGGAAATTCTCGCTCTCCCTGGACACGGTGGGCCAGATGGATACCATAAGTTCCACGCCCATCTCTTTTAATTCACGCACCATGGCGTCAGGATCCGGCCAGTACACCGGGTCAAATTTCCACTCTCCCTGGTTCGGCCAGTGGAAAAAGTCAATGACGATCAGATCCAGGGGAAGATTTCTCCGCTTGTATTCCCTGGCCACCTCCAAAAGCTCTTCCTGGGTCTGATAGCGGAGCTTGCACTGCCAAAAACCAAGGCCATATTCCGGCATCATGGGAACCGTGCCGGTGACAGAGGCATAGGCTTCCTCAATCTCCTTTGGCGTATCTCCCGCCGTCACCCAATAGTCCAAACACTTGGTAGAAAACGCTTCAAAGCTTATAATATTCTGTCCCAATACAGCGCGGCCTACTGCGGGGTTGTTCCAGAGAAGGCCATATCCTCTGGAGGACAGCAGAAAGGGAACGCTGGCCTGGGAATTTCTGTGGGCCAGTTCAAAATCCATGCCCTTCAGGTCCAGATACGGCTGCTGGTACTGTCCCATGCCATAGAGCTTCTCTTTTTTATCCTGGGACTCAAAACGCATCGTCAGATGATAATTGGCCCCTATGTTGGGCTTGAATTCCCTGGCCTCCACCTCAATGGCGCTGCACTTGGGATCCAGGATATCTTTTCTGTCCCGCCAGTATTCTTCCAGCAGGATCTTCCCTTCCTGGTTATAAAAAATGATTTTACCCAGGTGCGAAATTGCCGCCCGGATCTTGCCGTTTATGATCTCCGCTCCCTCCCCGGTCTCTCTGAGCACACATTCCGAAGGTTCAGGGGACAGAAGCGCCCAGTTTTCTTCAGGCATACAGCAGTTTTTCGTGGCCCGGATGCGCAGGGCGTTTGCCCCCCACGGCTCGATCCAGAGTTCCTCCGCATCGTAATGAAAAACCAGTCTGTCTTTTTCTAAACGAATCATACGTCTCCTCCTTTTGTTTATCCTTTCACCGCACCGCTTGTGATACCGCTGATAATATATTTCTGCATAAAGATAAAAATGAGGGCCACAGGAAGAATCGTCACCACCGCAAAGGCCGTGAGATAACTCCACTTTGTACCGTACTGCCCCATGAAATTAAAAATCCCCGCCGTAATTGGCCTTTTTTGCTGATCCAGAATAAAGGTCATTCCATAGGCCAGATCTCCCCAGGCATAAAGGAAAGAAAAGATCGCGCATACCATAACTCCGGGCTTCGCCACAGGAATCAGCACCCGCAGGAAAGCAGTAAACCGGTTGCACCCGTCAATGCAGGCCGCTTCCTCCAGCTCTCCCGGAATGGAAGCAAAGTAATTCTTCAGGATCAGGACAGAGAAGGGAATCCCGATGGTGGCGTCCGCCAAAATGGCCGCCCAGGGGGTATTATATACGTGCATGTTGCGAAACATAATAAACATGGGCGTAAGCAGCACTGCCACCGGCAGCATCTGCGTCACCAAAAAGCCCAGAAGCATCAGCTTCTTCCCCCTGAAATGGTACTTGGCAATGCCGTAAGAGGCGGGCACCGCCAGAACTACCGCCACCAAAGTAGCTCCTATGGAAATCAGAAAACTGTTTCCAAAGGACTGGAACATATTAAAATCCCCGGTCTCCACCTGGGCCGCATAGGACTTGAGATTTAAGACCTCCGGCCAAAAGGTTGGAGGAATCTGAAAAATCTCCGTCTCTGTTTTCAGCGATGTCACAACAATCCAGTATAATGGAAATAATAACACACAAAATATAAAGATGGAAGCGATACACAGCAGTATATTCTTCTTTCCCGTTATTTTTTTATCTTCTCCCATCAGTCTCCCTCCTTCGTCACCTTAAGGTAAACCATTCCTACCAGCAAAAGAATCACCAGAAGCACATTGGCCACCGCAGAACCCTGGCTGTACTTAAACATCTCAAAGGAAAGCTTATAGGAATAGGTGGACAGCATGTGGGTAGAATTGACCGGACCCCCGCTGGTCATTACGTATACCAGATCGAAAACCTTAAAGGTATAAATAAAACCGAGAATAAGAACTGATTCTATAGTAGGCTTCAGAAGAGGCAGAGTGATTCTGAAAAATGACTGAAGCTTCCCGGCCCCATCCATGGAAGCGCTCTCATACAGCTCCCTGGGTATGGTTGTCAGACCTGTGGAAAGAAGAATCATATTAAAAGGAATTCCAATCCAGATATTTGCGCAGATAATGGCAAACATGGCTGTTCCCGGCTGTGTCAGCCACTCAATATTCTCCTGTATGAGCCCCATTCCCACATCTGTGCCGAAGATAAACTTAAACATCAGGGCCGTCACCGTAATGGGGATCATCCAGGGCATCATCAGAAGTCCTCGAATAGGTTTGACAATGCTGAAATTCTGGCTGAAAAATAACGCCAGGAGAAAACCGATCAGAAACTGCACTACAAGGCAGCAGACCGTAAAAAACAAGGTGTTGAACAGGGATTTTACAAATACCGGATCCTGAAAAAGAGTCTTGTAATTCTCAAGTCCGGCAAAGGGTTTATCCGGCGCAATCAAGGTACGCATGGTTACATCCTGAACGCTTAATACAAGATTGCTGAAAATGGGATACCCCACAAAGACCAGCATGTAGATAAAAGCAGGCAGCACATAGAGAATGCCCGCATTGTCATACCGGAAAAATCGTCTCAGAGTCTTCATCTTCTGCTCTCCTTTCCTGCAAACTCTCTCACAAAGCGAAAAATTCCGCTTTAACTTGGCTCCTTTGCAATTAAAGGGGCTGCTGCACTTAAGCTTCCTGTGCAGCAGCCCTCTTGCATGACCTATCTTTCCGTATTACTGTACGATTCCGTCAATTACAGCCTGTGCCTGTGCAGCCGCATCCTCTGGTGCTGCCGTTCCTGTGATAACCTGGTTAAAGGCCAGGGAAATGGCATCTGATACCTCAGGCCACTCCGGAAGGGGACCTCTGGCCTGGGCGTATTCCAGCTCCTCTACAAATTTCTGATATACGCTGTCCTCTTCAGAGGTAAACTGGTTTGCCGCAATTTCTTTGTCCGCTGAAATATATCCCATCTGGGTCATCATAAAGACAACCTGCTCTTCCTGTGTTGCATACTCTAAGAAATCAAGAGCGCCTTCTTCATTTCCTCCGGCGATTACCGCATAGTTTTCTCCGCCGATTGCGGAAGCGTACTGTGCGTCCATGGGAATCAAAGCCACATCCCAATTCAGGTCAGGCGCTTCGGACCGCATGGTGGGAATCTGCCAGGGGCCATTTACCATCATTGCCACATTGCCGGAGATAAACTGATTCATTACATCTCCCTGGGTCCAGTTGATGCACTCCGTGCTCATGACGCCAGAATCCACCAGTTCTTTCACAAAAGTAAGAGCCTTGATTCCTCCCTCAGAATCGATCTCATAGGAGGATGCTCCCGTAGACCAAAGCCATGGCGTAAAGTTAAAGGTTCCCTCTTCATTCTGAAGGCTGCAGAAGGCCAGTCCGCTGACTGAATCCGTGGTGAGCTGTTTCGCCGTCTCCAGAAGCTCATCCCAGGTTTCGGGTGCTTCGGTAATCCCTGCCGCCTCAAACATATCTGTATTGTAATACAGAGCCAGGCAGTTACAGCCAAAGGGAACGCCATACAAAGTATCGTCCAGGGTAGCGGAAGCCACCGGTCCCTCATAGTAAGTGCTGACATCAAATTTCCCTGTGATATCAGCAAAAATTCCCATGGATGCATAGGAAGCATGGTCCGGTGAATCCAGGATCACCAGATCAGGAAGCTCGTTGGCGGATGCGCCGATGGAGAGCTGCTTCTTAAAATCCGCAAAGGGAACGTAGCTGGCTGTCACCTCGTAAGTATCCTGCTGCTCATTGTACTGCTGGATCATCTCATTTAAAGCTTCCTGATGGCCCTCTGTCTCCCAGTAGTACCAGATATCCACCGCCTGTTTTTCCTCTGCCTGCGCCGTCATGGCTCCTCCCAGAGTTCCTGCTGCCAGAGCTGCCGCAAAGGCCAAAGACGCCATTCTCTTTATTTTTCTCATCCTTTTTTCCTCCTTCTCTTTCTTCGTTTCCGTTTTTCTGATGTCTATAGAATACAAGATTTTCCAGGAATACGTAACGAGAGAAAGCTTAAAAAGGTAGAAAAAACTAAGGTCATCTGTGCGTCTTTCTGTAATCCGCCGGAAGCTGTCCCGTGGCCTCCTTAAATACCCGGCTGAAATATTTAGGGTCTGAATATCCGATCTTTTCCGCAATCTGGTACAGCTTCAAAGAGGTGCCGATCAAAAGCTCCTTCGCCTTGGCCATGCGGAAATTTTTCATATAGGTTCCGAAGGTCACTCCCATCTCCTGATGGAATTTTGTCCCCAGGTACTCAGGCGTCAGGTTCAGCTTCCCCGCAATCTCATCCAGGGTAATACCGGTTTGATAGAATTCGTGAATCAAACTCTGAGCCCTTTTGATGGTGAGATGGCCGATCTCCTTTTCTCCCTGGGAGAGTTTCCCCTCCAGAAAGGCAGCCACCTCCTTAAGCTCGCCGTAGGTTTTGGCCTGCATAATCCTTTCCAAAAGCTTCTGCTGCTCAAGGCCTTCCCCCTCCAATACGCCTACCTCTTTTCCGGTATTTACCAAAGCCCAGCAGAAACGGACGAAACATTCTTTAATCTGTCTGGGATGGTACAGGCTTCCCGTATAAAAGCATCCCAGGAAATCCTCCAGGGATTTTTGAACCTTATCACTCTGTCCCGCACACACTGCAAGCTTCATCTGCTTTTCCAGCTCCATGGGATAGATGCAGGGGCTGGTCTGAAGCCTGGTAATCTTTGGATAGGATATGAGAATCTCATCTCCCAGGGCAATGCTCCATTCCATAGCCTCCAGCAGCTTCTCTGTCCCGGCTCTCAGCTCTTCCAGCTTCATTCCCGTCATAAAGCCTGCCGCTCCCCCTGACAGCCTGCCCCTCTCTCTCAGGAGCCAGGACTGCACCCATCGTTCCAGGCTCAGCAAGTCTCTGTCCTGATAAATGACCAGCAGAAGGCAGCGCTCCCTGGGGTTGGGAAGCAAAAGGTATTTTGTCCCTTCCCTCTGCCCCAAAATGCCCTTCAGTTCTCTTCCCGCTTCTTTCTCCCTGTCCTCATACTGTTCTCCCAGATAAAAACAAAGCTCCGCATACACCGTTTCCCCTGAGATTCCCAGCATATGGTCAATGCGGCCCTTTAGCTCTGGATCCGGGCTGAAATTCCCGGTGAGTATCCCCTTAAAGATCTGTTCAGGCGTCTGTAAGATTCCTTCCCGTCCCCTTACCTCCTGTCTCAGCTCTTCCTCCACTCTTCGCAGAGCTTCCGTCAGATCTCCCACTACAACAGGCTTCAGCAGATACTCCTTTACTCCCATCCGCATGGCTTTCCTGGCATACTCAAATTCAGAGTAGGCGCTCAGAACAATGACTTTGGGAAGACTTCCTTCTTTTTCCAGAAGCTCCAGCATCTTAAGCCCGTCCATCTCCGGCATCTTTATATCCGTCACGATCACCTCCGGGCGCACCGACCGTACCAGAGACAGTCCCTCTTTTCCATTCTCAGCTTCCCCTGCCACCACATAGTCCGGGCTCAGCTTCCCGATCAGACGCACTAATCCTTCCCGGATACGGATCTCATCCTCTATCACCACCAGCTTCATCTCTTTTCACCCTCTTCCATGGGAATCAGAATAAGCACCTTCGTCCATTCTCCCTCCTGGCTTTCGATCTCCACTTTCCCTTCTTCTCCGTAATACATCTGTATCCTATTCATGGCGTTCTCCATCCCGATATGGTTCTTTTGCCTGCTTTGGGGGAATTTCCCCTGATTCATCTCCCGGACCATCTCCTGAGAAATCCCTTTTCCGTTATCGTAAATCTCCACGGCGATCCTGTCCTCTTTGGCCGAAACCGTAACCGAGAGGAAATGCGTCCTCTTGACTCCTTCAAAGCCGTGGAGAATCGCATTCTCCACAAAGGGCTGAAGCAGCAGCTTATGAATCCCCCGATCCATCAGCTCAGGCTGCACATGAATTTCACATTGAAAAGTATTTTTCAGCCTGGTCTGCTGGAGGAAAAGATATTTTTTCAGCCATTCAATTTCCTCCCGCAGGGTGACGATGCCATTGCTGTTGTCAATCCCGTACCGCAGAATATGGGCCAGGGCGCTGATGGAATTGCTGATCTCATACTCATCCTTGTCAATGGCCATCCAATTTATGGTGTCCAGAGTATTGTAGAGAAAATGGGGATTAATCTGGGCCTCCAGAGCGGCAATCTCCGCCTGCCTCTGGCGTTCCCCGGCCTCACGTTCCTTTTCCAGGGAGCGTGACAATTTCTCCATCATATGGTTAAACTCCTGGGCAATGGTCTCAGCCTCCCCGGATTTCGTGTCTGTCAGATCCACCCTGGCATCCAGATCCCCTCTGCCTGCCTCCTTCATAACCACCACAACCTTCTGCAGCGACCCTCCCAAACGGCGAATCAGGATCAGAATCACCACGGCAAGGGCTCCCAGGGAGATCCCCAGGGCTGTCACTGCAGCCTGCTGTTGGGAATTTATGCGGCTTATTATTTCCTCCTGGCTGGAAACATTGACAATATCCCAGCCAAAAGAATCGTCATATACAAGGTCAACGGAAATATGCTGTTTCTTAAACCTTTCCTGGCTCATGAGAAATCTTTCATACTGTTCCGACCTGGACTTTGGATCTTCCTCCCAGGAAATGATCCGGCTGGTCAGAAGCCGCTGCTCCGGGTAAGAGACCAGGTTCCCTTCCCGATCCACAATGAAATTAAAGCGGTTCTGTTCCTCCTGCTCCCGGCAGACTGAGCTTAGAAGTTCCTCATCCACGCTTACGATCACAACGCCCAGTTGTTTGTCCACATCACGGTAATCAATCAGCCGGTGCCCCAGATGGAACAGATAATAAGGATCCGCTCTCAGCTTCACAGCCTGCTGGGTGGAGAAAATATGGGTGTCATTATCAGAAGATATCTCATCATACATTTCTTCCGCCGGAACTGTGGCCGTGTCCATCCAGGAGTTGCGGGTACTGGAACCGGTAAGGGAATCGTAAAAAACCTCTGTGCCGTTTTCCGTGATAATGGAAATGCACTTAATGTATTCCTTTGTATAAAAAAGGCCTTGCAGCGTCCGTCTAAGCTGGTTTTTGCTCAGGGCAATGTCTTCCCCCTGATTAATTTTATCTGTCAGGCGCACGATCTCATCATCGGAATAGAGCTGGAAAAGGATGTCTTCATAGGATTCAAGCCATACTTCCAGGCTGCTCTTAGTTCTCAGAAGGTTTGAGTGAGTCAGCTCCCGGACGTTGTCACGTACAATGCTGGAGGTGTTGGAATAAGAAAAAAGATTTACCAGAATAATAGGAATAATAGACGTAACTACAAAGGCTAAAAGAAGCTGCCGTTTTAAACTTGCTTTTTTTCTGCCGTACTTCATGCTCTTCTCCCTCTTTTGCCCCGGCAGCATCCACAGCTCAGGGCAAAATACTGCTTATACTCTTTTTCTATCTGAAAAGCGGCCGCCAAAGCCGCCGCTTTTCTCTCCCTTCGTTAAAGACCGTTATACACAGCCGTGGAAATCTCAGCGATTTTTCCCTGGGCCGTTCCCACATCCTGAAGGTCATTGGAGAGAACGCAGAGAATATAATCTTTCCCCTCACTCTCCACAATGGCAATGTCATTCTCCACATAGCAGCCATACTCCCCTGCCAGCTCTCCCGTCTTATTGGCGGTTTGGGTTCCTGTCCCCTGAATCCCCGCAGGAATCTTCCAGGTTCTGGTCTGCTGCCGGAGGAAATCATACATCTTAGCGGAAGCCTCTGCATTGACACAGGTACCTCTGTAGATGCTTTCCAGAAGCTCCCGGCAGTCATTGGCGGAAGTATAATTATCCCCGGAAGGATTTTCCTCCAGAAACTTTCTTCCGATGCTGGTCTGTTCATAGCCGTTTTCCCGGCAGAACTCATTTACAATCTCCATGCCGGCGGCTGCGTCTCCCTGGCCCAGCCTTTCCAGGATCGTATTAGCCGCCGTGTTGTCACTGACCGTAATCATCTGGCTGATCTGATCTCTCAGCTCGCCCTCATAGGACTCTTCATAGGGAACGTACCTCTCTTCAGAGGAAGGATAGCAGACCCGGTCATACACTGCCGCCATGATAAAGACCTTCACCAAGCTGGCCGCTTCCATCCGTTCTTCTCCGTTCAGATCCCCGGCGGCTCCCGTATCAAGATTTACAACGCTTACCGCCCATTTCTCCCCGGATGCGGCTCCCGGATCCACGTAGTTTTCTTTAATTTCTTCCATACAGGAAGCGGTTTTGGCCAGATCCTCCGGTCTGATCTCCCGTTCCTTCAAGCCCTTCTTTTCAAAATACTCGTCAATGCCGTCGGCGATCCCCTGAACCATCTGGGTCTGAACCGAAGCGTCCGCCATCCTCAGGTCGTCGGATTCGTTGGTCATAAAACCCATCTCCAGGATCATCACCGGAAGCTTGCTCCAGTTGATTCCTGTCATATTGTCATAATACTGAATACCCAGGTTGGAAAAGCCTGCTGTATCACAGTAATGGCTCAGAATGGAAGCTGCCAGGTCATAAGAATCCGCTGCCAGACTTCCCACGTAAGGATTCTCCGGGGAGGGCACCATGGCCAGAGCTCCCTGGACGCTTGAGTCCTCTGATCCGTTGGCATGGATTCTCACATAGATGTCCCCGCCTTCCTCATAGGCCATCAGCGCTCTCTCCGCATTGCTGATAGCCGTATCATGATCTTCACGGGTGAGGATTACTTCATAGCCCCGTTCCCTGAGTTCATCCGCCAGCCCCAGGGAGATTTCCAAGTTCAGTTCATATTCTGCCTTGCCGCTGTAGCTTCCCTGGGTTCCCGTACTGGCCTTGGCTTTCATCTCAGAGGAACCAGGCCCAAGGGGCTCCGTATCGCTCATATCCACCCAGCTTCCCTGATGACCGGGATCAATGGCTACCACAAGAGGTTCCTCGGTCTCTGATTCCGACTCCGTCTGGGACTCCTCTTCTGACTCCGTCTCCGTCCCTGACTCAGACTCAGTTTCGGATTCTCTCTCTGTTTTGGATTCCGTTTCTGATTCCGTTTCTGATTCTGTCTCTGATTCAGTTTCAGTCTCGGATTCTCTTTCTGTTTCAGATTCTCTTTCTGTTTCAGATTTAGTTTCAGATTTAGTCTCGGATTCTGCTTCTGTATCTGTCTCTCCCTGGGGATCCGTCTTCTCAGATTCTCTTTCCGTCTCCTGCAAAATGCCGGTCTCTTCTTTTCTGTTGCCGGCCTGCCCGGAATTCTTTTTCTGTTGATCCAGGTACAGAACCGTACCTCCAAGAATCACGGCACAGACCAGCAGCACTGCCACGGCTCCCCCAAGAATAGCAGTCCAGGGCAGGCCATTTTTCCTTTTTTTCTTCATCCAGTTCTCCTTTTACTCTGTCTCCGCCTCCATGGCCTTATTTACCTGATCCTCACAGGAGCGCATGGCCAGAATCGTTTTTTCCATCAATTCTTCCAAAGTCCAGCCCAGCTCCTCCGCTCCTTTTCGGATAATATCTCTGGAGCAGCCTGCCGCAAATCTTTTGTCCTTAAATTTCTTCTTCAGGCTGGAAACCTCCATATCCATAACACTCTTGGAGGGACGCATCCTTGCCGCCGCCCCGATCAGCCCCGTAAGCTCATCTGCCGCAAACAATACCTTTTCCATTTGGTGCTCCGGCTTTACCTGAGAGCAAATTCCATATCCGTGGCTGCACACGGTGTGGATCAGCTCCTGGCTGGCCCCCGCTTTCTCAAGAAGCTCCGGGGCTCTCTGACAGTGTTCTTCAGGGTACAGCTCAAAATCAATGTCGTGAAGAAGCCCTGCGATTCCCCAGTACTCTGCCTCTTCACCATAGCCCAGCTCTGCCGCATACCAGCGCATAACGCCCTCTACGGTCAGGCCATGGAGAATGTGGAAAGGTTCCTTGTTATATTCTTTCAGCAGTGCAAAAGCTTCGTCTCTGGTAAGATTCGTATTCATAATATCGCTCCTTTATAAAATTACTTTCCAACTTATAATACCAGTTTTTTTCTCTTCCGTAAAGATTCCGTTTAGATTAAAACAAGGGGAAGTTTCCAAATGGACGCGCTAGCGCATCCGCTTGGCTCACTGCCCGCGGGAATAAAGCGGAGCAAGTCCCTTAAGAATCGAGGGACTTGCTCCGCTTTGTGCGCCGGTATGCGTATCTTGACCGGAGAACTTTTTTATGCATTCATCCAGCGGAAGAATTCTTTTACTACCTCCGTATAGTCTCCCAGGCAGATCAGGTGATGGTTGCCGATGGACCGGGTGGTGAAATAATCCAGCCCTTCCTCCATGTGCAGCCGAAGCTGCGTCCTGCAGAGGTTTGCCTCATGGAGATTCTCCACCAGCTCGCCCCCTGCCACAAAGTACTGATCCAGCAGGCCGGAACATTTAAATACCGTCACTGGCCCTTCCTCGAGTTCACCCTGGAATGCCACACCCAGGTCTGATTCATAGTGAGTCATGCACTTAAAGGTAAGAGGCATGGTAATAGGCAAAGTACAGTGGGCGAAGATAATTTCTTTCTTGTCTGAAAGGATTCTGGAGGGATTAGCCATAAACACAGGCTGCCCGCTGAGTTCGCCCAGCACGGTCATTGCGATCAGAGACGGAATATCTCCCTCGCAGCCGGCATAGATTCCCTCGGCATTTAAAACTGCCAGAGCCGCACATCCGGTGCTTCCCACCGGCCCCAAAAGATCAAAGCAGCGAATGGTAACACTGTCCAGACGGTACTTCTCACAGATTCTCTTAAGAGCGCCGTAAATCTCCAGAGCCTTCTCAACCTCTTCCGGCTTGTAACCGGTATCAGAAATCATCTTTGTGTATTCGTTGGCCTCATAGCTCTTCTTGGCAATCTCTTCAAACATCTCCTGCATGGGAACCTTGACAATCTCGATTCCATTCTTTTCCCTGGAAGCTTCCCCGTCCACGCCGGAGGAAATCAGCCAGTCGCTGGACTCTCCCACACAGCCTACTCTCAGGCCCTTCAGCTTATTCTTAGTCTGGAATACTCTCGCCAGAATCTGAATTCTCCGGCTCATATCCTCCAGGCTTCCGTGAATAATCTCCCCGGGAACCTGCTTCTGGCGCAGGAATGAGAGAATCTCCATGGAAGCCGCCAGAGAATTGTTCTCACCGGTGGTCAGCAGAAGAATGGGCTTTGGAAGGCTGTCGAATACTTCCAGAAACATTCCCTCTGTTCCGCCGCCCCCGATGAACACAAGATTCAGCTCTCCTTCTTTCAGCTCAGAAAGAGAGGTATAGGACATCTCCACACCGCTCTTCTTTGAAAGATCTTTTACAAACTGTTCGTTTTTAGGATTCATCACATCCCCGCTTTTATTGCCGCTTGCAATGTAATAGACGTTTGCCTTCATATGTATTTCCCTCCTGATTTTATTAGATTCAGCAGCTCCCCGGCGGACGATGCCAGCAGCCCGGCCCCCTGCCCCCGAAGAAAGCTCTCTTCCCGAAAGCCCCAGGTCACGCAGATACAGTCCATGCCGGCATTTTGCGCCGTGTGGATGTCCACATCAGAATCTCCGATATAGACGGCCCGCTCCTTCTCCACTCCCAGCTCTTTTAAAGCCTGGAAAACCGTGTCCGGAGCCGGTTTCCTGCGCACGCCTTCTTTCTCCCCGGCAGCTGTGTCCACAAGTCCCTGAAAATAGGACGCCTGCAGTTTTTTAACAGCAAAATCCGCCTTGTTTGAGACAATCCCTATCCGGCAGCCCATCTCCTTCAGCTCCCGCAGCATCTGCAGAATTCCGGGATACGGTTTTGTACAGTCCATACAGTGTTCCCCGTAATGTTCCTTAAACCTTCGGAAAGCCTGTTCAAAGCCAGGATTTTCTTCCCCTCCGGGAACGGCTCTTCTCATCAGGTTCCGAATCCCGTTTCCCACGAAGCTGCATACCTGCTCTCTCGTGTAGGGGGGAATCGGAAACGGCTCCACTGCCGCATTTACGCTGGCCGTCAGGTCGTCCAATGTATCTAACAGGGTACCGTCCAGATCAAAAATAGCCGCCTCATATCTTCTGTCATCGCTTTGCTGTATCGTCTGCATGTTTCAGGTCTGCCCCTTTCTCTTTGGTTTTTGGTCTCCACTCTATTGTATCATAGGTCATTTTTCGGGGCAACAGCCTTATCCGCAGATTCTTTGAGGCTCTGTTTCACTCTGCCCCAATTTAAAACTCCTTTACCATATATATCCCTGTCTCAAAGGTTCCATCCTTGAGGCGGAAGCACCTTTCCAGCTTTCCCCATTGCCTGAACCCGGCCTTCTCATACAGGCTGCGCCCTTTTACATTTTTTTCCAGCATACTCAGCTCAATCTGGGTAAATCCCATCTTCTCCGCCATATCAAGACAGGCAAAAGTCAGGGCGTTTCCCAGTCCCAAGCCCCAATAGTCTTCTAATACCGCTATTCCAAACTCTGCCCGATGACGCATTTTGATCCGCTGGCTGACAGGTTCCACGCTTGCGTTTCCCGCCAGTTTTCCATTTACAAAGGCTGAAATCTGAATACTGCTGGAGCTCTTTTGGCACTCTTCCAGAAAGCTTTCCTCATCTGCCAGCGTCTCGCATATTTCCTCAGGATATCTGCCCACAAATATGGTTTCCGCCGACATCTGGCGGATATACTCCAGCATATCGCTGGCGTCCCAGACACTGGGGCTGCGCAGAATTGCTTTTTCTCCATTTTTCATAATAAGCTCTGTCTCAGGATAAATCATAACTTCCTCCTTAAATCATTTACTGCCGCCGGCTTCGCAAAGGAAATCCGGCGGCAGACACTTTACAGTCACTTTTGCGGCTATTTTAAATTTTCAGGATTCAGTCCTTCCAGTTCTGGAAGCACGAACCTCCCATCCTTGCGGATCAGCACGCCGTCAAACCATATTTCTCCTCCCCCGTATTCTGGGGTCTGGCAGCAGATCAGGTCCCAGTGCTGCGCCGAATGGTTCCCGTTTTCATTGCGTTCATAGGCGTTTCCAGGAGTAAAGTGAAAACTCCCCACCATCTTCTCATCGAATAAAATATCCAGAACAGGACGGGTAATATAAGGATTGCAGCCAATGGCAAATTCTCCCACATACCTGGCTCCCTCGTCTGTGTCAAAGATCTCATCCATCCGGTCAGGCAGATTGGAATCAGCCTCTACAATCCTTCCGTCTTTGAATGTAAGAGCTACATCCGAGTAGACAGCTCCGTTATAGGGAGAAGGGATATTGTAATGGATGGTTCCGTTTACAGAATCTTTTACCGGCGCAGTGGAGACTTCCCCGTCTGGAATGTTGCACTGACCGTGCCAGGGAGATACCCCGATTCCCTTAATCGAAAACCGCAGATCCGTCCCAGGCCCCGTAATATGCACTTGATCCGTGCGCTCCATCAGCTTCACAAGAGGATCCATTGCCCGGGCCATCTTACCGTAGTCCAGAAGGCAGGCGCGAAAATAGAAGTCCTCAAACTCTTCCGTGGACATCCCGGCCAGCTGCGCCATAGAGCTGTTGGGGTACCGGATCACAGACCACTTCGTATGATTGCAGCGCTGGGAGAGATGAAGAGGCCCCCAATAATTCCGCTTATAACAGTCCAGGCTTTCATGGGACAGGTTGTCCCACTCATGAATATTCTTGCTGGCACGGACATCGATATACGCATCCATATTTATCATCCGGTCCATCTGGTAGGCGGTGATGGCTGCCATATGACCGTCGCTGCTTCCCTTCATGACCGCAGCCATAAGTTCTTCGTCAAACTGGTGAACATAGGGCTCGCCCCCTGCCCCATAGGCCTCTTCGATCAGAGCTTTGACAAGGGGTACGGCATTTTCGTCCCCATGCAGTTCGATCAGGATTTTTTCTCCTTTTTGCAGATATACCGCCTTCTGAATCAAAAACTGGGCATACTTTCTAATCCTAATGTCTTCCATCTTCCATCATCCCCGTTCTAAAGCAGGTTCTCAGGATTCAGCGAATCAAGCTCGGGAAGCACAAACCGCCCATCCTTGCGTACCAGTACATCGTCAAAGTATATTTCCCCGCCGCCATATTCCGGCGTCTGAAGAGAAATCATATCCCAATGCTGGGCGGAATGATTTCCATTGCTGGCTATATCGTAGGCATTTCCCGGTGTAAAATGAAAACTGCCGGTCATTTTCTCATCAAACAGAATATCCAGCATGGGGGAAGTGATAATGGGATTTACGCCAATCGCAAATTCTCCCACGTAACGGGCTCCCTCGTCCGTGTCCAGAATGAGATTCATCTTATCCGTATGGTTTGAAGTGGCGTTGACGATCTTTCCGTCTTTGAACTCAAGGTACATATCCCTGAACACCTCTCCGCCGTAGGGTGAGGGAACGTTATAATAAATAAAGCCATTGACAGAATCCTTGACAGGCGCCGTCAGAATCTCTCCGTCCGGAATGTTGTTTCCTCCATTTGTCCCCATAACCGGAATCCCCTTAATAGAGAAGGTCAGGTCTGTCTTGGGACCCACAATGCGGACTTTATCTGTCTTGCTCATCAGTTCTACCAGCGGTTTCATGGATTCGCCCATTTTATCATAGTCTACCAGGCAGGCGCTGAAATAGAAGTTCTCATATTCTTCCGTGGACATCCCGGCCAACTGTGCCATAGCCTCATTTGGATAGCGGATCACCGTCCACCTCGTATGATTGCAGCGCTCCGAAAGATGAATGGGTCCCCAGTATTCTTTATTATAGATGGCCATTTTGTCCTTCGGCACATCGTTCCACTCATGAATATTCAAGGATGCACGGATATCCACATAGGCATCCATATCTTTCATCCTCTGAATCTCATAGGAAGCAATATTTCTCAAATGCTCCTGTGACGTTCCTTTCAGCACTGCCCCCTCCAGAGCATAATCATATTTCTGAAAATATGGAAAGCCTTCGGCAGCATACGATTCTTCAATCAATGCCTTGGCAAGGGGGGCCGCCTTGGGATCCCCGTGAAGCTCAATCAGTATCTTCTCGCCCTTTTTCAGGCCTATGGCTTTCTGTATAATATATTTCGCAAATTTCCTAATTCTTGGATCTTCCATACTCTTCTCCTTATAAGCCTTTCATGGAACGCAGATTCCTGCATTCCATGAAAGTAAATACGGTTAAATTTTTTATTCTGCCCAATGATAGTCGTAAATCGAGTAAGATTTTGCACTGTCGCATACGATATCCGTAGAGTGAGGAATCGCAAAGGTTACAGCATACAGGGGTACAAAGGGAACGTCCTGCAGGAACTTGTCAATAATCTGGGTATAAATCTCTTCACGCTCATCTGGATCAGAAGCCGCCCTGGAGGCTTCAACCAGCGCATCCATATCAGGATCGTTATAGAAGCTGTAGTTTGAGCTTCCTGCATTTACTGAATATACAGGACCAGCCATTACTTCGTCCAGATCGTACGTCTGGCCTACCCAGGACAGGGGCATAATCTCAACCTGACCGTTCCGCATTTCTTCCAGGAACGCAGCACGCTCCATAGGCTCTATGGTGGCATTCAGGCCCATATTCACCAGAACTCCCTGCAGCCATACGCCCAGAGTCGCATACGGTTCTGTATTGTAGGACTTAACTGTGACATCCGCTCCTTCCATTCCGCACTCTGCCACCAGCTCTTTAGCTTTGTCCAAGTCGTAGCTGTATGCATATTCAGAATCATAGTCTGGATTTCCACTCATCTCAGAGCCGATATCTCCGGGATAGCTGATCAGCACGCCCAGCCCGTCCGCACCTACGGCGAGAGCTTCCTCCGGGTTGATGGCATAGGCCACTGCCTCACGCATCCTCACGTCTGCGAAAATGCCGTCCTGGGTATACATATAAACGGCCTCATTTCTGCCGCTTACGTATTCCTCAATGGCGATGTTGTCCGCATTGCTCAAGGTACTGTAAGCTGTTCCGGTAATAGGATTAAACCATACGTCCAGCTCGCCGGTCTGCAGAGCCACTACCGCCGCATTTGTATCCTGCATTTCGAGAAATACAACCTGGTCTATGGAAGCTTCTCCCAGATAATAGTCCGGGTTTGCCTCAAAAGTCAGTGACACATTCGGCTGCCAGTCTGTCAGTACATAGGGACCGCAGGATAACGTAGTATCCACGCTGGTTCCGTAGTCTTCCCCCCACTGCTCATCTCCGTGAGCCGGCATAATGGAACCGTACATGGGCGTCGCCAGAGTTGACATAAATACAACATTCGGCCGTGCCAAAGTCATCTTCACCGTATAGTCGTCCACAGCCTCTGCCGTATCCAGGTCGCCTGTAACCACAGTATATCCAGACGCCTCTTTGAGCATATTCATCGTAAAGACGATGTCATCCGCCGTAAGGGGTTCTCCGTCTGACCAGGTTACATCCTGTCTCAGATGAAAAGTAAACTCCGTGGAATCCTCATTGATTTCCCAGCTCTCAGCAAGTCTCGGTTCGTACTCTCCCTCGCTGTTCTTAACAATCAGCGTGTCGGATATCTGCGCATAGGCAATGGACTCCGGCACTCCTGGGGAATGCAGTCTCTGAATCAATCCATCTGGGATCGCCGTATAGGCAATGTTAATGGGTCTCTCTTCGGCTGCCGCAGCGCCAATACCGCTGCAGATTGTCATTACACCCCCAAGCATGGCTGCAATAACTCTTTTCATTAATTTGTTCATGTCTTTCCTCCTTAGTAGATATTTATTATTAAGTCCCAGTCTCAAATTAATTAACAGGTACTGTCAAAGGCAACGGATAGCCGACAGAATCGACGGGCCTGTGGCCTGTTGGCAGAACTGATAGGAATCCGGGGACTTATAACCATATATTATGATGCCAGGGTCAAAGGGCCTAAGCCCACATGAGCTTGCTCATAGGTGGGTGAAAGGCCTTAGGATCCGCCCCAATATGAGCATAAAAGTGGGATGTATATCCCACGATATGCGAATATTGGGTAGGATTGTGGGAGTGTGCAGCACGGAACAATCCGTAGGCATCATAATTGAGGGCTTTTGACCTCAATATCAGCTTATTTATTTGTTATATAAAACGCACGCAACTTCGTGAGCATTTTCCACGGGTTTCAGCGGCACATCTTCCCTGGTACACTGGTCGCAGCAATGCTGGCAGCGGGATGCAAATCTGCAGCCCTTCGGCGGATTAATGGGATCCGACACCTCGCCGCGGATGATTTCCTTTTTCCACTGAGTTCCCACTACTGGCTGAGGAATAGCCGCAAGCAGCGCTTTGGTGTAGGGGTGCAGGGGGTTTTTAAACAGTTCCGCAGCCGTCGCTTTCTCCACGCACTGCCCCAGATACATGACCATAATCTCATCTGACATATGCCGTACGACTGATAGGTCGTGGGTGATAAACATGTAAGAAAGCCCCATCTCTTCCTGCATGTCCTGCAGAAGGTTGATGATCTGGGCCTGGATGGAAACATCCAGGGCCGATACCGGCTCATCACAGACTATAAACTCCGGGTTCAATGCCAAGGCTCTGGCAATTCCCACTCTCTGCCGACGTCCTCCATCCATTTCATGAGGATAGGCATTAATAAATCGCTGATCCAGTCCGACTTTTTCCATAAGGTACCCTACCCGGTCAATAAGCTCTCCTTTCGTCTTATAAACCTTGTTGGAAATCAGGGGCTCTGCAATCAACTGAAACACGGACAGCCGGGGATTTAAGCTGGAATAAGGATCCTGGAAAATAATCTGCATCTTCTTATGGTAGGCTTTTTTCTGGGCCCCCTTAAGCTTCAGCAAGTCGTTTCCTTCATACTGAATCTTTCCTGATGTGGCGTCCAGGAGGCCGATCAGAACCCGGCCCAGGGTAGATTTACCGCAGCCGCTTTCTCCCACCACGCCCAGGGTCTGGCCTTTTTTTATGGCAAAATTCACACCGTCCACTGCATGGAGATATTCCGTCTTGGACAGTTTAAAATACTTCTTCAGGTCCACTGCCCTAATCAACTCTTCCATTCTGTACTCCTTTCTCCATCAGATTGCATTTTATCCTGTGGGTGCCATTTTCATAACTGTATACCTCTCCGCGGCGGCAGCGCTCAAAGCACTGCTGGCAGCGGGGATGAAAATGGCAGCCCTCCGGCAGATTCGCCGGGTCCGGCATCAGCCCTTCTATGGGCTTAAGTCTCTTCCGATCCTCCGTAAGGCTGGGAATTGCGTCAAACAGCCCTACTGTGTAGGGATGATGCGGCTTTGACCGGTCAAATACCTCCTCGATCATACCGTACTCTACAATCTCCCCTGCATACATAACCGCAACTTTATCACAGGTCTGGGCCACAACTCCCAAATCATGAGTAATCATAATCATGGAAGTAGACAGCTTTTCCTTCAGCTCTTCTATTAAGTTCAGGACCTGCGCTTGTATCGTCACATCCAAAGCAGTCGTAGGTTCATCGGCTATCAGCAGCAAGGGCTCACAGGCCAGGGCAATAGCGATCACAATACGCTGCTTCATTCCGCCTGAAAACTCATGGGGATAATTTGTTTTTCTCCTGGCTGGTATTCCTACCAGTTCCAACAGTTCATCCACCTTGGCCTCCAGTTCCTTCGGAGACTTTTTTCTTTCATTATGAATATCCAGGGATTCGTAAATCTGTTCTCCCACAGTCATCAGGGGATTTAAAGCCGTCATGGGATCCTGGAAAATCATGGAAATACATTCCCCTCTGATCAATCTCATCTCAGCCTTGCTCTTGGTCAGGAGCTCCTGTCCCTGATACTTAATGCTTCCTCCTGTAATCTGTCCGGTCCGTTCCGGGAGCAACTGCATAATAGCCAGAGCCGTTGTAGTCTTTCCGGCTCCCGTTTCCCCTACCAGCCCTATGGTTTCTTTTTTGTCAATACTGAAGCTTACTCCGTTAACGGCTCTTACGACTCCCGCATCCGTATTATACACTGCCGTAAGATTCTCTACTTCCAAAATTTTATCTGTATTTTCCATCACTCACACCTCAGTCTTTCAGCTTGGGATCAAGGGCATCCCGCAGGCCGTCCCCCATAAGGTTCAGCGCCAGCGCAGTAAGTCCAATGGCAATCCCGGGAAATACTACAATATACGGATACATCGTCATAAACTGCTTTCCTTCGTTCAGCATGGAACCCCACTCAGGAGTCGGCGGCTGAATTCCCATGCCAAGGAAGCTGATTCCGGCGGCATTCAGAATCATAGTGCCCACCGCCATGGTTGCCTGTACAATGATCGGCCCGATGGCATTTGGAATCACATGCTTGATAATAATTTTAAAATTCGACGTGCCGCAGGCTTTGGCCGCCTCTATGTAATCCTGCCCCACTACGGACAGAATCGCCGCCCGCACGATACGCACATATTGAGGGATATTGGCAATCATCATTGCCAGCAGCACATTCATCAAGCTGTTTCCCAGGGCCGTCACCAGAGAGAGTACCAAAAGCATCAGGGGAATACTCATAACCGTGTCCATGATCCTTCCAATCACAGAATCTATTTTTCCTCCGTAAAACCCTGCCACAGAGCCCAGCAGCCCTCCCACCGTGATTCCGATGGCCACGGCGCCGATTCCTACCAGAAGTGAATTTCGTGATCCGTGGATAACCCTGGCAAAGATGTCCCTGCCAAAATTATCCGTCCCGAACCAATGGGCCCCGCTTGGCCCCTGAAGGCGCTCCAGAATATTCTGTGTAATTCCTTTATCATAGGACACAATAAAGTCTGCCAAAATTGCCGCCAGCATAATTGCCGCAAAAATGATCAGCCCCAAAACTGCCGTTTTATTTTTCAAAAACCTGCGCCAGATATCCCCCGCCTGGCTTCTCTTCTTTATTCTGATTTTAACTGTCTTTTCATCCATGTTCTTATCCCTCCGCTATTTTCTTGTGTATCTGGACTTAATGCGCGGATCAATATATGCATATAAAACATCCACAATAAGCATCAGGATGGCGACAAAAGATGCCAGCATCACTGTTGCGCCCGTAACGACCGGGACATCCTTGGAACGAATCGCCTCAATAATCAAGGTTCCTACCCCCGGAAGGGTAAATACAGTCTCGATCGTAACCGTCCCCCCAAGGAGCGCTCCAAAGTTGATTCCTAAAATGGTTACCACTGGAAGCAAGGCGTTTCTCAGGGCATGGCGGAGAATGATCTTGCTCTCCTTCTGGCCCTTAGCCCGGGCAGTGCGGATATAATCCGCCCGGATCACCTCAAGCATCGAAGTTCTTGTCATACGAAGCTGCGATGCCATAAATGGACAAGCCGTGGTAATCCAAGGAAGAATATAATGCTTAAAATCTCCTCCCCCAAAAGATGGCAGCCAGCCAAGGTAGAGAGAGAATAATAAAATCAGCATCATTCCAATCCAGAAACCTGGGAATGATGCAAGGGCCATGGCGATTGCCGTCGCCGAAAAATCCAAAAAGCTGTACTGCTTTACCGCCGACAGGATGCCTACCAGGATTCCCACTACCGTTCCAATCAGAATAGCTCCCACAGCCAGGGTGACCGTTACCGGAAGTCTGGAAAGAATTTCCCCCATAACGGAACGCCCGGACTGCCAGGATTCTCCCAGATCCCCGTGCAGAAGATCTCCCACATAAGAAACATAGCGCACAAGAAACGGATCATTGTACCCCAGCTCTTCGTTTTTTGCAGCGATCTCTTCCTTTGTAGCCTGTTCCCCTAATATCAGAGTCCCAGGATCCCCCGGCGTCAGATCCATAATAAAATATACTATAAAAATAACCGCCAGTAATGTGGGAATCAATGTCAGAAGCCGCTTTAATATGTATTTTGACATACCCATTTTCCTCCTGTTTTCTTTTTTCTGTCACTGGTCTAAAGTCTTGGACTTTGCTTTCTTCTGCTACTCAATTAAAGTGGTGCAGTAAAAATATAAGACGTTATTTTGCAAACAACGTCTTTATTGTCTTGCCATTATAATTCAGATGCAACTATCTGTAATTCCTTCGGGTAATGGTTTAGAATCTCCACCCCGTCTTCCGTTACCAGAACCAAATCCTCGATCCGCACACCTACCTCATTTGGAATATAAATGCCCGGTTCGATAGAAAATATCATCCCTGGTTCAGCAACCAGGGGGCTGGCAGATGAGACCTCACCTTTTTCATGAACTTCTCTTCCTATAAAATGCCCCAGCCTGTGAGTAAAATATTTTCCGTAACCAGCTTTTGCAATTATATCCCTGGCCACCTGGTCAATCTCCTTCAAAGGCACGCCCGGACGGATGGCTGCTTCCGCCGCCTTCTGAGCCTTCAAGACCGTCTCATAGACCTGTCTGTGCTCCTCCTTGGCCTCTCCAAAGAAGAAAGTCCTCGTCATATCTGAACAGTAACCATCTGCAACACATCCAACGTCAAACAACACACAGTCGCCATATTTTAAAACCGTATCGTCCGGTTCGTGATGTCCATTTGCGGCGTTGCCGCCGAAACCAACGGAAGGGCTGAAGGAGAATTTTTCCCCTCCCAATTTTTTGTAGATTGCCAGCATCTGATCTACAATCTCTTTTTCGGAAACCCCTGGACGTATCAGCTTCTTGAATTCTGCCATGGCCGCATCATTCACAGCGGAAGCGCGCCTCATTCTGTCCTGCTCATCTTTATCCTTATGGGCACGGACAGAATCTATGCAGCAGGAGGAAAGTTTATATCCGGCGGCAGCATTCAGTTCCATCAGCCTCAGGAGAAATTTAGCCGTCATACCATCGTCCACACCAAGAGGCTTCTGGTGGTCGATGCAGGTATTCAGCACTTCCACCCCGTCCTCGCCATCCTCATACCAGAGGATCTCCGTGCCTGTGACCTCATCCAAAGTAAAAAGGCGATTGGCAATTAAGCTGTGCCTGCCGTCCTGATTCAGATAAAATGCCCAGAAACGTTCATAGGGTTCTTCATAATGTCCGGCCAGATAGTGAATAGAGTGGGGGTTCGTGATTACCATCTGTTCAATCCCATCTTTTTTCATTGTGTCCAGCACCCGGCATAAACGCTCAGAATTCATTTTCTCACTTCTTTCTCAAATAAACTTTCTCAAATCAATATTGAAAAATCTCTCTTTAAAATTCAAACAATTTCTTGATGAGTATACTATATTTTATACTCTATTTCAAGTACAAGTTTTTCCAGCCTTCGTCAAAAACCCCCAAAAAACGGCTCCGCAGCTCCTCGATTTCAAGAACGATTCCCGCCGATAGAAGGCCGAACAGCAGCCATAAGAACAAAAGCACCAAAACCGGCGTCATGCGCCAGGATATTCCCAAAGCCAGGAAGGTAAGGACCAGCTCTAAAAATCCTGCCATGATACATAAAATCATTCCTCCTGATGTAAGTTCTCTGCAAATTACTTTATCCATCTTTTTAAACCTCCTGCTGATTATTTTTATCCAGAGAGCATCCCTCTGTTTTCGTCTCTGAACCCACTATAGCAGAGAGCCTGTCCCATAAATCGGACTTGGCCATGGGTTTTCGGATTTTTTCGAAGACAAAGCCAAAAACCTCTTTACTATCCTCATATTCTTATCAAAATCTGGATTTATAATGTCCAGAGGTTTTTGACTGATCTTGTACACGGGAGGATTTTATGGAACACTGTATAAAATGCGGCCTGCCGAAGACGTACCCGAAAATAAAAATGGATCAGGAAGGCGTCTGCTGCTTCTGCCGCTTCTATGAAAAACATCAACAGAACCTGGATGACTATAACAGCCTGCACCGCCAGTTTTTGGCCGAAATCGAAAAAGCCAAGGAAAAGGCCAGAAAAAATCACGCTCCCTATGACTGTATCGTAGGATTAAGCGGGGGCAAGGACGGCGCCTATCTGATCTGCCAGCTAAGAAAAGTCTATGGTATGCGTGTCCTGGCTTACACCTTTGACAATGGATTTTCCACGGATTTTGGCCGTCAAAACTGCGAACGACTGAAAAAAGCCATGGATATTGACCACATCTATATCAGCATGAAGGATTCAGAACTGCGCAAATTTTACCGGGCAGCCCTGAAGGTCACCCGGAATTTCTGCAGCATCTGTTTTCACTTTATGCATTACCACAGCCATCTTCTGGCATCCCGCTTCGGAATTCCCCTGATTGTCAACGGAAGAACCCGAAGCCAGATTTATCAGAATGCCTGTGAGGAAAAGGGACTGGAGCCTTTTGAACTCTCACATTCCCTGAAGGAATTTGAGTATCAGATGTTCGGCCGGCTTCTGGACAAGCTGGACGGTCAGAGCTGCGTGGACTTTCTGCCTGAGGCAGAGGTCACTTCCCTGTCTTACTTTACCTATCATCAGGTGACGGACGAAGAAAAAATGGCCTATCTTGAAAAGGAAATCGGTTGGGAACGTCCCAAAAACGCCAAGCCTCATGCGGACTGCTGGGCGCACGAAGCCTCTGAAAAGCTTTTCCTGGATAAAAACGGGTTTCCCCTGCGTACCGGCGAACTGGCTCAGATGGTCCGTAGCAAGGAGCTGTCCCCTGAAAAAGCAGAGGAAATTCTTCTGGAGGACCGCAGGCTCTATGATTCTCCAGATCCTGCCCTTATGGCAAGGTTTTACGAGCGGGTAGGAATGAAGCCCCTGTAAGTTTCCTCCCTGCTGGCGCTGCCTCTCTTTTTGTGTTATAGTAAGATCAAACATATAAAAGAGAGGACTTTTTATGCCCAGCGACGCATTTTTTCAGAGAAAAGGAACAGCCGCCAGGCTTGCCTTTGCCGCAGAATCCTTTCTCCTGGATTCAAGCCTTTCCTCTGAAGACCGAAAATTCTATAGAGATTTTATAGAGCAGCGTCTGAAACAGGCGCTGCTTTTGCTGCTTTCCCGAAAGAATCCTTTTTTACTGGAACAGTTTCTCTCTTCTTTTAAAATCCCTGTAAAAATCCTTCAGGATGCCCTCCTGGCCTTCTCAAAGGAAAACTCTGCCGATTCAGGCTGCTGCGGTCTTCTCCTGCAGGCTCTGCAGGGAGCTTCCCCGGAAGTGCCCGCTTACATAAATCCTTCCATCCCTTCCAGGGAAGAGGCCGCCATGGAAATCCTCTCCCTGCTCAAGGATCAGTGCAGCGAAGCTTTTCCTTCTTTTGCGGGAGCTTTCTGCCTGCTAACGCCCCGGGCTGAAAATTCCCTTACAGCTCCTGTATCTTCGGATGGAAAGTATCTTTACTTTCATCCAGAGCGGCTTTGCAGAAAATTTGTGCAGGACAGCTCCATGACACGCCTTGCTTTCCTGCATGTCCATCTGCACTGCCTTCTTCTTCATCCTCTTCAAGCCTTCCAGGGCAGGCAGGAGGATTGGGATAAAAAATGCGACCGGCAGGTAAACCTGCTGTTAGAGGGAAATTTACTGCCCCCGGACTGGCGTCCCAGCCACGGCCTGCCTTCGCCCTGCTGGCATCCAGACAGCCATACGCCCTGGTACAGAAAATCAGCCAGGGGCTCAAACGAAGTCCCTAAGGCCGGCAGTGTCTCCCTCTCTTTTCTGGAAGAGCTTTACACATCCTGGCATCCCTATGCCCCTTCCCTGGATGCTTTCCGATCAAAAAAGGGTTCTGGAAAGAACCGCCGCGGATCCTCCGCCGGCGGGTCCGCCTCCTCCGTCAGCCTTTTAAAAAGAGACCGCTATGAATACCGGAAGTTCCTTGAGAAATTCGCCTGTCCCAGAGAAGAGCTGCTGCTGGATCCGGATTCCTTTGATTACATCCCCTATTGCTACGGGCTAACACATTATGGAAATCTCCCTTTTTTAGAGCCTCTGGAGTACCAGGAGGTAAACCGATTAGATGAGTTCGCCATTGCCATAGACACCTCCGGCTCCTGCTCCGGGGCGCTGGTCCGCCGCTTTCTGGAAGAGACCTGGAGCATCTTACGGCAAAAGGAAAACTTTTTTTCAAAAATGAAGCTGCATTTTATTCAGTGCGATTCCATGATTCAGGAGTACAGAACCTTCACCGGAATTCTGGAATGGGAAGAACATATGGCCTCGCTGAAGGTTTTGGGACAGGGCGGCACCGATTTCCGTCCCGTCTTTACACTGCTTGAAGAAAAGATCCGCCAAAAAGAGATTCAAAATCTTCGGGCGCTCCTGTATTTTACAGACGGCGACGGTATATACCCCAGGGAGAAGCCTCCCTTCGAGACTGCCTTTGTTTTTTTGAACGCTGAAAGCCAGAAGCAGGAAATCCCTCCCTGGGCAATTCTTTTAAATCTGGGGCTGCCTGCAGAGGCGCTGAAAACAGATGTCCTTTGAATTTTTTAGGAGAAAGTATAGAGAGAAAATTATGAATATTAAAGAAGCGAAACAAGAAATTGTACAGACCATTGAAGCTTACACCTCCAAGACACCCTGGGGAGAATATTCCATACCCACAGTTCACCAGCGGCCCCTTCTCTTAATCGGACCGCCGGGAATCGGCAAGACGGCAGTAATGGCCCAGGCCGCCAGGGAGTGTCAGGCAGGCTTTGTGTCCTACACCATGACCCACCACACCCGACAGAGCGCTATTGGCCTTCCTTTTATCCGGGAACAGTCCTTCGGCGGAAAATCCTACTCCGTCACAGAGTACACCATGAGTGAAATTATCGCCTCTGTGTACCGCTGCATGGAGGAGACCGGCTGCCGGAAGGGGCTTTTATTTCTGGATGAGATCAACTGCGTATCCGAGACTCTGGCTCCGGCTATTCTGCAGTTCCTGCAGAATAAGACCTTCGGCCCTCACCGGCTGCCTCAGGGATGGGTCATCGCCGCAGCAGGCAACCCTCCTGAGTATAACAAATCCGTACGGGAGTTTGACCTGGCCACTTTGGACCGGCTCAAGGTTCTCTATGTAGAAGCGGACTTTCCTGCCTGGGAGGAATATGCGGCTTTGGCAGGAATTCACAGCGCAGTGCTGTCCTATCTGCGCCTTCACCCAGACAGCTTCTATCAGATCTCACAGTCCTCTTCCCAGAAAGCCTACGCCACGGCCAGAGGCTGGGAAGATCTCTCCTATCTGCTTCTGGAATATGAGGCCTTGGGATATGCGGTTACAGAGCAGGTGATTTTCCCCTATATCTCCGTGGAAGAGATTTCCCATGATTTTTTTGCCTATTATCAGCTCTGCCGCAAATGGGACGGGGCGCTTCCTGTCTCTGGATTTTTCATGAAAGAGCCTGAAGCCAGAAACTCTCTTCTGGAAAAGCTGCAGAAAAGCTCTCCTGAGGAAGCCATGTATCTGGTTCAGCTTCTTCTGTCCAGGCTGCGCCATGATCTCCGGGAAGAGTCCCAAAAGCACAGCCGCCGCACTCTGTATCGGGAGATGTTTGAAAAGCTGGAACGCTTTCTCAGTCAGGATGGGGCAGCACAAAAAAGCGCCTTTGCCCTGATGGAAGAATTCCTGCAAAAAGAAAGAGAGGTACTCGAGATTCGTTTTACCCACAATCTCTCCGATTCCCGTGAATACTCAGATACAAAAGGGGTTCTGCTCCAGCTCTCCAAACTGCGGTATCAGCTTTCCCCTCAAGTGTACCAGCCAGAGGAAGTTCTCTCTGAACTGAAAACGTTATGTGAAAACACTCCTGATCCAGAAAGAGAGGAAACTTCCGCCGTAACCCAGAAGCTGGAAGCCAGCCTGGAACTTCTGGAGGAATCCGAGAACGACACAGCCCTCTCCTTTTTCCTCTCATCCCTGCTCTCCGACCCAAATTTGGCGGAACACCTGGCTCTCCATCCTTCTTCTCCGTATGAAAAGGCCTGCCGCCGCTTCCAGTACGCTCGCAGAGAAAAGGAGCTGAAGGAAAAGCTTTCATCGCTGTTCACGGATACTCCGTAAACAGCGGCATTCATAAAGATCTTATTGACTTGGAGTTGACTCCAAGTAGTATAATAAAACAAATACTTGTCATCAGAAAGGAGTATTACATACCATGATTTACAGAACTTATCAGGATCTTCAGCTCTCCGCTCTTGGCTTTGGCGCTATGCGCCTTCCCGTAATGGACGGAGACGATTCACGGATTGATGAAAAAGCCGCCATGGAGATGGTGGACTACGCCATGTCTCACGGAATTAATTATTATGACACTGCCTGGGGATATCACAATGGAACTTCAGAGCTTGTGCTGGGAAAAGCCCTGAAAAAACATTCCCGCGAAACCTTTTACCTGGCAGATAAATTCCCCGGATATGACCTTGGAAATATGGATAAGGTACAGGAAATATTTGAAAAACAGTTGGAGAAGTGCGGCGTAGAATATTTTGATTTTTATCTCTTCCACAATGTCTGTGAGATGAACATTGACGCATATCTGAATCCAACGTATGGGATCTACGACTATCTTCTGGCTCAGAAGAAGGCCGGACGGATCCGGCATCTTGGTTTTTCCGCTCACGGAAGCTACGATGTAATGAAGCGCTTCCTGGAAGCCTACGGAAAAGATATGGAATTCTGCCAGATTCAGCTAAACTATCTTGACTGGGACTTCCAGGGCGCTAAGGCGAAGGTGCAGCTTCTGGAAGAGTACGGCATTCCTGTATGGGTGATGGAGCCCTTAAGAGGCGGACGCCTGGCCTCCCTGGAGGAAAAATATGAAGAGAAGCTGAAGGCTCTCCGGCCTCAGGAATCCATTCCCGCCTGGGCTTTCCGTTTCCTGCAGTCTCTCCCCAGCGTAAAGGTGGTACTCTCCGGCATGTCCACCATGGAGCAGCTTAAGGAGAATATCGCTACCTTTGAGGAAGACAAACCCCTGAGTTCCCAGGAAGAAAAAGAACTCCTTGGCATGGCGGATGAGATGGTGAAGAAAATCGCCCTTCCCTGTACAGCATGTCATTACTGTGTCAGCCACTGTCCCCAGGAGCTGGATATTCCTTCTCTCCTTGCCCTGTATAATGAGCATTGCTTTTCAGACGGAGGGTTTATCGCTCCCATGGTTGTGTCAACGATTCCCGAGGAAAAACGGCCTTCCTCCTGTGTGGGCTGCCGAAGCTGCGAGGCGGTATGCCCCCAGCAGATCAAAATTTCCGAAGCCATGGCTGATTTCGCACAGCGGCTTGGCTGAAAACGACACCAAATACAAAACAAGCCCGGGCAAAAGCAAGGCCCGGGCAAATTTGTCATCGTTATTCTTTGAAAGCTGCATCCAGCCGGAAAAGCGGACATCTTCTCAGTTCTCCGGTATAAGCTCCAGACTCCCCAGTACGCCCCAGATATAAGGCGCGCCGTACATTCCCAGGGCTTTAGGACCGGAGATACCGCCCTGACAGACCTTGCGGTATGCCTTCCCAAAGGTACTTCTGGTAATGGATTTCTCCCTTCTGTCCACAAACATTTCCCCGCCCCGGATCTCATATGTAAAAGGAAGCCCCTTTTTCGTATAAAAGGTCTCTCCCTCATGCTTTAAAAGAATCTGCCACAGCTCTTCTTCTTCAATCTCTCTCTTTTCCATAGGCCCCCCCTGATGAAACAGTATGTTGTCATAAATTTATAATATTTTTTTAATAGTGTCAATCCCCGTCCTTCTCTTGACAGATTAAATTTTCAGTGGTAGTATCTGAATATATTTTATGTAGTTTTGAATACTATATGATATGTTTATTATATTCGGAGGTGGTATTATGACTCTCACTATCAGAGAACCCGGCAGTGCGATCACTCATTTCATTGGAATGCTTATGGCGATTTTCGCCACAGTCCCTATCCTGGTAAAGGCAGCTTTTACTTCCGGCGCCACAGGACTGTGGGCAATGTCCATCTTTATGAGCAGTATGATTCTTCTGTATGGAGCAAGCACTCTGTATCATTCTGTAAACTGTACAGGAAAGAAACTGAAAATCTTCAAAAAAATTGACCATATGATGATCTTTGTACTGATCGCTGGTTCTTATACTCCTGTATGCTTGCTGGTGCTGGAGCCCAGTTCCGGCTACACGCTGCTGCTGGCAGTATGGGCCATTGCGGTGATAGGCATGGCAGTAAAAGCCCTTTGGGTAACCTGCCCGAAGTGGTTTTCTTCCATGATTTATATTTCCATGGGATGGGCTTGCCTTTCAGTCTTTGGCCAGCTTTACTCCAGTCTCTCTGCGGCGGCTTTCTTCTGGCTTCTGGCCGGCGGCATTCTTTATACTGCAGGAGGTGTCATTTACGCACTGAAGCTGCCTATCTTCAATTCCAGGCATAAGAATTTTGGTTCCCACGAAATTTTCCATCTGTTCGTTATGGGAGGCAGCCTCTGTCACTTTATCTGCATGTATCAGTATGTGATCTAAAGGTATAGATTTTCCATTCAAAAAACTCTGTGAAAAGGAAATGCTTCCTCTGCACAGAGTTTTTTTGCTGCATTATTAAAATAAGGCTTATTCTTCCCCTGCGGCTCTCTCTATCTCATCCCAGATCTCTTCCCTGCCCTGCTTTGTCTCAGCAGAAAAGGGAAGCAGCTTCGTCCCAGGGCGAACCGCAAGCCCTTCCTTTATGAGCTTAAGCTGTTTCTGAAGCTGGCTTCTCTTGATCTTGTCCGCCTTAGTGGCAATGATAACCGGTTCATATCCGTTGTGACAGATCCAATCATACATCAGTCTGTCATTTTCTCCCGGAGCATGACGGATATCAATTAAAAGGAATACGGCCCTTAGCTGTTTGGAGGTATGAAGATACCGCTCAATAAGCTTTCCCCATTTTTCCTTTTCTTCCTTTGACACTCTGGCATAGCCGTATCCCGGCAGATCTGCCAGATACAGAGCGTCATTGACATTATAGAAATTGATGGTCTGGGTCTTGCCTGGCTGGGCGCTTGTTCTGGCCAGCGCTTTCCGGTTCATCAGCGCATTGATGAGAGATGACTTTCCCACGTTGGATTTTCCGGCAAAGGCCACCTCTGGCTTTGTATTCTCAGGAAGCCTGCTGGTATAGCCGCAGACAGTCTCCAGTGAAACCTGTTTAATAACCATATTCTCTCCTTCTGGTTTATGTTTGCGTCTTTTCCTTTCAGTGGATCAGGAGGCCTTTGTCTTAAACACGCTCCAGAGCAGCCTTCAGAACCTCCGGCATAGTCTTTGCATAGACAAACTGCATACCGCCTGTGATTTCTTCCGAAATCTCTTCCACATCTTCTTTATTTTCCCAGGGCACTATGACCGTCTTCATACCAGCTTGTTTCGCCGCCAGCAGTTTTTCCTTCAGCCCTCCTATGGGAAGCACTCTGCCCCGCAGGGTAATCTCTCCTGTCATTGCCACGTCCGCCCGAACAGGAATCCCTGTCACTGCTGAAAGAATAGCTGTGGCCATAGTGATTCCAGCCGAAGGCCCGTCTTTGGGAACCGCTCCCTCGGGAATATGAATATGAATATCCTTTTTCCCAAAGAAATCGCTTTCAATCTGATACTCTTCACTGACTGAACGGATATAGCTGATGGCTGTCTGGGCTGACTCCTTCATGACATCTCCAAGCTGTCCTGTGAGAAGGAATTCCCCTTTTCCCGGCATCAGATTTACTTCTATCTGCAGAGTATCTCCCCCTACGCTGGTCCAGGCGAGACCTCTGACAATACCAATTTCATTCTCCGGGTTTTTCTTCTGGATGGTATACCTTTTTCTTCCCAGATATTTTTCCAGGTTTTTCTCACCCACCCGGATTTTCGTCTCATTTTCCTCAAGAAGCTCTCTGGCAGCCTTTCTGCAGATGTCTCCGATCTTCCTTTCCAACTGCCGGACGCCCGCTTCCTTTGTATATGCGCTGATGATGGACATAAGAGCCGGTTTTGTAATCGTAAGCTGATCCTTTTTTATGCCGTGGCGCTCCATCTGCTTCTTTACCAGATGATCTTTTGCAATGTGAAATTTTTCATTGGCCGTGTAGCTGTTTACCTCGATGACCTCCATACGGTCCAGCAAAGGCCTGGGAACTGTGTGCAGATCATTGGCTGTGGCCACAAAAAGCACCTGGGACAAGTCTAAAGGAAGCTCCACATAGTGATCCCTGAATTTGCTGTTTTGTTCTGAATCCAGCACTTCCAGGAGGGCGGACGACGTATCGCCTTTGTAGTCACTGCTGACTTTATCGATCTCATCCAGCAGCATCAAGGGATTTTTTACTCCTGCCTGCCGAAGCCCGCTGGCAATCCTTCCAGGCATGGCTCCCACATACGTTCTGCGGTGTCCTCGGATCTCCGCCTCATCCCGAACTCCTCCCAGGCTGATTCTGACGTATTCTTTCCCCAGGGCTCTGGCTATGGAGCGGGCAATGGAGGTTTTCCCAGTACCGGGAGGCCCTGCCAGACAGAGAATGGGGCTGCTGCCCTTATGGGCCAGCACCCGCACCGCAAGAAATTCCAGCACCCTCTCCTTTACCTTCTCAAGGCCGTAGTGGTCTTCGTTCAGAATCTTTTCCGCATTCTTCAGACTCTGGTTATCCTGGGAGGCGTGATCCCAGGGCAATTCCAAAAGTGTCTCGATATAGCCTCGCAGCACGGAACTCTCCGCTGAATTGTTGCCAATTCCTTTTAAGCGGTCGATCTCTTTTAAAAGCTTGGTCTTCACCTTCTCCGGCGCCTCCAATTCAAGAGCCGCCTTTTTATAATTTTCCACGTCAGACAGAAGAGTATTCTCTCCCAGTTCTTCCTGTATCACCTTAATCTGCTCTCTTAAGATATACTCCCGCTGGTTTTTATCCACCCGCTCCTTAACCTTCTGTTGTATCTCATTGCGGATCTGGATAATCTCCATCTCGTTTACCAGCACTGTACACAGAACATCGTACTCTTCCGCCAAATCCATGGCTTCCAGAAGCTTCTGCCGCTCTTCGTAAAACAACGGCAGGTGAACGGCGATCTGTGAAACCAACTCGGAAAGCTCGGTGATCTCCAACGTCTGGCGCAGCATATCTTTGCCAAATTTCTGGTTTAACTGGCAGTACCGTTTCAGCAGCTCATGAAGAGCCCTTACCATAGCCGTCTCCGTGGCCTCGTTTATCTCCAGAGGTTCCCAGACAATCCTCTCTATCTCCCCGGTTAGGTAAGAAGCGCTGTCATCCAGCTCCAAGAGCCGTCCTCTCTCGCAGCCCTCTACCATCACTCGGATAATCCCCTGGGGGAGCTTTGCCACATTTTTTATCTTTGCTTCAAGTCCAATTTCATATAAATCTGGCAAACCCGGATTGTTATGATCCGGGTTTTTCTGAGTTACTAAAAATATTTTCTGATCTCCGCTCATAGCGGCCTCTACCGCTTTTATGGAACGATCTCTGCTGATATCAAAATGAAGCACCATCCCCGGCAGTACTGAAAGTCCCCGCAGGGGAATTACCGGCATCATTTTTCTCTGTTCATCCATTCGTGATTTTTCTTCCTCTCGTTATGCAGTCTCTTCCATAATCCCAAGCCTGCGTTTTCTCCGTCCCTTGGGTTCCTCCTTATAGATAAGAACAGGATCACCCGTCCCCTCGATGAGCTCTTTCGTCACCACGCATGATTCCACGTTTTCCACAGAGGGAAGCTGGAACATAAGATCCATCATGGCATTCTCCATGATAGCTCTCAATCCCCTGGCCCCCGTCTTTCTGGCGATGGTCTTATCTGCAATGGCTTCTATGGCACCTTCATCAAAGGTAAGCTCAACATCGTCCAGACCGAAAAGCCCCTGATACTGTTTCACAATGGCGTTTTTCGGCTCTGTAAGAATCTGGATCAAGGTATTTTTATCCAGTTCATCCAGAGAAACCACCACCGGCACACGGCCGATAAACTCCGGAATCATTCCGTATTTGATAAAATCCTGGGGAAGTACTTTCTTCAACACCTCTCCCACATTGTGCTCATCCTTATCCGCCAATTCCGAATTGAATCCAATGGAGGAATGATCCATCCTGGACTCAATAATCTTTTCGATCCCCTCGAAAGCTCCCCCGCAGATAAACAGTATATTTGTCGTGTCAATCTGCAGCAATTCCTGATGCGGATGCTTTCTGCCTCCCTGAGGCGGAACAGAGGCCACTGTCCCCTCCAGAATCTTCAGCAGCGCCTGCTGAACTCCCTCACCGGAAACGTCTCTTGTAATGGAAGCATTCTCTGATTTTCTTGTAATTTTATCTATCTCATCGATATAAATAATACCGTACTCTGCCTTTTTAATGTCATAGTCCGCTGCCTGTATAATTTTCAGAAGAATATTTTCCACATCCTCACCCACGTAACCCGCTTCTGTCAGAGCAGTAGCATCCGCAATGGCAAAGGGGACGTTCAGAAGACGCGCAAGAGTCTGGGCCAGCATCGTCTTTCCGCAGCCAGTAGGCCCCAGCATAAGAATATTTGACTTCTGCAGCTCCACATCCAGATATTTACCGCTGGTAATCCTCTTGTAATGATTATATACGGCCACAGACAAAGCTTTTTTCGCATCATCCTGCCCGATCACATAATCATCCAGAAAAGCCTTGATCTCCATAGGCTTCAGAAGGTTAATTCCCATCTGTTCTTCCTGGGCATACTCTTCGTCCATCTCTTCTTCTATAATCTCTGCGCAGATATCAATGCACTCGTCACAGATGTAAACCCCGTTAGGACCTGCAATCAGCTTACGGACCTGATCCTCCGTTTTATTGCAGAAGGAACACCTGATTTTTTCACCATTTTTTCCCGGCATTTTTTCACCCCTATAATTCAATCATTCAAACGAGCTCCAGGAGGCACAACAGCCTCCGAAATCAAATCCCCCGCTGCACTCGCCAAATAATCCATGCTGGCATGGCCGCCTGGCTCCCTGCTGGCGG
>LHCFI01400__coassemble_1511_pt1 | contig 39092 bp, 30 predicted proteins | sample LHCFI01400__metabat2_low_PE_038 | metagenome-assembled genome bin LHCFI01400 | reverse complement strand
ACTCAAATGAGAATTTTATTAATTGAGGACGAAAAGAGAATGGCGCAGGCTCTCTGTGAGATACTGCGGTTAGAAAAATATGAAGTGGATTATTATGGGGATGGCATATCTGGTCTGACCGCCGTGGAGAGTGGTATTTACGACATTATTATTTTAGATGTGATGCTGCCAGGGCTGGACGGTTTTAAAATTGCAAAAAAAGCAAGAAAAAAAGGGATACGCACCCCAATTCTCATGCTTACAGCTAAAGGAGAATTAGATGACAAAGTGACAGGTCTTGACAGCGGCGCAGATGATTATATGACAAAACCTTTTATGACAAAAGAACTTCTTGCCAGACTGCGTGCGCTTTTAAGACGAGGTATTAATACACCAGATGGCAGGCTTTCATTTGGTGATATACAACTCGATACGAATACCTTCACCTTATGCTGCGTATCAAACAGGCAGACTGTAAAACTGAGTGAAAAAGAATATCATATTCTTGAATATCTTATCGTAAACCAGGGTCAGGTACTTACACGTGAACAGCTTGCCGTCAAAATATGGGGATTTGACAGTGAGGCAGAATACAATAATGTTGAAGTTTATATGTCTTTTATCAGAAAAAAAATGAATTTTGTCGCATCGAAGGCTCAGATAAAAGCGGTACGGGGACTTGGCTATGAATTGAGGTACAATTATGTTTAAACGGTCGAAAAGAAAAATCGTTGCGGCGATTATGGCAGTACTTACATTGCTATATATCGGTACTCTTGCAGTCATATACGGTTCCAGCTATTTTGAGGTATCTGCATCAAACCATGAAATGCTTGAACGGTACGCAAAGCTGTACTCTCTGGAACAGCAGCCAGGAGAAAGCATACCTTCTGAACCTGCGGATTTCCCAGAGAAAAATTCTGCCGCCAGGCACATTCTGCGGGATGATCCAGATGATTTACATTTTGACGATACCCCGGCATTTCAGCTTTCTACTTTTTATTCTGTGGCCGTTTCTGATAATGGGGAAATACTTGCAATGGACAATGAGACGGGAACCGTTTATGAAGACACGGTTCTTCAGGAATACGCTTCAAAAATCATCGACGCAAAAAAAGGCAGTGGAGTAATGGAAAACCTTTTATATACCGTAGCCAAAAAAGATGGGTATACACTGGTTGCCTTTATGGATAATACAATCATGCAGCAGAGCATGACAACTCTTTTTCGTTATACGATTGTTTTTGGAAGTATTATGATGGCTGCATTATTCTTTGTTGCAGTTTACCTTGCCGGTAAAATTGTAAAACCTTTGGAGGAAAGTCATCAAAAACAGAAACAGTTTATCTCAGACGCAGGCCATGAGCTGAAAACACCAATTTCTGTAATCGGCGCAAATGCAGAATTGCTTGCAAAAGAGATCGGAGAAAACCCATGGCTTTCCAATATCCAATATGAAAATGAAAAAATGGGAAATCTGATATCTCAGCTTTTAGAGCTTACAAGAACAGAAAATTTGGATATCATCACAGAACCGCTGAACTTCAGCCGCCTGGTCAAAGGCGAGGCTTTGCCATTTGAAAGTGTTGCTTTTGAAAAAGGCCTTATGTTAAATTATGAAATTCAAGATGGACTTTCCGTTGCGGGGAATAGAAACCAACTAAAACAAATTGTTTCTATCTTATTAGATAATGCAGTCTGTCATGGAGAAAACGGCAAAGAAATCAAACTAACACTGAAAGAAGATCGTGGACATGCAAGGCTCTCCGTTATAAACAGCGGAAAAGAGATACCGCCTTCTGAAAGAGACAAACTTTTTGAACGGTTCTACCGTGCGGATGCGGCACGGAGTGAGAAGGATGGTCACTATGGTCTGGGGCTTGCGATTGCGAAGGCAATCACGACCGCTCATAAAGGAAAAATTCAGGTTTCCTGTCAAGATAATAAGGTAGAATTTATAATTTTACTTCCTCGTATACAAATATAACAAGATTCTTCAATCTAACTTCAATCATCCTCCTGTACAATCGGATCATCAAAGTACAGGAGGATTCATTTATGGGACAATATAAAAAAATGCCTGCATTGCTTCTGACATTTACAATGCTTGCAGGGCTTTGTACCTGCTCGAAGAGCGCAGAAGCGCAGGAGGAAACATCCAGAGCTGCCGATGATGAGCAAAAAGAATACATTGAAGAAACACTAAATCTGGCAAACAATGAAGAACAGGAATGGACATACTCATCCGAAGCTGATGCATGGGTACTTTCTATTGTATCTGCTGTGGCATATCCAGAACTGCCAGATCAGCAGGGCGTCTCTGTTTGCGTGCCAGGGGCTTATGTATCTGGCATTGACGCAGACGGAGACGGAACAGAGGATATAACGGCAGCCGACTATACGGACGCTGTCTTAGGCTCTCTTGTAATTGATTATGAAACAGATGTTATAAGCACAAACGGGCAGGTTTATACTGCCGCTACTGCACCTGTCATTTTGAATACAGGTGCGGCAGGATATAGTTCCAGCACAAATACCCTTGCGGCCACAACTTATGCGGCGGAGGGCTATATTAACGTAGCATGCGGCAATCGAGGCAAACAGGATACGGCAGAAAACGAATCGGGTGAAACTTATTATACAGGGGATGCGCCTTCCTGTTTGGTAGACCAGAAAAATGCGGCCCGTTATGTGAAATATAATATTTTGCTTGGCAATTTACCGGGAAATGCAGACTATTTTGTTTCCACAGGCGGTTCTGGCGGGGGCGCACATGCAGCAATGTTTGCGGCTACTTCCAACAATGAGGATTTCTATGATTATGAAATCGAAGCCGGCGCCGTAGGCGTATATTTGCTGGAAGATGGAGGATATACAACGAAAGTGACCATTAATGGTACAGACTATGATATTTCTGATGGCGCATGGGGATGTATTGCTTACAGCGCAATTACTTCTCTGGCGGAAGCTGATATGGCATTGGCATTTGAATATTATATGGATACCACTTATGAATTTGGAACCTCATTTCAGGCACAGCTTGCAGAGTATCTCTCTGCTGCCTATATGGAATATATCAACGAGCAGAATTTAACGGTGGAAGAATCGGCTGTGGGATTTGACCTCAATGGAGACGGAGATAAGGAAGATACGATAGCGCTCACGATTGATTATGATTTGGAGGCATATCCTGAGACAAATGGTTATTATGGAACTTATCTTGATTTGTATTTAGCTGAGTTCCAATCAAACCTCCAGTGGTATTTGGATAATCTGGACTATGCAGAAGGATGGGCCTGGTTTGGCGAGGATGGAAATGCTCTTAGCGATGAAGAAACGGCAGCTATGACTTCAGCCGATAAAGCGGCAGCATTTCTTGAAGGACGCTATGCAAAAGGCAGTTACGGCGATAAGGGAAATATGAATGGAGGTATGCCGGGAGGCGATATGCCAAACGGTGAAATACCTAGCGGTGAGCTGCCTGATAGCGGAATGCCAAATAGGCCTCTCCCCGATGATGAATCGGCTGGGACGAGAATAGGCAGCAGGGGATTTTCTAATAAGGGCGTAGCTGAAAACAGTTCCGGGGATACGATGGACATAGGAACACCTGATGCAGGAACAACGCATTCAGCAGGGAGTAGTACAGATTCTTCTAATTATTCTTCCTATGAAGAAATGGCAGAAGCCTATGCAGCGGATATTGCAGAAATTGAAGCAGGCGATAAATACGGTAATAACATTGTGGAACTGTATAATCCGCTGAACTATATTGGCGCAGAAAGCACAGAAAATCCTGCATGGGTCAGGATTGTGATGGGTGCTGCTGAGGGGGATATGTCAATGTTTTCTTCTTTGAACCTTCAGATTGCAATGCTGAACGCAGGCATTGATGCCAACATTGAATGGCAGTGGGATGGCGGTCATGTTCCCTCCGAGATATTCGGCGAATCTTTCTCCTTATATATCGACCAGATGTATGGAAAATATGTGAATGGAGTAACGATTGATGTGTCCGCCGCTGATACACAGACAGAAAATGGAACGATGGAAAAAGCAACAGGAACGGATTTGAGCGGCTGGGTAGAATACTCGGATCTAAGCAATGTATCTTTTACATTGGCAGACGCTGTTTCTTATCGGACGAATGGCGCCAGCAAGTCAATTCCAGGATTTGATGTCATGGATTATGGGCAGGAGGATTATGTGTTCGGCAGTACAGAACAGGATGCCAGACATTGGAATCGTACATTGCTTGAAATTTTTGAACAGTATGCAGATGTACTGGAACCGCTTTTTAATCAAGGTTAAATTTTCAAAAGCTGTCCTTGACCGAAATACAAAGAGCCCGCACTGTTTCAGTGGGGCTCTTTATGTCCTGTGCTTATTCTTATTCTTCTCCTGTCTCTGTAACCGCCCGGATCTTTCCGCCTGTTTTTAAATAAGCGACTGCCGGGCTGGCCTCCACGCCGCGCCCATTCCGACTGTAGATGGTTCCGCCTGAAATAGTAAGTTTTCCGCTTTGGGCGTTGACCACCGCAGGCCACATATCCTTGCGGAAAGGCTTGGGCTTAGAAGCGTAGGATTCGATCCTGCCTCCCCGAATACTCAGGGTTCCTGTAGAGAGAATCGCCGTGGCTGATTTCTTGGCTGTAATCGTGCCGCCTTTGACCGTCATCGTACCGCTGTTGGAAATATATCCGGCCGGGGTAGAAGGGTCATAGGTATTTGAACTTGCCGTTGGATTTATGAACTTTCCTCCGGTTATGGTAATGGTTCCCAGGTTATTTAACGGAATCCCTTTTTCATTGCTGGTGAAGGTTCCGCCGCTCACCAAAGCCTTGCCCAGGTTCTGCAGGATGTTGCTTCCTTTTCCTTTGGCGTTTGAGAAGGTTCCGCCCTTGATCGTCATACTTCCCTTTTTCTGGTTTTCCAGGCAGAATGCCTTATAAGACTTAATAGTCGCCTTTTTAATCGTCAGCTTTCCATAGTTCTCGACCACATCGCTGGCATTTACTTTATTATTGGCAAAGTTGCCGCTGGTAATGGACGTAGTGCCGTAATTCACCAGATTCTGATAGCTTCCACCTTTAATACTCAGGGAGGCCCCCTTATCCACACGAAGTATTCCTTCTACATTGCCATTTTTGAAAGTTATCTTTCCCTTTTTGATTCGAATGCCAAGGCTCCCTTTTATTTTTTTCTTGTTAAAATCTATTGTATAAGTTGTATTTCTGTTGAGAACCACCTGGCTGGTTCTGGAAAGCACAATATTTGCCTGCAGTTTGATGGTCTGTCCCTTTTTCACTTTTCTGACTGCCTGCTCCAGGGATGAATATTTCTTGTTCCCAATCTTCGCCACAGTTTTAGCTGAAGCACTGGCCGGAATACTGAGCAGAACCATCGCCAGTATCGCAACCACCCAAAGTTTTCTCATCCGTTTTCTTTTTTCCTCCATAGTCTCCCTCCATTTCCACCGATATTCTTGCTGCGAGGCGCACCTCATACAGCGCATGACACCCTTCCTATGTACACCTCTGAAATCTATACCCAAGATTTATCGGCTATATAAAAAATTATATCAAATTATATTCTTTAAGTCCATCCCAAAACCAGGATTCCATCCGACATAAACGTAAAAACAGCAAAAAACCTGTCCCGAGAACTATACCAGGACAGGTTTTATCTTCTTTTACTCTTCTGTTTTCTGTTCAGCGTTCTTCGGCTTCTCAGCCTCTGCAGCTTCTTCGGCCTTCTCCAGAACTGCTGTTTCCGCCGCCGACTCTTCCTCCGACTTCTCAGGAAGCGCTGTTTCCGCCGCCGGCTCTTCCTCCGGCTTCTCAGAAACTGCTGTTTCCGCCGCCGACTCTTCCTCCGACTTCTCAGGGAGCACTTTCTCCGTAACTCTGGAAGCGTTTTTCTGCTCTGCTTCCTCTTTGTTGATACCTTCCACCTCATAGAAGATATCCATAAATTCTTTTCCGGTGATGGTCTCCCGTTCGATCAGAAAAGCGGCGATCTTGTCAAGGGCTTTGCGGTGTTCCGTGAGAAGACGCTTCGCCTCCTCATAGGAATCCTTGAGGACTTTCATAACCTCCTGATCCACATCCGCTGCCGTGGCGTCGCTGCAGTTCATGACAGGGCGTCCGTCCAGATACTGATTGGCAGCTACTTCCAGGCCCATAAGCCCGAAGCGCTTTGACATGCCGTACTGGGTAATCATGGCCCTTGCCACCCGTGTGGCCTTTTCAATATCATTGGCCGCTCCCGTGGTCACCGTATCAAATACCAGTTCCTCCGCTGCCCGGCCGGCTACGAATTCCACCAGCATAGCCCGGATTTCCTTTTCCGTATTCAGGTATTTTTCCTCTTCGGGCACGTTCATAACGTATCCCAGAGCTCCCATGGTTCTGGGAACAATGGTGATTTTCTGTACCGGCTCAGAGTCCTTCTGAAGGGCGCTCACCAGAGCGTGGCCTACTTCGTGGTAGGAGACAATTCTTCGCTCTTCCTTGCTGAGAATTCTGTCTTTCTTCTCCTTACCCACCAGCACTACTTCCACAGCCTCAAAGAGATCTTTCTGGGAAACGGCTTTCCGCCCTTTCTTTACCGCCAAAATGGCAGCCTCGTTGATCATGTTGGCCAGATCCGATCCCACTGCACCTGAAGTGGCCAGGGCAATGGCCTCCAGATCCACCGTCTCATCCATGTGCACATCCTTGGCGTGAACCTTCAGCACGTCCACACGGCCTTTGAGATCCGGTTTGTCTACAATGACTCTCCGGTCAAAACGTCCGGGACGCAGAAGAGCCTGGTCCAGAACCTCAGGACGGTTGGTGGCCGCTAAAACCAGCAGTCCCTTTGAAGTGTCGAATCCGTCCATCTCCGCCAGAAGCTGGTTCAGGGTCTGCTCCCTCTCATCGTTGCCTCCCCCGTATCTGGAGTCACGGCTCTTTCCGATGGCGTCAATCTCGTCGATAAAGATAATGCAGGGAGCGTTTTTCTTGGCTTCCTCAAAGAGATCACGGACACGGGAAGCACCCACGCCCACGAACATCTCCACAAAATCCGAACCGGACAAAGAAAAGAAGGGGCACTTTGCCTCCCCCGCCACTGCTTTGGCAAGAAGGGTCTTTCCGGTTCCCGGAGGGCCTACAAGCAGCGCTCCTTTGGGAAGCTTGGCTCCGATGGTGGTGTATCTTCCGGGATGCTCCAGGAAATCCACCACTTCCTGAAGGGATTCCTTCGCCTCATCCTGTCCCGCCACATCCTTGAAGGTCACACCCGTCTCCTTCTGCACATACACTTTGGCCCGGCTCTTTCCCACGCCCATAATGCCGCCTCCGTTTTTGGACATCCTGCGCATGACAAAGGCAAAAATCACCCAAATAATAATAAGGGGAGCGAAGCTTAAAATGATATTCAGAATCAGGTTGCTGGTGGTATCCGGTATCTCCGTGGAGAATTTGACTCCGGCCTCATCCAGACGCTGTACCAGATAGGGATCATTGGTCACCCCAGTGTAGTACATTTTCCCAACATCTTCCAGGTTGCCCGGCGTGATCTTCGGTTCGATATTGATCTGTGAGCTGGCGATCACAACGCTCTGTACCTGTCCGTCTTCCAGTTTATCTAAGAATTCATCGTAAGTGATCTCTTGATAGCTGTAATCTCTCCCTACGTTATTGATCAGATTGTTAATCAGACCCATCACCACCAGGGAGATCAGCGTCACTGCCAGGAAGAATGTGAGAGTCGAACGGTTTTTGTTTGGCCCTCCCTGGGGCCCTTGGTTTCCGCCGTTGTTCGGCTGGTCATTCCTTTGCTGATTATTATCCATTCTTTCCTCCATTTACCGCCCAGGCGGTTTTCATTTTGAAGTACGTCATTTAGGGACAACGCCTAATAGCCCGCCGCAGCAAAGCTTTTGCCTGTTGTCCCTCCATCGTGACTGTTACTGTTTCTTCGTAACCGTTCAGATGCCCGGACGCCTGTATCCTTCGCCCGGTAACCCGTAACTTCACTGCCGGCCCGCAGGCCGACGCTGTTAATTATTATAAATTCCCACCAATCATAAATCAATACCGGAAATATAAATGTTTTCTAAATTTCCGTAAAAAAAGCATGGATTTCCAATACATATAGTTGTATAATAATAGACATGTTTGAAACAGAGGCCCCTATCGGGCCAGATCTAAAGGAGGAAAAGAATGCCAGTAAAATACGTATTTGTAACCGGCGGCGTGGTTTCCGGTCTCGGCAAGGGAATCACTGCAGCTTCACTGGGCCGGCTTCTGAAAGCCCGTGGTTATAAGGTCACCATGCAGAAATTTGATCCCTATATTAATATCGACCCCGGAACCATGAACCCCATTCAGCACGGGGAGGTTTTCGTCACCGACGACGGCGCCGAGACAGATCTGGATCTGGGACATTATGAGCGTTTCATTGATGAAAGCCTGGATAAGAATTCAAACGTCACCACCGGAAAAATTTACTGGTCTGTTCTTCATAAAGAGAGAAGGGGAGACTACGGCGGCGGCACCGTCCAGGTTATTCCCCATATTACCAATGAAATCAAGAGCCGTTTTTATCGGAATTTCACCACCAAGGACACCCATATTGCCATTATTGAGGTGGGAGGAACTGTAGGTGATATTGAGAGTCAGCCGTTCCTGGAGGCAATCCGCCAGTTCCAGCATGACATCGGCAGAGACAATGCGATCCTGATCCACGTAACTCTCATTCCCTATCTGAAGGCGTCCGGGGAAATGAAAACCAAGCCCACACAGGCCAGCGTAAAGGAACTGCAGGGAATGGGCATCCAGCCCGACATCATCGTATGCCGTTCCGAATATCCCCTGGATAAGCATATAAAAGAAAAAATCGCCTTGTTCTGCAACGTTCCCAGCACTCACGTGCTGCAGAACCTGGATGTGGAATATCTGTATGAAGCCCCCCTGGCCATGGAAAAAGAGAACCTGGCCCAGGTGGCCTGCGAGTGCCTGAAGCTCTCCTGTCCGGAGCCGGATCTGGCAGATTGGAAAGCCATGGTGGAGTCTCTGCGATCACCGGTGCGGGACGTGACCGTGGCCCTGGTAGGAAAATATATCCAGCTCCACGATGCGTATATCAGCGTTGTTGAAGCTTTAAAACACGGAGGCATCGCCAGCCACGCCACCGTAAACATCAAGTGGATCAATTCAGAGGAACTGAATGAAGAGAACGCTTCCGAGCTTCTGAAGGATGTGGACGGCATACTGGTTCCCGGCGGTTTTGGCGACCGTGGAATCGATGGAAAGATTACAGCCATCCACTATGCCAGAACGCAGGGCATTCCTTTCCTGGGGCTTTGTCTCGGCATGCAGCTTGCCATTGTGGAGTACGCCCGGAACGTAGCGGGACTGGAGGACGCACACAGCATTGAATTGAATCCCCAGACTCCCCATCCGGTTATCGCCCTGCTCCCCGACCAGAACGGAGTGGAAGACATCGGCGGTACCCTGCGCCTGGGCGCTTACCCCTGCGTACTGGATAAAACCTCCAAAGCCTACAGCCTGTATGGCCAGGATGAGATCTTTGAGAGACACCGTCACCGTTATGAGGTAAACAATGATTACCGCAAGATCCTGGAGGACAACGGCATGATGCTTTCCGGCCTGTCGCCTGACGGAAGAGTGGTGGAGATGATTGAGCTTCCGAGCCATCCCTTCTTTATCGCCACTCAGGCACACCCGGAGCTGAAATCCCGTCCCAACCGGCCTCATCCTCTGTTCAGAGGCTTCGTGGAGGCTGCCATATCTCTTCACGAAAACCTGTAGCTTTTATCCGCGGCAGTTGGCGCCAAAACCTTCTGCCGCGTTTTTTATGGAAGGGACATAAGCCCTTCTAACCCTGACTCTTTAAGGGCAGGCTTCCATCAGCGCAGAACGTTCTTTATAAACGCGTTTCTCTGCTCCTGCTGCCTGTTAATCATCTCCAGCTTATCTGTAAACCGCTTTGACACCCATGCCTTATTGCTGCCGTAATACCGGTTGGCCAGCTTCCTGAATTTCTCCGGGTACAGCATCTGAACGGCAAGAAGCCTCCTCTCATCCCCGGAAATAGTCCGAGTCTCACTGTAGCGATCCAGCATCCGCATTCCCAGCCTGAAATTCCAGTCGTGCTTCTCCATAATTTTCCTCATAAACCGGTACAGATCGGTAATCTGAGGGCCGTAACGGCAGTATTCAAAATTAGTAGTAGCCATCTCATAGCCAGCCATAAGAATATGATGGTAGTCGTATCCTCCGTGAAAGACACTCCCGCTCTTCTTTCCTTTATATTGTCTCTCCGTCTCCAGCGCTTTTTCCTCGGCCTCCCTGGCCTGTTCAAAATAAAGTGGAAAACAGTTCAGAAGCATTCTCTCAAAATCGCTTTTATTGTTTTTCTTCCGCAGGAAGGTATAGATCTTTTTCAGCTCCATATTCTGGGCACGCATCCGCTCTCCCATCCCCGGCGCTGTAAAGCTCTTTTCAAATTCTTCCTCTCCCTCCAGATACATCAGCCGATGCAGCCGCGCCAGATTTCCCACCGCCGCTAAGATCTCCGACTCGCTGGAGGTATCGCACTCCCTGCCCTGATACCATTCCTTCACCACATACGGATTTTCTTCCCAGTCCCGGGAAATCAGCTTTCCTTCTCTATTGGGAAGGATTACATCCACCTTCTCATACCCGCCGCTTCGGATTTTCTTCATCACCATATTCTGAAACTGAGCTTTATTCTCAGTTCCCTGATAGTCGCACAGAATCCTGAGACCCTGAGGCGTCTCGCAGATGTAGGAGCCCCTCCCCCGCCTTGTGCCAAGAATTTCCAGATCGTACTGCTCCAGTACCTTTAATGCCCTGTCGTTCATCCCTCTCCCCCATTTCCTGCTGCCCTGCCCCGGGATCCAGGGCAGCCGCCCCGGCCCGGCGCTGTCACCGCCTGATCTTTTTGCAGCGGCCCTTCAGATACCAAGGCCGCTGCCCTCTACCATCATATGAACAGGGAGAGGAAAATATGTGGAGGAAAAAGGGCGGTCCCGCATCAGCGAAACCGCCCTCTGGCTTTATATGTCTTCTACAGGTTCTCCTTCAGGAATTTTTCCATAGCTGCGATGGCTGCGTCTTCATCGGCGCCCTCCGCCGTCACGGTAAGTGTATCCCCCTGCTTAGCCCCCAGGCTCATAACGCCCAGGATATTCCCTGCGGCAACGGTTTTGCCTCCTGCCTCCAGAGTAACCTTAGAGGAAAAGGCCTTTGCCTCCTTTACCAGCATCCCTGCCGGACGTGCGTGAATTCCCATCTCATCCTGAATGGTGTACTGAAATGTTTTCATAATTCTTATCTCCTTTTCTTATTTTTGTTTATAACCTTGCAGGTGCAGATTATTCTGCTGCCTGATACAGAACAATGGTCTCAAAGGGACGCAGCTTCACTTCATCCTCCCAGGAACTTTCCTCAGAATAATTTCCAATGAGCTTTACATAACCTTTCAGGTTTTCTTCCGGCTTCCAGGTCAGTTCCTTCTCAAAGAAATTGCACAGTACCATCAGATTCTCTCCCTGCCAGCTTCTCTTATAGGCCAGCAGCGCTGGATGGTTCGCCTCTATGGGAGTGATGTCTCCATAAGCTATAATATCATATTTCTTCCGCAAAGAAATCAGTTTTTTATAAAAATTGAATACGGAATCTTCCGATCCTACCTGCGCTGCGGCGTTGATCTCTTTATAATTGGGATTTACACCAATCCACGGGGTTCCCTCCGTAAATCCGGCCTCCTTCTCATCCGACCACTGCATAGGTGTCCTGGAATTGTCCCGGGAATGTACCCGGAGAATTCTGTAGGCATCGTCCTGGCTGAGGCCCTTTTCCTGCAGGATCCTGAAATGATTCAGGCTTTCCACGTCACGGTACTGGGAAATCTCCGTAAATCCCGCATTGGTCATTCCCAGCTCTTCTCCCTGGTATACGTAGGGCGTCCCTCTCATGAAATGAATCGCCGCCGCCAGCATTTTGGCTGAGATCTCTCTGTACTTTCCTTCCTTTCCAAACCTGGAAACCACTCTTGGCTGATCATGGTTGCACCAGAACACAGCGTTCCAGGCATTATTTTCCGCCATCCCCGTCTGCCAGGAGAAAAGGATATCTTTCAGCTTTCTGAAATCGTAGGGTACCAGCACCCATTTCTCATTGCCTGCAAAGTCCACCTTAAGATGATGGAAGCTGAATACCATGGACAGCTCTTTGCTCTCCGCCCCTGCGTACAGGAAGCAATTCTCCATTGAAGTGCTGGACATCTCGCCCACCGTGACGATTTCGGGATTCTGTCCAAAGGAATTTTCATTCAGTTCCCTGAGGAACTCATGGATTCTTGGGCCGTCCGTATAAAATCTGCGGCCGTCCCCCTGATAATCGTCCTCATACGCAGCCTTGCTGATCAGATTCACCACATCGAACCGGAAGCCCCGGACGCCTTTCTCCATCCAAAAGCGAACGATCTTGGCCATCTCCCTGCGGACCTCTTCATTCTCCCAGTTCAGATCCGGCTGGGAAACATCGAAGAGATGAAGGTAATATTCATCGAACTCCGGCACATACTCCCAGGCATTTCCTCCGAACTTGCTCTCCCAGTTGGTAGGGGGCACGCCAGGCCCCTTTCCCTTCCGGAAAATATAGTAATTCTTGTAGGTCTCGTCCCCGGCCAGGGCTTTCTTAAACCACTGGTGATGGCTGGAGGTATGATTAAACACCATATCCAGCATCAGGCCGATTCCCCGCTTGTTCGCCTCCGCAGCCAGCTCCTGGAAGTCTTCCATAGTACCGTATCTAGGATCAATGTTATAGTAATCTTCCACATCGTACCCATTGTCGTTCTGGGGGGAGACAAAGAAGGGAGTCATCCATATATAATCCACTCCAAGCTCTTTGATATAATCCAGCTTGCCGATAATTCCTCTGAGGTCCCCCAGACCATCACCGTCACTGTCACAGAAAGATTTCGGATAAATCTGATAGATTACGCTTTTCTTAAAATCCTTCATGTCTTTTCCTCCCTTCTACTCAAAATACACTACATCTGTCTTCCCGGCTTCTGCTGACATGCCGGACTGGAAACGGATATTTTTAGCGTTTCCTTCATCTGTCACCAGAAATACCGTGGTCTTGGGATGTCCCGCAGCCGCGATCTTCTCTGGATCAAAAGAGATCAGGGGATCACCGCAGTTCACTTTGTCTCCTGCGTGTACGAAAAGCTGGAAACCATCTCCGCCCATATCCACAGTGTCGATTCCCACATGGATCAGAAGCTCCATGCCGTTATCCAGAGCCAGACCGCAGGCATGTTTGCTGTCTTCCATAACGACGGTTACCTGAGCGTCTGCTGGAGCATATACTGTATTTCCCTCCGGCTCAAATCCGATTCCGTCGCCCATTACCTTCTGTGAAAATACGTCGTCCGGTACTTCTTCAATAGGAAGAACTTTTCCCGTAAGGATTGCTTTCAGAGAGCCGGCGCCGGATGCTTGCTGTGCCTCCTGCACAGGAGCCTCTGATTCTGAACTTCCGCTGATTTCCTCAGCCGCTTCCGTCTCCTCTGTCTCTCCCAGAATATCCGCCTTGGAAAGCTTCCTGCTTCCTACCAGATAAGTTAGAACAAAAGGTACTGCGATTGCGATCGCCATACAGATCAGGAAAATTCCCCAGTACTCCGGCACGATGGAGAGGATTCCCGGAAGGCCTCCCACGCCAATGCTCACTGCCGACACGCCGAATGCGGTAGCCACCACTGCTGATACTGCAGACCCGATCATTCCGCAGACCAGAGGGAATACATATTTTAAGTTTACACCGAAGAGAGCCGGTTCCGTAACTCCCAGATAGCAGGAGATACAGGCAGGTACGTTGATCTGCTGTACTCTCTCATTTTTCTTCTGAAGAAGAATCATAGCCAGCACCGCTGAACCCTGGGCGATGTTGCTGAGAGCGATCATGGGCCACAGGTTTGTGCTTTCATACAGGCTCACAAGCTGGCTGTCGATTGCGTTGGTCATATGGTGAAGTCCTGTCATTACGATAGGCGCGTACAGGAATCCGAAAACTGCCGCAAAGACTAAACGGAAAGCGGAGGTCAGACCTGTGTATACCAGATCTCCGATGACCGTTCCGATCTGCCAGCCAATGGGACCTACAACCGTATGGGCGATGATCACGGCTGGTACCAGAGAACAGAAGGGAACCACGATCATGCTTACCACTGCCGGGCAGTGCTTCCTGAAAAATTTCTCAAGATAAACCAGGACAAAGCCTGCCATAATCGCCGCAATGACCTGTCCCTGATAGCCGATCATCTGTACCTGGGCAAATCCAAAGTCCCAGACAGGGATGTCCTCCGCCGCCGTAGTGGCCACGGAAAAACCGTTCAGAAGCTGCGGAGACACAAGGGTCAGACCCAGAACAATACCTAACATCTGGGTGGTTCCCATTTTCTTTGTAATAGACCACACAATGCCTACGGGCAGCAGATGGAATACCGCTTCACCGATCAGCCACAGGAACTGGTAAAGCCCTGCCCAAAATTGGGAAATATCCGCCAGACTTTTGGTTCCGCCGTCAAAAAAGTTAATCTCACCAATTACATTTCTAAATCCTAAGATCAAACCGCCGCAGATCAGGGCAGGGATAATGGGAGCGAATATCTCTCCCAGATTGCTCATAATTCTCTGAATAACATTCTGGTTTGTTTTGGCCGCCTGCTTGGCCGCCTCTTTGCTGACGCCTTCAATGCCCGCATAGGCCGTAAACTCATTATAAAAGGTAGAAACATCATTGCCGATAATAACCTGATACTGTCCCGCCTGTGTAAAGGTTCCCTTTACAGAAGGCAGCTTCTCAATGGCCTTGGCATCCGCCTTTTTCTGATCCGCCAGCACAAAACGCATTCTTGTCATACAGTGCGAAACTGCATGAATGTTTTCTTTCCCCCCGATGAGCCGAAGAAGATCTTTTACATCCTGCTCATACTTTGCCATAACACCCAACATCCTCCTTTTTTATTTATCTTGTTTAAACAACTTTAAGATACCACACTTGTTTAAACATGTCAAGAGCAGATTGAAAATATTGTGAACTTGACATTTCATCCCGCCATAATATAATGAATGATACCGGGGTCCAATGACCTAATATCATTTTTCGTTTGTATCAGAAAGGATCGGATCTCCTATGCCAAGAGCTAAATATGACCACATTTATCTTGATCTGAAAGAAAAAATCGAGCGGGGGGAATACGCTTATCAGGAATTTCTCCCTTCAGAAAATACTATGGTCTGCACCTACGGGTGCTCCAGGAACACTGTGCGCCGGGCCGTGTCTTCCCTGGTAAGGGACGGCTACGTCCAGACGATGCAGGGAAAGGGCGTGCGGAATATTTTCCGTCCTGTGGAGCAGACACTCTTTACTCTGGGCACCATCGAATCCTTTCGTGAATCAGCGCTCCGCAACCAGCTTTCCTACTCTACCAAGGTCGTCCTCTTCACAGAACTTACGGCGGACGATAAAATCGCGCTTCGCTCTGGGTTTCCCGGGGGAACGCCTCTTTATTATCTGCAGAGGGTTCATTACCTGGAGGGAAAGGCCCTGATCCTGAATCACAATTATTTTTTAAAAGAGTGTGTTCCGGGGCTGACCCCTGAAATCGCCGAAAATACCATATACGGATATCTGGAAAATACCCTTCATATGACCATCGTAAACAGCAAAAGAGTAATGACGGTGGAAAAAATCACCGAGATAGATGAAAAATATCTGGAACTGAACCGGAATGATTACAACTGCCTGGCAGTGGTAACCAGCCACACGTACAACTCTGACGGCGTTATGTTTGAATACACCCAGTCCCGGCACCGCCCTGACTATTTTAGTTTTCAGGACAACGCCGTACGCCACCCGGTCTGATTCGAGAGCAGCGAGAAAGGAGCTTTCCATTGAACGATCTCAAACGTGTTTTCTCTTTTATAAAACCCTTCAGGAAAGAATTCCTGGCCGCCGTTATCTTTGTCATGGCGGAGACGGGATTTGAGCTTGTCATTCCCCTTCTCATGGCAGATATCATTGATACAGGCATTCCTTCCAGAGACATCCGCTATATCCTGCAGCTTGGAATTCAGATGAGTATCCTGGCTGTTCTGTCCCTGATCACCGGCCTTCTGTACGCCCGCTATGCGGCTAAGACTGCCATGGGCTACGGGGCGGCTGTCCGTGAGGCCGAATTTGCCAAAATTCAGTCCTACTCTTTCTCCAACCTGGATCACTTCAGCACTTCATCTCTGATCACAAGGCTGACCACGGACATTACCGTCATGCAGAATGCCCTCACCGGAGGTCTGCGTCCCATGATCCGCGGCCCGTTTATGCTGGTTATGGGTATTTTCCTGGCCTTTCTGATGAACCGGAAGCTGGCTCTTGTATTTATAGTATGCACACCTCTCCTGGGAATCATCCTTGCTTTAATCGTACGCAAAGTAGCGCCCCTGTACAGCCGCCAGCAAAACTGTATGGATCATCTGAACCGGGTGGTTCAGGAAAATATCACGGCTATCCGTGCCATTAAGGCCTTTGTCCGGGGAGAGCGTGAGGAAGAACGGTTCCAGGAGGCCAATGAAACTCTGATGGATACCAGCCGCACTACCTTTCATTATGCCGTACTGAATGTCCCCTCCTTTCAGCTTACCATGTATACCTCCATCGTGCTGATTCTCTGGTTCGGTGGGAATTTTATCCAGGCAGGATCCATGAAGGTAGGAGTACTTACAGGCTTCTTAAGCTACGTCATGCAGATCATAAACTCCTTGATGATGATCTCCAACGTATTTCTCATGCTGACCAGATCTTTAGCCAGCGCCAGAAGAATCTGTGAGGTTTTTGATGAAAAGCCGGCCCTGTCCTCCCCGGAACATCCCACGGGAACCATCCGGGACGGCAGCATTGATTTCGACCACGTTTCCTTCAAATACCACCAAAACGCAAAAGAATACACCATGCGGGACATCAGCCTGCATATTCCCTCCGGGTCCACCGTAGGTATTATCGGAGGAACTGGTTCCTCTAAAAGCACGCTGGTGCAGCTTATTCCCCGGCTCTACGACGTGACAGAAGGTTCTGTGAGAGTGGGCGGCAGCGATGTCCGGGAGTGTCCGCTTCATCAGCTCCGGGATCAGGTGGCTATCGTCCTGCAGAAGAATGTGCTTTTTTCAGGAACCATCCGTGAAAACCTTCAGTGGGGCAATGCCTCTGCCAGCGATGAAGAACTGTGGGAGGCCTGCCGCATGGCCTGCGCCCATGAATTTGTCTCTTCTTTCCCTGACGGCCTGGGTACCATGCTGGAGGAAGGAGGCGGAAACCTCTCTGGAGGGCAGCGTCAGCGCCTCTGCATCGCCAGAACCCTTCTGAAAAAGCCGAAGGTGCTGATCTTCGATGATTCCACCAGCGCTGTGGACACAGCCACTGAAGGAAAAATCCGCCAGGCACTTCTGGCGCTCCCAGAGACTACTAAGCTGATTATCGCCCAGAGAATCACTTCCGTAATGCATGCGGATCAGATCATAATTCTTGAGGACGGACGAATCCACGCCGTGGGAGATCACCCGTCTCTTCTGGCATCCGATCCCGTTTACCAGGAGATTTATGCTTCCCAGATGAAAGGAGGAATGGAAGATGGCGCAAATTAGCGGAAAAAAGCCAAAAAATCTGAAGAAAACCTTTAAGAGCCTTCTCTCCTACATGGGGCGCCATAAGCTCCTTCTGCTCCTGGTGGCCGTGCTCGTGACCATAAGCGCCGGAGCAAATCTGCTGGGGACTTATATGCTGAAGCCTCTGATTAATCTTTACATCGTACCCGGCGACGCAAAAGGGCTTATTTTCGGCGTCCTGGCAACAGCCTCCATCTACCTTGCAGGCGTCCTCTCTTCCTATGGCTATACGCAGACTATGGTGAAAGCTGCTCAGAAAATCATATACGATATACGCAGGGATCTGTTTCAGGTCATGCAGCAGCTCCCTCTCTCCTACTTCGACACCCATTCCCGTGGCGACATGATGAGCCGTTTCACAAACGATGTAGATACGATCTCCGATGCCATGAACAACAGCTTCGCCATGATTATCCAGAGCTTTATACAGATCGTGGGAACCCTGACCCTGCTGTTTATTCTCAACTGGCGCCTGAGCTTTCTGGTGGTGCTGGGCTACCTGGCTATGTTTGCCTACATCCGATACAGCGGAAACAGAAGCACCTTCTACTTCAACCGCCAGCAGAAATACCTGGGGGATTTAAACGGCTATATCGAAGAAATGATCCAGGGCCAAAAGGTTGTAAAAGTTTTCCGCCATGAAGAGGCCAGTCTTGAGACTTTCCGCCAAAAAAACCGTCTTTTGCGGGAAGCAGGCACTCAGGCCGTAGGCTACTCTGGGACTATGATTCCCATGGTGGTAAGTATCTCATATATTAACTATGCGGTGGTGGCCATCCTGGGAGCCTTAATGGCCATCCGGGGCCTTACGGATGTGGGCAGCCTAGCCAGCTATCTGGTCTTTGTCCGCCAGGCCGCTCTCCCTATCAATCAGTTTACCCAGCAGTCTAACTTTATGCTGGCAGCCCTGGCCGGAGCGGAACGTATTTTTGATCTTATGGAAGAGCCGCCGGAACTGGATGAAGGAAAGATCCGGCTGGTGAACGCCCGCCGTACTGAGCAGGGACTTGAGAAAGCCTCCGAGAGAACCGGCTGCTGGGCCTGGGAAAATCCGGCTGACAATTCTTTAACTCTCCTTCAGGGAGACGTGCGCTTTCATAATGTAACCTTTGGCTATCTCCCGGAAAAGGATATTCTAAAAGAGATCAGCCTCTATGCGAAACCCGGACAGAAGATCGCCTTCGTGGGTTCCACAGGCGCCGGAAAAACTACGATTATCAACCTGGTAAACCGTTTTTATGAGATTAAAGACGGAACCATTACCTATGACGGAATCGACATCCGCACCATCGAGAAGGCTTCCCTGCGCCGTTCTCTGGCTGTAGTGCTGCAGGATACCCATCTTTTCTCAGGCACCATCGCAGACAACATCCGCTTCGGAAAACTGGATGCCACCGATGAGGAAATCCGGCAGGCTGCCCGCCTGGCCAACGCCGATTCTTTTATCCGCCGTCTGCCGCTAGGCTATGACACAATGGTGACAGGGGACGGCAAGAACCTCTCCCAAGGGCAGCGTCAGCTCCTGGCCATTGCCAGGGCAGCCGTGGCAGATCCTCCTGTCCTGATTCTTGATGAGGCTACCAGCAGCATCGACACACGGACAGAATCCCTGATTGAGAAGGGCATGGACCGCCTCATGGAAGGCCGTACAGTTTTTGTCATCGCCCACCGCCTCTCCACGGTCCGCAATTCCAACGCCATCTTGGTACTGGATCACGGGAAGGTCATTGAGCGCGGCAATCACGATGACCTGATTGCTCAAAAGGGCGTTTACTATCAGCTCTATCACGGCATGTTTGAGCTGTCATAGACGCAGAAAGCCATTCGCCTCCCACTTCTTCTGCGCATAACTGTCCTGCTCAAAAAGTCAAAAACTGGGTATATTAAAGTTGTCAGTTTGGGGCTATCATAAGAACTGGATATGTTTTTATACAGTAAGGAGTGGAAATACTATGAAGCATAAAGCTATGACGATTTTATATGAATATGGCCGGAACCTGTACGTAAATCTCACCAACCAGTGCCCCTGCGCCTGTACCTTCTGCCTGCGCCAGACCCGGGACCGCATGGAGAATTCCGATTCCCTGTGGCTTTCGCATACTCCTTCTTTCGATGAAGTAAAAGCTGAATTTGAGAAATTTCATATGGAAAAATACGAAGAAGTGGTATTCTGCGGATTTGGCGAGCCCACGGAGGCCCTTGATGTGCTTCTGGAGACGGCCCGTTTTATTAAAAAACACTTCGGCAAGAAAATTCGAATCAACACCAACGGTCTTGGAAACCTCATCCACGGAAAGGATATTACACCCTCCTTTGAGGGACTTATCGACACAGTATCCGTCAGCCTGAACACGCCGAATCCTGAAAAGTATATCCGGCTTGTGCGCCCCAAATTCGGGGAGCCTTCCTTTGACGCCATGCTCTCCTTTGCCCGGAGCGCAAAAAAATACGTGCCAAAGGTAGTAATGACTACGGTGGCTACCACCCTGACCGAGGAAGAAGAACAGCAATGCCGTGATATCTGCCAAAGCCTGGGCGCCATTTACCGGATTCGCCCTTGGGAGGACTGAGGTTAGATCCCTTCCAAGTCAAAGGGAGGGATAAAGCTCTCTTTGGCCGTATCTCCCTCCTGGAAAAATCCCTGTTCTACGCCGATTTCCAGGGCATAATCCAAAAGGCGCCTGTATTCCCGCCTTGTGACCTTTCTCCCCAGAAGAGGATCTGCCTTTACTTCTTCTGTGGGAGTATACTGGTTCATAAGGCTGATATAGATTTGATTTCCATATCGCTCATGCAGATAGCTGACGATTCTCTTTCCTTCCTTCACATGCCCCGGCAGCAAAAGATGCCGGACGATCACTCCCTTTTTCATTTTTCCCTGGCTGTCAAATTCCGTCTCCGGGACCTGCCGCACCATTTCCCCAATAGCCTCCATAGCTCTCTTTGGGTAATCCCGGGCCCTTGAGTAAGACCAGGCAAGATCCGGATCCAGGTACTTGAGATCGGGGAGGTAAATATCCACAAGCCCCTCCAGCCCTCTTAACAGTTCTGGTTTTTCATAGCTGCTGGTATTGTACACCACCGGTAGGGAAAGTCCTCCGGCCCTGGCCAAAAGCAGAGCCTCCCTGACCTGAGGAAGATAGTGCCCCGCAGTGACGAGGTTGATATTATTGGCCTTCTGCTCCTGAAGCTCAAGGAAGATCTCCGCCAGTCTCTCTGGGGAGACTGCCGCTCCCGCCCTTCCCCGGGAAATCTCCCGGTTCTGGCAGTAAACGCATCTCAGAGAACAGCCGGAAAAGAACACGGTGCCGGAGCCTTCTGTGCCAGAGATACAGGGTTCCTCCCAGAAATGAAGGGCCGCTCTGGCGACACGGATCTCTCTTCCCGCACCGCACAGCCCTTCTTCTCCCCGGCTGCGGTAAGCGCCGCATTCCCTGGGACAGAGACGGCAGCCTGAAGAAGCGTCCATGTAAGGATTTTCAGCGTTAAGCAGTTTTTCGTTCATTTGAAACGCTCCCTGCCTCTTTCGATCCGGGAAGCTGCGCCAGGATTATGGCAGCAAACATCAGGCCGCAGCCGGAAAGCTCCCGAAGACTCATACTCTCTCCCAGAAGCACCCAGCCAGCCAGCACAGATACCACGGACTCCAGGCTGAGAATCAGGGCCGCCACTGTGGGATCCATGTCCTTCTGTCCCACAATCTGCAGGGTATAGGCCACTCCGCAGGACAGCACGCCGGCATACAAAATCGGCATCCAGGCGTGAAGAATAGCGTCCAGACTGGGCTTTTCAAATATCAGCATAGCGATTCCCGACAGAATTCCGCAGACAAAAAACTGAATACAGGACATCTTTACCCCATCCGTCCTTGGAGAGAAATAATCGATTACCAAAATATGTACGGAGAACATCAGTGCGCACAGAAGCACCAGCAGGTCTCCCACACCGAGAGAAAATCCGTCTGTAATGCACAGCAGATACAGCCCGGCCACTGCGAGAACCACGCTGCCCCATACCTTTCCCTGCACCCTTTTCCTCATAAAAAGGCCCAGAACCGGCACCAGGATAATATAGAGTGCCGTGATAAAGCCGGCCTTCCCCACAGTGGTATATTTAATGCCGAACTGCTGAAGGTTGCTGGCCAGAAACAGGGCCATTCCGCAGCAGATACCTCCCGTGACGCAGACCCTCCTTTCCTTTCTGGGGTCTCTCTCCCGAGGATCTTCTTTACTTCCCTCTTTTTTCCGATTCAGGAACCAGATGCAGGGAATCAGCACAATCCCTCCAATGATACATCTGGAAAAGCTGAAGGTAAACGCTCCCACATAATCCATTCCTACGCTCTGCGCAACAAAAGCGACGCCCCAGATCAGCGCCGTCAAAAAAAGCAGCAGAGAATTTCTCCACGGTAATTTTTTCATAATGTCTCCTTTTTGTTCAAATAATTTCCCAGAATCTCCAGGCTCTCTATATTCGTACAGATCTTCGGGTCCTGGGCTTTCACCCAGGCCAGGCATTCCTCATAGGAAACCCACAAGACGCCGTCCACTTCTTCCTCCTGAAGCTTCAGATTCTCTTCCTCAACAGGCTTCTCATATACGTACACATGAGAAATTTCCCGGTCATGAAAGGGTTTTCCTCTAAATTCCGCCAGGATATCTCCGCTGTCAAAGAACCCGGCATAGCTAAGATCCTCCGGTTCGGCCCGGATTCCCAGTTCCTCCGAAAGCTCCCGCAGGGCTGAGGAAAGCTTTTCCTCACCGGCCCTAATATGGCCTGCGCTGGACGTATCATAACACCCAGGGAAGGAATCCTTGCGGCTGCTTCTTTTTTGAAGCAGAAGCTCCCATTTTCCTGAAAGGCCTTTTCGCACCACCCACACATGGGCGGTGGGATGCATCAGGCCCCAGGCGTGGGCCGTCTCCCTGTCTGTCACATGACCGTTCGGGGTTCCGTCCGGGGAGCAGAGTCCAAAAAGTTCCAGCTCCTTTCCGTCCAGGGCAGCGTAAACCAGGCGCTCCCCTTCATAGCTTAATTTCAGCGAAAAAAAGGGGCTGTCCTCTTCCAGAAGCCGCAGAAAAATCCGGTCGCCGTCCCAGATTTTCTGCCGGGGCACTTCTCTTTTGTCCATCCATTTAAGATCCCCTTCCCGGCAGAAAAAGGATTCCCCCGGCTTTGAAGGCGCCTCTTCCTGAAAGCTTCCTCCTGTATACAGACACATGTACTCCCCCGGCCACTGGTCAGAGGTGAAAGTTACGATTCCCCTAAATCTCCATTCCAGGAGAGTCAGCCCTGTTTCCTCCCTGACCTCCCGAAGCAGACATTCTTCCGGGCTCTCTCCCTGCTCCACATGGCCGCCGATTCCGATCCACTTATCCTGGTTGCCGTCCTTTTTCTTCCCGGTTCGGTGGAGCATCAGATACTGCCCCTCCCTCTCTATATAGCAAAGTGTGGTAAATACTGTCTCGCCCATCTCTACTGCGCTCCCTCCTTCTCTCTAAGCCGCCTGGCTTCACAGAGAAGAGATTCTCTTTCGTTTTTCAGAGGATTCTCCAGAACCTGCCGCAAAAGCTCATCCAGGATCTCCCCCACCTGAGGGCCTGGCTTCATCCCATCCTGAATCAGATCTTTTCCGCTGATCTTCAGTTCTTTCAGGGAAAGGCAGTCACCCACCATCTGGATATCCCGCCAGATCCGCGCCACCTGCTCCAGATAAATCACTTTGTCTCCGATCACAGAGGGATGCTGAGCCAGGATATCCGCCCTTTTTACCTTCAAAAAATCCTCAAACAGATCCGGCCCAATCTGGCTGGCGCACATCCGTACCCCCTTCCCGGAAAGCTGCGGGTAAAGAGAATGGTATTTTACCAGGCGCACCACCCTGCGGATGGTATTCAGGTCAAATTTCAGTTCACGCATAATCCGCTCCGCAATCACGGCGCTGTAGGCAGCATGTCCCTTAAAATGATCGACGCCTTTTTCGTCCGTGGTAAACACCTCCGGCTTTCCCATATCGTGAAACAGCATGGTCAGCCGCAGAGCCTTGTCCGGTCCGATATGCCGCAGGGCCTCCAGCGTATGCTCTCCCGTAGTGTACGCATGGTGGGGATTGTGCTGCCTCTGGGCCATGATCCTGTCAAATTCCGGCATAATCACCGCTGTGATCCCCGTCTCATACGCAAGCCTGAACCAGTCCGGATGCTGCGAGGTCAGAAGCTTCACAAGCTCTGTCTGAACCCTCTCCTTGCTGATGTGCCTGAGATTCCCCGCCATCTCCCGGATCGTCTCCTTCAGCTCTTCCTCCAGGGAATAACCAAGCTGAGCGGCAAACCGGACGGCCCGCAGCATTCTAAGGGCATCCTCCGAAAAACGCTCTCTGGGGCTTCCCACACAGCGGATCACCTTATCTTTCATATCCTTTCTGCCGCCGAAAATATCAATAAGGCCGGATTCTCTGGAATATGCCATGGCATTGATGGTAAAATCCCGCCGCTGAAGATCCTCCCTGAGATTTTTCGTAAAGTATACATTCTTAGGATGGCGCATGTCCTCATACTCACCGTCAATCCGGTAGGTTGTGACCTCGAAGCCCTCCTTTTCTATCATAACCGTAACCGTTCCATGTTCGATTCCCGTATCAATGGTTCTGTGAAACAGCTCCTTCACCTGCTGGGGAGCCGCTGAAGTAGTAATGTCCCAGTCCTCCGGGTCTCTTCCATAAACAGCGTCCCGGACACATCCCCCCACAATATAAGCTTCATAGCCATGACTGTGCAGGACATCCAGGATCTGTTCAACTTTTTCCGGAATTTGTATATACATTCTTTTCCCTTTCTGGCTGTCATTTTAATCCGACTCCATCATAACACGTTTTGCCTCTTTCGTAAAAGAAAATATTGATTCTTGTTTTTTTCAGTGATAAACTCAATATCAGCCGCTGCGCAGGCTAAGCAGCTAAATCTTACAACTGGAGTTATTACCATGCAAAAATTATCTGTACAAACGAAAGCCTTCCGGGCCGCTATTCCCCACACAATTCCCATTCTGGCCGGTTTCTGGTTTCTGGGCCTTACATACGGTATCTACATGAATGTCTCCGGCTTCAGCTTCTGGTATCCCATGCTGATGAGCATTACCATCTTTGCGGGCTCCATGGAATTCGTCACCGTAAACCTGCTTCTGGGAGCCTTTAATCCCCTGCAGGCCTTTGTCATGACTCTTATGATCAATGCCCGCCACCTGTTTTACGGAATTTCCATGCTGGATAAGTACAGGGGCCTGGGCTGGAAAAGTTTCTATCTGATCTTCGGCATGTGCGATGAAAGTTTTTCCATTAATTATACAGCAAACATTCCAGAAGACGTTGACCGGGGGTGGTTCATGTTTTTCGTCACCCTTCTGAATCATTTTTACTGGTTCTTCGGCGCCACCTTAGGCGGTATCTTCGGCTCTCTCATCCACTTTAATACAGAGGGGCTGGATTTCGTGATGACTGCCATGTTCGTAGTCATCTTTCTGGATCAGTGGCTGAAAGAAAAAAATCATGCCAGCGCCCTGGCAGGTATCGGAATATCTGTCCTCTGCCTGGCTGCCTTTGGTTCTGACGACTTTATCATTCCTTCCATGATCGGTATTCTCGGTGCTCTGACCCTCATGAGAAAGCCCCTGGAAGGAAAAGCGTAAACCTAACAGGAGGAAAATAAAAATGACTGTATCACAGCAAATTTTAACGATTGCAGCCGTGGTTCTGGGAACCATGGTCACCCGTTTTCTTCCCTTTATCATCTTCCCCTCCGGGAAACCCACCCCAAAATACATTCAGTATCTGGGAAAGGTTCTTCCCTCCGCCGTGTTCGGGCTGCTGGTCATCTACTGTTTGAAGAGTGTGGATCCCTTCTCAGGCACCCACGGACTCCCGGAGCTTATTTCCATCGTTGCGGTGATTGCCCTCCATCTGTGGAAACGTCAGATGCTTCTGTCCATCGCCGGAGGGACTGTATGCTATATGCTTCTGGTGCAGATGGTGTTCTAAAAATCTTAGATTTAAATTTTGAATATAAAATGAAAAAAATCTCTTTTAAAAGTATACGGGTACGGATGTTTGTGGGAATGCTGGGACTGATTTTTATCCTGGTATTGGTGGTAAACGCCGTTGTTTTCAGGAAGTATATAGGCGATATGGAAAAAGAAGTAGTCAGCTATGCGGACGACACAGTCCAGAAGATCGCTGAAAATATGGCTGAGACCATTTACAGTCTGGAAGAAAACATGATGTACAAGATCACGTACTCTGAGATGTTTAGTTATCAGAAGGATCTGCAGAATGCGGTGGCTTTCAGTGTTGAACATAAGATGCAGGCTTTTGCGGAGCTGATGAAAAGCAATACCCTGCTGATCGACACCGTATATATACGTGATAAATATAATTGTCTCTTTTACTGGAACCGCGCAGAAGCTTCCCACGACTATGTGAGGGAATTTAAAAAAACAGAAGCCGGAAGATATATCGAAGACCATTATGAAACGCTGAAAAGCCAGCGGGGCGCCACTATATGGAGAAGGTTCGAGGACGACCCGGATCATATCTATCTGATTAAAACGGTCTTGAATCAAGATTCTTTGGTTTATGAGGGAATCCTGTGCGCTGCTCTGGATAAAAGCTATCTGGCAGAGATGGAGGAAAATCTCAGCTTTCAGATGGCTGTATACGATGAGACTGGCAGTCTTTTGTACAGCAGCCCTTCCCTCTATGATGCGGCACAATCCTGGGCCGGTGAGCTTTCAAAGGCAAAGCCTGCTTCCAGAGGAAACGGCTATCTGAATGTATATTCAACCGTGGATAAAAAAGGCTGGACCATTACCGGATTTATTTCCCAAAAGGAATTTCTGGAGGGAATGATGGAAATGTTCGGCCAGCTCTTCTGGCTTGAGCTCCTTTTTATCCTGCTCAGCGCCGCAATGGCAGCGTGGCTTTCCAAAAATATGACCGTAAATATATCATCTCTGATCTCCAGCTTCCGTCGGATCGGCCATGGGGAAGAGGTTGGCGATATTCAGTATGTGCCTGGGGATGAAACCGCTTACCTGTGTGAGCAGTTTAACCACATGAACCACAAGCTTAAGGATTCCATTACACAGATGGCTCTGGACCGGACCCAGAAGGAAAAGGCAGAGTACAATGCCCTTCTGGCCCAGATGAATCCTCATTTTTTATTTAACACGCTGGAATCCATCAACGCTCTTGCAAAACTTGATGGGCAAAAGGAAATCTCAGATTCCATCACAAAACTGGCAGGACTTTTTCGTGCTTCCCTGCCCGGGAAGGGTGAAGAAATTCCCCTGGCTCAGGAACTGGATTATGTCCGGCAGTATCTGGAGCTTCAAAAACTTGTCAGCGGCGGAAAACTTGAATGGGAAATCTCTGCAGAAGATTCTCTTTTGTCCTGCCGAATTCCAAAGCTCCTTCTGCAGCCTCTGGTAGAAAACGCAGTCATACACGGTTTTTCGGATATGATGGAAACTGCAATGATTATACTGATCGTCAAAGCCTCTCCAATGGGATTGGCGGTAGAAATCTATGACAATGGAAAAGGCATGGAACAGACCTTTATTGACACGATTCTCCGGGGTGAGGAAACAGAAAAATACAAGAACGACCGGGCCCATATCGGTCTTTGCAGCATTCAAAGAAGAATCCGCTATCTCTACGGAGAACCATATGGGCTTACGATTACCAGCAGTATCGGTGAAGGCACTGTGGTGAAAGTCATCCTGCCGCTGTTACTTTTGAACACCTGAGGGGGGCCGCTTATGTATAAAGTATTTCTTGCAGATGACAATGAACTATCCAGAAAATCTGTTAAAAATTCTGTCTCCTGGAAAAAGAGCGGCTGCAAAATTTCAGGAGAAGCGGATAATGGTCTTGCCGCTTACCAGATGATCATGGAGCTGAAGCCGGACATTGCCCTGCTGGATATTAAAATGCCGGGGCTTTCCGGCCTGGACGTGGCAAAAAAACTGAAAGAAGAGGGAATGGACTGTCTGATCGTCCTTATTACCGCTTATGATGAATTCGCTTTTGCCCGTGAGGGACTTAAGCTTGGTGTTTTCGACTATCTTCTGAAGCCTGTATCAGAGGATGAGCTCCAGGAAGTGATCCGAAAGGCTGTGGGAAAATTGAAGGAGTCCGGCCAAAAAAACGAAGGGATCGAAATCCGCAAACTGCTGAACAAAAGTATTCTTGGCTCTGCGGAAGCAGCGGAAAAACTGATGCAGGAGCTTTCCAGGGACTGGCGCGCAAAAGAGTATTGCCTGATGCTGATCTCCTTTCAAAAGAACATCGCAGATTCAGAAGTCAAAGATATTCTGGAAACGTGCGGGAGCCGTCTGCCAGTCTGTCTCCTTGATGCCTGGGATCAGGAAGGCTTGGTGCTTCTGTGCCTCTTTCAGGAGGTATTAATTTCCAGGGATTATAATCTCACAGCCCTTAAGGCTGCCAATTTCATCATAAAAAAATTTGAAGAACAGGGCACGGAAGCCGTTATAAGCATCAGTGAGACAGGAAGAAAGGCAGAGGAATTACAAAAGCTGTTCAAACACACCGTTTTTTCTAAAAACAGCCGTTTTTTTCTGGAAAATCAGAGCATTATCCACTATGACAGCCTGCGCAGCCGCAGCATACAGAATGAGTATAAGATGATGGAATACTTCGAGGATTTTCTGTCAGACTGCCGCTCAGGCTCGGGAAACATGACAGAAAGCTTAGATGCCTTTTTGGAGGTACTGGAGCAGGATAAAAGCTATGATGCGGAATATATCCGCAGCCTCCTGATTCAGACTGGAATCATGATGACCTGTTCCATGGGAGAGAGAGGAATCGGAAGGGCCCAAAAGAGTGTCAACGATATTATGAGAGAGCTTACGGACTGTAAGTCCATACAGGAAGCCTTTGCCTGGCTGAGGGCTTACGCCCAGGAGCTTGGGGGAGTTTATGCTGAAAACCAAAACTACTCCCTGCAGACAAGACGCATCCTGGAGTACCTTAACGATAATTATCATAAGCATCTGACTTTGCAGGACGTCTCGGAGGCCATGAATCTCTCCAACGCCCACGTCTGCCGCCTGCTGAAAAATGACACCGGGGAAACCTTTGTAACTCTCCTGAATAAAATACGGATCCAGGAATCCATACGTCTTCTAAAGGAAGGCGAATTGAAGGTATATGAAGTAGCAGACCATGTGGGATTCAGTAATTATGCGTATTTCTATCAGCTCTTTAAAAAAGAAACTGGATGCAGTCCTACGGATTTTAAAGAATAGCCCTCTTTATGCTAAGATTTTATGATGAAATGATAAAATCTTAGCATATTTTTTTTATGGAAATGATAAGATGGTCGAATAGTCCGCAGGAAGGTTTTATGGTTAAATATCTATACAATTACTACAGGCAATAAAAGGAGGTTCCAACATGAAAAAAAGGTTATGGAGTGTATTACTCACCACGGCAATTACGGCATCCGCATTTGGGGTAAATGCGGGAGCGGAAGAATCCGCCATCAGCGGCGAACTGAATATCATGCACTATATTGCAGAGGCCAGTAAACTGGAAGCCTTTGACGAGATTGTAGAAGGCTTTAAGGAAGAATATCCCGATGTGGAGGTAAATTCAGAATCCACCACCCTGGACAACTACCAGGATATCATCAAGCTGAAAATCTCCACCGGCGATGCCCCGGATATTATTTTCGGCAGTCCCAAGACCTATACGAACCTGATTGAATCAGGGAACATTGCCGACCTGACGGAAGAAGAATTTATCAGCCGCATTGACGAAGGCATCCTGGCCAACGTAAAGATAGACGATGCGGTTTACGGGGTTCCCCAGTCGGTAACTGGCAATGCGGTTTATTACCATAAGGATATTTTTGAGGAATTGGGATTATCCGTTCCCACTACATACAGCGAATTTATAGCCGCCTGCCAGACACTGCAGGAAGCTGGGTATATTCCCTGCGCCGCTGGGTATCAGGACGGAATCTCCGTAGGAGCGAATTTCTATACCATCTTCTACGGCGCCCCCTATCTGGAATGTGAAAACTATGTAGACGAACTGGTTTCCGGTGAAAAGAAGGCTGAGGACTATCCCTCTCTGGCCAAATCCCTGGAACAGTGGCGTGAAATTATGGAGTATCAGAATGAAGATCAGAAAACCATTGATACCAACCGTGCGGAGCAGCTTTTCGCCAACAAGGAAGCTGCCATGATCATCATCGGCACCTGGGGACTTGGACCCATCAGGGAATATAACCCTGACGGAGATTACGGCGCATTTATGTACCCCTCAGAAGAAACTGCAGAAGACAACGCCATTCCTGTAGCTGTGGGCGATGTATGGATGGCTGTAAATGATTCTCCCAATCACGATGCGGCAGTGGCTTTCCTGGAGTATATGAGCCGTCCGGAAGTGAACGCCCAGTGGTGCGCCACCACTCAGGAAATCAGCGCTCTTACCGGCGTGTCCACAGAGGGACTCTCCCCAGCCGCCCAGGATGTATCGGGACTGATCTCCAGCGGCAGGGTTTCCAATTACGATTCCGTAAATTCCTTCTCCGGCCAGTATTATACGACATGGGGTGAAACGCTCCAGGATTTTGCTTTGGTTGAAGATATGACTGTGGAAGATTTCTGTGAAACGCTGAATAATGGATTTGCCGCAGCGAGCAAATAAGTCTGTTGAAAGGAGCAGGAAAAGCAATGAAAGCAAAAAACAGATTTAAATTAGAGCTCATGGATTTTAGCTTTCTTCTTCCTGCATTGCTGTTATTTGTATTTGTAATCCTGATTCCCCTGATTTTGGGAATCAGGTATACATTTACAGATTGGGACGGCCTGTCGGCCGTCCAGAATTTTGTAGGATTGAAGAACTATAAAACTGTTTTTACAGACACGGATCTGATCCGTCCCATCGGAAATACCATCCAGTTTACTGTGGTGAGCATGGTCTTTATCAATGTGATCGGCCTGGCCCTCGCTATGCTGGTAAACCATGAATTCCGGGGTATTAACGTAATCAAAAGCATTATCTTTATTCCCCTGGTGGTCAGCCTGGTCCTTGTATCTCAGATGTGGATGTATGTGTACAGCGACTTTTTCCATCTTCTTGGCTGGGAAAGTCCTCTGATCAGTACAAAACACGCCATGCTGGGGCTTTCCGCCATGAGCATCTGGCGTGAATCAGGTCTTGCCATGATTATCTATCTGGCCGCCCTAAAAGGCGTTCCCAGCGATGTAAAGGAAGCAGCGGTTATGGATGGCGCCAATGCATGGCAGCGCTTTAAAAATGTCACCGTTCCCTTCATCGCCCCGGCCTTTACTTACTGTATACCTCTTTGGATGGCTGGCGGACTGCGGCAGTTTGACTACACTTGCGTGGCAACCGGCGGAGGTCCCGGAAACGCCTCTGAGTCAATCGCATATTACATTTACAAATATCTGTTCCCATACAGCAAAGTAGGATATGGACAGACGGTAGCCCTTATCTATCTAGTGGTCTGCATTGTTTTATCGAATATTGTCACAAGAGCTCTGAGAAAGAGGGAGATTGAACTATGACCCGAAAAGCAAGAAATAATGGTTTATTCATATGCCGCATTTTTGTACTCTGCCTGGTATGTCTGGTCGCTCTGGCCCCCTTCTACGTGGCAGTGTGCTATGCGTTTAAGTCAAAGGTAGAAATCGCCAGGACTAAACTGGCTTTTCCCACCAGCCTCTATCTGGGAAATTTTGCGGAAGCCATAGGACTGTCCAACTATTTTAATTCTTTTAAGAACAGTATCATTGTTGCGGCATGTGTGATTCTGATCGTGGTGCTGTCCTGTTCCACAGCGGCCTACATCATTGCCCGGAAGAAAAATCGTATCTATAATGTGATTTACTATATTTTTCAGTTAATCATCCTCCTTCCCTTCCAGACGATTATGTTTCCCCTGTACAGACAGCTATACGAGATTCATGCTTTGAATACGTTATGGGGACTGATCTTAGTGCAGGCCGGAAGCTATGTCGGATATAACGTTTTTCTGTACTGCGGTTTTGTGAAAGGAATCTCTGTCTCCTTAGAGGAAGCGGCCATGATCGATGGCTGCAGCCGCTACCAGGCCTTTTCAAAAATTGTCTTTCCTCTTTTAAAACCCATTCACATGACAGTCATTATCCTGACCTTTTTAAACTCATGGAATGATTTTATGATGCCTATGATTATCTGTCAGAAAGAGGAGGTCCGTACCCTTCCCCTGATGCAGTATTTCTTTTTCGGCCAGTATTCTTCCAACATAAACCTGGCCTTTGCCGCTGCGCTTCTGGCCATGATTCCCACCGTTTTGGTATATTTCTGCGCACAGAAATATATTGTTGCAGGAATGACAGCCGGTGCGGTAAAATCATAATATATAAACAGCCATTTTTTGAAGAAAAATGAGCGGATTACGGAGGATTGTATGAAAGAGATATTGACCATTCAAGTGTGTTTAGAAGAGATACAGGATGTGAAGGGTCAGAAGTTTTCTGCCCGCATGATTCCTTTTTCCGGTACGGCAAAGGGCCCTTACTTCCAGGGAAAAGTACTTCCCCACGGTGTGGACACCCAGCGATTCCTTCCTGGAGAAAAGCCCCGGCTCTCCGCCAGGTACATTCTGGAGGGCCAGGATTATCAGGGGAATCCCTGCCGTATTTTTATTGAAAACAATGGTCAGGAGGGACCGGACGGCGTACTGCGGACCTGCCCCGCTTTGATCAGCGACAGCCCGGCCCTTGGCTGGCTGGAAGAGGCAGAGCTTACGGGTACGGTAGAAGGCCAGGATGACGGGGTGCTGATCCGTATTTTCGCCTCGGAAGAGTCTGAGCGCAGCTTCCTGCAGCCCGGCTCCATTCCCTATACATCCGAAAAACTTGTGATTTCAAAAAATGAAAAGCAGATCTGCGGCATGATCTATGTGCCCCAGACGGAACGGCCTTGTCCTGCCGTGATTGTAAGCCATGGTTACAATGGCTCATACAAGGATTTCTCCCGGGAATGTGAATATTTTGCCTCCCATGGCATCGCCGCATTGGCCTATGATTTCTGCGGCGGTTCCGTAAATTCCATCAGCAGCGGCGACACCACACAAATGTCTGTCCTGACAGAAAAGTCGGATCTGGAGGATGTCCTGGAGTGCCTCCGCCGTTTCAAGGTCATCGATTCGGGACATATCTTTCTCATGGGAGGCAGCCAGGGAGGCATGGTATCGGCTCTGACTGCGGCAGACAGCCTGGAAAAAATATGCGGGCTGATCCTGTACTTCCCGGCTTTCTGCATTCCGGATGACTGGAACCGAGCCTACCCTAAGGAGGAAGAAATCCCTGCCACAAGGGAATTTTGGAACATGACTTTGGGACGGGTTTACTTCCAGGATGCCCGCAGCCTAACCCCCTTTAAGACTATTGGAACATTTGAAAAAAATGTCCTGATCATTCACGGAGATCAGGACGACGTAGTTCCCCTGGACTACTCCAGGGAAGCACAAAAATGCTACAAAAACGCCGAGCTGGTAATCCTGCCTGGAGAAGGGCATGGATTCACTCCCCATGGCGGCCGGCTGGCGGCGGAAAAAGTTTTGTCCTTCATGCAGGAAAATCTAAAATAGGAAAATTGAGAGGTTGACTATTCCTATCCGACCTGAATATTTTTGTGAAACAGTTGATAAATGTGCGTTTTTCGGCTATATTAATATCAGATATTAAATCAGCCGAAAGGAGTGTTGTGTCATGTATATTAAAAGATACGCCGAAAAAACGGTCCAGGAACTGTCACGAATGTTCGGTGCTGTGCTTGTGGCAGGACCGAGACAAGTTGGAAAAACAACTATGTTAGAGCAGCTGACCGACGGAATGAATTACGCCACACTGGACGACCCCATTCTTCGGGCAAGCGCCGAGGAAGAGAGCGGAACTTTCTTTAAGGATAATCCGCCGCCTGTATTTATAGACGAAATTCAAAAAGCTCCTGCTCTGTTTGAACAGATGAAAATGCTCCTGGACCGGGATCGAAAAAAAGGACAATTCTTTATGTCCGGCTCCCAGCAGTTTAAAATGATGAAGGGCGTGAGCGAATCCCTGGCCGGGCGTATTGGACTTGTCACGCTGCTTGGATTTTCTCTGCGGGAGACGTGCGGTATTGAATTTGATATGCCGTTTCTGCCCACAGACGAGTATTTCTCCCAGCATAAAACACAAACTGCAGATATTTCCTATGATGAAGTGTGGAATACTATCCACCGAGGCTGTATGCCGGAACTGCACAGCAATCCCGATTTCGACTGGCAGATGTTTTATGGTGCTTATGTACGCACCTACATCGACCGGGATGTACGAGAACTGTCGGAAATCGGAGACACTGTGAAATTTACAAAGTTCATGGTGGCTGCCGCCGCTTCCACCGGCCAGCTTTTGAATCTGGCATCTTTGGCAAGAAATGTAGGGATCAGCCAGCCTACCGCTGAGCGCTGGCTCTCGATTCTTGTCGCCTCCAACATTGTATATCTGCTTCAGCCATATTCTAACAATATTACAAAGAGGGCAATAAAAACACCAAAGCTGTACTTCCTTGACACGGGTCTGGCCGCATACCTGACCAGATGGAACACACCGGATGTCCTGAAAAACGGAGCAATGGCAGGGGCTTTCTTTGAAAGCTTTGTAATAGCGGAAATCGTCAAGAGCTATTACAATAAAGGCATCCTGGAACTTCCTCTGTATTTTTATCGGGATAAGGATATGAATGAAATTGATCTCCTGATTGAGGAAAACGGCATTCTGTATCCCATTGAAATGAAACGGCATGCAGATCCACGCAAAAAAGATATTGCCGCTTTCGATTTGCTGGATAAAATTCCAAATATAAAACGCGGTCCGGGTGGTGTGGTCTGTCTGTACGATAAACTTATAACTCTTCGGGGCATGGACAAGGTAATTCCAGTAAATTTCCTTTAATCCCAATACCTAAAAAAACCAGGTGGGTTAGCTGTTCCCATCTGGTTTTTGCGGCAGGTCTGTATGCTTACAGAGTTCACCCCCTACTTTACGCCAGCAGTTCTATCGTTCTTTTGTCCCTCTCTCCGCCAAAATATTTGTCAAGAACCTTCTGAAAAACCTTCAGCTCCGGCGCCGCAATGGCAAACAGAGTCATGGAAGATTTCAGTTTCATATTGTCCGGGCAGCCAAATACCCGGTAGGCGTCATTGGTATCAAGCGCCAAAAGAGCTTCCGAAATCTCTACAAGACGTGCTCCAAGAAGGGGATCGTTTATATAGTCCTGGGCTTCCTGCAGATCTGTGATCCCATAATATTTTGCCGTGCTGCTTCTTCCCAGGCCTGCTAGCTGCGGGAAGACATACCACATCCAACAACTGCATTTCCTGCCGCTTTTTATCTCCTTCAGGGCATCCTGGTAGTTATACTCCTGAGCTTCAATAAAACGTTCCAGATTCATTTTCCGTGACCTCCTTTTTACAAACACGCTGGACCTCCAGGTGTTTTCCAATAATGGTTCATATCGGAAAAGACCTGATACTCCAGCATCTCTCCTGTCAGTTTTGTTTCTAGGGTTTCCTGGAATTTCGCAAAGTCAACCGCCTTTTTGAGGCTGCAGACCTGCCCTTCTGAAATATGCCCCGGCCTGAAATATGCCACTGTCACATGGGGCGTCAGAGGATAATCCAGGGGCACAATTCTCTGAAAAACTTCATAATACCCCATGAGCTTCAGGCAGCTCTCCTGATCCCCAGGTTCAAAGCCTAGTACCATGCTGGTGTTCACCATGTTAAATAAAAAGGTAGAGCGCATCCGTATTCCGCCCTTATCTCCTGAAAGCTCATTGACCGCCCTGACAGCAGCATGTTCTGTTCTTTTTATCTCCTGCTCCAGACCGACAGATGGGGGGCCGCTTACAAGGTCATGCAGAGTGATATGGAAGGTAGCTGCCTCAATAGGTTCTGCCAGAACCTCCCCGCACAGCCTGTACAGCTCTCCCTGCAAAGCCAAAATTTTCTCCTTTACTTTCCAGGGAAGGTTAAATACTACCGTATTTCCCTGATACTCCAGAAATTTCCCTTCTCTGTCCACTTTTTTTGACAGCCCCGGATTTGTCTCCATACTGCCGGAGGGAAGGCTGCTGCTTGTAAAACCACAAGTCCTCTGCTGAAATTCCTGCAGAGTTTCCAGGCGTGTCTGATATTCCATGTTTTTTCCTCTCTTTCCCGGCCATTCCAGCGTCTTTTCTCAAGCTTCAAGCATTCTGGTTTATAAGGTATTTTTCAGCATTATCAAATACAACCGCCTCTGCGTACTCTTTTCTGCAGTTCTGGAAAATATACTCCACTCCTTTTGCCACGCTGGGAGGCCTGCAATTCATCCTGTGGGCATCGGAACCCAAAAAAGATACTTTTTCCTCCCGAATCAGCTTTCTGGCTCTCTCTGAAACCTCGCCCTCCTGTTCTTCTAAGCTGTACGCATTGATCTGGAACCGGCAGCCCAGAGCCTGAAGCTGCTCCAGGGTATTTCCTTCAAACAGCCTGGGATATCGTTCCACATGGGCGAGAATCGGCAGCCAGCCCTCCCCCAGCAGTCTTGAAGCCATCTGCAGCCCTTCCCATGGCTGTACCTTCACTGAAAATTCAGTCAGCACATATCTCGTTTTGTTCATAGCAGGGATCCTCCCTGTCTCCAGATCCTTCAGGGTTTCATCCATTTGGGACGGCAGACAGTATACTTCGCATCCCAGGCAGAGACGCTGGCCCATGGGAGAAGATGCAGCCGCTTCTTCCAAGAGCCGATAATTCTCCCGAACAAGGGATTGATCCCACAGGAAAGCCGAACTATGAGGCGTGGCAAAGATCGTCTCTACTCCCTGCAGCCATGCCATCGCCATCATGGATTTTGACATTTCTATATTAAACGCTCCATCATCCACTCCGGGAATAAGGTGCATGTGTATATCCGTGATTCCCTTCATGCTGAACTCCCCTCCTTTTTCAGCCTTCCTGCCGTCCCGGGGAATACTGCCGGATAAACTCACAGAAATATTCATAGATTCTGGGATCCACCGTACAAAACACAGTCTGTATCTCATATTCCGGGTGTTCCTTTTTCCATTGGCAGACCGTTTCTACAGCCACTCTGGCAGCTTCTCTTTTAGGGTAGCTGAATTTACCCGCTGAAACAGCAGGAAAAGCCAAACTGTGAATGCCATACTCCATCGCCAGGTCCAAACAGCTTCTATAGCAGGAAACCAGCAGCTCCCGATCTTTCTCTACCCCGTAATGGGGCCCCACTGTATGGATTATGTAAGACGCCTTCAGACGGCAGCCGCTGGTTATTTTAGCCTCCCCGGTTTTGCAGCCATCCAGCTTCCTGCATTCTTCCAGCAGCTCCTTTCCAGCCTCCCGGTGAATGGCTCCGTCTACGCCGCTGCCTCCCAGAAGTGTTTCATTTGCCGCATTTACGATACACTGGCAGTCTGCCTGAGTGATATCCCCGAACTGCGCCGCCATATCCCGTCCCCATTCAAAGAGCTTCTTTCTGTCAGATCCCTCTTGATTCGGAAGACCTTTTTCCTTATACTCCCGGCGCAGATCCATAAGGATTTTTCCCAAATGGTTCTCTCCCTTTCCGGTACGGTGGTCGACACCCCAGAAAAGATCTCCCCAATAGTTTCCCTCTAATAAAGGTTTGTCTCCTGTCTCAAGAAGCCGGCGGGCAAGGAGAGGATTTTGCTGAAATTTTGCTCTTACCACAGCCTCCATCACCGGTATCTTTACCTGATCCCAGTCCTCCCTGCACTCTACTTTTCTCCCCTGGCGCTTGGCCGCATCCGCATACATCTCTGAGAACTGAACCCTCTGTTCTTTTTCCGCACATTTCTGGGCCTGGTAAGCTGCCTCGGCACTGTAGAAATCAATACCCTCAAAAGTCATATACGCTGGATAAAAATTACTCAGGAATTCATATTCTTCCCGGAACAGGTCTATACAGTCCCTCTCTGTTTCATAATACCTCATACTTTTCCACCTCGATTTCTGTCCAGTTTTTACTTATACAGCTTACCATGCTCCAGGGCAGTTTCTGTAAGTTTTTTCCCTCCCTAAAAACAATTTACGTACTAATTATTCAAGAATACAACCAGGCTTCTTGCAAAGAATACATTTCAGCATATATGCCTTTCGTTTCCATCAATTCCTTGTGCGTCCCATTTTCCACGACCTTACCTTTATCAAAGACCACTATCCGATCCGCCTTCTTTGCAAATCCCAGTCTATGCGAAATAAACAGCACCGTTCGTTGGCCAGCTAACTGATAAATCAGATCATAAATCTCAATTTCCGAAAGTGGATCAAGATATGCGGTTGGTTCATCCAGGACCCATAGCTCTGCTTGAGGATTTGCAAGCAGCCTTGCAATAGCCAAGCGCTGCCACTGTCCTTTGGAAAGTTCCACCCCCTTTTCAAGTTGGCCAAGCTTTGTGTAAATTCCTTCTGGCAGCCCTTGTACTTTTTCTTTCAATCCCACCGCCTCAAGCAGCTCCCATATGTCTTCATCTGAAAATGTTTGCGAAGAATTGCCAAACATAATATTTTCCTTTACGGTGGTTTGATATTGGGCAAAATCCTGGATTACAATGGAAATTTTATTCATTGGCTGTGTATTCACATACCCGCTCTGTGGTTCCGCCAAAGATAAAATCAAATTAACCGCAGTCGTTTTTCCACTGCCGTTTATTCCTGCCACTGCTATTTTTTCGCCTTTTTTTATGTATAAATCCAACTTGTTTAAAGCCTTATAATCCGATTGAGGATAGCAGTAAGTTACCTGGTCCATTGATACAGCATGGGACCGTCCCCCTTCCGTTTTTTCTGCTTCTGCATCTTCTCCTTGATTTGCAAACTCCATTACTTCACAATACGCCTCCAGGAAGCTCTTTTCTGTCCTGAATACTTCCCGCACTTCCTGAATTGCCGTCAGGTTATTGGATATGTTTGCTAACAGGGTGTTAGCCATTACAAAAAACCCGATTTCATACCTGCCCTCCAAAATTCCAATGGTAATATAAATTAACATCAAAAAGCGGGGCAGATAAAACAAGATTTGTGCCGCCTTAATCCGAAATTCAACGCTTTTATGAATTCTCATACGGATATTGATCTCAGCGTTATATGCTTCTTCCCATTTTTCCGCCACATACTCTGAAAGTCGGTTAAATCGATATTCTTGATGCGTTACTTTGTCTCCGCATAGATCAAAATAATAGCTTTGC
>LHCFI01400__coassemble_1486_pt1 | contig 44178 bp, 58 predicted proteins | sample LHCFI01400__metabat2_low_PE_038 | metagenome-assembled genome bin LHCFI01400 | reverse complement strand
TGCCTCTTGCTGGCAGATGTCCGAAATTATATTTGCCTTGTTTTATGGCAGGCTCCGCAATGGGGGCTGCCATATCGTATTTTTTTGAACTAAAAATGAATGTGCCTCACGGGGGAATCTTTGGAGTTTTGTTCTGCAGTAATGCTGTGGGTTTCATAATATCTGTTACAGCAGGGACGGTGTTGAGTGTAAGTCTGATATTAATAAGGAAAAAGTTAAGTTGTCAAAAATCAACAAACCAAGAGAGATAAAAACAAAAATATGAACTTGAATTTCCGACCCAGGTGCAAAAACAGCCGGTAAGAAATCCCTTTTATTGAGGAAGGAATGCTACAATTTTTTTATCAAATGCAGGGTATTAATAAAAGCACAGATCTTTCAAAACATGAAAGAAAGGAGGAGAAATGAAAATCAGTAAGCACTTGTCACAAAATCCCCAGGAAGCATACAAAAAAATGAAAGAGGCCGGAGAAAAGCTGGCACGGTATGATGAATCCAGACCGGAATACCATTTCCATGCACCTGGTCAATGGATGGATGATCCCAATGGAAGCATTTATTTTAACGGTTACTACCATATTATGTATGGGGCAAATCCTGACAGTGACAGAAATCGTGGAGGTATGCCGTACAAAACAGATTTAGCCCAGTGGGATCCAGAAGAACCGGACTGGATGGAAGCGTTGGATGTTTGGGGACATGCCAGAAGCAGAGATCTGGTTCACTGGGAGCATCTTCCGATTTCTTTATTTCCAAACCCCAAAAAGGACGAGTACTTTATCTGGTGGGGGTTTACGAAAATCAACAGAGAAGGTGTTCCTACAATTATTTATACCAGCATTGGCTATCAAAAAAGACCGGCAGACTCTTCAGAGCAGTACATCGCCTACGGAGATTCAGATTTGATTACATGGAGACAGGCTGATGAGCTTAATCCCATTCTCACAGGCCGAATACATGGGGAGAAAAAGTATTATGAGTGGAGAGATCCTTATATCTTTGATTATGGCGATTCCACTTACATGATCTTAGGGGCCTCTGATTGCTTGGAGGGGCAAGGAAGGGGATTAGTTTTGCTGTATGAGGCCTTAAGCCCGGATTATTCGCAGTGGAAATTTAAAGGAGAGCTTTTTGAATATCCGGCACCTCTAAGAAGTATTGAATGTCCTAACCTTGTGAGGTTTGGGGATAAATGGGTGCTTTTTGTATCGCCCCATGGTCCGGTGGAATATTTTGTGGGAAGCCTGGAACCTCAAAAGTGCCGGTTCGTTTGGGAGAGACGAGGAGTTTTAAATCCAAGCACAAATTTCTACGCTACGAATCTTGTCTTTGATGACAGAGGACGCTGTATTTTATTTGGCGCTCTTGAGGGATTTGAAAATACCTGCGGGTGGAATGGAGCGGCGGCTCTGCCGAGAATTGTAAATTTAAATTTCCAGGGGGAACTTACTCAGGTTCCGGCACCTGAGATAAGGAAGCTGAGAGCACTGGAACATGAATGGTCTAAGGAAAGACAAATTTTCCACAAAACCGGTACCTTTGAGACGGAGATAACCTTTGAAACCGGAGACTGGGGAGCGGTTACCTTTACATATGGTGAAGAGAGCTTTACGGTCTGGTTTGGAGACAGCGGGATACTGGCGGGGAATTATAGGCTTGATTTAAAAAGCGGCGCCGGGATACAGAAAATCAAGGTTTTTTTTGATAAATCTGTAATGGAACTTTTTGTGGATGACAATCAAAGCATTGCCGTTTTGATACCTGTCTGTACAGGAAACTGTTGTGTTGACGGCAAATCTGAGAAAGAAACCCTCAAAATACGCAGTTGGGACTATGACACGGCTTCGTTATTTACCTATTATGATGAAAAGGAGAAAGTATGAAGAAAAAAATAAAAGTTATACTGGCGGTATCAGCAATCTTAGCGGGCTGTATGGGCAGCGGCGCAGCAGCGCAGGAAGAGACCATGACCTTTGCCTTTGCCAACGCCACAATGAACAATGGATTTTTCGTGACTATTAATTCTACTATGGAAGCTCTGGCAGAAGCAGACGGTTATGAGTGGACCATGGTAGACTGTGACTGGGACAATGAAAAGCAGACGCAGCAGATGGAAGATTTGGTAAACAGTGGGGTGGATTTTATTTTTCTGGCTCCTGCGGATGTAAATGGGGCGACCTTTGGGGTGCAGGCTGCGGCGGATGCCGGTATCCCGGTTATTGTTCTTGACAATCCACTTTCAGAAGAGGATTCAAAGAATGTGGTCAGTACAATCGCTTCTGATAATTATCAGGCCGGAGTGGTGTGTGCGGAAATGCTCGTGGAGGATCTCCCAGAGGGAGGAACCGTGGCTATTCTCAACCATAATGCGAATAACGCCGCGGCTGACAGAGTGAATGGATTTAAGGATACGATTGCGGAGCATGAGCAGTTTGAAATTGTCTCAGAGCTGGCCGGAGGCGGAACTATAGAGGATTCCATTTCTCCTTCTGAGGATATCCTGCAGAAAAATCCCGACCTGGATGCATTCTTTGCATGCAATGAGCTTTCAGCTATGGGAGTGCTGACGGCGGTGGAAGCGGCGGATAAGGTAGATCAGATTAAGATTTATTCTGTGGATGCCTCACCGGATGGAAAGGAGCTTTTGCTGGACGGAAGTTTTGCAGGCCTTGCGGCACAGTCTCCCATCACCATCGGTGAGACGGCGTATGAATTTGCCAAGCAGTACTTAAATGGAGAAGAGGTACCGGAATCTTACTTTACAGAATGCTTTGAGGTAAGAGCGGCAGATGCGGAAGAGACAAAAGGTGAGTGGCAGTAGCCGCAGAATCTGAATATCAGAAGAAGAAAGGCGAAGGGCGGAAATGGGACAGGAAGTAATTTTAAAAATGGCAGGAATTGAAAAAAGATTTTCCGGAATCCATGCTCTCCGAAGTATGCAGTTTGAACTGAAAAAAGGGGAGATACACGCCCTTATGGGGGAAAATGGGGCTGGAAAATCAACCCTCATAAAAATACTGGGAGGAATTTATGAACCGGATGCGGGACAGATTGAAATCTCCGGACATGAAGTGCGGATTAAAGATGTCCAGTATGCCAGGAATATGGGAATTAATATTATTCACCAGGAAATTTGTCTTGTTCCCTATCTGACAGTAGCAGAAAATATTTTTCTGGGGAGAGAGGAAACAAAAATGGGGGGGATCAGAAATACGGCTTCTATGGAGAGAAAGGCGCAGAAAATCCTGGATGAACTCCAGATTGAAATCCTGTCTGGTCAGGCTGTCTGCCAGCTTACGATTGCTCAGCAGCAGTTGGTGGAAATTGCCAAAGCTGTGTCTTTTGACACCAAGATATTAGTTATGGACGAACCCACCTCTTCCCTTTCTTTGAAAGAAACGCAGCAGCTTTTTGAGATTATGGCACGTCTCAAAAATGAAGGAGTCAGTATCCTATATATTTCACATAGAATGGAAGAAATATTCACAGTCTGCGACCGGGTTACGGTGATGCGTGATGGAAGCTATATTGCCACTCATCCAGTACAGGAAATTACCACAGATGAAATAGTGAAAGAAATGGTGGGGCGGAAAATTGAAAATTACTACGTCAGGGATTTCAATTCTCCGGGAGAAAAGGCTCTGGAGGTAAAGAAGCTGGGTAAAAAGAAAACTTTTTGGGATGTGTCCTTTTCTGTAAGGCAAGGAGAAATTGTAGGATTCGCCGGATTGGTAGGTTCAGGGCGCAGTGAAATAATGCTTTCGATTTTTGGCGCGGACACGTATGACGAGGGACGGATTTTTCTGAGTGGCAAGGAGCTTATCCATCCAGACACACGCAGGGCAATTCAGGAAGGAATTGCCCTGGTGCCGGAAAACAGGAAGGAACAGGGACTGATCCTAGTAAATACGGTGGGGTATAATCTAACTTTAGCGTCATTAAAAAAGATTTTAGAGAAAGGTTTAATACGGGCGGGAAAAAGGGCATCGTTCGTTCGGAAATATTTTTCCAAATTAAAGATAAAAGCCAGATCGGAGAATCAAAGGGTGTCGGAACTTAGCGGTGGAAATCAGCAAAAGGTAGTTCTCAGTAAATGGCTTGCCACAGAGCCGAAAGTTTTAATTGTGGATGAGCCCACACGGGGAGTGGATGTAGGGGCAAAAGCAGAAATCTATTCTATATTAAATGAGCTGGCAAAGTCAGGAATTGCTGTTTTAATGGTTTCCTCTGAATTGACGGAAATTATCAATATGTGTGACAGAGCTTATGTAGTTCATGAAGGCAGAATAACAGGGGAGCTTTACCGCTCTGATTTCTCACAGGATAAAATCATGTACTATGCGACAGGAGGAAGTCATGGAGCAGATAAAAACCAAAGGAGAAATAACGGGTAAAAGAATATTAAAAAGTTTTCTGAAAGAAAACATTGGCATTTTAGTTGTCTTGTGTTTGCTGGTTTTAATTTTGTCGTTTGGCACCGAAGTGTTTGCTACCAAGGATAATATCCTTTCTGTGCTGAGACAGGTATTTACGAACCTGTGCCTGGCAATCGGAATGACCTTTGTTATTATTGCGGGGGGAATTGATCTGAGCGGGGGTGCCGTGGTTGCCCTGAGCGGGATTGTTTCAGTGGCTCTGATTACGCAGGGCGGAATTCCTATTCCGGCGGCGATTCTGGCAGGACTGTTGCTTGGGCTCATGATCGGAGCGTTAAATGGGCTGATTATTTCTACCTGGAAGGTTCCGGCCTTTATTGTGACAATGGCCACGATGAATATTATACGGGGAGCAGCCCAGGTTTATACAGGGGGGACGGGAATTCGCATTCAGTCAGTGAAGGCTTTTACAAATTTAGGAGTTGGTCGTCTGGCTGGAGTTCCCTATCAGATTTATTTTTCCGTGATACTGATTGTGCTGTTTTCCGTATTGTTGGGAAAGACAAAGTTTGGAATGTATGTTTATGCCTTGGGGGGCAACCGGGAAGCGGCAAGGCTTTCAGGAATTCCCCTTAAAAAGATTGAAATTATTGTGTATACCATTTCAGGATTTCTGGCTGCAATGGCAGGGATTATCCTGGCCGCCAGGATGTATTCGGCCCAGCCCTCTGTAGGAGACGGGGCTGAAATGGACGCCATAGCAGCCTGTGTTCTGGGAGGAATTTCCATGCAGGGCGGTGTGGGAAGAATGAGTGGTACCATCATTGGCGTGCTGGTAATTGGAGTGATCAATAACGGATTAAATCTAATGAACGTAAATGCTTTCTGGCAGTTGATTGCCAAAGGAGCGATTATACTGCTGGCAATATACATTGATACTATAAAAGCAAGAAAGAGAGAAAACAATTAAATTTTAAGGAGGAGGAAGGAATGCTGGTAAACATGAGTCAAATACTGGAGACGGCGCAGAAAGAGGGGTATGGTATACCGTGTATAAATACGCCCAACGTGGAAATGATCCGGGGAGTAATCCGCGCGGCGGAAGAGCTGAATACACCGGTGATCATTGATCATGCGCAGGTACATGACGCTTTGATCCCTATTGAGAGAATTGGGCCGCAGATGCTGCACTATGCACGGGAGGCCACGGTTCCTGTATGCGTACATCTGGATCATGGGAGCGACTTTAATTTTGTGATGCGGGCGATTCGGGTGGGTTTTCCTTCTATTATGTATGACTGCAGCGCCCTTCCTTTTGAAGAGAACCTAAAGAGGGTGAAAGCTTTTACGGAGGAAGCTCATGGTCTGGGGATTACAGTAGAAGCGGAGCTGGGGGTGATGGCTTCCACGGAAGAGGATTCTCATGGCGGTGAAAATCGTGTGCTGACCAATAAAGACATCCGAAAATATTTTACAGATCCCAGGCAGGCTGCCGAGTTTGCAGCGGAGACAGGCTGTGACGCTTTGGCTGTATGCTTTGGGACAATGCATGGGATTTATGCCGAGCCGCCGGAACTGGATATTGACCGGGTAAAAGAAATACGCAGGGAGATGCCTCGAAGCTGTCAAGTTGTAATGCACGGAGCATCCGGCGTTGCCTTTGATCAGGTGAAAAAGGCCATTGCGGCAGGGTGTACGAAGATTAATTACTATTCTTATATGGCAAAAGCAGCCACGGAATTCATACAGCAAAGGATTGCTCAGTCAAAGACAACCATACCTTACCATGAGCTTCAGGAGTCTGTGGTCGAATTTATAAAAGAGTATGCCAAGGAGGTTCTGGCTGTATTTCGAGGACTGAAATAAGGAGGAAGAAGATGGCAAAGTTAATGTCAATTTTAGAGAAATTTCCGTTTGACCCGGAACACAAAAAGCCGGCTTTAATTCGGAAAGAAGATTATTCTATGGCGTTATATCCGCCGGACAATGCGTTTACCAGCGATAATACATACACCATTATCAGCACAGACACCTTTATGCTGGGGATTTATGAACTTGCCCCGGGAGCAAGCTTTGATCCTTTGGATATCCATCCCGGGGACGAATCTTACTATATTCTGAAAGGGCCTGTAATCCAGAGAAGCGGAAACGGGCAGTTTGCCTATTTGGAAACGGGAGACGGGCTGTATATGCCGGAAGGGGCCTGGCATAAAGCCCATAACTTTTCAGGGGACCTTACACGGATTTTGTATTTTATAACGCCGAAGGCATGGGGAGACAATATTCCTCCCGCTGTGATCCCATCAGACAAAGAGACCAAATTTTACAAAGGGCCCAATAATAAAAACTTACCGGATATGAGAAATGTAATAATTGATTTTCACCGGCAGGGCTGCACGGATGATATCGGTGCCTGGCCTGTTTCGGGAGAAAAGGCCAGAAAAGAACCGCAGGCAGTTTATGCGGTCAGGGATTGGGATAAACTTAATAATATTTCGGGCATGGAGCATCCCATGCTGATGCGCTTCATTACCAGCAACGATTACGGGCATTTTGGCGAATTTATTTTGCCTGCAGGGGGATACGGTCCCAGATGCTCAGATCCCGATGTCCACGAAGGAGACGGTGCTTTGTACTGTGTAGACGGGCCTGTAACCATTAATCTTCCGGATATACAGGAATCCTATCAAATAGAAGAGGGGAATACCTTTTTTCTTCCGGCAGGCACAAAATATCAGCTTATAAATTTCCAGGGGCATCCATCAAAATGTGTATTTGCGATTACTAAGCTGTAAAAAAGAGACGGAGGGGAGAAAGGGACGATGACAGCAGAAGATACTGGCAAAATTATTGTGGCCGGACAGACGGCGCTTGATATTTCTCCGGCGTTCAGGGAATATAATTTACAGAGACTGGCAGATATATTTCTCCCCGGCAAGGTGGTAAAAACAGGAAAGCTGACGGTGCATTTAGGGGGGACGGTTTTTAATACCGGCCTGGCATTAAAAAAGTTTGGAGCTTCAGTGAAGCTGATTGGTAAAATCGGCGATGATGTAATTGGAATGCTGACAAAAGAACTTTTAAAGCCATTTTCAGAAGAAGATTCAATGATCACGGCCTCAGGCGAGGACAGCGCTTATACCATTGTTTTTGCCCTAAAAGGATTTGATCGCTTTTTTATGAATTACTATGGATGCAATGACAATTTTTCCAGCGCCGATATTAATGAGACAAATCTGGAAGGAGCTTCTCATTTTCACTTTGGGTATCCTCCCCTGATGAAAAGAATGTACAGGAATGAAGGAGAAGAACTGGAAAAAATTTTCCGTATGGTTAAAGGCCAGCATATAAGAACCTCTCTTGACATGGCTGCCGTTGATGAGAATTCAGAGGCGGCAAAATGCAACTGGAAAAGGATTCTGGAAAAAGTTCTTCCCTATGTGGATTTCTTTGTCCCCAGCATCGAAGAGATCTGCAGCTTCCTGCACCCGGAGCGATACGCAGAATGGGTCAAAAGAGCCCAAGGAAGAAATGTAACACAGTTTCTGTCCGTGGCGCAGGATGTAATTCCTCTTGCAAAAGAGCTGCTGGAAATGGGAACGAAAGCTGTTATGATAAAATGCGGAGCTTCTGGCCTATATTTCCGCTCGGGAACGAAGAGCTGCCTAAAAAAGCTGGGAAACAGTTTTGATGGCTGGGGGGAAAAATCCATATTTATGCGAGGGTTCCAGGCGGAAAAGGTCGTATCGGGGACTGGTGCGGGCGACACGTGCATCGCTGCTTTTCTGAAAAAAATGGCAGACGGGGAAGAGCTGGAAGAATGTCTGAGAATGGCGGCAGCAGCCGGAGCCTGCTGTGTTGCCTCCTACGACGCTATTGGGGGACTTCGTACCATGGAAGAGATGGAGAGGAAGATAAATAACGGATGGATTCAAAATGAACTTTCCTCGGACGAACAGCTCCTGTTGCAAAAAGCAGGCGTGACCATATTGTGACCTTCCTGCTTGTACGCAAAAAAAAACAATAATAAAATAAATTTTTTCCAGAAAAGCCCTTGCCTTTGCAGGGGTTTTTCTGTATAATACTATCGCTGTGACCTTGATAGCGTAGAAGCGTGAGGTTGCTGCAGAATAAATCTGCAGGTTTTCCGTGGAGCGAATGTCAAGTTATGGAAACTGGCGACAAGTCACTGTACAAATTGTTTAACATCCATGAAGTAAAATGGAAAGGCCGTGTGAGGAGAGATGACACACACGGATGAGTGTACAGTCACCGCTTGTCGTACTGAAACAAAGTGCGAAAAGGAGGCGACTTTTTTTATGGCAAGTCAGGTAATGAGAATCACATTGAAAGCATATGATCACCAGTTGGTGGATGCATCTGCGAAGAAAATCATCGAGACAGTAAAAAAGAACGGATCTCAGGTGAGCGGACCTGTACCGCTTCCCACGAAGAAGGAAGTAGTTACGATCCTTCGTGCGGTACACAAGTATAAAGACTCCAGAGAGCAGTTCGAGCAGAGAACCCACAAGAGACTGATCGATATCCTTACACCGACTCAGAAGACTGTGGATGCGCTTTCAAGACTTGAAATGCCGGCAGGTGTTTACATCGACATCAAGATGAAGCAGAAATAAAACATCCTTATTATTTAGAAGCAAATCCTATCAGGTTGATATAAAACAAGGCCCCGCGAAGCGGCGGGCCGGTATATCATTCTCTGTTAACTAGGATGATCGCCCTTCGGCGATCCGCTGTAGAACAACAGGAGGTAAAAGAATGAAGAAAGCGATTTTAGCAACAAAAGTCGGAATGACTCAGATTTTCGGCGAAAACGGAGTCCTGACCCCGGTAACGGTTCTTCAGGCTGGTCCCTGTGTAGTGACACAGGTAAAGACAGTTGAGAACGACGGTTACAGTGCAGTGCAGGTTGGTTTTATTGACAAGAGAGAGAAGCTGGTTGCAAAGCCTCAGAAGGGCGCTTTTGACAAGGCGGGCGTTTCTTACAAGAGATATGTAAGAGAGTTCAAGTTTGAAGACGCTGAGAGCTACGCTGTGGCACAGGAGATCAAGGCTGACATCTTCGCGGCTGGAGACAAGATTGACGCAACGGCAGTTTCTAAAGGAAAAGGTTTCCAGGGCGCCATTAAGAGACATGGACAGCACAGAGGGCCTATGACCCACGGTTCAAAATATCATCGTCATGCAGGATCAAACGGTGCTGCATCTGATCCCAGCAAGGTGTTCAAGGGAAAGAAAATGCCCGGACGCATGGGTGGAAAGCAGATCACAGTTCAGAACCTTGAGGTAGTAAGGGTAGACGCTGAAAACAACCTGATTCTGGTTAAAGGCGCTGTGCCCGGACCCAAAAAGGCGCTGGTAACGATCAAAGAGACAGTGAAAGCTGGAAAGTAAGCCTGAACACGGGAAAGGAGGAACACACAGATGGCAAACGTATCTGTTTACAATATGGAAGGCAAAGAAGTTGGCACACTGGAGCTGAATGATGCTGTGTTTGGTGTGGAAGTAAATGAGCACCTGGTACACAGGGCAGTGGTGAGCCAGCTTGCAAATAACCGGCAGGGAACACAGAAAGCGAAGACCCGTTCGGAAGTTTCCGGCGGCGGCAAGAAGCCCTGGCGTCAGAAAGGAACTGGCCACGCAAGACAGGGTTCGACGAGAGCTCCCCAGTGGACAGGCGGCGGCGTTGTATTTGCTCCCACGCCGAGAGATTATTCCTTTAAGATGAATCGTAAAGAAAAGAGACTGGCTCTGAAGTCTGCGCTGACCTCAAGAGTACAGGAAAACAAGCTGCTGGTTCTGGATGAACTGAAGCTGAATGAGATCAAGACAAAGAACATGAAGGCTGTTCTTGATAATTTGAAGGTTTCCAAGGCGCTGATCGTGCTGAACGAGAATGATCAGAACGTGGTAATGTCCGCAAGGAACCTGGATGGAGTTAAGACGGCTCTGATTAACACCATTAATGTATTCGACATTCTGAAATATAATACTGTGGTTGTTACAAAGGCTGCTGTGGCAGAGATTGAGGAGGTGTACGCATAATGGCAGATCTGAAATACTATGACGTAATCCTTAAGCCGGTTATCACAGAGAAGAGTATGGGCGCTATGGCGGATAAGAAATATACTTTCCTCGTTCATACAGACGCCACAAAGAACCAGATCAAAGAAGCGGTTGAGAAAATGTTCGCAGGCACCAAGGTAAAGAGCGTTAACACCATGAACCTTGAGGGCAAGAACAGAAGACGCGGACTGGTTTACGGCAAGACGGCAAAGAGAAAGAAAGCAATTGTTACTCTTACAGAAGAGAGCAAAGACATCGAAATCTTCGAGGGGTTATAAGACTTGACGAAAGCAAGCCGAAGGCGCAGCTTGAGTCTTAGTCGGACCCCGTTCGCGAACCTTAATGAGTCCAAGCCGAAGGCGCCGGGCGAATTTAGTTGAGCGAACTCACCCGTAAGGACTTAATGAGTCCAAGCCGGGGGCTCCGGACGAATTTAGCTGAGCGAGCTCACCCGTAAAGCAGATTGATGAAAATGAGTCTGCTGCAACCCCTGTTATATAGTGAAAGGAGAAACATCATGGGAATCAAGACATATAACCCATATACGCCTTCCAGAAGGCATATGACAAGCTCCGATTTTTCTGAAATCACGAAGAAGACACCGGAGAAATCACTCCTGGTTTCCCTGCAGAAGCAGTCTGGCCGTAACAACCAGGGTAAAATCACAGTAAGACACCGCGGAGGCGGTTCCAGAAAGAAATACAGAGTTATCGATTTCAAGAGAAATAAAGACGGTATTCCGGCAAAGGTAGTGGGAATCGAATACGATCCCAACAGAACAGCCAACATTGCGCTGATCTGCTATGCAGACGGTGAGAAGGCTTACATCCTGGCTCCTCAGGGCCTGAAGGACGGTATGCAGGTAATGAACGGACCGCATGCTGAAGTTCGTATCGGAAACTGCCTGCCTCTCTCTGAGATTCCGGTTGGTACTATGGTTCACAACATTGAGCTTTATCCCGGTCACGGCGGACAGATGGTTCGTTCCGCAGGAAACGGTGCTCAGCTTATGGCTAAGGAAGGCAAGTATGCTACCCTGAGACTTCCCTCCGGTGAAATGAGAATGGTTTCCATGAACTGCCGCGCTACCGTAGGCGTAGTTGGAAACGCAGAGCATAACCTGATCAACATCGGTAAAGCAGGAAGAAAACGCCACATGGGCATTCGTCCTACCGTGCGCGGTTCTGTTATGAACCCCAATGACCATCCCCACGGCGGTGGTGAAGGAAAAGCTGGAATCGGACGTCCCGGTCCCTGCACTCCCTGGGGCAAGCCGGCTCTTGGCCTTAAGACCAGAAAGAAAAATAAGGCTTCTAACAAACTGATTGTAAGAAGAAGAGATGGCAAGGCAATTAACAATTAGTAGGAGAAATTAAGGAGGTAAACCTATGGCTCGTTCATTGAAAAAAGGACCATTTGCGGATGCAAGCCTGTTAAAGAAGATAGATGCTATGAATGCGGCAGGAAGCAAGCAGGTAATTAAGACCTGGTCCCGTCGTTCCACAATCTTTCCGCAGATGGTAGGCCATACGATTGCGGTACATGACGGAAGAAGACATGTGCCGGTATATATTACGGAGGATATGGTAGGCCATAAGCTGGGAGAGTTCGTGGCAACCAGAACCTACCGTGGACACGGAAAAGATGAGAAGAGATCTGGCGTTCGCTAGAATATTTCCATAAAGTAACGGGGCGCACCCGCCTGCGGGTGCAGCGAATGCCCGATGGGCGTAGAATTTGAAAGGAGGCTACATCTATGGCTAAAGGACATAGATCCCAAATCAAGAGAGAAAGAAATGCCAAGAAGGATACGAGGCCGTCAGCAAAGCTGTCATACGCTAGGGTTTCTGTCCAGAAAGCATGCTACGTTTTGGATGCCATTAGAGGGAAAGATGTGCAGACGGCTCTTGGTATTGTAACTTACAATCCCAGATATGCTTCTGAACTTATCGCAAAGCTGTTAAAGTCAGCCATTGCAAATGCGGAAAATAATAACGGTATGAAGGCTGAGAATCTTTACGTAGAAGAATGCTATGCAAATAAGGGACCGACAATGAAGAGAATCAGACCCAGGGCACAGGGCAGGGCTTACCGCATCGAGAAGAGAATGAGCCATATCACTGTTGTGCTGAATGAGAAATAAGGAGGGCAATCATGGGACAGAAAGTTAATCCACACGGTCTTAGAGTCGGTGTTATTAAAGACTGGGATTCAAGATGGTATGCGGAAGCAGATTTTGCTGACTGCCTGATTGAGGACCACAAGATTAGAGCTTATCTGAAAAGAAAATTATTTTCTGCAGGTGTTTCCAAGATCGAAATCGAGAGAGCATCTGACAGGGTTAAAGTAATTATTTATACGGCAAAGCCTGGTGTAGTAATCGGAAAGGGCGGCGCTGAGATCGAGAAAGTAAAAGCTGAGCTTCAGAAATCTGTTTCCAAGAAGCTTATCGTAGATATCAAAGAAGTAAAGAGACCGGACAAAGACGCACAGCTTGTGGCTGAGAATATCGCAGCACAGCTTGAAAACCGTGTTTCCTTCCGCCGTGCCATGAAATCCTGCATGGGCCGCGCTATGAAGGCAGGCGCTCTTGGAATCAAGACCTCTGTATCAGGACGTCTTGGCGGTGCAGATATGGCACGTACTGAGTTCTACAGCGAGGGAACCATTCCCCTTCAGACACTGAGAGCAGATATTGACTATGGATTCGCAGAAGCAGATACCACCTACGGAAAGATCGGCGTAAAGGTGTGGATCTACAAAGGCGAGGTACTTCCATCTAAAAAAGAAGGGAGCGATAAATAATGTTAATGCCCAAGAGAGTAAAACGTCGTAAACAGTTCCGCGGTTCTATGGCGGGGAAGGCCTTAAGAGGCAATAAAATTTCCTACGGTGAGTACGGACTGGTGGCAACTGAGCCTTGCTGGATTAAGTCAAACCAGATTGAGGCAGCCCGTATTGCCATGACACGTTACATTAAGCGTGGCGGTAAAGTTTGGATTAAGATTTTCCCGGATAAGCCCGTGACAGCGAAGCCGGCAGAAACACGTATGGGGTCCGGTAAAGGTACACTGGAATACTGGGTAGCAGTTGTAAAACCAGGCCGTGTAATGTTTGAGCTTGCAGGTGTTCCTGAGGAAGTGGCTCGTGAGGCATTGCGCCTTGCTATGCACAAGTTACCTTGTAAATGTAAAATCGTTTCTCGTGCAGACTTAGAAGGCGGTGATAACAGTGAAAATTAATAAGTATGTAGAAGATTTAAAAGCAAAATCAGCTGCAGAATTAAATGAGGAATTAGTAGCTGCTAAGAAGGAACTTTTCAATCTGAGATTCCAGAACGCTACCAATCAGCTGGATAATACAAGCAGGATCAAAGAGGTTCGCAAGAACATTGCCAGAATCCAGACTGTTATTACGGAGAAGGCAAACGCTTAATGCGCTGCCTGGGACAGATTGAGAGAAAGGAGAGATTTTCGTGGAAAGAAATCTTAGGAAGACCCGTGTAGGCAAGGTTGTCAGCAATAAAATGGACAAAACAATCGTTGTTGCAGTAGAGAACCACGTAAGACACGCCCTTTACAATAAGATCGTAAAGAGAACTTACAAGCTGAAAGCGCATGACGAAAATAACGAATGCAGCATTGGAGATACAGTTAGAGTGATGGAGACAAGACCCCTTTCCAAGGACAAGAGATGGAGACTTGTTGAGATCGTAGAGAAAGTGAAATAATATAGGAGGTATATCAGCATGGTACAGCAGGAAACCAGACTGAGAGTTGCTGATAACACCGGTGCAAAAGAGCTTCTTTGCATTCGCGTTATGGGCGGTTCCACTAGAAGATATGCAGGTATTGGCGATATAATCATTGCTTCTGTTAAAGATGCAACACCAGGCGGTGTTGTTAAAAAGGGTGATGTTGTTAAAGCGGTTGTAGTACGTACTGCAAAGGGTGTCCGCCGTCAAGACGGCTCCTACATTCGTTTCGATGAGAACGCTGCAGTTATCATCCGTGACGATTTGAATCCGAGAGGAACACGTATTTTTGGACCAGTAGCCAGAGAGCTTCGTGAGAAACACTTTATGAAGATCGTTTCTTTAGCTCCGGAAGTATTATAAGGAGGGCCAAAAGAATGAACAAAATTAAGAAAGGCGATACTGTGAAGGTAATTGCCGGAAAAGATAAAGATAAAGAAGGCAAGGTTCTGGCAGTAAAGGACGGCAAGGTTCTGGTAGAAGGAATCGCTATGGTAACTAAGCATACGAAACCGTCCGCAGCCAACCAGCAGGGCGGCATCGTAAACAAGGAGTCATTTATCGACGCTTCCAACGTTATGTATCTGCACAAGGGCAAACCTACCCGTGTCGGATTTAAGATGGACGGCGATAAGAAGGTTCGTGTAGCGAAGGCTACCGGCGAAGTGATCGACTAATTGAGAGAGGAGGCCGCACAAGTTGAGTAGATTGAAAGAAATTTATAAGAATGAGATCGTAGATGCTATGATCAAAAAATTCGGATATAAAAATATCATGGAAGTTCCCAAGCTTGACAAAGTCGTGATCAACATGGGCGTTGGCGAAGCGAAGGATAATGCGAAAGTTCTGGAATCTGCCGTAAAGGATATGGAGACCATTACAGGACAGAAGGCAGTTCTTACAAGAGCAAAGAATTCCGTGGCTAACTTTAAGATCAGAGAGGGCATGGCCATTGGCTGCAAGACCACTCTGCGGGGCGAGAAAATGTACGATTTCGTAGACCGTCTCATCAATCTGGCGCTTCCCCGTGTCCGTGACTTCAGGGGAGTGAATCCCAATGCTTTCGACGGAAGAGGAAACTACGCTCTTGGTATCAAGGAGCAGCTGATCTTCCCGGAGATCGAGTATGATAAGATTGACAAGGTCAGAGGTATGGACGTAATTTTCGTAACAACTGCGAAGACAGATGAGGAAGCACGGGAATTACTGAGACTGTTCAACATGCCGTTTACGAGATAGTATAGGAGGGAAATTTCATGGCTAAAACAGCAATGAAAATTAAGCAGCAGCGCAAACAGAAATTTTCAACGAGAGAATACTCCCGCTGCAGAATCTGCGGCCGCCCGCATGCTTATCTGAGAAAATACGGTATCTGCCGTATCTGCTTTAGGGAACTGGCTTACAAGGGACAGATTCCCGGCGTGAAGAAAGCTTCCTGGTAATCAGGGAACGAAGAATAAGAAACTTAACATGTAAAGTCTGAAGAATGAGGAGGAAACTTACATGACAATGAGCGATCCTATTGCAGATATGCTTACAAGAATCCGTAACGCAAACACTGCAAAGCATGATACAGTTGATGTACCTGCATCCAAGATGAAAATTGCGATTGCAAACATTCTCTTGGATGAAGGATATATTAAGAAATACGACCTGATTGACGAGGGTTCTTTTAAGACCATCCACATCACACTGAAATACGGTGTAGATAAGAGTGAGAAAGTTATCACCGGTTTAAAGAGAATCTCCAAGCCCGGCCTTCGTGTATACGCAGGCAAGGATGAGCTTCCCAGAGTTCTGGGAGGACTGGGTGTGGCAATCCTTTCCACAAACCAGGGAGTAATCACTGACAAAGAAGCAAGAAAGCTCCAGGTAGGCGGCGAAGTGCTGGCCTTCGTATGGTAGGCCGAAAGCACTTAGCGAATGCAAGCCGCAGGCGCAGCATGAGGTTAGTGCGAGGCCGTTCGCGAACCTTAACGAATGCAAGCCCCCGTTGCAGTCATGCAGGTCACAGACCGCCTGCACAGCAGGCTGATCGCTGTTTCACAGCTCTCGTCTGTGACTCACCGGACGTTCCGTCCGCTGCTCCAAACAGTTTCACAGTCCATAGCAGGCAAGCCTGCATGGCCTGTTCTCCTGTTTGATGCATGACTGAACGTTTACACTGAAAACAGAGAAGGCGCCAGACCTTCTCCGAAAATCTAAGTAAGGAGGAAACAGGCATGTCACGTATCGGTAGAATGCCCGTTGCGATCCCGGCAGGCGTAACTGTTGAGATTGCAGAAGGTAACAAGGTTACCGTAAAAGGATCAAAGGGTACTCTTGAGAGAGTACTTCCCAAAGAAATGGAAATTAAGGTGGAAGATGGTCATGTGGTTGTTTCAAGACCCAATGACCTGAAGAAGATGAAATCTCTCCATGGCCTTACCAGAACTCTGATTCACAACATGGTAGTAGGAGTGAGCGAGGGTTATACAAAGACTCTGGAAGTAAACGGCGTAGGTTACAGAGCAGCGAAGGCTGGAAAGAAGCTGACACTGTCTCTTGGATACTCACATCCGGTTGAGATGAATGACCCGGAAGGAATTGAGACAAAGGTAGACGGAAATAAGATCCTGGTTTCTGGTATTGATAAAGAAAAAGTAGGTCAGTACGCAGCGGAGATCAGAGAGAAGAGAAAACCGGAACCGTACAAGGGCAAGGGTATCAAGTATGCGGATGAAGTAATCAGACGTAAGGTTGGTAAGACCGGTAAGAAATAAATAAGGAGAGTGTGAAAATGGTTAGTAAAGAATCAAGAACTAAAGTTCGTTTGAATAAGCACAGAAGAATCCGCAATCGCTTCAGCGGCACTGCTGAGAGACCGCGTCTGGCTGTGTTTAGAAGCAATAACCACATGTATGCTCAGATTATCGACGATACTGTTGGAAATACTCTGGTTTCTGCAAGCACTCTTCAGAAAGAAGTAAAGGCTGAGCTGGAGAAGACCAACAATGTGGATGCGGCAGCATATCTGGGAACCGTCATTGCCAAGAGAGCTCTGGAAAAAGGAATTAAGAGCGTGGTATTTGACAGAGGCGGCTTTATCTATCAGGGCAAAATCAAAGCGCTGGCTGAGGCAGCCAGAGAAGCTGGACTGGAATTCTAAAAAGGGAGGAAAAGACACATGAGACATGAAATTATTGACCCAACTCAGTTTGAATTAACTGAAAAAGTAGTGTCAATTAAGCGTGTAACCAAGGTTGTTAAGGGTGGTCGTAACTTCCGTTTTTCAGCTTTGGTAGTTGTAGGTGATGGAAATGGCCATGTAGGAGCCGGCCTTGGAAAGGCAGCCGAGATTCCGGAAGCGATCCGCAAAGGAAAAGAGGACGCCATGAAGAAGCTGATCCATGTGGCAATGACAGAGAACGCAAGTGTACCGTATGATTCCATTGGAAAATTCGGCGGCGCATCTGTTCTTGTGAAATGGGCTCCCGAGGGTACTGGTATCATCGCCGGAGGTCCTGTACGTAACGTACTGGAGCTGGCCGGAATCAAAAATATCCGTACAAAGTCCTTGGGTTCCAACAACAAGCAGAACGTGGTTCTGGCTACACTGGAAGTGCTCAAGCAGATGAAGACACCGGAAGAGGTTGCAAGACTCCGCGGCAAATCCGTAGAAGAGATTCTGGGTTAGGAGGTTTGAAACATGGCAGACAAATTAAAAATCACATTGGTGAAATCACCCATAGGTGCGATTCCGAAGCATCGGGCCACAGTAAAGGCTCTTGGCCTTACAAAGCTGCACAAAACAGTTGAGATGCCCAACAATGATGCGGTAAAAGGCATGATTGCACAGGTATCACACATGGTAAAGGTAGAGGAAGTTTAAGAGAGACTGAGATAAGGAGGTGTCATAATGGATTTATCAAACTTAAAGCCTGCTGCAGGTTCCGTTCACAGCGATAACTTCAGAAGAGGCCGTGGCCACGCTTCAGGCAACGGAAAGACTGCCGGCAAGGGCCATAAAGGACAGAAAGCCCGTTCCGGAGCTCCCAGAATCGGTTTTGAAGGTGGACAGATGCCTTTATACAGACGTATTCCCAAGAGAGGGTTTACGAATAGAAATTCCCTGGATATTGAGGCCATCAATGTAAGTGCACTTGAAGTATTTGAAAACGATGCGGAAGTGACTATTGAAGCTCTTCTTGAGAAAGGGATTATCAAGAGCCCCAAGGACGGTGTGAAAGTTCTGGGCAATGGGACTCTTACAAAGAAACTGAACGTTAAAGTAAATGCTTACAGTGAAGGTGCGAAGGCGAAAATCGAAGAGCTCGGTGGAAAAGCAGAGGTGATCTAAAATGTTAGAGACACTGAAGAATGCATTTCGTATTAAAGAAATCCGTAAGAAATTATTCTTCACCTTTTGTATGATAGTCGTAATACGTTTTGGATCTCAGCTCCCGGTAGTAGGAGTGAACAGGGATTACTTCTCACAGTGGTTTTCCCAGCAGTCCAACGATGCGTTCAGCTTCTTCTCTGCATTTACGGGAGGATCCTTTGAGCGAATGTCAATCTTCGCTCTGAGCATTACGCCGTATATTACTTCATCCATTATTATACAGCTTCTCACCATTGCGATTCCCGCTCTGGAAGAGATGCATAAGGATGGAGAAGAGGGAAGAAAGAAAATTAATAAAATCACCCGTTATGTGACAGTGGCTCTGGCTCTTATCGAGAGCCTTGCCATGACGGTTGGTTTTGGAAATTCTGGTTTGATTCCCGATATGAATTTCTTAAAAGGGCTTACTGTAGTAGTTGCCCTGACCGCAGGCTCCACTCTTCTGATGTGGATCGGAGAGCGGATTACAGAGAAGGGTGTGGGAAATGGTATCTCCATTGTCCTGATGGTAAATATCCTTTCCAGTATTCCTTCCGATATGGTGAATCTCTATGAGATGTTCATCAACGGGAAGACGATTGCCTACGGTGTCTTGGCAGGAGTGATCATTATAGCTGTTATTCTTGCCACTGTGATCCTGGTTATCCTTTTAAACGGAGCCCAGAGAAAAATTCCGGTTCAGTATGCCAAGAAAATGCAGGGCCGGAAAATGGTGGGCGGCCAGTCAACCTTCATTCCCCTGAAGGTAAATACGGCAGGCGTTATCCCGGTAATCTTTGCTTCTTCACTGATGTCTATTCCGCAGATCGTAATATCTTTCGGACGGATTGACGTGGGAACAGGAATCGGGGCCACCATCGTGGGTATGCTTAGCCAGAACAACTGGTTCAATTACAGGACGCCTGTTTATTCACTGGGTCTGGTTCTGTATATCGTCCTGATTATCTTCTTTGCGTATTTCTATACTTCCATCACCTTCAATCCCATTGAAGTGGCGGATAATATGAAGAAACAGGGCGGATTTATCCCCGGCATCCGTCCGGGCAAACCTACTACAGATTATCTGAATAAGATCCTGAACTATATTATTTTTATCGGCGCTGCAGGATTGATCGTTGTAGTGCTGGTGCCGATCTTCTTTAACGGCATGTTCGGTGCGTCTGTTTCATTCGGAGGAACCTCCATCATCATCGTAGTAGGCGTAATTCTTGAGACATTAAAACAAATTGAATCTCAGATGCTGGTACGTAACTACAAGGGATTCTTGACAGATTAAAGAGTGTACCTTACGGCGCTGCCTGCGGGCAGTGCCTGGGGTACACTAAAATACTATATTGGGGATGCCAAATGTATTGCCTGGACTGTCTGACAGTTCTATATGAAAGAAAGGCGGTAATATAATATGAAGATAGTAATGCTTGGAGCACCTGGAGCAGGGAAGGGAACACAGGCGAAAAGAATCGCCGCTCAGTTTGGAATTCCGCACATTTCAACGGGAGATATTTTCCGTGCCAATATTAAAAACGGCACAGAGCTGGGAAAGAAAGCGAAGTCATTTATGGATCAGGGCCTTTTGGTACCGGATGAGCTTACAGTAGATCTGGTGATTGACAGGCTTGGTCAGGATGACTGCAAAAAAGGCTATATTCTGGATGGTTTTCCGAGAACCATTCCCCAGGCGGAAGCCCTGGATAAGGCTCTGGCAGGGAAAGGCGAGAAAATGGACTATGCAGTGGATGTGGACGTGCCGGATGAGAATATCATCAGCCGTATGAGCGGCCGCAGGGCCTGCACAGGGTGCGGAGCCACTTACCATATTGTCTATAATCCCTCCCAGAAGGGTGACAACTGCCAGGTCTGCGGTGAGGCGCTGATTCTCAGGGATGACGATAAGCCGGAAACCGTTCAGAAGAGACTTTCCGTATACCATGAGCAGACCCAGCCGCTGATCGAGTATTATCAAGGAAAAGGAATTTTGAAAACAGTCGACGGCACAAAGAATATGGATGAAGTGTTTGAGGAAATCCTGGGAATCCTGAAATAATATTTTCAGGCCGCCGGAAATTGATGCAGAAAGGAAGTCTTGAATTAAGATGTCAGTTACAATAAAGTCAGCAAGGGAAATTGATTTGATGCGTGAGGCAGGAAGACTGCTGGAGATTGTCCATAACCGTCTTGCCGAGGCGATCCGCCCTGGAATATCCACCTATGAACTGGATCAACTGGGGGAGAAAACCATCCGTGATCTGGGGTGTGTTCCGAATTTTTTACATTATAACGGATATCCGGCTTCCTTCTGCATATCTGTCAACGATGAGGTGGTTCACAGTATTCCCTCACGGGAAAAAATTCTGAAAGAGGGAGACATTGTCAGTATAGATGCAGGCTTGATTTATCAGGGGATGCACTCAGACGCAGCCAGGACTTACGGAGTGGGGCAGATTTCAGATGAAGCGAAAAAGCTCATGGAAGTGACCCGGGAATCCTTTTTCAGAGGAATACAGTTTGCGAAGCCAGGACACAGGCTCCATGAGATATCAGCGGCGATAGGGGACTATGCCGAATCCTTCGGATATGGAGTTGTGCGGGATCTGGTAGGACATGGAATCGGAAAAGCCCTCCATGAAGATCCGCAGATTCCCAATTTCCGCCAGAGAAGCAGGGGAATCCGGCTGGTACCGGGCATGACGCTGGCGATAGAGCCCATGATCAACGCAGGCAGGGCTGACGTGGAATGGCTGGACGACGACTGGACAGTAGTAACGGAGGACGGAAGCCTTTCAGCCCATTATGAGAACACGATTCTGATTACGGAAGGTGAGCCGGAGATACTTACGTTGAGTAAGTGAAAACTTCAGGCATGGAGGCAGGAATGAGAACCTGGAGCAGCGAATTGCTGGCTGTTTCAATGGCCGGCCACGACAAGGGAAAGACGTATCTGGCTTTGCCAGGTGAAGAAAATTATTATCTTCTGTGCGATGGGAAAACCAGAAGCCTGGAAAACCCGAAGAAGAAAAAGGAAAAACATGTGCAGGTAATCCGGCATCTGCCGGAAGAACTTTTGGGGCAGATGCGCACAATCTGCAGCGATGCCGATATTAGAAGAATTCTGAAGGAATATAAACAGTTACACAGCGAAGAGTGAGAGTGTCAGGAGGTCTATATGTCAAAAGCAGATGTCATTGAAGTAGAGGGTACCGTATTAGAGAAGCTTCCCAATGCCATGTTCCGGGTGGAGCTGGTAAATAAGCATGTGGTACTTGCTCATATCAGCGGAAAACTGAGGATGAATTTCATCCGTATCCTTCCCGGTGATAAAGTGACAATAGAACTGTCGCCCTATGATTTGTCCAAGGGCAGAATTATTTGGCGTGACAAATAAAAATTACTTGCAATTAGCCTTTCCAGGTGGTATACTTTTAGTTGACTTTTTGTGGAGACACTATCTCTGTGTCTTTTTATGCCCAAAAAGCATAGTTCAGAGAGGAAAGGAGGATTAACCATGAAGGTTAGATCATCAGTAAAACCGATCTGTGAGAAGTGCAAAGTTATCAAGAGAAAAGGGAGCATCCGCATTATCTGCGAGAACCCCAAGCACAAACAGAGACAAGGTTAAACCAAAAACGGCGGGAAGACAGGCGTATGCCTGTTATGACAATATAACGATGGAATAAATAAGACTTAATTCTTTTTATATAGATAATTCTGGATTTATTTCGTTGCGATATTGCTTTTAATACCATCACAGGATTTCAGGCAGTCCACGGTTCTGCGTGTAAAATACCGCTGTGCGCAGAAGCTGCATGCCATGCAAGAGCATTATGGCTCACGGCTTAATGTGATGGAAAGGCTGTATGAAGATACGGCTGGGCAGCTATGCCTGCCCCAATTAGAAACAATAAAATCAGTTTCAGTTTTAGAGGCTGCAGTAAAGGAAAATGGAGGAACAAATACATGGCTCGTATTGCTGGTGTTGACTTACCGAGAGAAAAACGTGCAGAAATCGGCTTGACCTATATTTACGGTATAGGAAGAACAAGCGCAAATAAGATTCTTGCAGCAGCGAATGTAAATCCTGATACGCGCGTCAGAGACCTGACAGACGAGGAAGTTGCCAGAATCCGTGATATCATTGATGAGCATTACATGGTAGAAGGTGATCTCAGAAGAGATACTGCCCTGAATATCAAGAGACTTCAGGAAATCGGATGCTACAGAGGAATCCGTCACAGAAAAGGACTTCCGGTTCGCGGACAGAAGACCAAGACAAATGCAAGAACCAGAAAAGGACCGAAGAGAACCGTAGCAAACAAGAAGAAATAACAGATTGTAAACTGGAAATTTATTTAGGAAGAAAGAAAGTAGGTTAGTTTAGATATGGCTAAGAAAGTTACAAAGAAAGTGACCAAAAAGCGCGTTAAGAAAAACGTTGAACGCGGACAGGCACATATCCAGTCATCCTTCAACAACACAATCGTGACTCTGACGGATGCACAGGGAAACGCTCTGTCCTGGGCAAGTGCCGGCGGCCTTGGCTTCAGAGGTTCAAGGAAATCTACTCCGTATGCAGCACAGATGGCTGCTGAGACTGCTACGAAGGCAGCTCTGGTTCATGGTCTGAAGACCGTAGATGTATTTGTAAAGGGACCGGGTTCAGGAAGAGAGGCAGCGATTCGTGCGCTCTCCGCAAACGGTCTTGAAGTAACCAGCATCCGGGACGTGACACCGGTGCCCCACAACGGATGTCGTCCGCCAAAACGCAGAAGAGTTTAATCAGGGAGGTCTATAGAAATGGCAGTAAACAGAGTTCCTGTTCTTAAAAGATGCAGATCACTGGGACTTGATCCCATTTATTTAGGAATTGATAAAAAGTCCAACCGTCAGTTAAAGCGCTCCAACCGCAAGGTCAGTGAGTACGGACTGCAGTTGAGAGAGAAGCAGAAAGCTAAATTCATCTACGGCGTTCTGGAGAAGCCTTTCAGAAATTACTACAAGAAGGCAGACCGTATGCCGGGCATGACAGGTACAAACCTGATGGTAATGCTTGAGACGAGACTGGACAATGTAATTTTCCGTCTTGGATTCGCAAGAACCAGAAAAGAAGCAAGACAGATCGTGGATCACAAGCACGTTCTGGTAAACGGCAAGCAGGTAAATATTCCTTCTTATCTGGTAAAGGCCGGAGATACCATTGAGATTAAGGAGAAGTGCAAAGGTTCTCAGAGATATAAAGATATCCTGGAGGTAACCGGAGGACGTCTGGTTCCTGAGTGGCTTGAGGCTGACCAGGAAGCATTAAGAGGAACTGTAAAGGAGCTTCCCGCCCGTGAAGCCATCGATGTTCCGGTTAATGAAGTGCTTATCGTCGAGCTGTATTCAAAATAGGCTTAATTTGTAATAATTAACCCTCAACAACATAAACCCAAAGGAGGGGCTAAATAGTGTTCGATTTCAACAAACCTAAAATAGAGATAGCTGAGATGTCAGAGGATAAGACGTTTGGAAGATTTGTAGTTGAACCGCTGGAGAGGGGCTATGGCACGACTCTTGGAAACTCACTGAGAAGAATTATGCTTTCTTCTCTTCCGGGCGCAGCTGTAAGCCAAGTGAAAATCGAAGGTGTATTACATGAATTCAGCTCTATCCCTGGTGTGAAAGAGGACGTCACTGAGATTATTATGAATATAAAATCACTGGCTATCAAGAATACCAGTGAGACGAATGAAGCCAAAGTAGCGTATATCGAGTTTGAGGGAGAAGGAGTCGTGACCGGCGCCGATATCCAGGTGGATCAGGATATCGAGATTATGAATCCCGATCAGGTCATCGCCACCTTAAACGGAGGGCCCGACAGCAAGCTTTATATGGAGCTTACCATTACCAAGGGCCGTGGATATGTCAGTGCTGAGAAGGGAAAGACAGAGGATATGCCCATTGGTGTGATTGCCGTGGACGCAATCTACACTCCCGTTGAGAGGGTAAACCTCACAGTAGAGAATACGCGTGTAGGCCAGATTACAGATTATGATAAGCTGACCCTTGATGTATATACGAATGCGACTCTTGAGCCGGACGAGGCTGTGAGCCTGGCGGCTAAGGTATTGAGCGCCCATCTGGGACTCTTCATTGATCTGTCCGAGAATGCAAAGTCAGCGGAGGTCATGATTGAGAAAGAGGATAACGAGAAGGAGAAGGTTCTGGAGATGAATATCGATGAACTGGAGCTTTCCGTGCGTTCCTTTAACTGTCTGAAGCGGGCAGGTATCAATACCGTAGAGGAACTGTGCAACAGAACTCCTGAGGATATGATGAAAGTCCGCAACCTGGGAAGAAAATCCCTGGAGGAGGTTCTGGCCAAATTAAAAGAACTGGGACTGTCTCTGCATCCCAGCGAAGAGTGATAGCTTAATTAGTTTAATGGACAAGAAAGCATACAGTCAGTAAGCCCGAAGCGCATGGCTGTATGTTCCGAAATGGAGGAAAAACAGATGTCAGGTTATAGAAAGCTCAGCAGACCTACGGACCAGAGAAAGGCTCTGCTCAGAAACCAGGTGACAGCCCTGCTGTACAGAGGCAAAATCATTACTACAGAAGCTAAGGCTAAGGAAGTCCGCAGGATTGCGGAAGGCCTGATTGCCCTGGCCGTAAGAGAGAAGGATAATTATCAGACTGTTACAGTTACTGCGAAGGTTGCCCGCAAGGACAAAGACGGCAAGAGAGTCAAAGAAGTCGTTGACGGCAAGAAGGTAACGGTATACGATGAAGTTCAGAAGGAGATTAAGAAAGATAATCCCAGCAGACTTCACGCAAGACGCCAGATGCTTAAGGTTCTCTATCCTGTGAAGGAAGTACCCAAGGAAGCAGCCGGAAGAAAGAAAAATACGAAGGACGTGGATCTCACAGCGAAATTGTTTGATGAGATAGCTCCCAAGTATACAAACCGCAACGGCGGATATACCAGAATCGTAAAGATTGGACAGCGCCGTGGTGACGGTGCAATGGAAGTTGTGCTTGAACTGGTTTAATACAGAAGTTATAGAAAACCATTGGTCTGTTGACTAATGGTTTTTTACTATAAAAGCCAGTCTCGGTGTGCAGACAGCAGGGCGCACTTGTGCGACATGCTGTCCGGGCACCAGAGACGCTAACCCGTATGAGCAAGGAGCACGCAGTGCGGAGCAATCCGTGGCTTTTATGCGTAGTGGTGCCTGCGCCAGCAGGCATGTAAGTTTACTCTATAGGAAACTTCGTTCCTATAGAGTAAAAGCTCTGCATGGATCGCACTGCGGCGGATAAGAAAATGTTGCTTACGCATTTTTTATTTATATACCATATTTAATGAGATCCACTCATAGAATGATAGTGAAAGCTCAGACCAAGAGTCTGCCGCGGAAGCTGTTAATATCAGATAGGAGAATACAGAATGAATCAAAGAACAAGTAAACCCTCTGTTTCAAGATTAGTTTTGCAGGTCTTTCAGGGAGCGCTCATCGGTCTGGGAGCCGTACTTCCGGGAATTTCCGGTGGTGTACTCTGCGTTGTGTTCGGCATATATAAAACCATTATGGAGCTGCTCTCCAATCCCTTTAAAAACTTTAAGACCCATGTGCCCAAGCTGATCCCCATCATCATCGGCGGAGGAATCGGCTTTTTGGGGATTGCCAATCTTCTGGCTTATTTCCTGGAAAAATATCCTGACACCTCGGTGTGCCTTTTTGTGGGACTGATTGCCGGGATGCTCCCCTCTCTGTTCCGTGAAGCCGGAGAACAGGGGAGAACATCAGGATCCTTCTTTTCCATGGGAATTGCCATGGCCGTGATCTTTGCCCTGCTGGGCTGGCTGAATGTAGCTTCTATTGTCATTACGCCTAATTTCGGATGGTATCTTTTCTGTGGATTCTGTCTTGCTCTGAGTGTGATTGCTCCGGGAATGAGCTTTTCAACCCTTCTCATGCCTCTTGGGCTGTATACTCCCTTTGTAGATGGAATCGGTCATCTAGATTTTTCCGTTCTGATTCCAGGCGGCATCGGGGCTCTGGCTACAGTCATCTGCCTTGCAAAAGCGGTGAACGCTCTTTTTGACAATTACTACAATCTGGCTTTCCATGCTATTATCGGCATTGTGATTGCCGCCACGGTGATGATCATACCCTTTGACAGCTTTACAGTGTCCGCAGGCCATACCATGACGAATTTGTTCTATTTGGTGATTGGAATCGTGGCCGCCTTGGTGCTGGATTATTTCAACCAGAAAGTACCGGTGGAGAAGTAAGGAGAAGAAGAGATGCTGGCAGTGAAAAATCGGAGACGTATTTTGGCTTTGGCGCTGTGGGTAGGCTGTCTGTTGTGCTTGGGAAAAACAGGAAGAGCGGAAGAGATTGCTGCTCCTTCGACGGCGGGAGCGCTGCATCTGGAAGGTACGCAGATAGTTGGTGAGGATGGACAGCCAGTGCAGCTTCGGGGAGTCAGTACGCACGGACTGGCATGGTTCCCACAGTATGTGAATCAGGAATGTTTTCGGCAGCTTCGTACGGAGTGGAAAGCCAATGTCGTAAGATTGGCCATGTACACGGCGGAGAGCGGCGGTTTCTGTACGGACGGGGATCAGGAGAGCCTGAAGAGGCTCATTGACGACGGAATTCGCTATGCCACGGAGGAAGATCTCTATGTGATTATCGACTGGCATATTCTGTCCGATGGAAATCCGCAGACGTATCAGGAAGAGGCCAAGGCCTTTTTTGAAGAGATGTCCGCCAAGTATGCTCACATGAAAAATGTGATTTATGAAATCTGCAATGAACCGAATGGAGGGACGGAGTGGGCTCAGATCAAATCATATGCGGAAGAGATTATTCCTGTCATCCGCAGAAACGCTCCGGATGCCCTGGTTCTTGTGGGGACGCCAAATTGGTCCCAGTTTGTGGATGAAGCGCAGGCTGACCCTATTACTGGTTATGATAATATTATGTATACTCTGCATTTTTATGCGGCAACCCATAAAGAGGATCTGCGAATGCGGATGAGAAATGCCGTCCAGGGAGGACTGCCGGTTTTCGTGTCGGAATATGGCATCTGCGATGCTTCTGGAAATGGAGACATCGACGAGGAAGAAGCTGATCTTTGGGTAAAGCTTATGGACGAACTGGGAATCAGCTATGTCGCATGGAATTTGGCGAACAAGGATGAGACTTCGTCTATGATTTTGAGTACGTGCCAGAAAACCGGGGGCTTTCTGGAGGAAGATCTCAGTGCATCGGGAAAATGGATTCGCAGGATGCTGAGCGGGGAGACAGATGCAGTTTCAGAATCAGAGACATCCCTGGATCAGGCAGAGGAAGCCCAGACGGAGGCGCCGTCTGGGGAGACGGTTTTTGACTGCGGGCAGATAGAAGTGCATGCGGTGGTGAAGAACTGCTGGGGATCCAATGGAGAGGATTATTATCAGTATGAGCTTAAGCTGGTGAATCTTTCGGACCAACCCTGCAGTTCCTGGGAGATTGCGCTGGATTTTGAGGAAGAATTCAGGCTTCAGGACGGATGGAATGGAGATTATGAAAAAGCTGGAAACAGCCTTCGGATTTCTTCTAAGGATTATAATGGGAAAATTGGATCGGGAGAAAGCATAGGCGATATCGGTTTTATTATTTCCGGCGGCGGAGCCCTTTCTCTGGAAGGACCGCAGCATTCTCATATTGTATAAAGGCTCCGGGAGAGTCTCCCAGAGCTGCTAAAAGCCTTACTTTGTGTCTAAAGATTTTCATAAGGGAAATCAGGAAGAGTTGAATAAATATTTTTTTCAGTTCTCAGAACATAATGGGTGCGGGTCATACCTACACCCGTTTGTTCTTTTATACTGCGGTGAATTTCCTCCAGATCTCTGGAAGAGCGGCAGCAGATTTTCAGCATATAGTCGAATTCTCCTGTGAGGTAGTAGCAGGATACGATATTGGGGTGCTTTTGAATGTAATGCACAAAACTGTCAGAATAACGTGGATGTTCCAGGCTGATTTCCATGAGAGCAGTCAGGTCATTCCCCAGTTGTATGTCATCGGTAATCGCCGTGTAAGAGCAGATGACTCCAGAGGTTTCCAGTTTATGGATTCGATCAATTACAGCAGACACTGAGAGATGAATTTCTCTGGCAAGGTCTGAGGCCTTTATGCGGGCGTTTTTCTTTAAGGCAGCTAAAATTTTGTAATCTAAAGCATCCATAAAATTTCCCCTCTTTCAGGCTGAAATAGGAGTGCGTGTGGAACGCAGACCTTTTTCAGCTATTTTTGTTAAATCCTCAAGAATTTCCTGTTCAATTTGAAAGGAGAATCCATCCACACTGATCTGGGGTTTTTGAAGGATTCCGTCCACACAGCCCTTCTGCACAATTTTTTTCAGATAGGACTCCAGCGTAGATAAACCTGGCAGGAGCTTTACTCCCTCCAGTTTTTCCATCCAGGCAGCCAGCCCATAGGCTCCCCAGTTAGAAGTGGTGGCAATGATCAGTTCGTCTACCTGAACCGTACAGGGTGTAAACCGCAGTTTCCGGGCAATGACCTCTTTCAGATTGCCCATGCCGATTTCATTTCCGCCATCGCCGATTCCTACAGTGAGAATCTTTTTGGAAGAGGCCAATTCAAACATGATATCAATGGGGGCAGTTTTATTGGCAATGCTGTTTCCGCCCATATTAAGGTAATCCTGGTCGGCAGTTTTACCGCAGCGCTCCACTGAGATCAGGCAGACGGGCTGATAGCGTTCCAAAAGATCCTGATATATTTTGGAATCAGAATCCATAGACACGTACTCCACAGGAATCTTTTCTGATTCAAAGAGATTGCGGCAATAGCTGTCAGTTATAATCACAGGGGAAAAGCCTAGTTTCCCAAGGACGTGGGCAAGAATAAAGGCTCCGGGCGGTCCGTCTGTCTCCGCATGGCCGTTTACATAGAATCCTGTGGTTAAAAGAACTGTGCCCCTGCTCAAAGAAAGGATTCTGCTGGCTGTCTTTTTGCAGAAGTCCTTTTCCAGATATTCTCTGAGAAGCGTCATGCCTCTTCCTGAGTAACGCAGAATAATATCCTCAATAGAAGCCTGGTTTGGGCTGGATGGTTTCTCCTTCATCGCAACTTCCTCCCTACATGGGTAATTTTTTAAGAATGCCGCCAGAATTCTTGCAGCGGAGCGGCTTGGATGCCTCTTTCCTTAAATGCGCGGCGGATCCGGCGAACCAGAGACAAAGCGGAGGGACTGTCGCCGTGGACGCAGACGGAGTCCGCTTTCACGGAGATCTCCTTTCCAGTAACGGCTTTGACTGTACCCTTTTCCACCATCTGAATGACCCGGCGGACAGCTTCTTCTTCGTCTGTGATCATGGAATTAGGATGGCTTCTTGGAACTAAAGAGCCGTCCTCTTCATACGCTCGGTCCGCAAAGACTTCCCTGGCAGCTTTCAGACCGTTTTGGGAGGCGGCACGGATCAGTTCGCTTTGTGCCGGCGCCAGGAGGATCAGATTACGGTCCACAGCGGCGATTCCCCGGCAGATGGCATCCGCCACAAGAAAATCTTTGACTGCCATGTTGTAGAGAGCGCCATGAGGCTTTACATGCTGCAGGGGGATATTTTTGGCATGGCAGAAGGCAGTCAGAGCGCCGATCTGATATTCTACCAGCGCAGTGATTTCGGGGGCAGGAATACTCATATTTCGTCTGCCGAAGCCCACGAGATCCGGGAAGCCTGGATGCGCTCCTACGCTTACCTGGCTGTTCTTTGCGGCTTCGACGGTTTTTTCCATAGTCAAAGGGTCGGAAGCATGAAAGCCGCAGGCCACGTTGGCGGAAGTGATCAGAGGAAGAATCTGCTCATCCCTGCCGCAGACATAATTCCCAAAGCTTTCGCCCAAATCACAGTTCAGATCTACTGTATACATAGAGAGGCTCCTTTCGTTTAATATGATGTTGGGGTCAAAAGACCTCAACCATGATGCCTGCGGATTGTTCCGTGCTGCGTACTCCCACAATCCTGTCCAATATTCGCATATCGTGGGATATACATCCCACTTTTATGTTCATATTGGGACCCTGGCATCTTAATATTTAAGGTTTATATTTTTAATATCAGTAATAAACATATGCCCCGGAGCGTGGGTGATGGCGAAGGATGGCTTTGAATCCATCAGGACGTTCTGAGGAGTGACGCCGCAGGGCCAGAAAACAGGCACTTCCCCCGGGTAAATGGTTACGGCCTCGCCAAAATCTGGCTGGGCAATATCCCGTATTCCGATTGCGGAAGGATCACCTATGTGGATCGGCGCCCCATGGACCTTCGGCATTTCGCCAGTGATCTGTACAGCCTTTGGAACCAGCCTGTGAGGCAGGGGGCGCATGCTCACTACCATATTTCCGTGAAAAACACCGGCTGGAGTACAGGGGATATTTGTCCGGTACATGGGCACGTTTTTATCTTCTTGAATGTGTCGGACCGGAATTCCCGCATCCAGAAGATCTGCCTCAAAAGAAAAGCTGCAACCGATGAGAAAGCTTACAAAGTCTTCCCGCCAAAAATTCACGGCTTCTGGATATTCTCCTATGAGAATCCCATCTTGGTAGACACGGTATAAAGGAATGTCCCTAGCGATATCAGAACCAGGGGCAGATTCAAAAAAACACCGGCTTCCTGTGTCGCTGACTTCCAGAAGGGGACAGGATTTGGGATTTCTCTGGGTAAACAAAAGAAAATCATAGGCCAGTTCTTTAGGGAGAACCACAAGATTTCCCTGGGCATATCCAGGGCACATGCCGGCCGTAGGTCCGGTAAGTTCACCGTTTCGGATCATAAGCCTGACGTCTTTAGGGTTCATAGAGGATAGATCCATAAGAGTCTCCTTTCTTATTTAACAATTCCTGGGCCTGCTCTACGGAAATACGGGAAAACCTCACGATATCACCGCAGCGGCATTGTACCAGGGGAGGAAGATCCAGAGAAAAAACCGCTGCGATTTTCGCATATCCTCCTGTGGTCTGGCGGTCTGCCAGAAGAATGATGGGTTTGCCGGAAGGAGGAATCTGTATGGAGCCGAATACAATAGCGTCAGAAATAATATCTGTTCCTCCAATACTTTCAATTTTCGCTCCTTCCAATCGATAGCCCATCCGGTCACTCTCGGGAGTAATGGTGTATGAGGATGAATAAAAGGTTTCAAGTCCTTTGTCTGTAAAAAAATCCTCCTGAGGCCCGCCGATTACACGGACTGTCACATGGTTTTTGTAAACCGGACAGGCTGCGCTGCGGCTTAGAAGTTCGCTGGCTGGCACATCAGAACGGCCTACAGGGATTTGGTCGCCTGCTCTTAGGGCCCGTCCCTGAAATCCGCCCAGACAGCACTTTATGCTGGTAGAACGGCTTCCGAGGACAAGAGGCACATCAATGCCTCCAGCCAGGGAGAGATACGTACGGCAGCCGTTTACTGCCGTACCCAAAGAGAGAATCTCCCCTGCTTTTACGGAAAAAGGGTGGTACATAGGTACTGGACGTCCGTTTAAGGAGGGCTTCATATCAGCTCCGGTAAGAACAGCCGTTTCGTCCGATTCAAAAAGATAGCTGCCGCCAAATAGTGTATGTTCTAAGACAGCTTCCCCAGCCGTGTTGCCAGCCAGAGCGTTGGCTGTTGTATATGCCTCCCGATCCATAACGCCGCCGCAGGGAATACCGGACTGCTGGTACCCCATTCGTCCCAGATCCTGGACGGTGGTAAAGGCTCCTGGGATCAGAACTTTTATGCACATGACGCATTCCACCTTTCGATGACTTCTATTTTGTATGTTTCACGGAGCATCATCTGACGGATATCGTAGTAGTCCAAAATACTTACAGGGACAAAGCGGATGTAATCCCCGGCCCGGCAAAGGACAGGCTCCGCTCGGTTTGGATCGTAAAAGTCCACAGGCGTACCGCCTATCAGCCTCCAGCCTCCGGGAGAATCCAGTGGATAAACGCCAGTCTGGCTGCCTCCGATCCCCACAGCGCCTTTTGGAATTTTCACTCTGGGAACAGAGAGGCGGGGAATGTGAAGTCTTTGGTCAAGGCCTCCAAGATATACAAATCCCGGGAGAAAGCCCAGCATGTACACTTTATAATAAGCGGAGCTGTGAATGGCAATGATTTCATCCCGGTCTAACCCTGTGTGTTTTTCCATGTCCCTTAGATCAGGTCCAAAGCGCGCGCCGTAGCAGCAGGGGATTTTCAGCAGGCGCCCGTTTTTTTCCTCCGCCGGCCCGGCCAGAGAGGCCAGACGGCGCAGTTCCATCACAAGATCGCCGTACTTTATAGTCAAGGGATCATAGTAAACAGTGAGAGAGCAAAAAGCCGGAACCAATTCCAGAACACCGGGGATTTTCCGGCGTGTAAGTGTTTCTGCCATAATCCGCACCCGTTGGTTGATAGCCGGATCTATTTTGTCTCCAAACTGCACGGTCAGGGCCTGATCCCCCAAAGGATATAGTTTCGGCTCCGTCATACTATGACACCTGCCTTCCAGTCTCTTCGTAGAACTCGTTCAGAAGAGAGGAACGTATTTTTTCCATAAGCAAGGGGGATTTGCCACCTACCGGCTTTCCGTCTAACTCGCAGGCCCGCAGACAGAGATTGCTGGAGCTTGTCACAATGATTTCATCCGCTTCAAAAAGCTCTTTCAATGTATAAGGAGTCTCCTTTACGGGGATTCCAAGGACTTTGCATTTTTGAATCAGATGCGCCCTGGCAATGCCGGGAAGGATAAGGTTGTCGGTGGGAGCTGTATACAGTGTGCCGTCTGATAAAATGTGTACATTACTGTGGGCGCATTCCGTGACACGCCCTCCCGGACGGTAGAATACCGCCTCTTGACATCCTGCTTCCTTGGCCTTCTGAGCAGCCATGACGGATGGGATTAAGTTCAGCGTTTTGATATTGCAGTGGAAAAAGCGGGTATCCTCTGTGGTTATCAGCTTGATCGGGGTGCGGCCGTCCGCAATTTCTGCCGGCTTTAGCATGACCCACAGATTTCCTGGTCCGTTTGTAAAGTCGTGATTTCGGATGCCGGTTCCTCTGGTGACCTGATAATAAACAAAAAGATTTCCGGTATCCATTTTTAAGACAAGATCGTAAAGAAGAGCCCGCAGTTCTTTTTTGCTCATAGGGATTTGGATGTTCAGCAGCCGTGCGCTGTTGAAAAAGCGGTCAATGTGTTCCTCCAGGGCAAAAATTTTATAGTTTCTTGCGGGGCCTGCATCATAAACGCCATCCCCAAACCAGCAGACACGGTCATTCATAGGAACGGACATTTCTGACAGTTCTCCATACTTTCCGTTGTAATATCCAAGTGTTTTCAAGATTATCATCCTCCCTTGAGCATATAAAAAAACGGCAGGGGAATCTGCTGCGACTCCCTTGCCGTCTGTTTTCTTAATTCTATACATCAAAGAAAAAAATGTCAACAATCCTTTTGTTTTCCGTAAAAATTAGTGTAAATCATAAAATAGACCGAAAAATATTGTGAAAAACATTTGCGGAAAAGAAAAAAATCAGGTATAAACGATCCGGGACCTTTCTTTACAGTAAAAAAAAGAACGTGATATAATATGATGCCAGGGTCAAAAGGCCTAAGCCCACATGAGCTTGCTCATAGGTGGGCGAAAGGCCTTTTGACCTCAACATTAAAAAAGAAGGAGGGATCACATGGAACTCCGTAAGCTTTGGAAAGAAGTGGAGAAGAGGTATCAGATGCATCTGGCAGCGGGGGAGAGAGGACTGTCAGGAGAAATTGACTGGGTACATATTATTGAATCCCTGCAGGTGGCGGAGTTTTTAAGAGGCGGGGAACTGGTGCTGACGACTGGGATGCAGGGAAAGGAAGAGCAGCTTCTGAAGCTTGGGAAAAAGCTGTGGCAGAAGGAAGCCTGCGGATTAGTCGTAAATCTTGGTCCCTATATAAAGGAAATTCCACAACCGCTTCTTGACTTTGCGGAGGAAAAAAATTTTCCTGTTTTTTCCATGCCCTGGGAGGTGCATCTGGTAGACGTAACCAGAACCATCTGTGTTATGCTGAACGAATACGACATAACAGAGAGAAAGCTCATAGAAGCGGTAGAGAATGCCCTGTATCACAGCCAGGTTCCCGAGATGTATCTGCCATATATGAAAAGGTTCGGTTATTCTGCTGATTATAATTACCAGATTGCTGTCATGGACATAAAGCGGGCAAGCCAAGACTACAGCGAGAGAGGCAGGATTTTAAGAGTCGTGAGAGGGCTGTGCCAGGATATGCCTGTGCGGCCGGTTTTGTTTTGGCAGGAAGAGCGGCTGGTGCTGCTGCTGGCAGGGGACAGTGTCCCTTACTGCAGAGAGATTGCCCAAAAAGCGGTAGCTCTGGGTGAACAGAGGAACTATGGGCTGCGGGCAGGCATAGGGCCGGTTGTAACTACTTTAGGATGTCTGCCAAGGACGTATGAACATGCCATGGGCACCCTGGAGCTTGCCCGGAGAAAGCAGGAGAAGCTTCTTGACTATGAAGAAATGGGAGCTTATAAGATTATCATGGATGTTCAGGACAGGAAAATGCTTGGCCGCTTCTGCAACGATCTGCTGGGGGCTGTTATGGAGCAGGACTCCAAAAAGCAGACCGATTATATGGAGGTTCTCAGGGAATATATAGAGACGGGAGGAAGCGTCCAGGAGATGGCGGAGCGGCATTTCTGCCACAGGAATACTATTACCTATAAAATACAGAGGATAAAAGCCCTTCTAAATGTAGATTTAGATGATATGACCAAAAGAATGGAAATCCTTCTGGCATTTCAGATTCTGGACTGTTTGTAGAAAAAATAATCAGGTTCATTAAAGGATCTCATGTGCTGGGGCACAAAAAGAAGGAAAATTTTTTGTGCGGGAAGGTCATGGCCGGGGGAAAAATCAGATGGTATAATGTTGCCATGTTAAAGAGAGCAAAGGCGCCAAGGGACAGGCGCTTTTGCTCTTTTTATGATTATATCAAGAGGAGTGAATATTATGACGAGAGAAGAGGTAGTAAGAAAACATAAAACATACAATCTCCAGTCTTGGTCCGTTCAGGGGGGACTGAATCCCAAAGCTATAAAAGCGGCAGAGGGTATTTATCTCTATGATTATGACGGAACAAGATACAGCGATATGTCGGCTCAGTTGGTAAATATGAATCTGGGACATGGAAATAAAGAAATTGTGGAGGCGATCAAAGAGCAGGCCGATAAATTTTGCTATATGGCGCCCAGTTATGCGGTAGAGAGCAGGGGCGTCCTGGCGGAAATGATTGTGAACCTTATGCCGGACAATATAGGGAAAGTTTTTTTTACCAACGCCGGAGCGGATGCAAATGAAAACGCTATAAAGATAGCCAGGATGTATACGGGACGGCAGAAAGTGTTCAGCCGATACAGAAGTTACCATGGTTCCAGCTACGGGGCGGCGAATCTGACAGGAGAGCCAAGGCGGTTTCCCAGTGAACCAGGGATCCCTGGATTTGTTCATTTTTTTGATCCTTACGTATATCAGGAAAAAATCCGTTTCGCCAGTGAAGAAGAGGCAGCCGAATTTTATGTGGCAAAACTAAGAGAGCAGATTCTCTATGAGGGAGCAGACAATGTGGCGGCTATTGTGCTGGAGACAATTACTGGTTCCAACGGCGTGATCATCCCGCCTAAAGGATATCTTCCGGGAGTCAGGAAGATCTGCGATGAGTTTGGGATCCTGCTGATCTGTGATGAAGTGATGGCAGGGTGGGGCAGAACCGGAAAAATGTTTGCCTTTGAAAATTTCGGCATTAAGCCGGATCTTGTCACTTTTGCCAAAGGCGTTACCTGCGGATATGTGCAGTTAGGCGGTGTGGCAGTCAGTAAAAAGATTGCGGAATATTTTGACAAACATAAACTGATGTGCGGGCTTACCTACAGTGGCCATCCCTTAGCCTGTGCGGCAGGTGTGGCCTGTGTCAGCTACTATACAGAACATCATATCCTGGATCATGTATGTCAGGTTGGAAAGGTTCTGGGAGAAGAACTGGAAGAATGCAGAAAAGACTACAAGTGCGTGGGGGATGTGCGGTACATAGGATTGTTTTCCGCTATCGAACTGGTTAAAGACCAGGAGACAAGGGAACCGCTGGTTTCCTATGGAGAGGATCCGGAGAATCTGATGGGAAAGATCATTGGAATGCTGGCCGCCAGAGGCTTTATGACCTATTCCCACGAAAATATGATTATCATTGCCCCGCCCCTGATTATTACGGAAGAGCAGATCCGGGAGGAAATGGAAAAAGTAAAAGAGGTTCTGGAGATCGTCGATAAAGAATTTTTGTGATTGCTGAAAAAAGAAGAAAGAGAGGGAGGAGGGACAGAGCAAATGGAGAGATTTGTCATAGCCATTACCAGAACCTGCGGAAGCGGAGCAACTTCCATCAGTGAGATTCTTGCGGATCAATACGGTATTGATATGTATGATCGGAAGCTGCTTTCGCTGGCCTCGGAAGAAAGCGGCATCAGTGAAGCTCTCTTCGCAAGCGTAGATGAGCATGTGAAAAACAGCCTCTTGTACCGGGTTTCCAAAAAGGTATACACAGGAGAACTGATTCCGCCGGAAAGCGGAAATTTCACATCAGACGTGAACCTGTTTAATTACCAGGCAAAGGTATTGAAGGAGCTGGCAAACCGGGAATCATACATTTGCATTGGCCGTGCCTGCGATTATATTCTGAAGGATTTTCCTAATGTGCTGAAGGTATTCATCTACGCTCCTAAAGAATGCTGCGTGAAAAAAGAGGCTCGCAGGCAGGGGATTACAGAAAAAGAAGCAGAAAAATACATAAGCAAGACAGACAAATATCGCCGGGCCTACTATAAATACCATACGGGAAGGGAGTGGGAGGATCCGTATAATTATGATTTGTGCCTGAACACAGAAGGCCTTACCTATGTTCAATGCGCCCGGCTCATTGAGGTTCAGCTTGCAGAACGGTTTGGAGTGGAAATTCCCCAGGAAACATGACAGCTTAGACAGGGTCATTTTTAATATCAATCAAATACGAGGAGGAATGATTATGAAAAAGACAATGATGAATGCAGCGTTGGCGGCCATGCTGGCAGCTTTGGCAGTGAGCCAGGGAGTTATGGCCCAGGAGGATGACGGAGTAATTAAGATTGGCGTAGTGGCGCCCATGACAGGAGGCCTGGCTGTGCTGGGAGAAGGTTCTCAGCATTCCGTGGATATGGCGGCGGAAGAGATCAACGAACTAGGGGGGTATCAGATTGAGATTCTCAACAGCGGGAATCTTGCGGATGACGCTTCGGACCCCACTCAGGCCATAAACGCCTATAACTCTCTTCTGGCGGAGGATCCGGACGTGATTGTGGGAACGTACAATTCTTCCTGTTCTATTCCTATGGCGGAGCTTTCACAGGAAGGCAGTATGGTAATGCTTTCTCCGGGATCCACAAATGTGGAAGTGACAGAAGTGGGGGATTACATCTTCCGTACCTGTTTTATTGATCCATATCAGGGAGAGATGGCGGCACAGTTTGCCCAGTCTGAAGGGTATACTTCCGCAGCCGTAATTTATGCGAACGACGATGATTATTCCAACGGCCTGTATGAGGCTTTCGAGGAAGCTGCGGCGGACTGCGGCATTGAGATCCTCTACGTGGGAGAATGTACTACGAAGGATACAGATTTTACGGCACAGGTTTCCCAGGCGGTGGCTTCAGGAGCTGAGATGCTTTTCTATCCCTGTTTCCTGGACACGGTACCCCTTCTTGTGCAGCAGGCAAGAGATGCTGGTTTTGCAGGAGCCATTGTGGGAGGAGACGCATGGGATGGCTGCGAGACTGCGGGACTTGAGACCGCTTTTGAAAATACGTTTTATACAAACCACTTCTCCTACGAGGACACTTCGGATGCAGTGCAGAATTATGTAACAAAGTTTACGGAGAACTACGGAAGCGACTCCCTTACAGCCTGTGCAGCTTTGTATTATGACTCTATCTATATGGTAGCGGCTGCGGCGGAAGCAGGAGGCGGAACAGACACGGAATCCATTAAGACAGGTATGACGAACCTGGAATTCTCCGGAGTTACAGGAACCTTTACCCTGAACGACACGGGAGATCCAATCAAACCAGTAGTGGTAAATACATTTGTAGACGGCGCATGCACTTGGTATACAACATTGGAGCCGGCAGAATAATCTGCATAGCGAAATGGAGTATCCACTGCCCCGGCAGGGACGGGCCGGGGCAGTTCTGTTATGAGGGGAGAAAATCTTACCCTTCAGCGGGGGTGATATGAAAAGACATCGATGATAGGAGGATGAGAGCGTGGCATTATCACTATTTTTACAGAGTCTGGTAAACGGACTGAATCAGGGAGCTATTTATGCCTTGATTGCTCTGGGGTATACCATGGTTTACGGGATTATCCGTATGATCAATTTTGCCCACGGTGATTTTATTATGGTAGGCAGTTATACACTCTTCTATACGGTTCCTCTGATGATAGCGGCGGGAATGCCGGCTTGGCTTGCCGTGTTTGCGGCAATCGCAGTCTGTGTGGCAGTGGGCGTCATCGTAGAGACAGTGGCTTATAAGCCGGTGCGGCAGGCGGGAAGTATGTCTGCTCTGATTACGGCTTTGGCAATGAGTGTGTTTTTGGAAAATCTTGCGATGGTGCTTTTTGGCGCAAGTCCTAAGTCCGTATCTGCGATTTTTACTCTGCCAACGTTTCAATTTTTGGGGGCGACCCTCCAGATCAAGTATCTGCTGACTCTGGGGATCGGGCTGGCCATGATGGCAGGACTTCAGATATTCGTAAAAAAGACCAGGCTGGGGAAGGCTATGAGAGCTGTACCCCAGGACAAGGAGGCCTCCGTGCTGGTAGGCATTAATGTAAACCGGATTATCACAATCACTTTTGCCATCGGATCAGGACTTGCGGCGGTGGCGGCCCTGATGTATTGCTCCACATATCCCAGATGTACGATGGATATGGGCTCCATGATGGGGCTGAAAGCATTTATCGCCGCTGTCCTTGGAGGAATCGGCATCATCCCGGGAGCGATGCTGGGAGGGCTTCTTGTAGGACTGATTGAAATTTTTGTAAAGGTATATATCGCTCCCGGCTGGTATGAGGCCATTACTTATGGGATCCTGATCGTGGTGCTGCTGGTAAAGCCGGCGGGAATCCTGGGAAAAAATGTCGGGGAGAAAGTGTAAGGAGGGACATCGATGCCCAAAGAAAGAAAAAAGTCTTATGTAATAAATTTTATAGGTGTACTGATTGTATTTCTTCTGCTGATGGCTTTATTTGAGTCTAATATGCTGGGAAGCAGAACCAATTATATTAAAGGGATCTGTACTACAGCCTGCTACACGATTATCATGGTGGCGTCTCTGAATCTTCTTACGGGATTTATGGGGGAGTTCTCCCTGGGACACGCAGGGTTCATGTCCGTGGGAGCGTATGCTTCCGCCATTGTAACAGGATTCCTTGACAATACCGGCCTTCCCGCTTTTGTGCTTTTTTTGCTGGCTCTGGCGGCAGGAGGACTTGCGGCGGCAGCCGCCGGCGTGGCCGTAGGAGTTCCGGCCCTCAGGCTCAGGGGAGATTATCTTTGTATCGTGACGGTGGCTTTTGCTGAGATTATCCGGGTGGCTTTCTGTAATTTTGAGATTACAGGAGGAGGACGCACGTTGAGCGGGATCACCTCTCTGTCTAATTTTTATTGGGTATTCTGGGCCATGGTCATCTGCGTGTGCCTGATGTATATGTTTGTCCGTTCCCGCTTTGGCAGAGTGGTAACGGCTATCCGGGAAGACTACATAGCGGCTTCTGCCAGTGGGATCAACGTAACTTTTTACAAGGTTTTGACGTTTACCGTTTCGGCTTTTTTCGCAGGAATTGCAGGGGCCATTTACGCGCATTATATGACAGCTTTGATTCCTACGAATTTTGATTTTATGTATTCTGCTGAATTTCTCACAGAAGTTATCATAGGCGGAACAGGATCTCTCACAGGTTCTATTATCGGTGCGGCTTTCCTTTCCGCTTTGCCGGAGGTGATGCGTCAGTTTGCCACCTACCGGATGCTCATGTACTCTGTAGTGCTGGTTCTTGTAATGATTTTCAAGCCCGGCGGAATCTTTGGGACCTGGGAATTTTCTTTAACCAGGCTGTTAGGCAGGCTGACGGGAAAAAAGCAGAGGAAAAATGCGGTGTCAGGAGGTGCGGTCCATGAGTAATGAAAAGAAGAAGGAGGTTCCTGTACTCCAGGCTAAAAGTTTGGGAATACAGTTTGGAGGCCTTCGGGCTGTGCAGGATTTTAATATAGAAATCGGCCAGAGCGAGCTGGTAGGTCTTATTGGGCCAAACGGCGCCGGAAAAACCACCGTATTTAATATGCTGACAGGGGTATACCGTCCTACGGAGGGAAGCTTTTATTTAAACGGGGTAAAGATGAATGGGAAAAAAGCGCATCAGGTGGCGCAGGCGGGAATCGCCAGAACCTTTCAGAATATCCGCTTGTTTAAAAAGCTTACGGTAGAAGAAAACGTAAAAACAGCCATGAACATGCACATGAGCTATAGTCTTGCCTCAGCGCTGTTCAGAGGAAAGCAGTATTGGGAACAGGAAAAAGAAGTTCACGAAAAGGCCTTGGAGCTTTTGGATGTCGTGCGCCTCAGGGACAAGGCTGACACAGCCGCGCAGAACCTGCCGTATGGACAGCAGCGGCGTTTAGAGATTGCGAGAGCTTTGGCGACAGGAATGAAGCTGCTTCTTTTAGATGAACCGGCAGCGGGAATGAATCCCACGGAGACAGCGGAGCTTCTGGAAATTATCAATCTGATCCGGGATAAATTTAAGATATCGGTTCTTCTGATCGAGCATGATATGAGCCTTGTTATGAAAATATGCCAGAGAATTCAGGTGATTGATTACGGAGTTACGATTGCTTCCGGTACCCCGGAGGAAATTGCAGATAATCCCCGTGTGATCGAAGCTTATCTGGGAAAAGATGAGGAGGAAGCCGTATGCTGAAAATATCTAATCTAAATGTGTCCTACGGCGCGATCCATGCCATTCATGACGTGTGCATGGAAGTGGGCGATGGGGAGATCGTCTCTCTGATCGGCGCCAATGGGGCCGGAAAAACCACGATTCTTCACAGCATTACAGGTCTGAAGAAAGCCGACTCAGGGACGATTGAATACAATGGTCACGATTTGATTAAGACGGAACCAAGTAAAATCGTGACCCTGGGAATGGCGCATGTGCCGGAGGGAAGACATGTATTTCCTACCATGACTGTGGAAGAAAATCTGGAAATGGGGGCCTATATAACCGCCGATAAAGATAAAATCAAGAAAACGGCGGAGAGTGTCTTTGAGAGATTTCCAAGGCTGAAAGAGAGAAAAAAACAGCTTGCAGGAACGCTTTCAGGGGGAGAGCAGCAGATGCTGGCAGTTGGGAGAGCCCTTATGAGCAGCCCCAGCATACTGCTGATGGATGAACCTTCTATGGGACTTTCACCTCTGCTGATCCGGGAGATTTTCAGCATTATAAAGTCGGTGCATGAACAGGGAATCACAGTACTTCTGGTAGAGCAGAACGCAAAGATGGCTCTGTCCATCGCAGACAGGGCTTATGTGCTGGAAACCGGAAGAATCAGTATGACAGGAACTGGAAAAGAACTGCTGAATAATGAGAATGTAAAGAAAGCATATCTGGGAGCTTAGCCTGTGAAGGCCAGGCTCCTTTTGTTGTTGCCCTTAAGATAGGAATAAGATATAATAGGCATCGGAAGTATGACATCATGGAAAACGGAGGGTTTTATTATGAAGCGTTCAGAGATCAATGCCTGTATCAGGTATATGGAAAATCTGATCAAATCACATGGTTTTGAACTGCCGCCATTCTGCGGCTGGACACCCCAGGAGTGGGAGTCCAAGGGGCATGAGTACGATGAGATCCGTGACAATATGCTGGGCTGGGATATCACGGACTATGGAAAGGGAGACTGGGAGAAGCTGGGCTTCGCCCTGGTGACCATCCGCAATGGGAACCAACATAATCCCAAGTATAAGAAAGTGTATGCGGAGAAGCTGCTGATGCTGAAGGAAGGCCAGCATTCCCCTATGCATTTTCATTGGATGAAGAGTGAGGATATCATCAACCGGGGCGGCGGCGTTCTGGTTATCCATGTTTACAATGACGATGGACAGGGCGGCCTGGATCATACGGATGTTCTGGTAAATTCAGACGGACGGTCTTACTATGTGCCGGCAGGTACAGGCGTGGAGTTAAAGCCCGGGGAGAGCATCACAATCTGGCCTCACCAGTATCATGACTTTGACGTCAAAGAGGGCACGGGAGACGTGCTGATCGGGGAAGTATCCATGTGCAACGATGACAACACAGACAACCGTTTCTACGAAGAGATGGGGCGTTTCCCGGCTGTGGAGGAGGACGAGCCGCCTTACCGGCTTCTGTGCAATGAATATCCCCCTGCAAAAGACTGAGAAGGGAGAAGGATGATGGAATATACGATCCAGAATCAGGAGCTTTCAGTTACAGTCAGCGATTTTGGGGCAGAGCTGCGCTCCATACGCAGCAAGGACGGGACAGAATACCTCTGGCAGGGGGATCCAACGTTCTGGAAGGATCGGGCCCCCAACATATTCCCTTACGTGGCACGTTTGACAGAAGGAAAGTATTCTCTGAAAGGCCGGGAATACCAGATGAAAATCCATGGATTTGTAAAATACACGGTTCTGGAGGCCCAAAAGAAGAGCGGAGATGTCCTGACCTTTGTGCTTAAAGCAGATGAAGAGACCAGGAGACAGTATCCCTGGGATTTTATCTACAGGATTACATACCGGCTTCAGGGGGCAGTGCTGGAGGTGGAAAATCAGGTGGAGAATCTGGAAGATAAGAGAATGTATTTTGGTATCGGAGGCCATCCGGGATTTAACGTTCCCCTGGAAGAGGGACTGGCCTTTGAGGATTACCAGTTGAAATTCTCCGCACCCTGCCGCCCCTGGCGGGTGGGCTTTACCCCGGATTGTTTCCTGAACGGACAGGATCAGGAGTATGTCCTGCAGGAGGGGCAGAAGATCCCCCTCCAGCATGAATTGTTTGACCAGGATGCGGTAGTGCTTAAGCATGCGGACCGGGAGGTGACGCTGTACTCCGAAAAAGGCAGCAGAGGGATTACTGTAACGTATCCTGATTTCCCTTACATCGGATTCTGGCATAAACCGCAGAGCCAGGCGCCCTATGTATGCATTGAGCCCTGGAGTTCCCTTCCCTCCCGGAAGGGGATTTGTGAAGATTTCTCACAGCAGTCGGATTTGATTTCACTGGAGGGCCATGGGAGCTGGAAGACCTGTTGGAGAATTCAGATATTCTGAACAGGAGCGGAAAGAGCCTAAATAAATTTTTGCCGCAGCGAAGAGTAATCTCTGCTGCGGTTTTTTCTTTTTCAATGGCAAAAAGCTCTTGACTTGGAGTTGGCTTCAGGGCTTACAATCCT
>LHCFI01400__coassemble_1475_pt1 | contig 47922 bp, 40 predicted proteins | sample LHCFI01400__metabat2_low_PE_038 | metagenome-assembled genome bin LHCFI01400 | reverse complement strand
GTTTCGCCGGTAGAAAAAGTTATTAGCATCATTCTATCTGGTAATATTTTAATTTTATTTACTTTTAATAACTCATCAGGTTCACCGGCATATACAATCCCATTCAACACAAACATCTTTCTACCTCCCTACTTTAACGGCTCTATTTTGCTAAATGGCAATTCTCTAACAGCATTATTCCACGCCGCATATAGTTCTTCTTCGTGCAATGCCCACTTTCTAAATCTTTTAATTATTTCTTGTTCCTAAACGCAAAAAACACCGCAGAGTACCTCTGCGATGTCATATGTTCAGGATTTACTCCTATACTTATCTTTTTTAAACTTATGTTCTGATTAATGTCTATTTTCTTAAAAAGCCCTATTAAAAAAGCAGATAACGGGAATCGAACCCGCCTCTCCAGCTTGGGAAGCTGGCGTTCTACCGATGAACTATATCTGCAAGCAAAAATAGTATATCACAAAACCAGAAAAAGGCAAGAGTTTTTTAGAAAACTTTCCCGGCTCCATAACTGTAACGATTTCAGCCTGCGGCAGAGTGAAATTTTTCATTTCTGTCGCAGGCTCATTTTTGTCAGCGGGCATTCAGTATGAATTTCTCCAGTATCTCGGCCACGCCGTCATGGTTGTTGTCTGCTAAAGTGACATAATCGGCAGCTTCTTTCAAAAAAGCTTCCCCATTGCACATGGCTGCTCCAATACCGGCCGCCTGAATCATAGTCAGGTCATTCTCCGCATCCCCGGCTGCCAGAGAATGCCCTATGGGAATTCCCAGATAGCCGCAGAGGAATCTGACTGCATTTCCCTTATTGACGCCCGGGGGCACCAGCTCCAGCAAGGCCGCATGTGATAGGAATAGATCCAGCTTTCCCTGACATCTGGGCTCTATATAACTGCGGAACTCCTGGATCCGGCTGGGATCCTTATAAGAAAGCGCCAGGATCTTAGGCGGTTCTTCCTCAAGGGCCTGGGTTACGTCCTCGACTACCATAAAAGGCAGATCCTGGATCTGCACATAGGTATGGAGATCCTCATTGTCCTGCTCTGTGACTACATGAGTAGCTGTATACGTCTGTATGCTGATTCCGAAATCTCTGGCATCATCGAACACACTGCGGACTACCTCCATGGGCACAGACTGACGGTAAATCAGAGCGTCACGTTCTGTGTCATAGATCTGCCCGCCGTTATAGCAGACGATGTAGCAGCCTGCTCCCATAAGTCCCAGGGTTTCTGCCTGCCTTTTGGCACTTGGAAGGGCTCTCCCTGTGGAAAGTACGATCACGTGCCCCTTCTCTCTCATGGCTTCCAGGGTCTTTCTGTTTTTTTCTGTGATATTTTTTTCGTCATTCAGAAGCGTACCGTCTAAATCCGTAAAAAAGATCCATCGGTTTTTCTCTTTCTCTAAATATTCTTCTAGTGCCTCATCACTTTCAGAAATCCAGATATCCTCTTCATCCGCCGTCAGTCCCAGATACTCTCTCAGGGTGCGGGGATCGTCACTGAAATTCCATTTCTGCGCCAATCCAAAAATTTCATCAAACTCAGCCTCTCCGGCCATATAGCGTTCCCGAAAAGTCATCTCTGCGTCCTCCTGCTGTCTCGCTTTACAAACTCCTCTAGTTCAATTACCTTTCCATTTTCACGCCGGGACTCTTCCGCAGCAAATGCGATGTAGTGGCTTTCCATAGATTGCTCCACCGTGGTCATGGAGCTGCTCTTTTCCCCGTCCAGAATCAGGCGGATCAATTCCCACACCATCTGCGCATCCCCGCCTCCGTGGCCGCTGAAATCCTCTGCCAACGCATTCACGTCGATTTCCTGGTTTTCTCCAGCGAAGGGACGTATGTAAATTTTATTGGCTCCCATATCCCCCTCAATTTCACCAAGACATCCCATAATACGAATTCTGCGGGAATTTTCCTTTGTAAATGCACACATAGTGAAATCTATGGTGGTTCCGTCCTCCATCTGGAGATTTACCACCTGATGGTCTACCACATCATTATCACAGTAATATACACACCTGCCATATGGTCCTGTTTTCAGCGCCTCCACAATGTTTTCCTCCGTAGGATCGCTGTTCAGCACATTGACTGGCCAATCTTTATTCCCCCTGCGAAGCTGTGTCAGATAATAGGCCGGGGCGCTGTAGGGGCAGGATTCGCTGTAGGGACAGCCATCCATGCATCTCTTAGCCGCACCCCTGGGCGCTCTGCTCTCTTTAAAGAGGCGGAGATCCCCAAAAGAGGAAACTCTTCTGCAGTGTTTGCCGCTGAGCCAGAGAAGAATATCGAAATCATGGCAGCATTTCTGCAGGATCATAGGGCTGGTCTCTTTTTGATTTCTCCAATTTCCTCTTACAAAGGAGTGAGCCTGATGCCAGTAGGACACTCCTTCAGAGGCCTGTATGGAAACAATCTCTCCGATTATGCCGGATGCAAGGCATTCTTTTATTTTCCGATAGAACGGCGTGTAGCGCAGCACATGGCAGACAATAACGTGACGGCCGTACTCTGCCGCCGTTCTCTCTATCTCGATACACTCCTCAAGATCCGGAGAAATAGGCTTCTCCAGAAGCAGGTGGTAGCCTGCCTTCATAGCCTTCACCGCATAATCATAATGCAGGTGATCCAGAGTGGAGATACATGCCACCTGGGCTATTCTAGGCTGCGAAAAAAAATCATCTGCATCTGTATAACACTGATCCGCCGGTACTCCATATTTGTCCTGCATTTCCAAAAGCTTCTCAGGATCCGCATCCACAGCCGCCGCAATCTCCAGACGGTCAGGAAATCTCTCCTGACACCTGGCGTACGTATCTTTTCCCCTGGATCCGCATCCAATAATTGCCATCCTCATCTTCATGATAAAAAGCTTTTCCCCTCCCATTCTTCATCCGGTTCTACTCCCAGCAGCTCTGCTATGGTGGGCGCTATGTCCTTTATATTCAGATTTCCCAATCGGTTGCCGGGAGGGATCTCCTTTCCGCATATAAATATAGGAATTGTCATATCCTCCGGCATAGCCGTTCCATGCATCCTGTCATGGCCCCCATGATCCGCCGTGACCAGAACCGCATAATCCTCAGGAAGCGTCTGCCTGATCCTTTCAATATTTTCCCAACTGTTCTCCAGAGCTTTTTTATACTCCCGGCTCATAAAGCCATATTTATGTCCAGTCTCATCCGCATAGCCTAAATACAAAAAAGCAAAATCCGTCTCAATTTCATTGAGATATTTTATAGCCGCTTCCGTAGTCCGGTCATTCGCCACGTCTCCCCCTACAGCTCCCCCTTTCCAGAAAAAAGAAAAATCCAGGGAACCAGGTCTTGTAAGATCTCTCAATTCCTCCCAGTCATAAAAAAAGGCACATTTTCGGCCATGACTCTTCAGGACCTCACACAGTCCCTTCACAGGTCTTACCTGCGGCATATAAAGATTGGTGGTTATGCCATGCCTGCCTGGATCCACGCTGTGGAACAAAGACATGTGGCAGGGAAGGGTTACGGAAGGCATCACTGTAGTGGCTTCCAGTGTATAGGCGGACTCTTCCATCATCTTTTCTGCTTGGGGAATATCTAAAATTGCATCAGGACGCATTCCGTCCACTAAAATTAATAGTACTCTCATCTCTCCTAATACTCAGGAACGGACAGCCCCAGAAAAATCCAGACTGCCCGTTCCTGTTTCCGTTCTGAAGTTTCTGTTTCCAGTTCCTGTGTCACCCTGTGAGAAGCGCTTTATTCAAACTCATAACTTCTCGCCACTTCAATCACCGTGCCGGGCGTAAAATAATCGTCATCGCCTGTGTAAACCGTAACCTGGCAATCCCTGCCGTAGTCTTCGTAACAGTAGGTATAATACTTATAATCTTCACTGTCGTCGTCTGCCTCATACGCAACTCCCGCAGCATCCAGCACGCTCAGGAAATCCTCTTCTGTCATGCCAACGGAGATACCTCCCGGCAGAACCCCCTCTGCATTCAGGGCATATCCGCCCACTTCCAGAGACTCAATCCAGCAGTTGGAGGGAACCGTAGCATAATCTGCCTCATTGGCCGCCATGGTACGAAGCTCTACTCCGCCCTTGCGCAAAGTTACCCATCCGAAACTATTCGCCATGATCGTAGGATCCGATGCCGTCTCGTCCAGCTCCCATCCGTCGGCCTCCAGCACACTTACGGGAACAGGAAGGGTATACGCCACTCCGTCCACCTGGATCTCAGGAGCTGCCGGATCATCGCTTAAAGCTTCCGGCTTTACGTAGGCTGCCACAGCCTCCGGCACCTCAGCGCTTGCCTCTCCTGCGTCAAAGTCCTCTGGAGCCACAAAATTCCTGATTGAGATTGCTTCAAGAACGCCGCTCTCCTTGTACACGGAAAATTCCACGTAGCTGTAGCTGTCTGTACTGTAAGTAAGCTGTGTATACAAGTCGCCTTCATATGTATCCGTAGGCGTACCGTAAGCAGACGTAATAGATTCCACATTGGCCTCACCCCGGGTGATGCCTCCGGGAAGAACGATACTTTCATTCCCCAGGGGCCAGTAATAATTGTCTATCTCAATCCCGCCTACCAGACATTCTGTCACAGGCAGATTGTTCATAGCTAAATTTATAAAGTCAAAATATACTTTAACTCCATCTTTGGAAAAGGTGACGAAGGTATACTGGTTGGGTTCCAATTCCTGGGTCATCTCTTCCTGATCGTCAGCCGTCCATCCAAGGGACGTAAGCGTTTCATAAGTCATAGGAAATTCATAAACCGCTCCATCTATCTGAATCTGGTAATCCGACCAGTCCTCAGAAAGAACCTGACCAGCAGAAGCATCCTGGGCTTCTCCCGCCTCATTTACTTCTTCTGTGACTATGTCCAGAAACTGTTCTTTTGCATCCTGGACAAGCTCCGCTTCTGACTCCTGGGCCTGTACCACCCCTCCCGCCGTAAGACACAGGGCAAATAAAAGTGCAGCCTTTTTCATTCTCATTCCTTCATCCTCCTTTGGATCCGAGGCGGTGCGTTCCCACCCCTATATATCAGTTATTCTACCACAGATTCCATCTTTCGTAAATCTTTTCCTGCAAAAGCGAAAAGCACTGTGAATTTTCGTGAAATTCACAGTGCTTCGCTGTCCATTGTCTAACGGAAGAAATTACATCAATAAGAAACCACCTTGGTTCCCATAGGACAATTCTTCGCAATAAAGCTCAGATCCCCATCACTGAGCCGGATGCAGCCGTCTGAGGCCGCCGCTCTGGTCACGCCTGCAATGGTCCTTCTGTGGAAAGCATTTCCCCACTGTTTTACGGAATTCCATGTGAAATAAATTCTGACTCCGCCGTAAGCATGATCTTTAAAGAGAAGCTTAAACTCTCCAAGGGGAGTCTTTCCCATCTTACCGACTACGCAGGGCATGCTGCGAACCAGTTTCCACTCCCGATACGATCCCTTAAACACATTGGTCTGCAGGGTATACTGGTTAATCCAAATCAGATAATTGGTATCGCTCTTATAACCTTTCGTATTTACAAATGCTTCCTTCTGGGCCTTGGAATACGACTTCTTGGTTGTATTCATACTGTTGTATGTAAGAGCTGACCCGTACATTCTGATCTTCGTTCCATCCTTGAGGAAAACGTAAAACTTATGATTTCCTCTGGAGGTGGAGGTAACCTTTGTCCCCTTCTTCAGCTTAATGGTTTTGCCTGTGGAGGCTACCGTGGCCGTAGTGTTTTTCTTCACCGTTGCGTTAAAATAACGTCCGTGCACTGCCGATACGTTAACCGTCTTCGCAGTGGCCTTCACTGCGCCGGAGAGCTTTCCGTAACCGGTCTCTCCTTTTACCTTCCGGTAGCTCTTGATCTTAAAGCGGTACGTCTCCCCGCTCTTCAAATTCTTTATCTGGACGTACGCATTTCTTGTGGTACCGATTCTCTTATATGTCTTTGTCTCTGAATCATACTGATAGAGAATGTAGCCGGTGGCCTTGGAGGCCTTATTCCATTTTAAGGTAACCGACTTGTTTCCATAGCTGGCCACCCGAAAATTCTTAACCGCTCCCGGTGTGCTGACATACGTCTTGGCGGAGGCCTTGGGGGAACCCTCTTCGCTATAATACGTTTTCCCCTTTACGGTCTTATACGCATACACCTGATAAGTATATTTTTCCTTGGCCGGAAGATTCTTTAGGGTATAGGTGGTTTTTTTTGTATTGGCAATTCCCTTCTTGGCTCCAGTCTCCTCGTCAATCCTGTAAATCCTGTAGCCCTTAGCGCCGGATACAGAACTCCAGGTCAGCTTAATGGAGGTCTCCGAAACAGCTTTCGCCTGCAGCCGTTTTACATTGCCCGGGCGGTTCCCCGCCGCCTGCAAGGCCTGAACCGGCACAAAAGTCAGCAGAAACATCAACAGCAAAAGAATACCATATTTCCCATAACGCTTCATTCTAAGTATGCACCTCTCCTATCCTTTAACTTTTAGAAAAAATATCCCTTGTTGTTCAGCTCTATTCTAACGTGGGAGACATTAACTTGTCAACAAAATCTGTCCACTTATTTCTCTCACATTATACCTCAAAAACCAGAATTACAGCTTCAGTTTAGTCCCTTTTCCGTCTCTTGCGGCAGTCTTCAGCCTGGATACAGGAATAATCTTTTCCTTATAGGTGATTTCCTGCTGCTTATCACCAGACAGCCAGTATACCGCCGTCACTTTATCATCCTCAGACAGCTTCATGCCCCGGACGCCTACCGCCGCTTTCTTTTTCTCTGGGATTTCGGCTGCCGGGAAACGAAGGAAATATCCTTTTTCCGTGGCCAGAACCAGATGTGCCTGTTCCGAGGCCGCATGGACGGTAAGAAGCACATCTCCCTCCTGAAGCTTGGTAGCCGCCACCGTACGCTTCGCTGCATCGAACTCTTTTCCCTGAACCTGCTTTACCATTCCCTGGGCTGTCACAAAAGTCACTCTTGTATCAGTGATATCATTCAGCGGGATAACTGCCACAAAATTCTCCGTACCGCTGTCATAGTTGCACAGATTGTCAAGAGGCGTGCCCTTGTCCCGGAATTTTCCATGGGGCACGTCCTGAACCTTCAGAAGATGCTCTTTCCCATTGTCAGTAAAAATACAGATCCGGTCTGTGTTCAGACAGTGAAGAACGTAACGGCTCTCTCCATCCGCCGCCTCTCTATTCCTCTCATAGACGCTTTCATCCACGGTGCGCACGTAGCCAAACCGGTCCATCAAAAATACCACCGGCATAACCTCCAGCTTCGGCTCCTCCAGGACAATCTCCCCGGCATTTTGAAGGGCCGTCCTTCTGGGTCTGGCAAAGGTTTTCTTATAGTAATCCAGTTCTTTGATTATGACCTCCGCCATGGAAGCGTAATTGTTCAGTATATCCGTGTACCGGGCAATATTTTCCAGTGTTGCCTCATGTTCCTTCATCAGCACCTGGATCTCCAGGCCGATCAAACGGTATAAGCGCATATCCAAAATGGCGTTTGCCTGAGGTTCGGTAAAGTTCAGCTTGGCAGCCGCCTTTCTGGATTTTTCAGATTTAAAGCGGATCCCCTGAGTCACACCCTCTACCAGGCAAGCCTTCACCTGCTCCCGGCTTTTGCTTCCCCGGAGAATTTCAATGATCAAGTCAATCACATCGCAGGCACGGATCAACCCTTCCTGGATTTCTTTCTTCTTTTCCTCCTTTTCCAGAAGGTTCTGGTACTTCTTGGTAGTGACTTCAAATAAGAAATCAATGTGGTACTCCAGGATCTGTCTAAGTCCCAGGGTTTCCGGCCGTCCTCCTGCCACAGCCAGCATGTTGACCCCAAAGGTGTCCTCCAGCCGTGTTTTCTTGTAGAGAAGATTTTTGAGCTGTTCTGTATCAGCTCCCCGACGCAGCTCCAGTACAATACGGATTCCGTCCTTGGAGGACTGATTGGAAATGTCTGTGATGTCGGTAGTCTTCCTGGATTCCACCAGTGAAGCCACGTCATTCAGAAATTTTCCGATGTTGGCTCCCAGCATAGTATAAGGGATCTCGGTGATCACCAGCCGCTCCCGGCCTCCCTTCACCGATTCTATTTCTACCTTTCCTCTCAGGCGGATTTTTCCCTGACCGGTCTCATAGATGCCGCACAGGTCCTTTTCGTTGGCCACGATTCCCCCGGTGGGAAAATCCGGGCCTTTGATGTATTTCATCAGCCCTTCTGTGGTAATGTCGCTCTTTCGAATCATGGCCTTGACACCGTCAATCACTTCCCCTAAATTATGAGTAGGGATACTGGTCACCATTCCCACGGCAATTCCCTCCGCCCCGTTTACCAGGAGATTGGGAATACGCACCGGAAGCACCTCCGGCTCCCTCTCCGTCTCGTCGAAGTTAGGTACAAAATTAACCACATCCTTATCCAGGTCTCCCAGAAAAGCCTCCTGGGACACTCTTGAAAGGCGTGCCTCTGTATAACGCATGGCCGCTGCCCCATCGCCTTCAATAGAGCCGAAATTACCATGGCCGTCCACCATTGTAATTCCCTTTTTAAAATCCTGTGCCATGACCACCAGTGCATCGTATATGGAACTGTCGCCGTGAGGATGGTATTTACCCATAGTGTCACCCACGATACGGGCGCACTTTCGGTAGGGTCTGTCATAGCGGATTCCCAGCTCATACATATCATACAGAGTCCTTCTCTGCACCGGCTTCAGGCCGTCGCGCACATCCGGCAGCGCCCTGGCAATGATAACACTCATGGCATAGTCGATATAGGACTGCTGCATAATGTCCGCATATTCACCTCTGATAATCTGTTCTTCCATTTATATATGACTCCTTTATATATCCAGCAGCGCCTCTCTGGCATGCTCGTAGATAAATTCTTTTCTCGGAGGAACTTCTGTTCCCATGAGAAGTCTGGTAACATTCGATGCAATTCTGGCATCCTCGATCTCAACTCTCTGCAAAACCCGGCTGTCGGGATTCAGAGTGGTCTCCCAGAGCTGGTCCGCATCCATTTCTCCCAGACCTTTATATCTCTGGAGAGTGAAAGGCGATTTATGGGTCTTTCTGTATCTTTCCAGAGCCTTATCGTCATACAGATACTGCTCCTGCCCTCTGGAAGGTATCACTTTATACAGGGGCGGCATCGCAAGATACACATGCCCTTCATAAATCAGCTCCGGCATGAAGCGGTAAAACAGAGTCAGCAGCAGCGTGGAAATATGGGAACCGTCCACATCCGCATCTGTCATAATGATAATCTTATCATACCGCAGCTTTGTGATATCAAAATCATTTCCATAGCCTTCTGAAAATCCGCATCCAAAGGCGTTGATCATGGATTTAATCTCTGCATTGGCTAAAACCTTGTCAATGCTGGCTTTTTCCACATTGAGAATCTTTCCCCGAATCGGCAGGATGGCCTGGAAATTCCGGTCTCTGGCAGTCTTTGCGGAACCTCCGGCGGAATCCCCCTCCACAATAAAGATCTCACAGATGGAAGGGTCTCGGCTCTCACAGTTGGCAAGCTTGCCGTTGCTGTCAAAGGAATATTTCTGTTTCGTCAGAAGGTTCGTCTTGGCCTTTTCTTCCGTTTTGCGGATCTTGGCGGCCTTTTCCGCACAGGCCAGGACAGATTTAAGCTGATCCAGGTGCTTGTCAAAATACAGTACCACCTCGTCTCCCGTCACTTTTCCCACAGCCCGGGAGGCATCCTGGTTATCCAGCTTTGTCTTGGTCTGCCCTTCAAATCTTGGATCCGGGTGCTTTACGGATACCACTGCCGTCATGCCGTTGCGGATATCCGCTCCTGTGAAATTGGGATCCTTCTCCTTGAGAATGCCAAGCTGTCTGGCATAGGAATTCATCACGGCAGTAAAGGTGGTCTTAAAGCCGGTAAGGTGGGTGCCCCCCTCCGCATTATAGATGTTGTTGCAGAAGCCCAGCACATTTTCGTGAAATTCATTTACATACTGGAAGGCAACCTCCACTGCGATCCCCTCTGACTCTCCCTTGAAATAGACAGGGTCGCATACCGGCTCATCCTCCTGGTTCAGCTCCTTTACAAAGCCGATGATCCCCTCCGGTTCATAGTATTCGATTTTCTCCGTCTCTTCTCCCCGGCGGTCCTCAAAGTAGATTTTAAGCTGTGGATTCAAATAGGCCGTCTCATGAAGGCGGCTTTTCAGCTCCGTAGCGGAAAAACGGGTCTTCTCAAAAATCTCAGGATCTGGAAGAAATTGGATCCTGGTACCTGTTTTCTTGGTTTTTCCGATCACGGGAAGAAGCCCATGCTCCAAGGGAAGAACCGGAACCCCTCGCTCATAGCGGTCATGGTGGATTTTTCCCTCCAGCATGACCTGGACATCCAGCCAGGAAGACAAGGCGTTTACCACGGAAGATCCTACCCCGTGAAGGCCGCCGCTGGTTTTGTAAGCTGCATTGTCAAATTTACCACCCGCATGGAGGGTTGTAAATACAAGACGCTCCGCCGAGATGCCCTTTTCATGCATTCCTACGGGGATTCCACGTCCGTTGTCCTCCACCGTGGCGGAACCGTCCTGCTCCAGATACACCTGGATCTCGCTGCAAAAGCCCGCCAAATGTTCGTCCACTGCATTATCTACGATCTCATAGATCAGATGATTTAATCCTTTCCGGGACACACTTCCAATGTACATTCCAGGACGCTTGCGGACTGCTTCCAGTCCCTCCAGTACAGATATACTGCTTGCATCATACGTATTGCCCTTTTCCATGTTTCCCTCCTGTAACTGTCTTTATATCTCTTCTCTCTTCTGGACGATCTCGCCCTGCTTCTTATAAATAGATTTCTCAGGAACTACCCCTCTGACAGAAGACAGGGGATAGATATTGGTCTGTCTTCCAATGACGGAGCCGGGATTCAGCACAGAACCGCAGCCCACTTCCACCTCATCTCCCAGCATGGCGCCGAATTTTTTCAGGCCTGTCTCAATTCTCTCCTGGCCGTCTTTCACCACCACCAGTTTTTTGTCAGATTTTACGTTTGAAGTGATGGATCCCGCACCCATATGGGCCTTGTACCCCAGAATGGAATCTCCCACGTAATTGTAATGGGGAACCTGTACCTTGTTAAACAGAACCACATTCTTAAGCTCCGTGGAATTTCCTACTACGGCGCCTTCCCCCACCAGGGCATTGCCCCGAATGAAGGCGCAGTGACGCACCTCTGCATTTTTCCCGATAATTGCCGGACCGGCTATAAAAGCTGTGGGAGCCACTTTGGCGGATTTTGCCACCCATACATTCTCGCCCCTCTTTTCATACTCAGCGGGGTCCAGCGTCTCACCCAGCTCCAGAATAAAGCTGCCGATTTTGGGCAGGGCCTCCCAGGGATAGACAAGCCCCTCAAATAAATCTGCCGCTATGGTTTCCTCTAAATTAAAAAGATTTCTGATTTCACACTGCTGCATCTTCTTTCTCTCCTTTCCTGCTGCTGCCTGCCTTCTCTTTCACCGCTGTTTTCCTCTTTCCGGCTTTTGAATCATTCCGGTAATATTTAGACGCCTCGTCAAAGAGGGGCCGCATACCGTACTGATTATTCAAGGCCAGAACGCCTTCTGTGCGGGAACGGACAAAGCCTGTCAGCTTTTCCATATATTCCTGATCCGTAATCTCTCCGTTGGCCACATAATTCAAACCCTTTTCCCAGCTTGCGGTCAGCTCGGGATTCAGAAGGGAACGGATAGAATAGAACACCACGTCATGAATCATCTCCCCCAGAAGTGTAGGGGTTAAAATTTGGGTTTTCTTATTTAAAGCCACGTATTTATTATTTACAAGTTTTTTCAGAATCTCTGCTCTTGTGGCGCTGGTGCCAATGCCGCAGCTCTTGATCTGGGCCCGCAGCTCTTCATCCTCTATCAACTGCCCTGCATTTTCCATCGCCAGAATCATAGAACCGGAATTGTACCTCTTGGGCGGGGAAGTCTCCCCCTCCCGTATCTCCATGTTTTCCACCGGAAGTTCCATACCCTTCTTCAGCTTGTCCAAAAACTCCAGGCTTCCCGCATCGATGGAAACTTCCTCTGCCTCCTGGCTGCTGTCCTTTTCTTTGCTGCCTGTCTCTTTCGTTTTCTTTTCGTAAGGATTCCCTGCCACCTTAAAATACCCTTCAAAGAGAAGCACCTTAAAGGAATAGAAAAATTTTTCCTGTCCCATGGATGTCACTATACTTACTTTTTTGAACTGGGCGGGAGGATAAAAGATACTGAGGAAACGCCGGACAATCGCCGCATACACTCCAAAGCCGTTACCCTTCAGGGTTTTCAGGGCTGACAGCCCCTGCCCGGTGGGAATGATGGCATAGTGATCCGTAATCTGTTTATCATTTACATACCGGCTTTTGACAAGCTTCCCATATTCTCCTTTTTCAAGGATCTCCCTGGCAAAAAGGGCAGCTGGCTCAAAGTTCTTCAGCCCCTCAAGATTTCTTCGGATCTCTTTTGCAACTGCCGTGGAAAGGACTCTGGCATCCGTCCTTGGATACGTCACCAGCTTCTTTTCATAAAGCTCCTGGACAATTCTCAGGGTTTCATCCGGGCTGATTTTAAACATTCTGGAGCATTCATTCTGAAGTTCCGCAAGATTATAGAGAAGAGGCGGATTCTTCTTTTCCGTCTTCCTCTCTATCGATTCCACTGTGGTTTTGGCCGGAACCTCTTTCATCAGATCCGCAATCAATTCCTGAGCATCCTTCTTTTCCTTGAAGCCATTTTCTTTGTACAGCTTCGGTGAAAGATAGTACCTGGATCCCTCCACAGCCCTGAATTCACCCGAAAGCTTGCGGCCCTGGGCCTGTATCTCCTGAAGAACCCTGTAGAAGGGCGTCTTCACAAACTGCCGGATCTCCCGCTCCCGGCGTACGATCATCCCCAGGACGCAGGTCATTACCCTTCCCACAGAGACGACGGAATATTTCGTTCCCAGATAATTGGAAATAGCATTTCCATATTTTAAGGTCAGCAGCCGGGAAAAATTAATTCCCATAAGATAATCTTCCTTGGCCCGCAGATAGGCGGCTGAACAGAGATTATCGTAGCTGGAAAGATCTTTGGCCTCGCGGATGCCTCGGAGGATTTCCTCCTCTGTCTGGGAGTCGATCCAAACCCGCAGCCGCTTTTTCCCTTTTACTCCGGCCATCTGCTCCACCAGCCTGTAAATGTACTCTCCCTCTCTTCCAGAGTCTGTGCAGACGTAAATCGTCTCCACATCCTTTCGGTTCAGAAGGCCGCTTACTATAGTATACTGCTTCTTTACTCCTGGAATGACTTCATACAGAAAAGTTTCCGGCAGAAAAGGCAGGGTAGACAGACTCCACCGCTTGTATTTTTCATCGTATACCTCCGGGTAACTCATAGTCACAAGATGTCCCACGCACCAGGTTACCACGTAGGAATCCGACTCCAGGTATCCGTCCCCCCGCCTCATCCTCTCTTTCAGCGCCTTGGAAAACTCCTGCGCCACGCTTGGTTTCTCCGCTATAAATAAAGATTTGGCCATCCTTCCTCCTAAGACTGTTCTCTCACCCCAAAGTACACAGCAACAGAGGGGGCATCGCAGGATCCCTGAAACACCCCCTTCTCCTTCTTATCGCCGTCCGTCAATCCCGAGCGGCTGCCTTTTCATTTACTTTGCGGCAATATAGCCCAGAGCCTTCAGCGCCTCAGCGCACAGAACAGCGCCTCCCGCCGCTCCCCGAACTGTATTGTGGGAAAGTCCCACAAATTTATAATCGTAAACTGTGTCTTCTCTCAGGCGTCCCACTGTAACGCCCATTCCATTTTCGTAATCCACATCCATAGTCACCTGGGGACGGTCGTCCTCCTCCAGGTAGCGGATAAACTGCTTAGGAGCACTGGGAAGATCCATCTCCTGAGGAAGCCCCCGGAAAGCATTCAGCTTCTCAATCAGCTCTTCTTTTGACGGTTTCTTTCTGAACTTCACAAATACTGCCGCCGTGTGACCGTTCAACACCGGCACCCGGATGCACTGGCAGGTGATCACCGGAGATTTTGCCGGAACGATCTCACCGTTTTCAATCGTTCCCCACAGTCTTAAGGGTTCCTTCTCACTTTTTTCTTCCTCGCCGCCGATATAGGGAATAATATTCCCCTCCATCTGGGGCCACTCCTTAAAAGTCTTGCCCGCTCCTGAGATGGCCTGGTATGTAGTAGCCACCACCTCATAGGGTTCATACTCCTTCCATGCGGTAAGCACCGGAGCGTAGCTCTGAATGGAACAGTTAGGTTTAACCGCAACGAAGCCCCTGGACGTTCCCAGACGTTTCTTCTGATGTTCGATCACTGCGAAATGCTCGGCGTTGATCTCCGGCACCACCATAGGCACATCCGGCGTCCAGCGGTGAGCGCTGTTGTTCGATACCACCGGCGTCTCCGTCTTGGCATAAGCGTCCTCAATCTGACGGATCTCTTCCTTAGTCATATCCACGGCAGAGAATACAAAATCCACGCTGGAAGCGACCTTCTCCACTTCATTTACATTCATAACCACAAGATTTTTAACCTTCTCCGGCATGGGAGTCTGCATCTTCCATCTTCCGCCCACGGCCTCCTCATACGTCTTGCCTGCGCTTCTTGGGCTGGCCGCCACTGTAACCACCTCAAACCAGGGGTGATTCTCCAAAAGGGAAATAAACCGCTGTCCTACCATACCTGTAGCACCTAAGATACCAACTTTCAATTTCTGATCCATTTTTCCATTCTCCTCGTTTGTTTTTATAGGACGTACATTTGTCTTTCTATAAACTACACTTCTTTTTCTGCCTTGTCAAGAAAAAAGTCCCTCTTTTTCCAAATAGCTTCGGTTCTGCGCAATTTCTTCCTCCATAGCCCTTTTCCCGGGAGCTCCTATAGTCAGCCGCTTGTCCACGCAGTTTTTCATACTGATGGCCTGGTAAATGTCGCTGTCAAAGACGGGACTTTCCTCCCGGAACTCTTCCAGGGACAAGTCATCCAGGGCAGCGTTCTTCTCAATGCATCTTAACACCAACCGCCCGGAAATCCCGTGAGCGTCCCTGAAAGGAACGCCTTTGTTCACCAGGTAATCCGCCACATCCGTGGCATTGGTAAACCCTCTCTTAGCCGAAGCCTCCATGGCCTCAGGATGAAAGACTACCGTGTCCATCATGCCTGTGAAAAGCTCAAGACAGTTCTGCACCGTATCTATAGCGTCAAAGACACCCTCTTTATCTTCCTGCATATCTTTATTATAGGCCAAAGGAATCCCTTTCATAGTCGTCAGAAGCCCCATGAGATCGCCGTATACACGGCCTGTCTTACCTCTCACCAGCTCCGCAATGTCGGGATTCTTCTTCTGGGGCATAATGCTGCTTCCCGTGCTGTACGCATCGTCCAGCTCCAGGAACTGATATTCATTGGAATTCCACAGAATAATCTCCTCAGAAAAACGGCTTAAATGCATCATCACGAGACAAAGGGCCGACAGAAAATCCACCACGTAATCCCGGTCAGACACAGAGTCCATGCTGTTTCTGGTGGGAGCGGAAAACTTAAGCAGCTCTGCCGTAAGCTTCCGGTCCAGCGGATAGGTGGTTCCTGCCAGGGCTCCAGCCCCCAGGGGGCAGTAATTCATCCTCTTATAAAGATCCGCAAGACGCTCTCTGTCTCTGCGGAACATCTCAAAATAAGCTCCAATATGATGAGCCAGGGTTACAGGCTGAGCCTTCTGAAGATGGGTGAAGCCCGGCATATACGTGTCCGTGTGTTTCTCCATGATCTCCAGAAGCACTTTGAGCAGACGCGCAAGCAGCTCATCTGTCGCCTGTACCTCATCCCGGATATACAAGCGCATATCCAGCGCAACCTGGTCATTGCGGCTGCGTCCTGTATGAAGTTTCTTGCCTGCCTCCCCCACTCTCTGAATCAGGTTGGCCTCCACAAAGCTGTGGATGTCCTCATATTGGGAAGTAATTTCCAATTTTCCATTCTCCACGTCTTCTAAAATGGAAGCAAGGCCTGAAAGAATCTGATCCCTTTCTTCTTCCGTGAGAATCTCCTGTTTGGCCAGCATCTTCACATGCGCCATGCTGCCCTGTATATCCTGGCGGTAAAGCCTCTTGTCAAAAGAAATGGAGGCATTAAAGTCATATACCTTCTGATCTGTCTCCTTCGTAAAGCGTCCGCCCCATAACTGAGCCATCTTTATCCCTCTTTTCTCTAAACGTACATGCCTGCAGCGCAGGCACTGCCATACATGAAAACCTCTGGCGTCTCTGGTGTTCACTTTCCCAAGTTTATCACAAGGATTTTCCCCTGGCAAGAAATTTCTCCCTCTCCTGTCTGGAAAAAACACATCCACAGTAGTCCTGGCGGTAAAGCCCGTACTCTTTTGAAAGCTCAGTAGAGCGTTTGTATCCATTTTTCTTTTTAAAATCCGAAGGCAGCCACCTTACACCGTACTCCCCAGCGGCCGCCTCCCCCAGCTCGTTAATTGCCTGGGCATTTTTCAAAGGACTGATCGTAAGAGTGGTGGTGAAATAATCGAAATTGCCCTTGGCTGCCTGCTGCGCCGTATAATTGAGTCTCAGCGCAAAGCAGGCCCTGCACCTGTCCCCGCCCTCCGGGATCTGTTCCAATCCCTTCACAGCTTGGTAAAATTCAGAGGGCCGGTAGGGGGCCTGCAAAAACTTTATGGGAGCCCCGCCGGGAAGAACCTCTGTCAGGCGCTTTTGTTCTTCTTCCCGCTTCCAATACTCTTCTTCCGGATATATGTTGGGATTATAGTAGAGTACTGTTATATAGAAATATTGAGACAGATACTCAAGGACATAGCTGCTGCAGGGAGCGCAGCAGCTATGAAGGAGAAGACTCGGCTTTTTTCCCTTTTCCCCTGCGAGAACCTGTTCCAACTCTTTTTGATAATTTCTTTTGTTTTGCATCATTTTTATCCTCTCCTTTCCTTCTGGTCTTTCCCGGTAACCCCCAGCTTTCCCCATCATATAATGTAATAGAAATTCAGCCAAAGGAGGCAGAATGTGACACCCTTACTTGAATTGAATCATGTGACGTATGCATACCACAGCAAAAGCGGTGAGACGTATGCTTTATCCGATATCTCCTTTCAAGTGCAGGAAGGTGAATTTATTGCTGTTATCGGTCCCAGCGGCTGTGGTAAATCCACGCTGCTTTCTTTAATTGCAGGCCTTCTCACACCAGAAGAAGGCCGGATTCTCCTGAATGGAAGCAGTCCCAAAACTCAAAAAGAAAAAATCGGCTATATGCTTCAAAAAGATCTTCTCTTTGAGTGGAGAACCGTCTACCGCAACGTAATCTTAGGGCTGGAAATCCAGCGCCGCCTGACAAAAGAAACCAAAGAAAATATCGAAAAAATGCTGAAGGATTATGGACTGTGGCGCTTTCGTGACGCCAGGCCCAGCGAACTCTCCGGCGGAATGCGGCAGCGGGCGGCCCTGATCCGCACCCTGGCTTTAAATCCCAGGCTGCTGCTGCTGGATGAACCCTTTTCCGCCCTTGACTTCCAGACACGCCTCTCTGTGTGCGACGATGTGACGGGGATTCTCCGCTCCCAGAAAAAAACTGCCGTCCTGGTCACTCACGATCTATCTGAAGCCGTCAGTATGGCAGACCGGGTCATAGTCCTCTCAAAGCGGCCAGCTAAAATCCGCAAAGTCCTTCCTCTTCATTTTGAACAGCCGGACCTGACCCCCTTCCAAAGAAGAAGCGCACCAGAATTTAACGACTATTTCAATCTATTATGGAAGGAGCTGAATGATGCATGAAAAGATCTGAAACTTCCTCGGACTCTCAGTCCGCTTATCTGAAAAAGCTGGCTCACCGTCAGCTTCGCATACGGATCCTGCGGATCCTGATTTTCGTTCTTTTTCTGGTTCTCTGGGAGACGTCTGCCTTGCTGGGATGGATTGACGACTTTATTTTCAGCAGTCCTTCCCGAATCGTAAAAACTTTTTTGTCCATGTGGGAGGATAAAAGCATCCTTCTCCACACAGGTATTACTCTTTTGGAAACCCTGGTCAGCTTTGGAATCGTGGTAGCCGCCGGAACCGGCTTCGCCGTCCTTCTCTGGTACAGGAAAGAGCTCTCAGAAATCCTGGAGCCCTATCTGGTGATCTTAAACAGTCTGCCAAAGTCCGCCCTGGCTCCCCTTCTGATCGTATGGCTGGGAGCCAACATGAAATCCATCATTGTGGCAGGGATCTCCGTGGCTATCTTTGGGACAATTCTCAATCTGTATACTGGTTTTATGGAAACGGACCCGGATCAGATCAAACTGATCTATACCCTTCAGGGAAAGAGGCGGGACGTCCTTTTTAAGGTGATTCTTCCAGGGACTGTTCCTCTGCTGATCAGTGTTATGAAGGTCAACATCGGACTTTGCCTGGTAGGCGTTGTCATCGGAGAATTCATCGGCGCCAGACAGGGGCTTGGATATCTGATCATCTACGGCAGCCAGGTCTTTAAACTGGACTGGGTGCTGATGTCCATCACCATCCTCTGTCTCATCGCCATGCTCTTGTACGGCATTATGAATCTGGCAGAAAAACACTGCCTGAAAAAACGCTGATCTGGTTTACTCTTCCGACTTCAAATCTTCAAAAAATACAGGATACCTTCTGGAAAACTCCTCCAGAATCATTTCTGTGATTTCCCGGATCTGCGGATGTGCGGCTTTTCCGCCCCGCAGCCGGATGAAATGTCTCCACTCCCGGATATCCATCGTCACTACAATTTCTGTTTTCAGGGAATTGGGCAGAATGCTTCTGGCCTCTTCAGGCTTTGCCCCAGCCTCCAGCATATCAAAGTAGTAGCGCTCCGCTTCCCCCATTGCCTTTTTCCAGATCTCATATTTTCTGCGGTCCTTCTCATCTGACAAATCATATTTAAAACCGCTGGCGGGATCGATGCAGGTAATCTGGCTGCCGAATTTTTCGTTTGCGTAATTACAATACCTGGTACTCTCCTGGCTGTAGCTGGCAATTCTGTGGCGCACAATCTCATGGGTCACTCCCCTGTCACAGACAATGCGGACGGAAATGCTTCCGTGTTCCACCACGGACTCATGGCCTCTTCTCAAAATTCCCCGGATAAAGGTTTCCGCCGAACCTTCTTTAATGTTTCCTTCACTTTTATAGCAGACGCGGCCTGCCCGTTCTACTTTTTTTAACAGCTCTTCATAGGATGTTTCACTGAGTATCTCAATTTCCGGTCTCTTTATAATCATGTCGGAGCTCCTTTCTGACAGCAAGAAAAGCAAATTTCAGTAAAAAATCTGCCTTAAATTTCAATTTTGATTCATCATACCGGAAAATTTTCCATTTGGCAAGTATCTTGCTCTTTTTTATTGTTAATTATTTATCATTCAAATCTCTTTTACACCATCCTTCTTTTCTGTTTCTCTGTATTTTTTGTCTATTTTTCCTAATTCTCTCCCCTTATTCTCCCTTTCATTTTCCGTTATTCCCTTGACTCCCCTTTAAAAGTATGTTATAAAATTATCAATCTTTGGAGGCTTGTTTCACGTGACAGATTATGCTATAAACAAAGGTAAGAAATTCTATTATTTTAATCCAGGAGGGATACCGTATGAAAATTTTATTCTACGACACAAAAAGCTACGACAAAGAGTCCTTTACAAAGCAGGCTGTAAATTACCCGGACATTGAGATCGATTTCCTGAAGATGGATCTGGGCCCCCACTCCTGTGTAACAGCGAAAGGATATGACGCCGTATGCGGTTTCGTGAATTCCAATGTGTGCGAAAAAACATTAAAAACCTTAAGCGAGGAAGGCGTTAAGCTGGTGCTGATGCGCTGTGCCGGCTTTAACAATGTAGATCTGGAAGCCGCAAAGAAATACGGCATTCGTGTCATGCGCGTACCCGGTTACTCACCGGAGGCCGTTGCAGAACATGCCATGATGCTGGCTCTGGCCGCAAACCGTCACGTTCACAAATCCTATATCAGAGTCCGTGAAAACGACTTCAGCCTTGCCGGGCTCATGGGCATTAATTTCTATGGAAAGACGGCTGGTATCGTAGGTACCGGTAAGATCGGCGCCGCCATGGCCAGAATCTGCCATGGATTCGGCATGAAGGTTCTGGCTTACGATGTATACCAGAATCCGGATCTTGACTTTGCCACCTATGTATCCCTGGACGAGCTCCTGGCAAACAGCGATCTGATTTCTCTTCACTGCCCCCTGATGGATAACACCTACCATCTGATCTGCCGTGATACCATTCAGAAGATGAAGGACGGCGTAATCCTGGTAAATACTTCCAGAGGCGGTCTGGTAGACACCAACGATCTGATCGAGGGAATCCGTGCCAGAAAATTCTTTGCCGTAGGACTTGACGTATATGAAGAAGAGACTGCCAATGTGTTTGAGAACCGTTCTGATGAGATCCTGGAGCACTCTACCACAGCACGGCTTCTGTCTTTCCCCAATGTTATCATCACCTCTCACCAGGGATTCTTTACAAGCGAGGCGCTGGCTGCCATCAGCAAGACCACCTTTGAAAACGCCATCTGCTTTGAGAAGGGTGAAAGCTCTCCCAATGAGGTAAAAGCTTAATCCGCCGCCTGCTCAGGCTGCTCCGTTTTAATTTCAAACCGACAAAAGAGGCAGGCCGGGACTGATTTAAAAAGTCCCGGCCTGCCGTTCTTTTGTCATAATTTCTTCATCAGGATAAAGGCTGATAAGCCTCCACGTGGATCTGTTCAAAGGTACTCATCTTCTGATAAATGACATTGCCCATCTCGATCAGATGAAACACTGCCGCAGCACCGCTCCCCTCTCCCAGGCACAGGCCCCCGTCAATCATCCAGGGAAGGCCCAATTCTTCCAGCACCTTTCTGGACGCAAACTCTTTGGAGACATGGGAGGCCAGCATATATCCCTTGGCCTCCGGGCACATCCGCACTGCCAGAAGGGCCGCTACAGAAGAGATAAAGCCGTCAATGAGGATGGGAACGTGATAATATGCGCCTCCCAGGAACATACCAGCCATGCCCCCTAGGTCAAAGCCTCCCACGCAGGAGAGAATCTCCAGGGGCTCTTGTTCCGTCAGATTCCACCGCTTTATGGCATCCCCAATAACCTGGACCTTTTTGCGCAGACCCTCGTTTGACAGTCCGGCGCCCCGTCCTGTCATCTGCTGGGCGGGAAGCTTTAGGAGAGAAGCGCCCACAGCGCTGGAGGTGGTAGTGTTTCCAATCCCCATCTCCCCGGTGGCAATGAGGCTGTAGCCCTTTTCCTTCAATTCTCCCACCAGATTTATGCCTGTCTCCAGAGCCTGAAGAGCCTGCTCTCTGGTCATAGCCTTTTCTTTGGCAAAATTTTTTGTCCCATAGGCTACTTTTCTCTTCTCCACTCTTGGCGTATCCACTGCCATCCCTATATCTACCGGAAAAATATCGGCTCCCGACTGGCGGCAGATAATGGCGGCGCAGGATTTTTCATCCAGGAAATTTTCTGCCACAATGGCCGTCACATCCTGGCCTGTCTGCGTAACCCCCTCTTCCACAATGCCATTGTCCGCACACAGAGGCACAAGAATCTTTTTCTCCGTGCGGATCTGGCTGGTATGCTGGGCCCCCGCAATCCTGGCCACTGCATCCTCCATCCAGCCAAGGCTGTAAAGAGGCTTCGCAATACTGTCCCATCTCTTCCTGGCAATTTCCTGTGCCTCCTGATCCGCCGGCATAATCCCCTCTAAGGCTTCTTCTAAGGTGATCTGTTTCATTTTACCATATCCTCCTTTTTCATCCGCTCTGTACCTTCCCTGCTATCTATAAACATCCAAAAGCGTCCGCCGCTCTGAGAAACTTAAGGGCAAAGGCCGGATTTGACCAGTAATACAGATGGGGATAGCCCAAAGCAGACCGCTGGTTCCCATGTACGCATTTCCAGTTTCTTTTGCTCAGGGGCTTCTGCGCACAGTAATCCTCCCCTGGGTTCTCACTGTCAAAATAGTGAAACTCATGGGCCCGTATCTGTTCCCCCTGGGAAAGGAGCTGGGACTCCCTGCCCGGCTCCGGCTCCAGGGCAATATAGCCAAACCTTGAAAGGCGGCCTGTATAAAAGGCTTTCCCCTGCAATGCCCCCGCCACAGGGTACTCGCCCCCCTCCAGATCTTCCATCTTCTCATGGAGGTACATAAAACCTCCGCATTCTGCCAGACAGGGAAGCCCCTTCTGCAGAGCCCTTCGGATCTGCAGCCGCATTTCCACATTTTCACTTAGTCCCTTCAGATACAGCTCAGGATATCCCCCTCCCAGCAGAAGGCCGGAAATCCCTTCCGGAAGCTTTCCGTCTTTTAGAGGTGAAAACTCCACAAGCTCCGCCCCCATTCTTTCCAAAAGCTCCAGATTGTCCGCATAATAAAAGCAGAAGGCTTCGTCCCTGGCCACTGCGATCTTAGGATGCAGCCCCAATGTTTTTGACTCTCCCAGGGCTTTCCTGGCAGCCTCCGGCATTTTCCACTCTTCCTCTCCATAATCCGGCGCTTCCTCTGCGATGGAAAGAATCTGCTCCATGTCCAAAGTCTCTTCCAGGACGTGAGCCAACCTAGACAGACGTTCTTTAAGCCCTTTGACTTCTTCCGGCGTCACCAGTCCCAGGTGGCGGCTCTCCACCTGGCAGTCCTGAAGCTTTGGAACGTAGCCGCAGACTTTGATTCCTGTCTCCTTCTCAATCAGCGGCTTCAGCATCTGATACGTCATAGCCGCAGCCTGGTTCAAAATCACTCCCTGGATCTTACGGGATCCCAGCTTTTTCTCATACTCCACAAATCCCTGAATCCACGGAACAGCAGAAAGACTCATGCCTCTGGCATTCAGAATCAGGATTACAGGTGTGTCTGTCATACAGGCCAGGTCATAGGAAGAGGCCTGAATATGACTTCCCCCAATCCCGTCAAAATAGCCCATCACACCTTCCATAACAGAAATTCCCTTTTCTTTTGCGTGTGAAGCGAACAGATACCGGGTGGTCTCTTCGTCCGTAAAAAAGGGATCCAGATTTCTGGAAGGCGCTCCTATAATCTTTCTGTGAAACATGGGATCAATAAAGTCCGGCCCGCACTTAAAAGCGGAGGGATCGAGTCCTCTCTCCAGGAAAGCCTGGAGAAGTCCGCAGGTGATCATAGTTTTCCCGCTGCCGCTTGCTGGAGCGGCCAGCATCAGTCTTGGCAGATGCATGCCTCTTCTCCCCTCTCTTTAGCCTTTCCCCCGAAGGAAATCACATATACAGGATTCAGGGCAGTCATCAGATGGTACCGCCCCGCCTTTTTGGCTTTAGACGCACTAATCTGCACGATCTCTTCATTCTCGATCTCCAGCTCCTTTATCAGGCTGACAGCCTCTCCCACACTTTCCAGGGTAATCATATTCATCACAATGCGAACCTGGGGATTTTTCTCTCTCAGCCACAGAAGGATCTCTTTTAAATTTCCAGAGCTTCCTCCGATAAAGGCGTGGGTCGGGGTTGGCAATCCTTCCAGGGCCTCCGGCGCCGTTCCCTCCACGGCAGTTACATTCACTGCCCCGTGAGCCTTTGCGTTTTCTTCAATCAGACAGATTCCCTGGGGATTTCTCTCTATGGCATATACATCCCCCTCCGGACAGAGCAGAGCGCATTCCACGGAGACAGATCCAGTTCCGGCTCCCACATCGAAGACTACGGAATCCGGCTCCAGTTGAAGCTTTGCCAGGGAAAGAATCCGGATCTCCTCCTTGGTCATTGGCACCCTTCCTCTTTGGAAGGCTTCATCCGGCAGGCCGGGCATCCAGCTTTTTTGCGGCTTCTCATTCTCCAGCAGCATAATGTGGAGCCCCTTCGTCTCACAGGTCAGAAAATCTTTCGGTATGCCCCTTTGGATCCGCTCCTGGGGATAGGCAAGATTGCTTCCCACCGTTACCCGCACCTCCATCCGGCTTTCCTCCAAAGCAGCGCAGATCTTCTCCACATCCCGGGGGCCGCTTACCAGGACAAACATCTTTTGGCAGCGCTGAATCTGCCCCACTACATTTCCCGGCTTTCCATGAATACTGTATAGTTTGGCATCCTGCCAGGAAGTAGGAATTTTAGAGGCAAAATACACCACGGAAGAGATCCCGCAAACGTATTCTACCTGATCCTGGGGAAATAACTCCCGGATCCCCCTGGCTCCGCTGTAAAAACCCACATCCCCGGAAAAGAGAATCCCCACTCTCTCATACTCCGGATGCAGCTTCAGATATTCCCGGATCTTTTCACCTCGATATTCACATACCAGGGCAGCCCCCCGGCCTTCTCTCTCCAACAGGCTTCCTGCGGCCTTCAGCATCCGCTCCGCCCCAAAAAGGATCTGTGCCGTCAGAATTTCCTGTCTGGCCTGCCCGGTGAGGGTTCCAAGATCTCCCATTCCAATCCCGATGCAGCAGATCCTGCGTTTTGCCCCTCCCGCCGTCTCCGTCTTTTTTGCTTTCTCCAGGGAAGGCTGATCCCAAAGGTGCAAAAGCTCCTGCTTCACTTCCTCCAGAGAATCTCCTTCCTCCCCAGGTCTTCGGATGACCACCACCTGAACGCCCACAGCGGCGGCGGCCTGCAGTTTCTCCGGGAACCCGCCTGTCTTTCCTGTATCTTTTGTCACCAGATACGATGCGCCCACCTGACGCAGCATAGCCTCATTGATTTCTCTGGAGAAGGGTCCCTGCATGGCGCAGATCTGTTTTCCCTCCAGTCCCAGCTTTCTGCAGCTTTCCACTACTTCGGCAGAGGGCAGCACCCGCACAAAAAGCCTTGAAGGATCCGACAGCCCATTTACATAAACGGACAGTTCCTTGCTGCCCGTGGAAAGGAAAATCTTTCCCTGGCGCTTCTCCAGCAGACTGGCCGCCTCCCTGGAATCTCCCACATAAATCAGACCGTCTTCCCTTTCTTCTCCCTGGGTATCACGCAGGAGGCGGATACAGGGAATCCCAGCCGCCGAACATGCCTTTCGGATATTCTTGGACACCTCCACAGCGTAAGGATGGGTGGCGTCCACCACAGCTAAATAGTCTCCTTCAGCCAGAAAACGAATCATTTCTTCCTCATTCATTCGTCCCTGGCGGATGGAAACGCCCTCCCGGGGCTCCAGCACTTCTCCCCCGTACTCTGTGGCCACGCATACCGTATGGTTCCAGCCCATGAGACTCATCCATTCAGACAGGCTTCGGCCCTCCAGCGTACCTCCAAAAACTAAAAAATTTTTCATATTTTGTAACCCCTGGGAGTCACCATGCGTCCCCCCATCTCTTTTGTGGCGGAATTTCCAATAAATACCGTAGTAAACATATTTACTTCCGCATTTTCAAGCTCCTTCAGCGTACAGAGCCTTGTCTTTTCTCCATCTCTGCCAATATTCTCCACCATGCCGCAGAGCCGGTCGCCGGGAAGCACCCTCTGCAGGATCTGGCAGGCTTTTTTCAGATGATCCGGGCGTCCTTTGCTGGCAGGATTGTAAATACAGATAGAAAAATCTCCGCTGGCCGCATGATAGAGACGGCTCTCAATGGTTTCCCAGGGCGTCAACCGGTCGCTTAAACTGATCACCGCAAAATCATGGGTCAGGGGCGCTCCCAATACGGCGCCGCCGCTCAAAGCCGCCGTAATTCCCGGGATTACCTCTACAGAAATCTCTGGGTATTCTTCCCCGATTTCCAAAATCAGCCCACTCATTCCATATACGCCCGCATCCCCGCTGCATACCATGGCCACGGCTTTTCCCTTCCTGGCTTCTTCAAAGGCCATCCGGCATCTCTTCGCCTCCTGGGTCATCGGCGTAGTCAGAAACTCTTTCCCTGGATACCGGTCTCTCAGCAAATCCACATAGACGGTATAGCCGATGATTACATCACATTCTTTCAGGGTCTCGTCTGCTCTCTGGCACATAAGCCCCGCATCCCCCGGTCCCATTCCTACTACATACACTTTATTTTCCAAAATCCACACTCCATTCCCGCACCGCCAATGCGGCGGTGACGCCGTTTTTCGCATATTTTCTCTGAATCAGCCGTCCCCCGCTGCCAGCACAGGCCAGGGCCGCTCTCTCACATACATTATCCGTTCCTGTAATCTCCTTCACAAAGGCAGAAGCCGAAAACTCTCCCGTCACCTCAGAAAGTTCTTCAGATGAATACGTTCTGTAAGGAAGGCCCCATTCCTGGCAAAATCCCAGAATACCGGGCTCCCCCTTTTTTAGGTCTACGGAAGCTGCCTGTTCAAAAGCCCATGACATCACCCCGGCCAGGCTGGCAGCCTCAAGGACAGTCTGCTGGATTTCCTCCTGGCTTTTCCCTCTCCTGCATCCAATTCCCACTGAGACAGCCTTGGGAATCAGATGGAGAACTGTTCCTTGGAAATCTTCCTTTGTCTTCTCTGGCAGAAAGGGGGAAATCCAGATTACGACACCTTCCTTTTCCTGAGGAAGCTCCCTTTGCTCCCACAGAGTCAGTTCTTCTGGAAGCTTTCCCTTTATCTTTCCTTCACAATAAAGGTATACCCTGTTCTCTCTTAAAACAGCGGCGGAAATCTCCTTTGCCGCTTTCATGCTGTCTATGGCAAGACCGTTGTCCCTTGCAAAGACGTCCACAGCAAATTTTCCATTTACGTCCGTGGCCGTGGTAATCACAGGCTCAGCCCCTAAACTCTCACTGACCCTCAGGGTCAGACGATTGGCCCCTCCAATGTGGCCTGAAACCAAAGAGATCACATATTTTCCGGCCTCGTCCATGACAAGCACCGCCGGATCCCTGGTTTTGTCCTGAAGAAACGGGGCGATGGTACGGACGGCAATCCCGCAGGCCCCCACAAAAATCAGGGCCTCCGCCTGGGAAAAGCAGCGGCCGCACCATTCTTTCAGGCTCTCCTTTCCATCCTTGTAATAAAAAAGGATCTCATACTCTTTTTGGAAAAGCGCTCCAAGCCGAATCGCCGCCTCTTTTCCCCTTGCGGTAAAACTGGCAATGCCCATTTTTTTCATGTCTGTCACTGGCTTTCTTTCCTATTCTTTCTTTATCCCCTGTCTGAACTCCGTAGTGAATTCAGGATGGTACAGCTCTGAACGGTTATAGCCGCTCTGGGCCACTGTCTCCCCTACCAGGATCAGAGCCGTCTTTGTAATGCCGTACTCCTGCGCACACTGCGCCAGGGTGGAAACCGTACACAGGTGACTCTCCTCATCCGGCCAGGTCGCTTTGTACACGATGGCGGCCGGAGTTTCGGGAGCGTATCCTCCCTCCATCAGCCGCCGGCTCAGCTCTTCCAGCATACCAGTGGATAAAAAGATCACCATGGTGGCCTGATGGGCTGCCAGCTTTTCAATGTCCTCTTTCTCCGGCACCGGCGTTCTTCCGGCCATCCTTGTAATAATAACGGTCTGGGAAATTCCCGGCAGAGTGTATTCCAGATTCATGGCGGAGGCCGCACCGCAGAAGGCGCTCACCCCCGGACAGTAATCATAGGGGATCCCCGCCTCATCCAAAAGATCCATCTGCTCCCGGATCGCTCCGTAGATACAGGGGTCTCCTGTGTGCAGTCGCACCGTTTCCAGATGCTCTTTCTCCGCCTTCCGCATCACCTGGAAGACTTCCTCCAGTGTCATTTTAGCGCTGTTATATACTTTGCACTCTGGCTTTCTGCCCTCCAGAAGTTCTGGATTCACCAGAGAGCCAGCATATATAATCACATCCGCCTGGGCCAGAAGACGGCTTCCCCTTACGGTAATCAGATCCGCTGCCCCGGATCCCGCTCCTACAAAATGAATCATTCTTCTGCCTCCTTTGCAATGATCAGAGAATAATATCCGGCGTCTTCAGGAATTTCCTCGACACTTCTGTAAATCCTCTGATTCTCCATCCCACAGTTTTCGGCCATCACTACCTGGCGCCCGCTCTTTTTCAGCCATTCCTTGACCTGGGACATTTTCCTGCCGGATTTCATCAGAACCACCGTCCCCTGGTACTCTCTCTCCTGCTCAATGCAGTGCAGAGCCGGAAGAACATGGAGCTCCTGGTTCCACTCTGTAAGAGGCACATCCATGCAGGCCGCAGCCGCACAGAAAGAAGTGATACCGCTTACGATTCTGGTTTCATAGCCTCTGCTGCGGATTCTCTTTTCTATATAAGTAAAGGTGGAGTAAACCGTGGGGTCTCCCAGGGTAAGAAAAACAGCGTTCTTTCCCTGCTTCAGGTACGCTTCCACCTGATCCGCCGCCCGGTCATGGCTCTCCTCCAGCTTTTTCCTGTCCTTTGTCATAGGCATAGATACGGGAACCACATATTTTTCTGTAAGCTCCGGCACCGCCCCTGCGGCTATTTTGTATGCCACGGAAGCTTTCGCTTCCTCTCCGGGAACGAGAATCACTTCATTTTCCCGTATGATCCTTACTGCCTTCAACGTCATCAGCTCCGGGTCTCCAGGACCCACCCCTACGCCGTAAAATATGCCTGCCATCTCATCCTCCCTGTTCCTTTTGTTTTATTATTTTCTGGATCATCGCTTCGGCCCCTGGAGTCTGTCCCAGGAAACCGTGCTGGTTTGAATATAAAATCACTTCTGTGGCAAGAGCTCCCCCGCAGCGCTTCTGCAGATAAAAATAAATCCGTTTAGCCGTTTCCTCCATGACCTGCCCGCAGATTCCCTCTTCCAGAAGAAGACCTACTGCTTCCTCCGTGGTGTTGGTACCCAGGATCTTCTTTATAAGGTCAAGGGAAGCCCCGGCCCTGACGGCCTGGGAAGCCATAAGCTCTGCCCGGCAGTCTCCATTGGCGGAATGAGTATTCATGATGCCCCCGGAAACTTTAATAAATTTGCCGATGTGAGCGATAAATAAAATCCCTTTCACCCCCAACTGCACCGCCATATCCACGGTCTCTCCCACGTAGTTGCTGCACTTCATGGAGGATTCGGCGTCCAGTTTTTGGGATACCGCTTTGCTTCGTATAAAACTCTCCCCGTAATTGCCGGGCGTGATCAGAAGATACTCTTCCCCCAAAGCCTTTTTCTGCTTCATCTCCGTGCGGATGCTGGCGATCAGCGCTTCCTCGCTCATAGGCTTTACAATGCCGCTGGTTCCCAGGATCGAAATTCCTCCTTCGATTCCAAGATGGGGATTAAAGGTTTTCACCGCAGTCTTCTCTCCTTCCGGCACGGAAATCGTAATCTTCAGGCCTCCAAAATATCCGTGCTCCCGGCAGACCTCTTCTGTCTCCCGTCGGATCATCTCCCGGGGAACCCGGTTAATGGCTGCTGCCCCTACGGGCTGATCCAGTCCCGGCTTCGTAACTCTTCCAACACCACGGCCTCCCTCTATCTCAATCACGGGGTCCGAAGAGAAGGATGCCGCAGCTGTCAGACTATACTCAGCCCTGGCATAGATGAGAAGCCCGTCCGTAGCATCCGGGTCGTCCCCGGCATATTTTCTCACGGCGCAGGAGGTGAATCCCTGTCCGAAAACAGGATCTTCAGCTTTTAAGTTCAGCAGAATCCCTTTGGGAGTTCGTATCTTCACCCTGGGACATTCCCTTCCCGTAAAGAGCATCCCGGCTGCCGCCTTGGCGGCTGCCGCCGCACAGCTTCCTGTGGTATAGCCGCATCTGAGTTTTTTATTTTTCCGTATTACATACTGCTCCCCCAGGCCGCATTCCTCATAGACCGGCCGTTTCAGCACACCATCTTCCCACTCCATCTCATAGCCCTGGCCGTTTTTCACCTGCCAGTCATAATAATCTCTGTGGGGCCTGGAGAACCGGTCCAGTACCGCCATAATCGTGCCGCCGTGGACCACGAAGGCTGCCGTGGCAATGCCTGCCTCCTGTGCCTGACCGCATGCCTCCACAAAGGCGCTGCAGCACCGCTCCTGAAATTCATCCCGGCTCTCCCCTCCTGGGAAGGGGATCCTTCCGCCGCTGTCAATCCATTCCTGGTACCTGGGATCTCCATTCAGGGACTGGTAATTTTCATACTCAAACTCCCCGAAATCGCATTCCTCAAGCCCCTTTACAACCTTACAGGGAATCCCCGGAAAAAGGATCTGGGCCGTCTCCAAGCATCTCTTTTTCCCGCTTGAAAAAACCATTTCTACAGAAGGATATTCTTCTTTTTTCTCCAGCAGTTTCTCTGCTCCCTCCCGGGTCAGAGACTCGTCCGTACTCCCCACATACCGTTTTTCCAGATTTCCACGGGTCTGGCCGTGACGGATTAAATATACTCTCATACGCTTCTTCCTTAATAAAACGCCTTACTTCCGGCTTCCGTCCAGCATATACAAAAGTGCGTTGCAGATCGCCGCAGCCACATTGCTTCCGCCCTTCCTGCCCCGGGCCACGATGCAGGGGATCTCCGTCTGCATAATCAGTTCCTTGGATGCCTCCACATTGACAAAGCCCACCGGAACTCCGATAATCAGCTCCGGCTTTATGGTACCTTCCCGAATTTTTTCGTAAAGCCGTACCAGAGCAGTGGGGGCATTTCCCACAGCGTATATAAGAGGCTGTTTTATATCTGCCGCCTTATCAACGCAGACGGAAGCTCTGGTGACTCCCAGCTCTTTGGCTTTCCGTGCCACATCCTCATCTCCAATGAAGCAGCGGGCCTCTCCGCCGGCCTTTTGCAGGCTCTTCTTATTGATCCCCGACAAGGCCATGGTGGTATCTGTCACAATCCAGGCTCCGTTTTCCAGCGCCTTAAGGGCCTTTTCCACAGCTCCCGGCGAGAAATACAGATTCTCGATATAGTCGAAATCCGCCGTGGTGTGGATTACTCGTTTTATGATCATGGCTCTCTCATCCCCTGGAATCCGGCTTCCGCCCTCCTGGGTAATGAGCTCAAAGCTCTTTTTCTCAATTTCCATGGGCCCCAGCCGTTCTATATCCGCCAGGCTGGTTTCTTTTAAGTCTTTCATTTCTGTATTCCTTTCCAGAGAATGTCATAGATTCTCTCCATATCAAGATGTTCTCTAAGCCCCTGGGCCAGAAGATCATACTGTGTCTCCTTGAAAGCAGAAAAATCCACTGCCGTCCCCACACCCTCCTGGATGCCTTTAGCCTTCGCCAGGGCTTTGACCAGTTCTGTAGCAATCTCTTCTTTATCGAAAATTCCATGGACATAGGTGCCGTATACGTTTTCCCCACAGCATCCGTCCTCTTTTTTCTCTCCCGTCACCTGATCCTCCATCCGGGAAGCAGGACGTCCGCCGGGAAGCAGGGCCGTCTTCCCCATATGGATCTCATACCCTGTAAAAGACCGACCCGAGAGAGAGGAAAATATGCCGTTAAGCTCAAGAAATTTTCCGCTGACTCTGGTTCTCGCTTTCTCAGCTTCAAAGATGGTCTCTGTATCCAAAAGGCCCATACCCCGAACTGTGCCGCCTTCCTCTACACCCTGAAGATCCGTGATCTTCTTTCCCAGCATCTGGTACCCTCCGCAGATACCGAATACCGGCGTGCCGGCCCCATGGGCTTTGAGAACCGCCGCCTCCAATCCCTGGCTGCGCATCCACAGAAGATCCTTCATAGTATTCTTCGTGCCCGGCAGAAGAATCAGGTCAGGATTTCCCAACTGGGAAGGAGAAGAGACATATCGAAGGGACACGCCTTCCATACTCTCGAAAATATTAAAGTCCGTAAAATTAGAAATCCTTGGCAGCCGGATCACAGCCAAATCGATAAGATCCACCTTGCCCCCGGCCCCGAACCGTTCGCTTAAGCTGTCCTCATCCTCCAGGCTTACGGACAGATAGGGAGTCACTCCCGCCACAGGGATTCCCGCCCGCTCTTCCAGCATCTGGATTCCCGGATCCAGAATGGTTTTATCCCCCCTGAATTTATTGATAATGAATCCCTTAACCAGCTCTCTCTCCTGGGGCTCCAAAAGATCCACTGTGCCGATGAGTTGGGCAAAGACGCCGCCCCGGTCAATATCTCCCACCAGCAGCACAGGCGCCCCTGCCAGCTTAGCCATCCCCATATTTACGATATCATCCTGCTTCAGGTTAATCTCCGCAGGACTTCCTGCTCCTTCAATCACAATAATGTCGTACTCCCGATCCAGGCTTTGGTAGGCCTCCTGGATCTGCGGAATAAGAGTGCGCTTCATGGCAAAATAATCCCTGGCGCTCATATTCCCAAGCACCTCGCCGTTTACAATCACCTGGGAGCCCACGTCATTGGTAGGCTTTAAGAGAATAGGGTTCATTTTTACAGAGGGTTCAATGCCGGCAGCCTCCGCCTGCATGACCTGGGCCCGTCCCATCTCCAGCCCTTCTTTTGTAATAAATGAATTCAGAGCCATATTCTGGGATTTAAAAGGGGCTACACGGTAGCCGTCCTGCCGGAAGATCCGGCACAGACCCGCAGCCACCACACTCTTCCCTACATTTGACATGGTACCCTGTATCATGATTGGCTTTGCCATTCCCACTCCTCCTTCGTGACAGAATATACAAGATGCGGCATATCCATACCGTAATAATGTTTCACAAGCTTCTCCGTCTCTTTCATTCCATTGGCCGCAGCCACCCTTTTTGAAGGAAGATTCGTATCACGGATAATGGAATACACTTCCTCTGCCTGAAGATGGAGGAAGGCGTAATCTCTGCTGGCCCTGGCGGCCTCTGCCGCATAGCCCTGATGCCAAAAGTCTTTTATAAAAAGATATCCCACTTCCACCACCTGCCGCCCATTGCAGTCCTGATACGTCAGGCCGCACTGGCCAATCATCTCCCCGCTCTCTTTTAAAATCACGGCCCACAGGCCGAATCCATCCTGCTCATAACGCCTCTGCTGATTCTTCAGCCACGCCCAGGCTTCCTCATCCTCAAAAGCATGTTCATAAGCATACATCACCTGGGGATCCTGCAGCATTCTGCAAAGATCCGGGAAATCCTCTTCCTCCATACGCCTCAGATACAACCGGTCCGTCTCCAGGATTTGGCCCTGCAGACGTTTTTCCAAAACTTCGGCCAGCTTCTGATTCTCCTTCTGGGAGCGAATGCAGATTCTGAAAAAACCCTTAGAGAGTCCCGGGAAATTGCTGCAGTCCCGGATCAGCATATTCCTTCTCACACAGTATTCCCCCAAATCCCAGGGGCCTTTCAGCAAAAGATAATTGGCGCAGGAATCAAAAACCTGATAACCGGCTTTCTTCAGCCTCTCTGCCATCCACCTTCTGTTCTGTGCAGTCTCAAGGGCCGTCTCTCTGGCAAAGCTTCTCTGAGCTGCCGCTGCCAGAGCTGCCTTCTGGGCCGGAAAAGAGACGTTCCAGGGCTGAAGCCTGATTCTCATCTCTCCCAGAAGACTCGCATCTTTGCAGCAGACGTATCCGAAACGCAGTCCCGGCATGGCATACATTTTGGTAAAGGATTTAATTACCAGGAGATTGGGATATTTCTCCAGAAGCTTCGCGCACGCCAAAGTCTTTTCCCTGTCTCCCTCATCAAGAAAATCAAAAAAACTCTCATCCACAGCCAGCAGGGTATTCTTCCTCCCGCAGATTTCAAGAAGTCTTTCCAGGATTTCCCCAGGGATCAGCTTTCCCGTAGGATTATTGGGATTTCCCAGCATTACCACATCATATCCCTTCTCGGCTTCCTCCAGAAACTCCCTGGTAATCCAATATTCCTCTTCCTCCTTGAGAAAGAAATACTGAATCCCGCAGCCAGCCGCTTCCAAAGCCTGCTGGTATTCATAAAAAGAAGGAACCGGAATCAGGGCCGACTTTGGTTTCAAAGCAAAAGCCAAGGCAAACATCAGCTCTGCGGCACCATTCCCGCAGAGGATCTGCTCTTTTTTAATGCCCTCTCTTTTGGCAAGAGCTTCTCTTAATTCTGTACAGTCCGGATCCGGATAGTGAACAGACTCATCGATGGAAGAGATGGCTGCCCTGCGGACCTCTTCCGGCATTCCTTTAAAATTAATATTGGCGGAAAAGTCTTCCGCTCCTTTATGTTCATACAGGTTTCCCCCGTGCTTATGGACCATTTTCCCATATTCCTTTCCTGAATCTGAAGCCTGTATCCGATTCATGATCAGCATACCGCCCACAAAAGCAGCGCTTTTGCGCAGGCAAACACAGTCAGGGCGGCTGCGGATGATGCCAGCATCATCTGATTGATCCGCCGGATATCATCAATCTCAATGGGCCTTATATCATCTCCGATCACCGGCTTTTTATAAAGTTTTCCAAAGTACCAGGCATCCCCGGCCAACTGTATATGCAGAGCTCCGGCTGCCGCCGACTCTGTCTGGGCAGAATTAGGGCTGGCATGGTTCAATCGGTCACGCCTGAAAATTTTCCATGCCATCTTCCCATCCTGTCCGCAAAGTCCTGCGGACAGAATCAGAAAAAGGGCCGCCAGTCTTGCGGGTATAAAATTCACGGCGTCGTCCAGTTTAGCCGCAAAACGGCCAAAGTTCAGATACCTTTCATTTTTATAGCCCAGCATGGAATCCATGGTATTTATGCTTTTATAAAAATATCCTCCAGGTGCCCCCAAAAGAAACATATAAAACAGGGGAGCCGCCACCCCATCAGAATAATTTTCAGCCACCGTCTCCACGGCCGCCTTAATCACGCCTTCTCTGGTAAGGCTTTCGGTGTCTCTCCCCACAATCCTGGACACAGCCTTTCTGCCTGCTTCCAGCCCTTCCTCTTCCAGGGCCTTTGCCACATTCATGCTTTCTCTCTCCAGGGTTCTGGCCGACAGGGCAAAAAAACACAAAACAGCCTCGGCTGCCATTCCCAGCAGCAGGGAAACTCTGTAGGCAAATATAAGAAGAAGCAGGGGGATTCCCGCAGAAACCAGAATCACCGTAATTCCGCAGAAGACGCCTCCCCCTCTCTCTCCTTCTGGAGTTTTGGGGAAAAGTTTTCTTGCAGCCTTCTCCATATAAGATATAAAATTTCCGATCAGGCAGATCGGGTGGAACCTGGATGAAGGATCCCCAAAAACCAGATCGGCTGTAAATCCCAAAATAACCGCCGCCAGCGACGCAAACAGAAACTTCATTTTTTTAAAAACTCCTCCAGCTCCTGTCTTGTCTTCTTTACAAGACTGTGATTTTTTCCGGAAGCATTGATTCCGATCACTAGATCCCCTCTCTGTATCACAGAGGGAAAGAAAAAGTCGCACTCTTCTTTTTTGCTGCATACATTGACAGGAATCCCCTGTTCTCTGCTGAGCTTGGCAATCCTGCAGTTCAGCTCCGGATCGTTGGTAGCGGCCAGCACCAGATCCATTCCCAGGAGAGCCTCCGGGGAAAAAGCTTCCCGGCGAAGGGCAATAGGAAAATGTGCAGCCAGGCCGCGGATTTCTTCCGAAATCTCCAAAGCCTGCACCGTAATATGCCCCGCAAACCCACTCAGGGTTCCAACTCTCCTGGAGGCAATGGCGCCACCCCCTACAACCAGCACTTTTTTCTGTGACAAATCAATAAAGACAGGAAAATACATGTCTCTCTTCCCTTCTGCAAATTATAAACAAAAATCTTCTGCCAGGCATTCCCGGAAAGAATGAATCACCCGGTAGGGCAGTCCCTCTTTTTCTTTTACATGAAAGCCTGGATCATAAAGCATAGCATTCATCCCTGCCCTCATAGCGCCTTCTATATCTCCCCTGAGATTATCGCCCACAAACAGACATTCTCCAGAGGAAACACCGCTTTTTTCCACGCAGACCCGGAAAATTCTCGGATCCGGCTTTTCTACTCCTACTTCTTCACTGGTAACGATCCAGTCCAGAAGCGGCCCGATTCCAAGACGTTCTACCTTTCGGTACTGAATATAGGCGGTCATGTTGGTGGCCATGCCCACCTGAATCCCCTGATTGCGAAGCTGTCTCATCCATTCTCCGGCGCCTTCGTTTAACTTCATATGATCCAGCAGAGTGTCCCAGTATGTATGGTACATCTTCCTGGCATGGAGAAATACTGGCTCATGGATGGATTCCAGAAAACATTGATAACGAATCAGCCGGTTATGTACAGAGGCTCTGGCTGTGCCCATACGTTCTGACACCGTCAGCCAGGCCTCTTCCATCTTCTCCTGGAAAACGTCTTCCTCCATCCTGAAATGCTCCCGGCAGTACTTTTTCAGGGCAGCTATTCCCAGACGGTTTCCTCCCTGATAATCATACAGAGTGTCGTCCAGATCCAAGATCACTGTCTTAATCATGTTCCTCTTCCTCCGCTTCCTTCAGCTTTATTCCAATGCCGCAGACCACCCGGACAACCTCCTTGGATAAAGCGGCAAGCCCGGTACAGATCCTTCCCGTTCTCTCTCTGTAAAGCCTGTCAAAGGGCTCTACAGGCACAATTCCATAGCCTAATTCATCAGTCACAATCACAAGGCAGGGATTTCTCTCATAGAGCTTTCTGACAAATTCATCCCCTTCTTCCTCCCGGGTCAGCATCCCCATTTCCAACGCTCTCTTGATATATTCATGAAATCTGAAAATACCGCCGCAGTTCCAGATTTCTTCCATCTTACAGGTCTCTCCGTCGATCCATCCTTCCTGAAGATGGTATTCTCTCTTCGCCCAGCCAAGTTTTCCCTGGAAGGCTCCGCCTGTCACCAGCTTCATTCGCTCCTCCTCATTTCTATATTCTGAGAATCAAATCTCCTGCCACCATAAAAAAGGGCATCACAAGCTCACAGACAGACAGAAACCAGCCTGCCAGATCTCCGTTGATTCCCCCAAAATTTTTCACAGACATCCGGTAATAATATGCAAAGGTCAGAGCTGCTCCAGCCATGGCCCAGCCCCCGTACCAGAGATTCCAGCCTGCCATCCAGATAAAAGCAGCCAGTACATAGACTAGAGAGGTGATCTGAATCCGCCTGGTCCTGGCCTTTTCTGAGAAATCAGCTACGGTGCCTTTTTTCTTCATCTTCGGAAAGGTAACCACTGAAAATGCGCTGAGAGACCGTGATACCAGGAAAACCGCCCCGTACACCGGCATCATCTCCGCTGTGACAGAATCCGCAATCCCATAAAGCAGCAGAAAATAGCTGCAGCAGATGATAATGGCAAATGCCCCCGCATGGGAATCCTTAAGGATTTCTATTCTTTTCTCCACAGGCCGCCAGGAGCTTAAGGCATCGGAAGTGTCCAGCATCCCGTCCAGATGGATTCCGCCGGTCACCGCAAGGGGCAGCAGCAGCAGAACCGCATTTCTCAAAGGAGCGTTTATGTCCGCCGCCTGCGCTAAAAAGCTCCAGCCAACACAGAGTAGCCCGATCACAGGGCCGATCCATGGAAAAAAGCACATCACATACTCCATATTTTCCTGGCTCCACTGGCATTGGGGCATAGGAATCCTGGAATACATGGAAAAAGCAATACCAAAACTGTTCAATAACCGCTTCATCATACGTCCCCTTTTTTCAGAGAGAGGGGGATTCCGTATACCACCTCTGTCACCTGATCCGCTTCCCCTGCAAGATACTGGTTAATCTTACCTAAGGTTTCCATATATTTCATGGTGGAGGGATCATAACAAATCCCATCGGAGAACACTTCATTGGTTACCACCACCAGCGTTCCCGCCTGCCTATTCAGGCTGCGGATTCCCTGGGTGACGGCCTGAAAAGTATCCTCCCCGGCGCCCTCTTCCTGATACATCTCATTCGCTGTAAGGTTGGAAACGCATTCCAGCAAAACCGCACAATCCTCCTGAAGCCGCAGGTCGGAAAGTCCCGTGTAGCATTCTACGGTCTCAAATCCTTTATCCTTCCGCATTCTTCGGTGGCGCTCCACCCGCTGCCGCCCCTCTTCCCCGAAGGGCAGCATAGTCGCTATATAAATTCTTTTTTTCTCAGGGGACTTAAGAATCTGTTCCTCCGCATAGGCGGATTTGCCGCTTCCGCTTCCCCCTGTCACTAAATGCATCATATGCTCTCAAAAAATTCCTTCCCATCCTCAAGGACTCTCTGCAGCTCTTCTTTTGTGTGGGCCGCAGACAGAAAAATTGCTTCAAACTGAGAGGGGGCAAAATAATACTGGCGGTTCAGCATAAACCGGAACCAGGAGGCAAAAAGCTCTGTGTCGGAAGTCTTGGCTGAAGCGTAGTCCTTCACCGGTACCTTGGTAAAGAAGATACTGCCCAGAGAACCGGTATGGTTTACCTGGCATTCCAGCTTGGAAGCTTCCGCAGTTTTCTTCAGTTCTTCAAAAAACCAGTTTCCCTTTTCATTCAGCTCTGTATAGACTTGCGGATGTTCTTTCAGGTAGGTAAGCTGGGCCAGTCCTGCCTGCATGGCCACAGGGTTTCCGCTTAAGGTTCCCGCCTGGTAGACGGGGCCTGCGGGCGCTACCATGGAAAGGATCTCCTTCTTCCCTCCGTATGCTCCCACGGGCATCCCCGCACCGATGATCTTACCATATGTCACCAGATCCGCATCCACACCGTAATATCCCTGGGCCCCTGTAAAGCCCAGTCTGAAACCAGTTATCACCTCATCAAAAATGAGAACCGCCCCATAGCGGGTGCAAAGCTGCCTAAGCCCTGGAAGGAACCCTTCTTCGGGCGGCACTACACCCATATTTGCCGCTGCCGGCTCCACAATCACCGCCGCGATTTCCTGAGGAAATTCTTCAAAAAGCTTTCTCACGGAGTCCAAGTCATTATAGACAGCCGAGAGTGTGTCTTTGGTACATCCCGCCGGCACTCCGGCGCTGTCCGGCACCCCCGCCGTCATGACACCCGACCCAGCCTGTACCAGAAGGGCATCAGAGTGTCCGTGGTAGCAGCCCATAAATTTCACAATTTTATCTCGCCCTGTATATCCTCTGGCAGCCCGGATAGCGCTCATCACTGCCTCTGTCCCGGAATTTACCATGCGGATCATCTCTATATTCGGTACGGAAGAGCAGATCAGCTCCGCAATCTCTACCTCATACTCTGTGGCTGCCCCGTAGCTTAATCCCCTCTCACACGCTTTTATGACAGCCTCCCGCACAACGGGCGCATTATGTCCCAATATCATAGGCCCCCAGGAACCCACAAAATCCAGATAGCGGATTCCGTCCGCATCGGTCATATAGGCTCCCTCAGCGGACTGAATGAATCTTGGTGTCTCTCCCACGGAGCCAAAGGCCCGCACCGGACTGTTTACGCCTCCTGGAATCACCCGGCAGGCCCTCTCAAATAATCTTTCTGACTGTGTCATCAGCCGATTCTCCCTTCCTTCATAAATCTGGCAATCTCCTCCGCATAGTAGGTCAGATACAGATCGCACCCTGCCCGATAAGCGCTGACTGCCGTTTCACAGATCATCTTATCCTCTTCTATGTATCCAAGGGCCGCCCCGGCTTTAATCATGGCGTACTCTCCGCTGACACTGTAGGCCGCCACAGGCACCTTCACGGCCTCCTTTACTTTGGCCACCAGATCCAGGTAAGTCATGGCAGGCTTCACCATCACAAGATCGGCTCCTTCCTCCACATCCAAGAGGGCTTCCTTGATGGCTTCCCGGCTGTTGTGGTAATCCATCTGATAACCCTTCCTGTCTCCAAAGGCAGGAGCAGAGCCGGCCGCATCCCTGAAAGGCCCGTAAAAACCGGAAGCATATTTTACCGCATAGGACATAATAGGCGTCATGGTAAACCCGGCCTGATCCAGTGTCTTTCGGATCGCGCTTACTCTTCCGTCCATCATATCAGAAGGGGCCACCATATCGGCTCCAGCCTGTACATGAGAAAGAGCCGTCTTGGACAAAAGCTCCAGGGTTTTGTCATTGTCCACCTCGTGGCCGCAGAGAACGCCGCAGTGGCCGTGGGAGGTATATTCACACATGCACACATCTGTAATGGCATACATATCGGGGAAATCCTTCTTCATCCTGCCCAGAGCCTTCTGGACAATTCCGTCCTCAGCCCAGGCGCCGCTTCCCACCTCATCCTTATAGTCTGGAATTCCAAACAGAATCACGCTGGAAACGCCTGCTTCTTTTAGGCTGTTCAGTTTTTCACCCATCCGGTCAACACTGTACCGGTACTGCCCGGGCATGGTAGGGATCTCTTCCGCAATCCCCTCTCCTTCCCTCACGAAGATGGGGTAAATCAGAGAGGATGGATCCATTCTGGTCTCCCGCACCATTTTCCTCAGGGTTTCCCCGTTTCTAAGTCTTCTGGGTCTGATTGTCAAATCCATTTCTATTACCTCTTTTCTCAAAAACTCATAACAGACAAAATTCTTATAGAGTAAACGTACATGCCTGCTGGCGCAGGCACCGCTGCGCATAAAAGCCAAGGATTGCTCCGCACACCGAGACTGGCTTTTATAGTAAACTCCCATGCCTGCTGGCGCAGGCACCACTACGCATAAAAGCCACGGATTGCTCTGCGCCTTTGGCGCTCCCGCAAGTCTCCGCTCCGCTTCGGTCGGCGCTAAACGCGTGCCACTGGCACGCAGCGCCCTACCCGTATTCGCATTCCGGGCTATCGCCCTCCATGCTCATACGGGTTAGCGTCTCTGGTGCCCAGACAGCATGTCGCACAAGTGCGCCCTGCTGTCTGCACACCGAGACTGGCTTTTAAAGTAAAAAGGCGCTCCGTACGGAGCGCCTTCCATCCTCACAATTTCGGGCCTGTCTCCCCATCCCGGAAACAAGAATCCTTATAATGCGAATATCCTGACTGGGCTTCTTCCTCCAAGACGCCTTCCCGGCCGCCTGCCTCCGTAAAATCTCAGGGGCTGCTTCCTGCCAGTGGCTTCATGTCTTTTCGTCCGCCTTACAGTAGTGGTGACTGTTCCGGATTCTCACCGGATTCCTCGCACTTTCTTCTATAATAATACCTTATTTCCCGGGGATGTCAAGATTTTGTATCTCTGCCAGCTTCTCAATAAGGCTGTCTATGGTGGCTTTCGGGGCCACCCAGGTCTGCATGCCCAAGGCATCGGCCGCCGCTTTCGTCTGGGCGCCGATGCAGACCGCCTTCACTTTACTGTAATCTATATCCCCGGCAGCAGCCTCGAAGCCCCGCACCGTGGAAGCGCTGGTAAACACTACGTAATCCAGTTCTCCTCTCTCCAGGATTCCTGGGATATCAAGAGGACAGCCTGATTCCTGAGGGTTCTCTTCCCCGTACAGCGTATCATAAAGGGGCACGTCCCAAATCTCCAGACCTTCCACTGCCTTAAGAGATTCCGTAAGCTTCTGGTTTCCCACAGCAGCCCTGGGAATCAGCACTTTCTCGCCAGCCCTGCACACAGCGGCCAGTTCCTTTCCCAAATGCTCCCCGTCATAGACCTGAGGAATCAGATCCCCGTACAATCCGTATTTTTCCAATTCCCTCTCGGAGCCGCTTCCAATCACTGCGACCTTGGCCCCTCCAATGCTTCGCACATCCAGCTTCCTCTTTTTCAGCTCTTCAAAAAAGAGACGTACCCCAGTGGGGCTTGTGAAGACGATCCAGTCAAAAGCATTCAGACGGGAGAGAGCCTTTTCAAGCTGAATATTATCCTGTCTTAAAACGGTACGGATGGCTGGAAGCTCCAGTACCTCCGCCCCCAGGCTGCGCAGTTTTCCTGAAGTAGTCCCTGCCAGCTCTTTAGGCCTGGTCACAAGAACCTTTACCCCTCCTAATGGCAGTTTTTCTACCCAGGCAAAGCGTTCCGCCAGCCGGCAGACTTCTCCTACCACGATAATGGCCGGTGTCTTGACCGGGCCTTGGAAAACTTTTTCCGGCAGGGAAGCCACATCCGCCACAATCCGCTCCTGGGAAGCCCTGGTTCCCTGGGAGAGAAAAGCCGCAGGCATCTGTGGATCCATTCCAGCTTTAATCAGACCCCGGCAAATTGCCTCCAAAGAAGCGGCTCCCATCAGGAAGATTAACGTTCCCTTGGTGCGGACAAGGGCTTCGAAATCTATATCATACTCCTGCCCCTCCTTCTTATGTCCCGTAATAATATGTACGGAGGAACAGTAATCTCTATGAGTCACTGGAATTCCCTGGTAGGCCGGCACTGCCAGAGCGGAAGTCACCCCTGGAACCACCTCGTAGGAGATCCCTTCCCCTGCCAGGACTTCCAGCTCTTCCCCTCCCCGTCCAAAGAGGAAGGGATCTCCGCCTTTTAAACGCACCACACGTTTTCCTTCCTTGGCTTTCCTGGCCAAAAGCCGGCTGATCTGCTCCTGGGGCATCAGATGATGGCTGGAGCGTTTTCCTACGTTGATCTGCTCGGCCTCCTGAGGAATCATTCCCAAAACACTTTCACTCACCAGTGCGTCATACACCACAACCTGGGCGTTCTTAAGAACCTCCTGCCCCTTGATGGTAAAAAGGCCAGGATCCCCGGGCCCTGCGCCCACCAGCCAAACCTTTCCCCAGCTTTTTCTTTCTTCCCTGTCACGCCGGATCTCTTCCAGAATCATTTGAGAGAGATCCGTTCCCGTCTTTTCTCCCTGGTCAAAGCTTCCCAAAAGCCGCCCCTCATAGACCTTGCCCGTCTCTTCCTCCTGATAAAGGGCATGGAGACTTAAAGTATTTCCCTGTATCTGGGCGAAAGCAGCGATGGGAGAAGAGCAATTTCCGCCTATGCCTCTGACAAACGCACGCTCTGCCGTAGCACATGCCTGAGAACTTTTGTCATTATAATCCTCCAAAAAAGAATGGTCTTCCCCTGCTCTGCCCTGCACGGCGAGAATTCCCTGCCCCGCCGCCGGAATCATCTCATCCACGGAGAAATACCGGCTGATTCGTTCCTGAAGGCCCAGGCGCATCAGGCCCGCTGCCGCCAAAATCGTCCCGGCATACTCCCCGGAATCTACTTTGGAGAGCCTGGTGAGGACATTCCCCCGGATCATCTTAAATTTTGCCTGCGGATAAAGTTTCTTAAACTGAACCATCCTGCGGCGGCTGGAACATCCGATGGGCTTTGTAAAATCAATCTCCGCACACCCTTCCGGGAGTACCAGCACGTCCCTGGGATCCTCCCTCTTTGAAAAAGCCACCAAGGGCAGTTCCTCCGGCAGTTCCATAGGGACATCTTTTAAGCTGTGCACCGACAGATCTGTAATCCCTTCTGACAGCGCACGGTCCAGCTCCTTTACGAAAAGGCCTTTCCCTCCGATTTTGTCAAGGGATTTGTCTAAAATCCGGTCTCCGGAAGTTTTCATAGTTAGAATAGAAACCTCTGCTTCGGGAAGTTTCTCTTTTACCGCATCCCGTACCAGCTCCGCCTGAATCACTGCCAGACGGCTTTCACGGCTTCCCATACAAATCCTCTTCGCCATCCAAAGCCTCCTTCATCACGTCTTAATAATTTGACTGTCTCCATAAACCTGCTCCAGAGCATCCAGGCATTCCCGGAAGGTGCCGGCTCCCATATTGTCCCTGAGCCCAAACAACATTTTATTGACGGCCCTCACCGCCGCTGACTGAATCTCATCCTGAAGCTTCTCCTGTTCTCCCTGGGTCACTGGAAGGCTGCGGACCTTCCTCTGAAGCCGAAGCCCCAGATCCAGAGCCGCCTTTTCCTTAATCTCCTGAATCTTGGGAATCATATCCCTGCATTCATACCAGACATAAAATTCTTCCATTTGCTCTTCAAAGATCTTTTCCGCCTCCTGGATAGCCTTTTTCTGCTCTTCGCTTCTGGCCTCCTCCTGAAAACAGTCTATGTCGTACAGAGTCACTCCCGCAAGGCCGGCTGCTTTCGGATCTATGTCTCTGGGAACCGCAAGGTCTATCAGCGTCACAGGGCCATTCAGCCTGGGTTCTATCAGTTCTCTGGTCAGGGTATAATTCGGACTCACCGTAGCGCTCACCACATAATCTGAAGCACCAAAAAGTTCCATCCGCTTCCCATAATCAATTCTGCTGCAGTCTCTTGGAATCTCCACAATTCCGCTGCGGTACTGCCTTACCGTAACCGTCACGTCGGCTCCCTGCTCCCGAAGCTGGGTGGCAGCCAATTTTCCCATCACGCCATTGCCGATCACAAGACATTTTTTCCCCTGAAACTCCATGCCCTTCTGTCTCAGAGTCTGTATGGCCGTCCGCACCACGGAAGTATCGGAGGGAGATAAGGCCACATTGGTCTTTACTTTTTTAGCTGCCGTCACCGCCTGCCGAAACAGTGTCTCCAGCACATGATCCGCAGCATAATGCTCTCTGGCCAGCGCCAGGGCGTCCCCTACCTGAGTGACAATCTGATCCTCCCCCAGAATTTTCGATTCAAGCCCTCCAGCAAGGCGAAAGAGATGATGCACGGCTTCCCTGTCTCTTCTGCTGATAAAATATTCCTCATATTTCTGCGGTGATACCTCTCTGTGCCTGCACAGCCATTCAAAGAGCGAGCCGGAAAAGGTATCGTCCGTACTCGCCCAAAGTTCCATGCGGTTGCAGGTGGAGAGCAGAACACAACCCTCGATCCCCGGCACCTGCTTCAGCGCTTCCACTGCCGCTCCTGCATCCTTCTTTGTAAAAGAAAAAATCATACGTACATCCAGCACTGCCCGGTTATGGTCAATGCCGATCATCTGTATTCCCATCTCAACAGCTCCTTAACCCCTGACTGCTATTTACTCATTCCAGTCTGCACCGCATCCTGAACATGATCAATAAAAATCCGGCGGATTTCCGGGTATTCCCCCAGTCCCTTCATTCGGCACTCTACCTGAAAGCCTGCCGCCTCAAACTCAGCCTTCCAAGAATCCTCATCCCCGGACATATCGTTGGAGGCATGATCTCCCGCCACAATCATAAAGGGGGCAAGGATCACTCTTCTGGGTGAATTCTGACGGACCAGCTTCATCAGGGACTCCATGCTTGGATATGCTTCCACCGTACCCATAAATATATTCTTATATCCTCTGTCCTTAAACTGATAATCCAGAGCAGCATAAATAGAATTGGCAAAATGAGTCGTCCCATGTCCCATAAAGACAAGGGCCTCATCTTCTTTCAGTGGCATCTCCTCTGTCACTGCCTGAATCACACGCTCATTATCCTCCTGAGAGGTCAAAAGGGGGGAACCAAACACAATCCTGCCAAAATCCTTTTCAAAGGCCATGGCATCCTGTATCATCTGATCGTTCTCAATCCCATTCAGAACATGGGTGGGCTGAACCACCACCTCCTGAATACCGTCCAGGCGCATCTGCTCCATGGCTTCTGTCACGGTAAAAATGCGGATACCGTCCCGCTTGAGAATCTTTCTGATAATCATTCCGCTGGTCCAGGCCCGGTAAACCGCAAAATCCGGACAAGCCTTTTGAATCTCTTCCTCAATTTTGTCAATGGTCTTTTCCCTGGTTTCCGGATAGCTGGTACCAAAGCTGACGACTAAAATCCCTTTGTCCGTATCCTTACGCTTTCCAAAAAAAGGCTGGTTTTCTGTCATTTACTTTTCCTCACTTTTATTATTCCCGCAGGCAACGAGTCAAGCTGCCGCAATCCAGGCTGCTTTCTCTTGCCGGCAAGCGGCAATTCACCTTGTGTTTGCATGGATATTTGGCGAACGCCGCAAGGGGTGCTGCATGCCAGCGGCACACGGTCAGCGCCGACCGAACCATGCTTTCAAGACGACAACAGGCGGCCTTTCCCTTTTGGAAATGCCGCCTGGGAAAATCCGAATATCTGTTTTCTCATTCGGAAACTGTACTCAAAAACTCAAAATCATTATAGCTGTCAAGACTGGGAAAGTCAAGCTGGCAGAAATGCTATTTCACCTTTGCTATCAGATCCCTTTTTTGCTCTCTCTACTTTTCTCCGTAGGCACGGATCACAGAGGAAATTTCCCGGGTGCATGACTTACACCGGATGGACTGAAGGGCCTGCTCCATATCTCCTTCCTTTACTTCCTCGGTGATAATCACCAGCTCCGCCCACTCACTCTGTTTCTTTTTCTGCATCACCTGCTCCACGCTGACCTTAAACTGAGCGAACACCGCCGCCAGCTCTGCCAGCACGCCTGATCGGTCCTCCACCAGAATCCTTATGAAATACCGGCTCTTTACCTCTTTCATAGGTCTTACAGGAAGGTGCTTATAGCAGGTGCAGGCAATCCTTCCGCAGCAGCCATGCAGAATATTTCTGGCAATCTCAAAAAGATCCCCAGCTACGGCGCTGGCCGTAGGCAGCTCGCCAGCCCCTTTTCCAAAAAACATGGCGTCTCCCACCGCATCCCCATGGACAAAAACCGCATTATAAGCATCATTTACCGAAGCAAGAGGATGAGACTGAGGAATCAGCATAGGCGCTACATATGCCTCGATTTTCTCCCCGTCATAGCGGCTCATGCCAATCAGTTTAATAACGCATCCCATCTCCCTGGCATACTTCATATCCCGTGCTGTAATCTTTGTAATCCCCTCTGTATATACATCCTCAAAAGAGACTCTGGAGTTGTAGGCAATAGAGGCCAAAATAGCCACCTTTCTCCCGGCATCCAGTCCCTCGATATCCGCAGTTGGATCCGCTTCCGCATACCCAAGCTCTGCGGCAAGAGCCAGAGCTTCTGAAAACTCCATCCCATCTTGGGTCATCTTAGTAAGGATAAAATTGGTGGTGCCGTTGACAATCCCCATGATCTCATCCAGGTGATTGGCTGCCAGAGACTGCTTCAAAGGGGTGATCACTGGAATTGCCCCAGCCACCGCAGCCTCAAATAAGAGATCGCACTTCTTTTCTCCTGCCAGATCCAAAAGCTTTCCGTGATTAGCCGCCAACAAATCTTTATTGGCCGTCACCACATGTTTGCCTGCCTGGAGGGCCTGCTCTATATAAGTCCCTGCAGGCTCCAGCCCGCCCATAAGCTCTGCCACAATCTCAATCTCCGGATCCTCCAGGATTTCTTCCCAGGAATCTGTAACCAAGGACGGATCTCCCACCCGGGCAGCCGCTTTCTGTACGTTACGCACTAAAATTTTCTTAATCTCCAGCCTGGCGCCGATCTTTTTTTCCATTCCCGGCTCCTGGCTTTTTAATACCTTGTACGTTCCGTACCCCACAGTTCCAAGTCCAAGCAAGGCTATTTTAATTACTTTCTCTTCCATATTTTTCAGAGGGAAGCCCCTCCTCTCCTTTCTCTTAATGCCTGTGTCCTTTATCAGAAAATACCTCACAGAATCTTGCTGCGAAGGAAGGTTTTTCCCCTGCAATAAACAGATGGGACTGATCCCCCAGCTTTGCGGCCCGGAAGTACGCACATCCCTTTTCTCTCTCTTCGGTAACAATCTCAGACACAGAAGTGGGCGCCAGCACCAGACTGTGCCACAGCACAAAGGGCGAGACGTTCCACAGGTGGGACAAAAACACACATGTAATGGCAAAATGGCAGAAAAAAGTGACGGTCTCTTTGGATTCCCGCAGAACTTTGTATCGCAGTCCATCCCGCACATACCCATGTTCAGCCAGAAAGTTGTCGAATTCCTTCGTAACAGAGTCATATACTTCCGCCATATCGCTGCACCTGGCAATCTCAGAATTTCTCCATTCTTCCCCATGCACGTATTCCGGATGGGCCGTCCAATAAGAAGGAAGCACATCCCAGGGAATCCTTGGAATATACTTCCCGTTAAACTTCTTACAGTCCCCATAGGCTTTCTGAAGCTCTTCAGACAAATTCAAATCCACCCTGGCCGGAAATTCCGCAAGCCAGTTCAGCACAGTTCCCTCTTTTCCTGTTTTCTCCAGAGAATACGAGGCGGTATCCCTGGCGCGTCCCAGAGGCGACACAAAACAGGTGCCCAGATCCAGCCTGTCAGCAATTCCGGCCAGGAGCATAGCCTCTTTATGCCCCTTTTCCGTAAGGGTATCATTTACGTAATCCGGATCCCCATGCCGGATAAACAACAGTCTCATTTTTTCTCCTCCTCATGCCGCTTTTAG
>LHCFI01400__coassemble_1468_pt1 | contig 49163 bp, 34 predicted proteins | sample LHCFI01400__metabat2_low_PE_038 | metagenome-assembled genome bin LHCFI01400 | reverse complement strand
GATTTTCAGCAGGTAGTCTCTGCGCTTTGGGAAAGGAAATCAGGGCAAGGAAGAGCTTTACAGAAAATCCTCCTTATGATACAATGCAAGAGCAGTATGAGACAGCCGTCCGCGGCTGCGCGGCAGGCGTGGCTGTGGGCGGTTTTATACAGATCTGAAAGGCTTTTCGGGGAAGAAGGACCCAGTTTCCGTTTTGATCCCGGGGAGCATGGCAAGTAGGATAAATGGTCGCGGCTGGCCAGACGAAAGGGGCCAGGTGAGGAAAGTCCGGGCTTCGCAGGGCAGGATGCCGGATAACGTCCGGTGGAGGCGACTCTAAGGAAAGTGCAACAGAAATGAACCGCCAGCTACGGCTGGTAAGGGTGGAAGGGCAGTGTAAGAGACTACCGCCTTCCCGGCAACGGGGAGGGCACATGTAAACCCCATCCGAAGCAAGACCGCAAGGAAGCATATGGCGGCCCGTCAGCTTCAGGTAGGTCGCTGGAATCTGCCGGCAACGGCAGATCTGGATAGATGACCATTCATGACATAACCCGGCTTATCGTCCTGCTTGCCATTTCAGATTTTGTTACAGCCTTTTAAGAAAGTCTTAAGAAAAGTAGCGTGAAAGCCTTATTTGTTTTTATACAGGGGGTATGCTATAATTTCTGTAAGATAAAGAACTCCCTGCTTCAGCAGCGTCTGCGGCGGCAGAGGAATGCATGATGGGGTATTCTTTGATGAGGTATCGAGACTGTATATTTTGGCGCGGCTGAGCCGGCCGTTTTGTTCACCGGGTCAGTACAGGCATATCTCACGGAGGATACTGTGTGGGATACATGAAAGGAAGGGGTATTATGAAAAAAAGGCAGAAGAAAATTTTTGGGATCCTGCTGTCCTGTCTACTGGCAGTTTCGCCAGTGATTCAGGCAGGAGCGGCGACGGAATACAGTGCGGCACAGGGAGTCAGTTCTCAGGTTCTGTTTCCTGGGGACAGCCTTATAGAGGCTGCCGGGTCCATTGTCAAGGGGGAGGAGACTCTGGCAGAGAGCGGAACCTGGACGAATCAGGAGGACGGAGAAGTTTATGCGGCTAACTCCCAGGAGGACGGTACGATCCGGCTGGATCTGGTAGGGTATATGCTGGATGTAAAGAACGGAACTTCCAGCACAGACGCTCAGATCAGCGGGAATCATTATGAGTTCGGCGAGTGGGAGAAGCCGGACGTATCTACTGACAGAGCTTATTACCCGGAGGGGACTGCTGTGAAGATCAAAGCGGAGAGTGCCCCCGAGGGAATGGAATTTTCAGAGTGGAAGACAGAGGGAGACGTAACGCTGTCGGATCCGAAAGCCGCTGAGACGACTTTTAACATGCCGGCAGGGAAAGTGACTCTCACAGCTCAATACCAGGAGGTGCAGGAGACGCAGGCGCCGACGGAAGAGACGCAGCCCATCACGCAGGAGACGCAGCCTCTTACACAAGAGACGCAGCCCATCACGCAGGAGCCCCAGCCTCTTACACAGGAGACGCAGCCTCCCACGCAGGAGACGCAGCCTCTCACGCAGGAGACGCAGCCTCTTACACAAGAGACGCAGCCTCTTACACAAGAGACCCAGCCTCTCACACAAGAGACGCAGCCTCTCACACAGGAGACCCAGCCTCTCACACAGGAGACCCAGCCTCTCACGAATGAAACCCTGCCGTCTTTGGATCCTGGCATAACGGCACAGGATGCAGGACAGTCGGGGAATGGTGGTGTCATTGTGATCGGCGGCGAAGACGGTCCTACAAACATTGTGATCGGAGAACAAAGTGACTCCCAGGAAGCAGGGGAAACGGCAGTTCCTTACACCCTTACGGTAGAGAACGGTACGGGCGGAGGTACTTTTGCAGCCGGTTCTCCCGTGACGGTTCAGGCGCAGGATCCTGCAGGGGCAGGCAGTATTTTCTCAGGATGGTTTGTCTCCAGCATGAATGCCTCCCTGACTGACGAAAATGGGCAGAGTGTGGATCTGACCCAGGAAACCATTACCTTTTTGATGCCTGAGGCAAACGTGACTCTCAGCGCTCAGTTTTCAGCGCCGGACACCCTGATCAATGGGCCGGAACAGAGCGAAACCCAATCTGAGACTCAGAGCGAAACCCAATCTGAGACTCAGAGCGAAACACTTCCCCAGAGCGAAACTCAATCTGAGACCCAGACAGTGAGTGAGTCCGGAGTACAGGATCAGAGCGAAACACTTCCCCAGAGCGAATCTCAGGGGCAGGAAAACAATATTATAGTGATTGGCGGAGAGGAAGGCAGCCAGGGCCAGAGCGAGACCGGTCAGAATCAGGGCAGCACAGAGGCTCAGAGTGAGACTAATCAGGCTCAGAGCGATACAGCGCCCCAGAGTGAAACGGTTCAGGACACAAGTTCCACAGAGCAGCTTACCCAGACCCAGTCTGAAACGACTCAGGCGGAGACGGCGGCGGCTCCCCAGAGTGAGGCAGCGCCGGAGACTACTCAGTCTGAATCGGCTCAGGTTTACCAGATTACGGTGCAGGACGGCAGCGGCAGCGGTGAAGCGGCTCCCGGAACCACAGTGAATATAGAAGCGGCCCAGAAAGAAGGATACACGTTCCAGAATTGGAATGTGACCGAGGGAAGTGTCAATCTGACAAATCCCAGTGAAGAAGTGACGAGCTTTGTGATGCCTGAAGGAAATGTAACTGTGGCGGCTGAATATGCAGCTACTCAGTATACGGTGACCTTGGAAGACGCAGCCACGGCGGATGCAGCGGCCGCATACCCCCAGGGAGCTACAGTGACGGTGACGCCCATTGACCGGACCAGTGAAAAGCTCCAGTTTGACCATTGGGAAGTGTACCAGGTGGCGGCAGACGGCACGGAGACAGCTATGACGCTGCAGGACAACAAGGTTTCCACTTTGGCGTTTGAGATGCCAGCAAGCAATATAAAGGTAACGGCTGTATATACGGAGATCCCCTCTGTCTATACGGTGAAGGTAGCCAACGGCGTGCTGGAAGGCGGAATGGTTCAGACCACAGTAGAAGAGGGAACCAGTGTTACCGTGACGGCCAATCCCAGCGCTGTGGGATACGCATTCTCAAGATGGGTGGTAAACGATGGAACGGTAGATTTAGGAGATGATATTTACAATTCCACTATGACTGTGGAAGTAACCCAGGATCTTACGATTCAGGCGGAATACGAAGGTGTTCCGTACGATATAACGGTAAATGACGGTCTGGCGGATTATGACAGCGCCGTAATGGGTACCGTGGTTACCATTGAGGCGGACGAAGCGCCCTTAGGAGAGGAATTCGATTACTGGCAGGTAGATACGGGCAATGTGACTCTGGCGGATGCTCAGAGCGAGACTACCACCTTTACCATGGCAGCCGCTGATGTGCAGATTTCGGCCCATTACCGGGTTGTAGAGTATGAAGTGACTGTGGAGAATGGAAACAGTGCGGCAGATTTCTATTATATGGATGATACCGTAACAGTCAGCTCCAATTATCCCGCAAGCGGAAGAGTTTTCGACAAGTGGATAGCTGTCAGCGGAAATGTTACCTTTGCCGACGCATCCAGGTGGCAGACCACCTTTTCCATGCCGGCCTCAGATGTAGTGGTTCGGGCAACATATAAAGACGGACCGTCTCCTGACAATAACCAGATTCTGGATATTGTACCCGGAGGGGAATACTATACCGGCGATACTATTTCTTTCACAGCCTCCGGTGCAGGGATGTCCAATTCCAATCCCAATCCCGGCGATTACCGGTATCGTCCGGCAAGTTATCAGATCGGGAATGTGACGGGTACATGGCAGGGATCTCCCTATACGATTTCCATGGCCATCAACGCTACAGGAGAATATACTTTGAAGGTGATCTTTAACAAGGATGTGTACGATGGAAGCAAATGGGTTTCAGACGGAACGACAGATACCAAGTCTGTTACCTTCCGTGTGATTACGAAGGCGGCAGGCGTGGCCACAGGCGATGAGACGCCGATTTACCAGGTGATTGCCATAGCAGCGGTTTCCTGTGTGATCTTTGTGGCGCTTCTGGTAATTATCCTTAAAAAGAGAAGAAAATAGAAGAAAACAGTAAAAAAGATTCCGGCGCCTATTCGGCGCCGGAATCTTTTTTATATCAGCTATACCTCATTTTTCAGCAGGTCCCTGCGGCAGCGGAGGGCTGTCAGCAGCTCATAGGGGATGCAAAGATTCCCCATGCCCGTTCCCATGTGGATCAGAGGCTTATTTTTTCCGTGATAATCGGAACCTCCGCTGGGAAGAAGAGAAAAATTCCTGCCTACTTCAGACAGGAAGTCCTCCTGTTCCGGGGTATGGGTGGAATAATAGACTTCTATTCCAAGAAGGCCCTGCTCTTTTAGAAGCTTCAAAAGGGTGAAGAGTTCTTCTTGTGAAAGCTTATACTGAAACGGATGGGCCAGAATGGGAATCCCATGGTACTGACGGAGCAGAGCCACCACCTGGGCGGGATGAATCTTGACCCTGGGGATGAAATAAGGGCAGCCATAGTTCAGTTTTGTCCGAAAGGCAGTGTCTATATCCGGAGTGCAGCCATGTTCTGTAAGGTATCTTGCGAAATGCGCCCTGGTCCATACCGTATCTCCAAAACGATCCCGCATTTTTTCTAAAGAGATGTCCACACCGTCCTGAAGCATTCTCAGGATGATTTTTTTATTCCTATCCAGACGGTTCTCCCGGTACAGCTTTATCTGCTCCTGAAAGCCGGAAGACATATAGTCAGGCTCAAGGCCGACAATGTGGATATCCTGACCCTGGTATTCGGTAGAGAATTCAATTCCGGGAATCACCTCCACCCCTTGCCGTAGACCGGCTCTAAGGGCACGGGGAATGCCGTCAGCTGTGTCGTGGTCTGTCAATGCAAAGGCCTTCAGACCGGCAGAGACGGCTTGAGATACCAATTCCTCCGGCGTCATAGTCCCGTCTGAAAAAGTTGAATGAGTATGAAGGTCAATTCGATTCATAAGGCCCTCCTTAGTTCCGGGATTCTTGAATTTTAAAAAGAACAAAAGTGTGCTTTTTTTATCATTAGGAAAGCATTTTCACGCTTTAGCGTGACAAGGTCTTTTCTATGACACAAAAAAAGCCATTCCTCAGAATGACTTTCAAAGCAGTTCGTACGAGAATCGAACTCGTGTTTCCGCCGTGAGAGGGCGGCGTCTTAACCTCTTGACCAACGAACCGTGCTCCAATAATATAATGTATTTTCAGGAAAAAGTCAAGGGCTTTTTTGAAAAAAATTAAAAAAATTTGTCCCCAATTTTTGTCCCGTCTTTTGGATGCTGATCCCGCCGGGAAGGGCGGAATCAGATCTTATCTGCCGTGGGCTGAAGATTACACGCCCTCGGCAATTCGTGTGACTGCCACATAGATTTCCTGAATTCGGTACCAGGTACGGCTCCCCACAATTCCGTCCTGGGTCAGGCCGAAGACAGACTGAAAAACCTTTACGGCTTCCTGGGTACGCTCCCCGAAGATTCCATCCACGGATAGTTTGGGGATCAGTGGGTAATTGTTTGAGATAGCGTTTAGCTGCTCCTGAATTTTGGCCACATCTTCCCCGGTGGAGCCAATCCGCAGCGGGTAGCCCGGGTAGGAGACCGGGACGCCGGAGACTTCCTCCGCCGTATTGATGTACATGGAATTTCCGTAATAATTCCGTATGATTTCAATGGCTGTATAGCCTTGTTCTCCCAGATCCTTGCTTCCCCACTGAGACAGCCACTCAGGACAGATGACCCGCTTTCCATCACAGTACTGCGTCAGGATGGGCTGCTTTACGTTGGGGCGGGACAGGTACTGGTCAAAGATTTCGTCCACAGTCTGGGAAATACTCTCAAAAATATTCCGTCCGTAGATCCATTTCTGGTCAAAAGCCGTGGAAGAGGTGATCGTAAAATTATATCCCTGGTTCCTGTACCATTCTGTGTAGACACGGTTTAAGGTAAAAGACTGGATGGCCAGGATGTTGGCCAGGAGGGTTTCCCGGGGCCAGGTGGCATAGATCTCGCTGCTGGCCACATTTTTAATATAATCTCTGTAGCGGACGTAGTAATCTCCGGCGGTGGTGTCTGAGGGGGTTCCGTCATGGACAATCACGTACTCAGGAATGACCACCTGGTTTAAGACGATCTCTCCGGTGAGATTAATGGGTTTTATCTCATCCTCCGCAATTTTTGGGGGATAAACTCCGTATAATGTATGGTCAGGGATCACTATAGTGTCAGGGGGTTCATTTTCTCTTAGGGGCCGCAGGAAGACCCTCTGAATGGAGAGCTGGCGGCTGAGTATTTCGCTGCCTGAGACTGTAATGGTTTCATAGCCGGGAGCGGATACACGGATGGTATATTCGGAGTAGGGCTGGACTTCCCCGGGGCTTAAGCTGTACTCGACAGGGGGAGCATCCAGATTCAGGATTTCCGTCTGGCCACTGCTGTCTGTGTATACTTCTTCCACTGTACTGTCCGGATCTCCCGTAAAGGAAATATCCACCGTGGCGTCTGCTATGGGGACTGCTTCTGTGGAGGACGCAATGACCCTTAGCTGGCCCTGATCCGGCAGATCCGTCTGGGCGGAGGTAAGGTGAAATGGCCTTTTTTGATACATAGTCCTTCTCCCAAAGGGGCACTTACTAACAGTATATGAAAAAAATATTCCAGAGTGCAGGAAAGAAAACAGTTGCAATATAAAAATGAATGTGGTAGAATTCTAACAATTTGAGCAGAAATAAGGACTAAAGGAAGACGGTGGTAGAATGAAAGCATTTCTGATTCTGGAAGACGGTACAGTGTTTGAAGGCACCAGTATTGGTTCTTCCCGGGAAGTAATTAGCGAAATCGTATTTAACACCTCTATGACAGGATACCTGGAGGTGCTGACTGATCCATCTTACGCCGGACAGGCAGTAGTTATGACGTATCCATTGATTGGTAATTACGGAATCTGTTATGAAGATATGGAATCCGACAGACCCTGGCCGGATGCATTCATTGTTCGGGAATTGTCACGTCAGCCCAGTAACTTCCGTTCGGAAGACACGATTCAAAATTTTCTTTTAAAATACGATATTCCAGGCATAGCGGGGATTGATACGAGAGCCCTGACTAAAATTCTGCGCGAAAAGGGCACTATGAACGGATGCATAACTACAGATGAGAATTACAGCCTGACGGAGCTTCTGCCCCGGCTTCATTCCTATACCACAGGAAAAGTGGTGGAGAAAGTCACCTGCGGCGCTCCCTATGTGCTGCCGGGAGAAGGAAAAAAGGTGGCCCTGCTGGATTTGGGGGCTAAGAGGAATATTGCCAGGAGCCTGAATCAGAGAGGCTGCCAGGTGACGGTATATCCGGCTGGCACGCCTGCGGAAGAGATCCTTTCCGGCAATCCCGACGGCATTATGCTTTCCAATGGCCCGGGGGATCCCAAGGAGTGTACGGAAATCATTGAAGAGATCAAAAAACTGTATGATTCAGATGTGCCGATTTTCGCTATCTGCCTGGGGCATCAGCTTATGGCCCTGGCAAAGGGGGCGGATACTTATAAGATGAAGTATGGACACCGGGGAGGAAATCATCCGGTGAGAGATCTTTCCACCGGACGGGTGTACATTTCTTCCCAGAATCACGGCTACGTGGTAGATGTAGAAAAACTGGATCCCTCCGTGGCGGTTCCTGCCTTTGAAAATGTAAATGACGGAACCAACGAGGGCCTCGCCTACACGGGCAAGAAGATTTTTACCGTTCAGTTCCACCCGGAGGCTTGTCCAGGCCCTCAGGACTCAGGATATCTGTTTGACCGGTTTATGAATATGATGGAGGTGGATCAGTAATGCCAAAGAATCCCGATATAAAGAAAGTGCTTGTCATTGGTTCAGGCCCCATTGTCATTGGACAGGCTGCGGAATTTGACTATGCAGGAACCCAGGCCTGCCGTTCTCTGAAAGAAGAGGGCGTGGAGGTGGTTCTTCTGAACTCGAACCCGGCCACAATTATGACGGACAAAGATATTGCGGATAAGGTGTACATTGAGCCCCTGACCGTGGAAGTTGTGGAGCGGCTGATCTTAAAGGAAAAGCCGGACAGCGTTCTGCCCACGCTGGGAGGCCAGGCAGGGCTGAATCTTGCCATGGAGCTGGAAGAGAGAGGCTTTTTAAAAGAAAATCATGTGCGCCTCATCGGGACAACTGCGGAGACCATCAAGAAAGCGGAGGATCGGCTGGAATTTAAGAGTACCATGGAGAAGATTCAAGAGCCGGTGGCTCCTTCAAAAGTGGTGGAGAGCGTGGCGGAAGGCGTGGAGTTCACGCAGACCATCGGTTATCCCGTGGTGCTGCGTCCCGCTTATACCCTGGGGGGAAGCGGCGGCGGCATTGCCCATAACTACCAGGAGCTGGTGGAGATTCTGGAAAACGGGCTGCGGCTCAGCCGTGTGGGGCAGGTTCTGGTGGAGCGCTGCATCGCAGGCTGGAAGGAAATTGAATACGAAGTGATGAGGGACAGCGCCGGAAATGTGATTACAGTATGTAATATGGAAAACATCGACCCGGTCGGTGTCCACACAGGAGACAGTATCGTGGTGGCTCCTTCCCAGACCCTTGGAGATAAAGAATACCAGATGCTTCGTACTTCAGCCCTGAACATTATTACGGAGCTTAAGATTACAGGAGGCTGCAATGTGCAGTTTGCCCTGAAGCCGGACAGCTTTGAGTACTGTGTCATTGAGGTAAATCCCCGTGTCAGCCGTTCCTCAGCCCTGGCATCCAAGGCCACAGGCTATCCCATCGCCAAGGTGGCGGCCAAGATTGCCCTGGGTTATACCTTGGATGAGATTAAGAACGCCATTACAGGAAAGACATACGCAAGCTTTGAGCCCATGCTGGACTACTGCGTGGTGAAAATGCCCCGGCTTCCCTTTGACAAATTTATCAGCGCCAGCCGTAAGCTCACTACCCAGATGAAAGCCACCGGGGAAGTTATGAGCATCTCTCACAGCTTTGAGGGCGGCCTTATGAAGGCGATCCGTTCCCTGGAACAGCACGTGGACAGCCTGCTCTCCTATGATTTTTCCAGTCTGAATGAAGATGAGCTGCTTCATCAGTTGGCAAGAGTGGACGACAGGAGAATCTGGGTGATTGCGGAGGCCCTGCGCAGAGGGATTTCCTATGATAAAATTAATGAGATCACGAAAATCGATCCGTGGTTTATTGATAAGCTGGCGGTTCTGGTAGAAATGGAAAAAGCGCTTCAGACCCGGGAGCTGACGCCGGAGCTTCTCCGGGAGGCAAAGCGTCTGGAATTCCCGGATAGCGTGATCGCCCGCCTTACAGGCCGGACAGAAGAAGCCGTAAAGAATATGAGATACGAAAACGGCATCACCGCTGCCTACAAAATGGTAGACACCTGTGCGGCGGAATTTGAAGCGGCGACTCCTTACTATTATTCTGTTTTCGGCAGTGAGAATGAAGCGGTATGCCAGTCAGAAAAGAAAAAGGTGCTGGTGCTGGGTTCAGGCCCCATCCGTATCGGCCAGGGAATCGAATTTGATTTCTGCTCCGTACACTGTACCTGGGCTTTTGCCAAGGAGGGCTTTGAGACCATTATCATCAACAACAACCCGGAAACCGTAAGTACGGATTTTGATATTGCGGACAAGCTTTATTTTGAGCCGCTGACCCCGGAGGATGTGGAGAATGTGGTGCGTCTGGAGAAGCCGGACGGAGCGGTGGTGCAGTTTGGAGGACAGACGGCCATCAAGCTGACGGAATCTCTGATGAAAATGGGCGTGCCGATTCTGGGTACCTCAGCGGAGAATGTAGATGCCGCCGAGGACCGGGAGCTTTTTGACAAGATTCTGGAAGAGTGCAGCATACCCAGACCGGCCGGAGACACTGTATATACGGCGGAAGAGGCCAAAAAAGTGGCCAACCGTCTGGGCTATCCCGTCCTGGTGCGTCCTTCCTACGTGCTGGGAGGCCAGGGAATGCAGATTGCCATTAACGATCAGGATGTAGATGAATTTATCGGCATCATTAACCGGATCGCCCAGGAGCATCCCATTTTGGTGGACAAATACCTCATGGGAAAAGAGATCGAGGTGGATGCGGTGTGCGATGGGGAAGAGATTTTGATTCCCGGCATCATGGAGCATATAGAGAGAGCCGGTATCCACTCAGGAGACAGTATTTCCGTATATCCGGCCCAGAGTATTTCCAAGAAGATCAAACGGGTGATCGAAGAGTATACTAGGAGGCTGGCTCGTTCCCTGCACGTGATCGGACTGATCAACATACAGTTTATCGTAAGCAACGATGAAGTTTATGTCATAGAGGTAAACCCCAGATCCAGCCGTACGGTTCCCTATATCAGCAAGGTTACGGGGATTCCCATTGTGCCCTTAGCTACCCAGGTAATTCTTGGCAGGAAGATCCGTGAGCTGGGCTACACTCCAGGTCTTCAGCCTGAGGCAGACTACTTTGCCGTTAAGATGCCGGTGTTCTCCTTTGAAAAAATCCGGGGGGCTGATGTGAGCCTGGGACCGGAGATGAAGTCTACAGGAGAGTGCCTGGGAATTGCCAAGACCTTCGATGAAGCCTTGTATAAAGCCTTCCTTGGGGCGGGGATACGGCTTCCCAAGCACAAAAATATGATTATCACGGTGAAAGATTCGGATAAGCTGGAGGCGGTGGATATTGCCAGACGTTTTGAAGCCATTGGGTACCGTATTTTTGCCACCCGCAGTACAGCCAAGGTTCTCCGGGAGCACGGGGTAGACGCTAAGAGGATCAATAAAATCGAAAGCGAGTCTCCGAACCTTATGGATTTGATCCTGGGACATGAGATTGATTTGGTAATCGACACGCCTTCGCCGGGAGTGGGACATTCTAAAGACGGATTTTTAATCCGCAGGTGCGCCGTTGAAACAGGCGTCAATGTGCTTACCTCCCTGGATACGGCGGCAGCGCTGATTACAAGCCTGGAAAACAATCATATCCAGAATCTTACATTAATTGATATTGCGCAGATTGCATCAAGATCCTGAGTTTCAGGGTCTTGATTTATGGCTTTCGCTGAAATTCGATGGTTTACATAAAAATTACGTTCTTTCCATTGCAAAATCTCTCAGTCTGAAGTAGAATAACGTTGCTGTTTAAAGGACATAGCTGCAGACGGAGGAAAAGGGATGAGAAAAAAGTCACATATTTGTTTGGCGGGTTATCTTGCGGATGAGTTTCAGATACCGGATTTGATGCGGCACAGGAAAGCCTTCTGTTTCGGGTCGATTCTTCCAGATCTGAATCCGGGAATGGTAACGTCTCCCCATGAGTTTGAGACCACCTTTGACGGCCTTAAAGAGCTGGTCTGCAGGCTGACGTCTGAATGGGACGGAAGCGAATACAGAGAGAGAGCATTCTGGAGAGGGCTGGGGGTGGTGATGCACTACCTGGCAGATTACTTTACCTTTCCCCATAATGCCTCTTTTCCAGGTTCCCTTAAAGATCACTGTTTGTATGAGCGGGATCTGAAGCATGAACTGCGCAGATACGTCAGGACTCCAGAGGCACGCTGCGTCTTCCATATGCAGAAGCTGGAAGCCAGGAGATGCCGGGATGAGCAGGAGCTTTTTGCATATATCCAGGAGGCTCACGGGCGGTATATGAGCGAAGAACACAGCCCCTTGGAGGACTGCAGATGGATTGTGGAGCTTTGCTCCCGGGTATTTGTCTCTGTCATCTGTCTGCTGGAAAACCGTGCATATGAGACGGTTCCGGTGACACTTGCCCAGAGTGCGTAATATCTATAATAAAAGAAGTATAATAATAGTGGTGCTTAAGCGGTGCAGCTTGTTGGCTGTGCCGTTTTTATTTTGGATTCTTTTCTGTAAATTTTTTAGAAATAAGAATTGTATTAGGACAGGAATTCTGATAAAATGAACAAAATTCGATAAATTTGCTTTATATCAATGAAAGGATTAGAGTATGGGATTAATAAAAGCAGCGCTTGGTTCTGCAGGCGGCGTTCTGGCAGACCAGTGGAAAGATTATTTTTACTGTGACGCCCTGTCGGAGGAGGTTCTGGCAGTGCGAGCAAGAAAAAGGACAGGGAAGAGATCTTCCAACAAAAGAGGAAGCTATTCTGTCATTACAGACGGCTCGGTGATCGCTGTGGCAGACGGCCAGTGCATGATGATTGTGGAGCAGGGAAAGGTGACGGAAGTCTGTGCCGAGCCGGGAGAGTATACCTTTGATTCTGGAATGGCCCCCAGCCTTTTTAGCGGGGATCTGGGAGAAGGAATCCGCAGAACCTTTGAAGAGATAGGGAAGCGCTTCACCTTTGGAGGGGACCCTGGCGCAGATCAGAGGGTTTACTATTTTAATACCAAGGAAATCGTTGGCAATAAATATGGGACGCCTGTGCCGGTGCCCTTCCGGGTGGTTGACACAAACATCGGATTGGACATAGATATTTCCATCCGGTGCAATGGAGAGTATTCCTACAGGATTGCGGATCCCATTCTGTTTTACACCAATGTCTGCGGAAACATTGAGGATGAGTATCTTCGCTCTTCCCTGGAAAGTATGCAGAAAAGCGAGCTTTTGACGGCCCTTGGGCCGGCTTTTGCAGGGCTTTCCCAGCAGGGGATCCGCTACAGCGCCCTTCCCGGACATACCAGGGAGATCACAGAGGCGCTGAACCAGGTGCTTTCTGATCAGTGGAAGGATATGCGGGGCATTGTCCTTACTTCGATCGGAATCAATTCTGTATCGGCTTCCAAAGAAGACGAGGAGATGCTGAAACAGCTTCAGAAGAGCGCCGTCCTTAGAGATCCCGCCATGGCGGCGGCCAATCTGGCAGGGGCTCAGAGCGACGCCATGCGGATGGCGGCCTCCAACCCGGCGGGCGCCATGAACGGATTTTTCGGGATGAATATGGCGGGCCAGAGCGGAGGAGTTGACCTGGCAGCCATGTACCAGATGGGACAGCAGAAAGAGAGGCAGCCTCAGGGCATGAGTACCTCCAGCGAAGGCGGCGCAGGCTGGAGATGTGTCTGCGGTACGGTAAATCATGGGAAATTCTGCACAGAATGCGGGAAGCCAAGACAGGAAGAGGGATGGAGATGCGGCTGCGGCGCTTGGAACACAGGAAAATTCTGCTCCCAGTGCGGACAGAAGAAGCCGAATTAGAGGTGCTGAGAGATGTCCGAGATTTTGGAATATAAGTGTCCCTGCTGCGGAGGCGCCATCGCTTTTGACATCACCAGCCAGAAGCTGAAATGTCCCTACTGTGATACGGAATTCGAGGCGGACACATTAAAAGAGTTTTCCCAGGAAGCCGGGGAAGACAGGGCTCCCTCCTGGGAGGAAGAGACGGTAGAGCGCTCCCGGGAGGAATTCGCCGGATCGGAGGGCCTGGTTTCCTACATCTGTGAGTCCTGCGGCGGGGAGATCCTGGGAGACGAGAGTATGGCGGCCTCCCGATGCCCTTACTGTGACAATCCGGTGATTATAAAGAAAAAGCTTTCGGGAGCCTTGAAGCCGGATCTGGTGATTCCCTTCAAAATGGATAAGGAAATGGCTGTGCAGAAAATGAAGGGGCATCTGAGGGGAAAGTTTCTTTTGCCCAAGGCTTTTAAGACGGAAAATAAGCTGCAGGAACTGAAGGGGGTCTATGTGCCCTTCTGGCTGTATGACTGTGACGCCCAGGCGGATATCCGATGCCGAGGGACCAGGATCCGCATATGGAGACGGGGTGACAGAGAATATACGGAGACATCCCATTACCTGGTAAGCCGCAGCGGAAAGATTGCCTTTGACGCCGTGCCTGTAGACGGGTCTCAAAAAATGGCGGATGATCTGATGGAGTCCATCGAGCCTTTCAGGTACCAGGAGGCTGTGGAGTTCCAGAGCGGCTATCTGGCCGGTTATCTGGCGGACCGTTATGATCTGGGAGCGGAAGAATGCGCCCAGAGAGCCAATGAGCGGATCAGGGAAAGCACTGAGAGGGCCTTTTTAGATACGATTCACGGATATGAGATCTGTGAGCCGTGGCATACGGACATACGTCTGGACCGGGGAAAGATTACATACGCACTGCTTCCGGTATGGATTCTTCACACCGCCTATAAAGGGAAGCTTTATACCTTTGCCATGAACGGACAGACGGGGAAATTTGTAGGGGATCTCCCGGCAGATAAAGGAAAGGCGGCTGCGGCAGGCCTGGCCGGTTTCCTTCTGGGAGCGGTCCTTGCGGGACTGGTTGCCATGCTGTTCTGACGGGAGGGAGAAAATGAAAAAATTTAAGATTTTACTGCTGTTTTTGCTGCTGCTGGGAATTGGAACCAGAGCCTTCGCCCAGGGAGAGATGGTAAAAGATCAGGCGGATCTTCTTACGGAAGACCAGGAGCAGAGGCTGAGGGTACAGTTCCGGGAGATCAGGCAGAAGTACGGCTGCGATATAGGAGTCGTTACAGTAAACTCCTGCCAGGGAAAAAGCATTCAGGACTTTACGGACGATTATTATTACCAGAATGGGTATGGAGTGGGAGAGGAACGTTCGGGAATTCTTCTGATGGTCAGCATGGGAGAACGGAAGTGGCATATCTCCACCAGAGGGGAAGGAATCGAGATTTTTACGGATTACGGCCTTGGAATTCTGGAAGAGGAAATCGTACCTTACCTGTCAGAGGGAGAGTATGAGAAAGCTTTTGAGACCTTTGGAAAGCTCTCCGGGGACTTTATGAAAGAGGCCGGGGAAGGACAGCCCTACGATACGAACCATACGTATAAAAGACCTATGCCCTTGTGGCTTTGGGTCGTGATCTGCCTGGCGTCAGGGCTGGTGGTGGGAGGCATAGTCCTGGCTGTGCTCATGGGCCAGCTAAAAAGCGTAGGCTATGCCAAGAGAGCTCACCAGTACATCCGGGAGGGCAGCTTCCAGGTCACAGGCGCAAGGGACCTCTTTTTGTACCGGACTGTTACCAGCCGGAGAATTGAGCGGGAATCCTCTCGAGGGGGAGGAAGCAGCACCCATACCACTTCCGACGGCGGGAGAGCCGGCGGACGGGGAGGCTCCTTCTGAGAAGAGAGAGAAAAGAGGCAGAGACGAGAATCTGTATAGGAAAAGCCGGAGGTTAATTGTCCTCCGGCTTTCCTTCTGCGGTGTAAACCTGGCGCTTTCTGGCCATCTCATCGCTTTCGAGATATTCGTCATAAGAAGTGATTTTATCAATCAGCTTTCCGTTTGGCAGGATTTCCATGATCCGGTTGGCCGTGGTCTGCACGATCTGGTGGTCTCTGGATGAGAAGAGAAGAACGCCGGGGAATTTTATAAGCCCGTTGTTCAGCGCAGTGATGGCTTCCATATCCAGATGGTCGGTGGGCTCATCCAGAAGCAGGATGTTGGCGCCGGAGATCATCATCTTTGAGAGAAGACAGCGGACACGCTCGCCTCCGGAAAGCACATGGAGCTTTTTCACGCCGTCGTCTCCGGCAAAGAGCATCCGTCCCAGGAAGCCCCGCACGTAGGTGGCGTCTTTGATCTCTGAGAACTGAGTGAGCCAGTCCACAATGGTAAGATCGCTGTCAAACTCTGAGGCATTATCCTTAGGGAAATACGCCCGGGAGGTAGTTACGCCCCACTTGAAGGTACCCTCGTCCGGCTCCATCTCGCCCATAAGGATTTTAAAGAAGACGGCTTTTGCCTGCTCGTTGCCGCCCACCAGAGCTACCTTGTCGTTATGTCCAAGGGTGAAGGTGAGACCGTCCAGAATCTTAACACCGTCAATGGTCTTGGAGAGATTTTCCACCATCAGCACTTCGTTTCCGATTTCACGGTTAGGCCGGAAGTCGATGTAGGGATATTTCCGGCTGGATGGCTTGATTTCGTCAAGCTGGATTTTTTCCAGGGCTCTTTTTCTGGAAGTAGCCTGCTTAGATTTGGAGGCGTTGGCCGAGAAACGGGAGATAAACTCCTGCAGCTCCTTGATCTTTTCCTCCTTCTTCTTATTGGCTTCCTTCATCTGCTTGATGAGAAGCTGGCTGGATTCATACCAGAAATCATAATTTCCGGCGTAAAGCTGGATTTTTCCATAATCGATATCCGCAATGTGGGTACATACCTTATTGAGGAAATAGCGGTCGTGGGATACCACGATCACGGTGTTTTCAAAGTCAATTAAGAATTCCTCCAGCCAGTTAATAGCGTCCAGATCCAGGTGGTTGGTAGGCTCGTCCAGCAGAAGAATATCCGGATTGCCAAAAAGGGCTCTGGCGAGAAGAACTTTCACCTTTTCATTTCCGCCCAGATCCTTCATCATCATATAGTGAAGAGAGGGATCGATTCCCAGACCGTTTAGTAAAGTGGCGGCATCGGACTCTGCCTCCCAGCCGTTCATCTCGGCAAATTCTCCCTCCAGCTCACTGGCACGGATGCCGTCTTCCTCCGTAAAGTCTTCTTTGGCGTAAATGGCATCCTTTTCTTTCATGATGTCATAAAGTCTCTGGTTTCCCATGATGACGGTGTCCAGCACAGGGAACTCATCATATTTGAAGTGATCCTGCTCCAGTACAGAAAGACGCTGCCCGGGAGTAATGGTGACGTCTCCTTTGGTAGTCTCCAGCCTGCCGGAAAGGATCTTCAGAAATGTGGATTTCCCCGCTCCATTTGCGCCGATCAGACCATAGCAGTTTCCTTCCGTAAATTTGATATTTACGTCTTCAAACAGAGCCTTTTTTCCAATTCGTAAAGTCACATTATTTGCACTGATCATCTGTTAACCTCATTTTCCTTTAAAAGCGGCAGCCAGCCGGATTTTGTCCGGTTGGCCGCTTCCTTAATTAGTACCTTCCTTATTTTACCGAAAAACTTGAAAAATGCAAGAGTTTCCGCAGGAAATACGTAAAAAACCCTCTTGTGAAGTGAAATGCAAGGTGCTATACTCGGAAATTATGTGAGAGAGAATCGTTATGCATTTCAGATGAGCCTCCGGCGCCTTCCAGCAAGAATACCGGCGGCATTCCTGAAGTGTCTGCTGAAGAAAAGGGAAGGGTTGTCAAATGAGCAGCGAGAATAAAAAAGAAGAAACCATAGATATGCTTCACGGTCCCCTGGCCGGTAAGATTTTTAAATTTACGATTCCCATTATGCTTTCGGGAATCCTGCAGCTCTTATTTAACGCCACGGATATTATAGTGGTGGGACGGTATGTGGGAAGCAATGCCTTGGCGGCAGTGGGATCCACGGGCTCCCTGATAAACCTTTTGGTAAATCTATTGGTAGGGCTCTCCGTGGGAGCGGCCGTGGCCACGGGATTTTATTTCGGGGCAGGCAAGCCGGGCCAGGTAAAAGAGACGATACATACTGCTGTAGCCATCAGCCTTCTGGGCGGCGTGATCTTTGCGGTTCTGGGGCTGAGTCTGAGTCCCCTGCTTCTTAGGTGGATGGACACCCCGGGAAAAATTCTGGAGCAGGCGGCTCTCTATCTGAAAATATATTTTCTGGGGGTGCCTGCCATGGCCGCCTACAATTTCGGCAGCGCCATTCTCCGCTCTCTGGGAGATACGAAGCATCCCCTGTATTACCTCACGGCGGCTGGCGTGATCAATGTATTGCTGGATCTGCTTCTGGTGATCGTGTTTTCCATGGATGTGGCGGGAGTGGCCATAGCCACGGTGGCCTCCCAGGCGGTGTCGGCAGTTCTGACCCTGCGGCATTTGACCAAGATAGACCCGTCTATCTCCATGGAGTGGAAAAAAATCCGTATTTCCAGGTCAAAATTGTTTCGCATTCTGCGGGTGGGACTTCCGGCAGGCATTCAGTCAACCATCTTCTCCTTTTCAAATGTAATGATCCAGTCTTCCATCAATAGCTTTGGAGAGCTGGCGGTGGCGGGGAGCTCCGCCTCATCCAATGTAGAAGGCTTTGTCTACAATGCCATGAATTCCTTCTACCAGTCCGCCCAGACCTTTACCAGCCAAAACGTAGGCGGAAGGAAATATGAAAGAATCAGCCGGGTGTTTTTAAACTGTGCCCTTATGGTGACGGTGACCGGATTGGTGCTGGGATTGGGGGTCTGGCATTTTGGCCCCAGCCTTTTAAAAATATACCTTCCGGGAAATGAGGCGGCCATTGCCCAGGGAATGAAGCGAATGTCCGTGATTGCCACCACGTACTTTCTGTGCGGGCTCATGGAGGTGATTTCCGGGGAGCTGAGAGGCATGGGAGAATCGGTGCTTCCCATGGTGGTCTCCCTTGTGGGTTCCTGCCTGCTGCGAATCGTCTGGATCGCCACTGTGTTTTCCGCCTTCAGAAGCCTTACAGTGCTGTACCTGTCGTATCCCGTTTCCTGGATTCTCACTTCGGCGGCTCATCTTTTCTGCTTTTTTAAGGTGAAAAAGCGCCTGGTGCGCAGCATGGAAAGAGAAGAGCTGGCAGAGGCGCTTAGGAAAGGCTGATATATTTTATATAGTGAAACATTGAAAAGCAGCACAGGAAGGAAAAGAAAATGAATGAAAAAACATCTTTAACCCGCATCTCATTCACTGGTTTGTTCGCGGCTCTGCTGACAGTGCTTTCTCAAATTCAGATTCCTATGCCGTCCGGAGTGCCAGTTACGATGCAAACTTTTGCGGTAGCCCTGGTTGGATTTTCTTTAGGATGGAAGGATGGCCTGATGTCCGTGTTTATTTATCTCCTTTTGGGAGCGGCGGGGCTTCCGGTCTTTGCTGGATTCCAGGGCGGCATCGGAAGTTTGGCGGGCCCAACAGGCGGCTTTCTCTGGGGCTTCCTTTTTTTGGCCGCAGGCTGCGGTACACCAAGGAAAAAATCATTTTTCCTCAGGAGTACCAGCAGGAGCGCCGGACTTATTCTGTGCCATATACTGGGCATTTTCCAGTATGCTGCAGTAACAGGAGCAGATATTTTACAATCTTTTCTTCTTGTATCCGCACCATATTTGATGAAAGATGTGTTGTCTGTGACTGCGGCTTTTTTTGCTGCGAAAGCCCTGAAAAGGAGCCTCCTGGCTGCCGGCATAAAAATCTGAATGTTTCGAAAAGCTAAGAGGATATTTTTTCTCGGATTTTATAAAGCTCCGAAAGAAGTTTTTCTGTCACTTTCACGAAAATATTCGTCTTCCACGCAGCTTCAGCCACTATAGTGGCGATACGATTCACCGGGATGTAGGGAATTGCTTCCTCATCCTGAAAGACACGGATGCCGACAGAATCGGTTCTTTTATCGTAAGTTTCCTTCAGGCAGAGGGAGCCGTCGTTCATATACCAAAACCATCGGTTATCAATTCGGATGCGCAGCCGCCATCCTATGAACTGGTGGTTTTTTGAGGCAAAGCCGTTTTTCAGCAGGCGGGAAGAACCATCGTTTTTGAACACTGTGTTATTCGGCCAATACTCCCATGTGCCGGAAGCAAAATGCTTCATAATTCCTTTTTCAGTGTCATAATTTCGAAGGAGAGATTTGGATTTAATCTGGCTGTTATATAAAACTTTGTAGGTGAGATCCTTTTTACGGTCAGAATAATCTTTCTCTTCCTTCCTTTTTCCCTCAATTTCCCTGAGAGCGTTTAAAATAAAGCTTTTGGATTCCTCACGGCGCTGCTCCAAAAGAGTGCGCACGGAACCGTAATCGATAGACTTGTCTTCCAGCTGAGATAAATCTGTCTCCAAAGTGATCTTTCTGTCAGAGAGGCCGAAGGCGTCCAGGACGTTGGAGACCTTATCTCCGTTGCGGTGGCCTACGAAGAACTTCTTTTCAAAGAGGATGCAGAAGCAGCAGGCGTGAAAAGAATTCGTAAACACACAGTCGGCATGGGCGATATAGCCCAGCCATTCTTCAATCCCCATTTCAAGGTGAAGCTCATGTTCCACGTCGGTATACTGGCTTAACCGTCCATTTTTCAGTGGAAGGTCCGTGACCTCAATGATTTTCAGGTGATGCTCTCTGGCGTAGTTGACGGCCTGTTGGATGGTATCTGTGGCTTTTTCCATCACGTAATAAAGAAACATGTAATGCTCTTCCTTTGGCTTTACGGCGATATCGTCATAAAAATCCCGGGTGTGCAGGAGAACGGGATCCAGAACCACCTGAGCCTTGCGGTCTGTATTCTGCTCAATATATTCTTTCAGGCTTTTTTCACGGACCGAAATATAGTCAATATCCTTCATGTACTGAAAGAACTGGCGGTGCTCATCCTCCGTTTGAGCCAAATCGAATCCCCGGCTGGCCGCATAGGAGATTTTCCATTTGTTTTCCATACATTTGCTGCCAAGAAAATATCCCCGGTCATATCCGCAGTTAGGCTGGTTCTTCCAGATCACGTCCGTGGCGCAGATGTAGCAGTCGAAGCCGGGATCCCAGACCTCCAGGAGATCGGAATCATAGCAGATGTCTGTCTTTTTATACCGTGTCTGAATAAAATTTTCAAATTTGTCATAGCGGATTGCCCGCTCTTCCTGCAGAGGTTCCCAGGAGTCCCGCTTCTTTTTCATTTCATTTATTTTTCGCTTGAGGACTTTTTTCTCCTCCGGGGTGTAGGCCTTGGTTGATGAGTACTGCTCAAAACGCCGGACATAATGATGATATGGATCTCTTAAATCAAAATTGTCGTAGTAGACGGGCTTGTAGTCGATTACAGTGGAGTCAAATCCGTTCATTGATAAAAATTGCTGAAAAGCATACGTGTGCAGGGGGCATGCGAAGTTCAGCCCTTTTGAGTACATATTTATAGATATTATCCCGATTTTCATCCATAGCCTCCTAAAAAGGTGTTTGTCTGGAACGTGAGAGAAATCCTCTTCCAGCTTTTTTCAGTATACCATTTTTACATATAGTGCGCAAGGCAAAAGACCGGCAGCGGCGCAGGGAGGCGCTTCATAAAATGCGGGATCTGTCAGAGACTGTATTGTGAAAAATACAAAAATATAGGGAAAATCCCGGGGAAGGAAATGGACAAAAAAAACAAGTTGTGTTAGAATACACTGTATAATCATGTAATAAATGATGAGTTTTCCAGACTTTATCAAACAAGGAGGAATCTACCAATGGCTAGAAAAATGAAGACAATGGATGGTAATCATGCTGCGGCTCATGCATCCTATGCGTTTACAGACGTAGCAGCGATTTATCCGATCACCCCTTCATCCGTTATGGCTGAAGCCACTGACGAATGGGCTACCCAGGGGCGGTTGAACATGTTTGGCCAGACCGTTCAGGTAACAGAGATGCAGTCTGAGGCCGGCGCAGCCGGAACCGTACACGGTTCTCTTTCAGCCGGAGCTCTCACCACTACCTACACGGCATCTCAGGGTCTGCTTCTGATGATCCCCAATCTTTACAAGATCGCAGGCGAGAGACTGCCGGGCGTATTTAACGTATCTGCCCGTGCCCTTGCCAGCCATGCGCTTTCTATCTTTGGCGATCATTCTGACGTATATGCCTGTCGTCAGACCGGATGCGCAATGCTTTGCGAGTCCAGCGTTCAGGAGGTTATGGACCTGACAGCAGTTGCCCATCTGTCTGCGATTAAGGGAAGCCTTCCCTTTATCAACTTCTTTGACGGTTTCCGTACTTCTCATGAGATCCAGAAGATCGAGACATGGGATTACGAAGATCTGAAAGATATGGTTGATATGGATGCAGTGGACGAGTTCCGTAAACATGCACTGAACCCGAATCATCCGTGCCAGAGAGGTTCTGCACAGAACCCGGATATCTTCTTCCAGGCAAGAGAGGCATGCAACCCGTATTACGATGCGCTTCCGGCTATTGTTCAGGAATATATGGACAAGGTTAACGCAAAGATTGGTACGGATTATAAGCTGTTTAACTACTACGGAGCAGCAGATGCTGAGAAGATCATCATCGCTATGGGTTCCGTATGCGATACCATTGAGGAGACCATTGACTACCTGATGGCAGCCGGCGAGAAGGTTGGCGTTGTCAAAGTACGTCTGTACCGTCCCTTCTGCGTGGAAGCCCTTCTTGCGGCAATCCCCGAGACTGTAAAGCAGATTACGGTTCTTGACAGAACGAAAGAGCCGGGCGCTCTGGGCGAGCCCCTGTATCTGGACGTAGTAGCTGCCCTTAAGGGAACGAAGTTCAACGACGTACCCGTATTTACAGGCCGTTACGGACTTGGATCCAAGGATACCACACCGGCACAGATCGTTGCGGTATACAACAACACAGACAAGCAGAAATTCACCATCGGTATCGTGGATGATGTTACGAACCTTTCACTGGAGCTGGGCGAGCCTCTGGTTACCACACCGGAAGGAACTATCAACTGTAAGTTCTGGGGCCTTGGCGCTGACGGTACAGTAGGTGCGAACAAGAACTCCATTAAGATTATCGGTGACAACACAGATATGTATGCTCAGGCATACTTTGACTATGACTCCAAGAAGTCCGGCGGTGTGACTATGTCCCACCTTCGTTTCGGTAAACTGCCGATTAAGTCTACATATCTGATTCATAAAGCTAACTTTGTAGCATGCCATAATCCTTCCTATGTACGTAAGTACAACATGGTTCAGGAGCTGGTAGACGGCGGTACATTCCTGCTGAACTGCCCCTGGGATATGGAAGGACTTGAGAAGCATCTTCCCGGCCAGGTGAAGAGATTCATGGCAGAGCACAACATTAAGTTCTATGTGATCGACGGTATCAAGATCGGTAAAGAGATCGGTCTTGGCGGACGTATCAACACAGTCCTTCAGTCTGCGTTCTTCAAACTGGCAAACATCATTCCGGAAGAGCAGGCTATTGATCTGATGAAGGCTGCCGCAAAGGCTACATACGGACGCAAGGGCGATGCCATCGTTCAGATGAACTATGACGCTATTGACGCCGGCGCTAAGCAGGTGAAAGAGATTCAGGTTCCCGAGAACTGGAAAGACGCTCAGGATGAGGATCTGACAGGAACGGCAGCTACCGGAAAGAGACAGGACGTTGTAGATTTCGTAAACAACATCCAGAAAGCTGTAAACGCTCAGGAAGGAAACAACCTGCCTGTATCTGCTTTCAAGGATTATGTAGACGGTACGACTCCCTCTGGATCTTCCGCTTATGAGAAGAGAGGTATCGCTGTAGATATTCCTGTATGGCAGCCGGAGAATTGTATTCAGTGTAACAGATGTTCCTACGTATGCCCCCACGCAGTTATCCGTCCCGTGGCTCTGACTGAGGAAGAGGCAGCCGCAGCGCCGGAAGGAATGAAGACACTTCCTATGACCGGTATGGCAAACTACAAGTTCGCTATGGTTATTTCAGCTCTTGACTGTACAGGATGCGGTTCCTGTGCGAACGTATGCCCGGGCAAGAAGGGTGCGAAGGCGCTGGCTATGGAGAACATGGAAGCAAACGTGGATACTCAGAAGTATTTCGATTATGCGGCAGAGCTTCCTGTAAAGGCAGACGTAGTAGAGAAGTTCAAAGAGAATACTGTAAAAGGTTCTCAGTTCAAGCAGCCGCTCCTTGAGTTCTCAGGCGCATGTGCAGGCTGCGGCGAGACACCGTATGCGAAGCTGATCACTCAGCTTTTCGGCGACAGAATGTATATTGCCAATGCAACCGGATGTTCCTCTATCTGGGGCAACTCTTCACCGTCCACACCTTACACGGTAACTCCGGAAGGTAAGGGACCGGCATGGTCAAACTCTCTGTTCGAGGATAACGCAGAGTTTGGTTATGGTATGCTCCTTGCTCAGAACGCTATGAGAAACGGGCTGAAAGCTAAGGTAGAAGCTCTGTTAGACTGCGACTGCTGCTCAGAGGACGTTAAGGCTGCTGCTAAAGAGTGGCTGGATACCTTCAGCGTAGGCGCAACCAACGGTGCGGCTACGGACAAGCTGGTAGCTGCATGTACAGCATGCGGATGTGACGAGTGCAAGGAAGTCCTGGAAGGAAAAGACTTCCTGGCTAAGAAATCTCAGTGGGTATTCGGCGGCGACGGCTGGGCATACGACATCGGATTCGGCGGTGTTGACCATGTACTGGCAAGCGGCCAGGATATCAATGTGATGGTATTCGATACCGAGGTATATTCCAATACAGGCGGACAGTCCTCCAAGGCTACGCCGGTAGGCGCAGTTGCTCAGTTCGCTGCAGGCGGAAAAGATGTTAAGAAGAAAGATCTGGCTTCTATCGCAATGAGCTACGGCTATGTATACGTTGCACAGATCGCTATGGGCGCTGACTTCAACCAGACCGTGAAGGCTATTGCCGAGGCAGAAGCTTATCCGGGACCGTCACTGATCATTGCTTACGCACCCTGTATCAACCATGGTATCAAGAAGGGCATGAGCAAGGCTCAGACAGAGGAAGAACTTGCTGTTAAGTCAGGATACTGGCATTGCTTCCGGTACAATCCTGCCCTTAAGGCAGAAGGAAAACCGGCATTCAGCCTGGATTCCAAGGCTCCGACAGAGGATTACAAGGCATTCCTGGATGGAGAGGTACGTTACAATTCACTGAAGCGTGCAAATCCTGAGAGAGCAGAGAAGCTCTTCTCACAGTCAGAAGAGTATGCGAAAGAAAGATATGCATATCTGAACAAGCTGATCACTCTCTATGGAAATGAATAATTAAAGAACAGATTTAAATGGCCGGGAACCGAAAGGTTCCCGGCTGTTTTCGCGATTATGAAAAAATTTTCTTCTTCCAAACTGGTAAAAAACATTTTTTTTAGGTTGTGTGAAAGAAAAATCTTGGCTATAATGGATATCTTAGGAATTATAATCGTTTAATCTGCTAGGATCACATCTCAGAGACGTTAAGGAGGCGGACGGATGAGGAAAAGAGATGAAAGGCCAGCGAGGCCCCCTGGGATGATCAGTTTCAGCAATTTGTTTCTGGCACTTATAGGCGCCTTGTTTCTGATCTGTGCGTCAGTGGTGCTGGTACTGCATCTGCGGACGATCTACTATTTTGATATAGGCTATCTGAAGCTGGAGGAAGAGACGGGGATGAGCCGGGGGGAGATCCGGGAAAACTACGACGCCCTGATTGACTACAATCTGGCGTATAAGGGAATTGACAAGCTGGAGCTGCCGTCCTTTCCCATGTCCAAGTCAGGCGAAATTCACTTTGCGGAGGTAAAGAGGATTTTTACGGCGGTCCAGTGTCTGTTTCTTATTACAGGGGTGTTTACCGTGCTGGGACTGATACGTAAAGTCCCCAGAAGGGATTTTGGAAGCTTGAAGCTGATGTCCATTTTTTCGATCCTGATCCCGGCTGTTTTAGGAATTTTGGCGGTTCTGAACTGGGAACAGTTTTTTGTCGCCTTTCATCATCTGTTCTTTAACAACGATTACTGGATCTTTAATCCCATGACAGATCCGGTGATTCGGATTCTGCCGGACACCTTTTTCGCCCACTGTGCGGCGGCGGTATTGTTTTTCCTTGTGCTGGGAAGCCTGTTTACCGGGGCCTTGTACCGGATTCTTGTACCCAGAAGAGTTCAGGCGGAGGCTCCGAAGAGAAGGAAAAGGCATCATAGTTGAGGGCTTTTGACCCTGGCATCATAAGATAGAAGGAGGAAGGAAATGAAATTAGAAAATTTACCTCAATATGAATTGATTCTTCAGGAACGTCTGGATGACATACGGACAGATGGATACCTGCTCCGGCATAAGAAGAGCGGCGCCCGGATCCTTGTGCTGGAGAATGAGGACGAAAATAAAGTATTTAATATCGCATTTCGGACTCCGCCGGAGGACAGCACTGGGGTGGCTCACATTCTGGAACACAGTGTGCTGTGCGGAAGCCGGCTGTTTCCTGCCAAGGATCCCTTTGTGGAGCTGGTAAAAGGTTCCCTGAATACATTCCTCAATGCCATGACCTACCCGGATAAGACCATGTATCCGGTGGCAAGCTGCAATGATCAGGACTTCTGCAACCTGATGCATGTGTATCTGGACGCCGTCTTTTATCCCAATATCTATCACAAAAAAGAAATTTTCCTTCAGGAGGGCTGGAGCTACCAGATAGAAGCCCCGGATGAGGAACTGATTTATAATGGAGTGGTATATAATGAGATGAAGGGAGTTTACTCTTCCCCGGAGAGCGTCCTGGACTATGAGATCATGAAAAGCCTGTTCCCGGATACCACCTATGGAGTGGAATCGGGAGGTGCGCCGGAGTGTATCCCCCAGCTCTCCTATGAAGAATTCCTGAATTTCCACAGGAAATATTACCATCCTTCAAACAGCTATATCTATTTATATGGAAATATGGATACGGAAGAGCGGCTTGCCTGGCTGGATGGGGAATACCTGAGTCATTTTGACAAAAAAGAGGTGGATTCCCAGATTCGGATGCAGAAGCCCTTTGAGCAGCTCCAGGAGAGATGCCGTTCCTACTCCGTGGCCGAGAATGAAGGAACCCATGAGAAAGATTATCTTTCCTACAATGTTGTGGCGGCTACCAGTCTGGATGTAATCTTATCCAATGCCTTTGCGGTCCTGGAGTATGCCCTTTTGTCTTCCCCGGGCGCGGCTCTGAAGCAGGCCCTTCTGGATGCGGGGATCGGGAAGGACATTTTAGGTTCCTATGACAGCGGGATCTACCAGCCGGTATTCAGCGTGATCGCCAAGAATACAAGCATAGATAAGAAAGAAATGTTTCTGAAGATTATTCGGGACGAGCTTGAAAAGGCGGCAAAGCAGGGAGTAGACCGGGACGCACTGTACGCTGGTATAAATATTATGGAATTTAAAGCCAGAGAGGCGGACTACGGCTCCTATCCGAAGGGCTTGATCTACGGAATCAACGTGTTTGACACCTGGCTCTATGACGAAAACCGGCCCTTTGACTACCTGAAGCTGGATGTGTACGGAAAACTGAGGCAGAAAGTGGAGGAAGGATATTTTGAAGAGATTATCCGCAGATACCTTCTTGAAAATACCCATGCCTCTGTGGTGATTCTGCAGCCGGAGCAGGGGCTTACAGAGAAGAGAGACCGGGCGGTCAGGGAGAAGCTGAAAGCTTATAAGGATTCTCTCACGGAGAAGGAGCTGGAGGCGCTGATCCGTCAGACGGAAGATCTGAGAAGATTCCAGGAGACTCCCTCCACCCAGGAGGAACTGGAAAAAATCCCTATGCTCACCAGAGAGGATATCGGAAAAGAGGCGAGAACCTTTTCCAACATTCCTCTGTCCTGGGAGGGGATTCCTGTTCTGCACCACGATCTTTTTACCAATGGAATCGCTTACCTGGATTTTCTCTTTGAGATTAAGCGGATTTCCCAGGAGGAAATTCCCTATCTGGGAATCCTGAAGGCAGTCCTGGGGATGGTAGACACGGAGAATTACTCTTACGGAAGATTGAATTATGAGATTAACAAAAATACAGGAGGCATCAGCGCAGGAGTCAGCGTATTCCCTGTTCTGAAAGGGGAAAACCAGTGCCGTGTCTTCCTGGGGGTTAAGGCCAGGGCTTTATACAGCCAGCTTCCTTTCGTGTTCCAGATGGCGGAAGAGATTCTGTGCAGATCGAAGCTGGACAATGACCGGCGGCTTTATGAGATCCTTGCCATGCAGAAGTCCAGGATGTCCATGTATTTAAGTTCTTCAGGCCACGGAACGGCCGCCGTCAGGGCTATGTCGTATTTCTCTGAGACCGGCGCGTACAACGACGCGGTCAGCGGAATCCGCTATTACCGCCTGCTTCAGGAACTGGAGGGGAATTTCCAGGAGAAGAAGGAAGAGCTGAAGACGATTCTGAAGGGGATGCTGGATAAGCTGGTATGCCGGGACGGCCTCCTTTTAAGCGCAACCTGTGATGGGAAGGGACTTGAGGATGTAAAGAAAGCGGGAATGGCATTCCTCTCCCGTCTGCCGGAAGGCAGCGGAGAAGTTCTGGGCAGTCATCCCAGGATGGCTCTGGGCAATGAAGGCTTTACGACCCCGGGACAGGTGCAGTACGTGGCAAGGGCCGGAAATTTCAGAAAGGGCGGCTATGCGTATAAAGGTACCCTGCAGCTTCTGAAGGTTCTTATGAGCTACGATTACCTTTGGAATCATATCCGGGTTAAAGGCGGCGCTTACGGCTGCATGAGTTCCTTTGGCAAAAGCGGGGACGCCTACTTTGTCTCCTATCGGGATCCGAATCTTGAGAAGACGAATCAGGTATATGAGGGGATTCCGGAATATCTGGAAAATTTCACGGCCACAGAGCGGGATATGACAAAGTATATCATCGGGACCATCAGCGACCTGGATATGCCCCTTACGCCATCCACGGCAGGCAGCAGGTCACTTCACGCATATATCAGCGGCATTACCGATGAGGAAGTACAGCAGGAGAGAGATGAGGTTCTCAGGGCGGAGCCAAAAGACGTGCGGGATCTGGCGCCTCTGGTGCGGGAAATTCTCTGCCAGGATCATCTGTGCGTCATTGGAAACGAGACAAAGCTGAAGGAAGCAGACGCACTGTTCAGGCAGATGGAGCCTCTGACGGACTGAGAAGGACGGAAATATGGAAGATAAAAAATATAAATCAGGGTTTGCCGCACTGATCGGCAGACCCAATGTAGGAAAATCTACTTTAATGAATCACCTGATCGGACAGAAGATCGCCATTACCTCTAAGAGGCCCCAGACCACCAGAAACAGGATTCAGACGGTTTATACAAGCGAAAAAGGACAGATCGTCTTTTTAGACACGCCCGGCATCCACAAAGCGAAGAACAAGCTGGGAGAGTATATGGTACAGGTGGCGGAGCGGACGCTTAAGGAAGTGGACGTGATTCTGTGGCTGGTGGAGCCGGACTCTTTTATAGGAAAGGGCGACCGCCGCATTGCGGAGCAGCTTAAGAAGATTCCCGTTCCGGTAATTTTAGTTATGAATAAGATGGATACGGTGGATAAAAGAGAGCTGGCAGGTTATCTGGACGCATACCGGGAAGTGGGAGACTTCGCTGAGATGACAGCCGTATCCGCCCTGCGCAGCCTGAATCTGGAAGGGCTTTTGGAGATGATCTTCAAATATCTTCCGTATGGGCCGAAATTCTATGACGACGATACGGTGACAGATCAGCCCCAGCGTCAGATTGTGGCGGAAATGATCCGGGAGAAGGCCCTTCGCTGTCTGGAGGAAGAGATTCCCCATGGAATAGCCGTGTCCATTGAGCAGATGAAGGAAAGGCCCGGGGGAAAGATTGTGGACATCGAAGCCACCATTATCTGTGAGAGAGAATCCCATAAAGGGATCGTCATCGGCAAGGGCGGGGAGATGCTCCGCAGAATCGGCTCCCAGGCCAGAAGGGATATCGAGGGAATGCTGGAGCAGAAGGTGAATCTTCAGCTCTGGGTGAAGGTCAAGAGAGACTGGCGGGACAGTGACTATATGATCAAAAATTTCGGGTATGATAAGAAGGAATTATAGTCAAGATGGGAGAGCCTTTAAAACTGACGGGGATGGTGCTATCAGCCATGCCTGTCTCAGAGTATGACAAAAGAGTTGTGATTCTTACAAAAGAGAGGGGGAAGCTGGCCGCCTTTGCCAGAGGGGCCAGAAGGACGGCAAGCCCTCTCCTTGCTCCCTGCAATCCTTTTTCCTTTGGGAGCTTTGTTTTATATGAGGGGAGAAACTCCTATACTCTGGTGCAGGCGGATATTTCAAACTACTTTCTTGAATTAAAGGAGGATTTTGCTGGCACCTGCTACGGCATCTACTTTATGGAGGTGGCAGACTACTATACCAGGGAAAACCTGGATGGGGGGCCTTTGCTGAATCTTCTGTATGTTTCCCTGAAAGCCCTAGCGAATCAGAAGCTGGACAATGAGCTGGTGCGCACAGTGTTTGAGATGAAAGCTATGATCCTAAACGGAGAATATCCTTTTGACGTGATACAGGATCCCAGACTGCAGGAGGCTACCCGCTATGCCCTGGCCTATGTGGCCAACGCCCAAGTGGGCCAGCTCTATACCTTTACGCTGAAGCCGGAGATACTGGCAGAATTTAAGCGGGTACAGCAGAAGCTGAATCAGAAAAACATAGACCGTCCCTTTAAATCCCTGGAGATTTTAAAAACGCTGCTGGAGGTGTAAAACCCGCTGTGGTTTGTTCCTAAACTCCAGGTTCGTGCTTTACAGAGAGAGATTTTATATGTATAATATATGGGATTCATTTACAGGAGAGACTGGTTTGCGGTTTTGCCTGTGAAAGCGCCGCAGGAAGCGGCATATCCGTTTAGGAGGAGAAGATGTGAAGGGAAGAAGCATGCCGAATCAGGCAGACTTTTATGGCCGCAGGAAGTGCGGCGGACCATATGGAATAATAAGGGGAGTAGCGCTGGCGGCAGCGGCAGCGTTCCTGCTTGGCGGATGTGATAGGCTGAATCAGGAGGAATACAGCCCCACAGAACCGGATGCGGTTACTGTCGCGGAGGACGGAAGGATTACCGAGTACGTAAGCGAAGATCTGGGGGAATCCTATTACAGCGAGACGGAGCTGGAGGGTATGATTACCTCCGAGGTGAACGCTTACAACCAGGAGAATGGAGAAGGCTCTGTCACGGTGGTCAGCATGGAGATTCAGGAGGGAAAGGCAGATCTTGTGCTGGAGTTCGCTTCAGCGGAGGATTTTGCTTCCTTTAATAATATAGAATTTTACTATGGCTCTATGATCAACGCCCAGTTGGCCGGATATCTGTTTGACACAGAGTTCAAACGGGTAAGGGACGGCGTGGTGGAAGGGAGCCCGGTTTCATACAGTCAGGCCATGCAGGATATGTCCGCACAGGTGCTGATTGTGGAGGGACCGCTGGAGGTCAAGGTTCCGGGAAGCGTGATCTATACCAGCACCAATTCTGAGGTGCTGTCCGACAGTGTGGTGAATGCCACCGGAGAATCCCAAGAGGATGAGAAAGAGGATCTGATTCTTCCTTCTAATGCGGTTTATACCAAAAATGAGGGGAGCTTTGAGGAAGAGGCAGCTAAGAAGAGAGTTTACATTATTTTTGATCAAAAATAGAAAGCTGGAGGAGAAAGATTATGGAAAAGACCATGGAAAAGATTGTGGCGCTGGCAAAGGGCAGAGGGTTTGTATATCCTGGCTCTGAGATCTATGGCGGACTGGCAAACACCTGGGACTATGGAAATCTGGGAGTTGAACTGAAGAACAATGTAAAGAAGGCGTGGTGGAAGAAATTCATCACAGAGAATCCCTACAATGTGGGCGTAGACTGTGCGATTCTTATGAATCCCCAGACCTGGGTGGCTTCCGGCCATCTGGGCGGCTTTGCGGATCCCCTGATGGACTGCCGGGAATGCCATGAGAGATTCCGGGCGGATAAGCTGATTGAGGATTTCTGCAAGGAGAAAGGGATGGAGCTTCCGAAGCCCATCGACGCATTCTCACAGAAAGAGATGCAGGATTTTATTGAGGAAAATCAGATTCCCTGTCCCACCTGCGGAAAGCACAATTTCACGGATATCCGGCAGTTCAACCTGATGTTTAAGACCTTCCAGGGCGTTACTGAGGATGCCAAGAATACCGTGTACCTCCGTCCCGAGACGGCTCAGGGTATTTTCGTAAACTTTAAAAATGTTCAGAGAACCTCCAGAAAGAAGCTGCCTTTCGGCATTGGACAGATCGGCAAGTCCTTCCGAAACGAGATCACCCCCGGCAACTTTACGTTCCGTACCAGGGAGTTTGAGCAGATGGAGCTGGAATTCTTCTGTGTGCCTGGAACAGATCTGGAGTGGTTCCAGTATTGGAGAAGCTTCTGCATCGACTGGCTGAAAAGCCTGGGAATGAAAGATGAGGAAATGCGGGTGCGTGACCATACGCCGGAAGAACTTTGCTTCTACAGCAAGGGTACCACGGACATTGAATTCCTCTTCCCCTTTGGATGGGGTGAGCTTTGGGGCATTGCGGACCGTACGGATTATGACCTGAGCCAGCATCAGAACGTATCCGGCCAGGATATGACGTACTTTGACGATGAGAAAAAAGAAAAATACATTCCGTACGTGATTGAGCCCTCTCTTGGAGCGGACCGTGTGGTACTGGCTTTCCTCTGCAGCGCTTACGATGAGGAAGAGCTGGAGGGCGGGGATGTGCGTACCGTTCTTCACTTCCATCCGGCTTTAGCGCCTGTAAAGGTGGGAGTTCTGCCTCTCTCTAAAAAATTGAATGAGGGTGCGGAGAAGGTTTATACCATGCTTTCAAAATATTTCAACTGTGAATTTGACGACAGAGGAAATATCGGCAAGAGATACCGCAGGCAGGATGAAATCGGCACGCCTTTCTGTGTAACGTATGATTTCGATTCAGAGACAGACGGAGCAGTGACTGTGCGGGACCGTGATACCATGCTTCAGGAGAGAGTGAAGATCGAGGATCTGAAAGCTTACCTGGAAGAAAAAATGGAATTTTAGTGATCCTGACGGCCAGTTATGGTTTTTAGGAGAAATTTGAATTTTAGTATGGTAAAATAAAGAAATTTGTACTATAATCAAATCGATATTGTAGGAAATAGAAAGATAAACTTTTCAAACTGACAGGAGGATTTATCAAATGAGTGAATTAAAAGGTGCAATGATCATCGGACAGTCAGGAGGACCTTCTTCTGTTATCAATGCCAGTTGTTATGGAGCGATCAAGGCTGGCCTTGATTCTGACGTGATCACAAAAGTATATGGAGCGGCAAACGGTATCGTGGGCGTTTTGAATGATAAGCTTTATGTGATGGATGAAGAGGATCCCGAAGAATTAGAGATCATGAGATATACACCGTCATCCGCCCTGGGTTCCTGCCGTTACAAGATTGCGGATCCTGACGTAGATGATACAGATTACAAGAGAATCCTTGAGATCTTCAAAAAGTACGATGTCCGCTATTTCTTCTACAATGGAGGAAATGACTCCATGGACACCTGCAACAAGATTTCTAAATATATGAAAAAAGTAGGTTATGACTGCCGTGTTATGGGTATTCCCAAGACTATCGATAACGACCTGTTTGGCACGGATCACTGTCCGGGATTTTCATCTGCCGCAAAATACATTGCAACCTCTCTGGTGGAAGTATACCAGGACGCTCATGTATATGACAAAGGACAGGTTACCATCGTTGAGATCATGGGACGTCATGCAGGATGGCTTGCCGGCGCTGCTTCCCTGGCACGTGTGACCGGCTATGGCCCGGATCTGATCTACCTTCCTGAGGTGGACTTCAACCAGAAGGAGTTCCTTGAGGATGTAGAGCGCATCTGGAATGAGAATCAGAACGTGCTGATCGCCGTATCAGAAGGAATCCATTATGCGGACGGCACATTCGTATCTGAGGCAGAGACATCCGCCACAGACGGATTTGGACATGCACAGCTTGGCGGTCTGGCTGCGAAGCTTGCCGACGTAGTTAAAAATGCGATTCCGGGTGTAAAGGTTCGCCCCATCGAGCTTTCCCTGCTGCAGAGATGTGCGGAGCACTGCGCTTCCCAGACTGACTCAGATGAGTCCTTCATGGCAGGACAGGCTGCAGTTAACCAGGCGATTGCAGGCGAGACGGACAAGATGGTAGGCTTTAAGTGTACTCGTGACGAGAACGGTTACAAGTGCGAGACAGAGCTTCTGGATCTTTCCTCTGTTGCCAACTATGAGAAGAAGGTTCCCGTAGAGTGGATCAATGAGCGCGGAAACAACGTAAAGGATGAATTTATCGACTATGCTCTTCCGCTGATCCAGGGCGAGATCCAGATGAGAAAAGAAAATTCTCTTCCCAGATTTGTTCGCTTGAAGAAAGTAGTAGCAAACTGACATGCCTGCTGACGCAGGTACCGCCGAAGAACCACATAGTGTGGGACTGCGGCGGTTTTTTTATGATATAGGAAAGACTCTGTCGCTGACAGTCATTTTTTATAAAAAAATGATTTTATGGGTGGCTGATGGAGACAGCTTTTATATTGAATACTGCAAACAATGATAAAAATTTGACAAAATAAACAAAGTTTTCAAAAAAATATTTGACTTTTTGATAATATATGATAAGATGAATGTGTGCGATGAAAACTCATTGTATCACACCGGTATTTTGACCGGTTTTTTTGCGCATATATGGATAGGTATTTCCGATGAATATGGATGCCGGGCATATGGCGCCCCAGGAAAGAGAACCTGCTCCGATCCTGGCGGAGAACACTGATACTTTTTTAGGAGGAATGAGCGACATGGCAAAATGGGTTTATATGTTTACGGAAGGTAACGCAGGGATGAGAAATCTCCTTGGCGGAAAAGGGGCCAACCTTGCAGAGATGACGAATCTTGGCCTTCCCGTACCCCAGGGCTTCACGATTACTACAGAAGCCTGCACACAGTATTATGAGGACGGAAGAAAGATCAATGAAGAAATCATGGGTCAGATCATGGAAGCCATTGAGAAAATGGAGGGTGTGACAGGAAAGAAGTTCGGCGATAAAGAAAATCCTCTTTTGGTATCTGTTCGTTCCGGCGCAAGAGCATCTATGCCGGGTATGATGGACACGATTCTGAATCTTGGTCTGAATGAGGAAGTAGTGGAAGTGCTGGCTGCAAAATCGGGAAATCCCCGGTGGGCGTGGGACTGCTACCGCAGATTCATTCAGATGTTCTCAGACGTAGTTATGGAAGTGGGCAAGAAGTATTTTGAGGAGCTCATTGACAAGATGAAAGCTGAGAAAGGCGTGACACAGGACGTTGACCTGAGCGCTGACGATCTGAAAGAGCTGGCAAATCAGTTTAAGGCTGAGTACAAAGAGAAGATCGGCGACGACTTCCCCACGGATCCCAAGATCCAGTTGATGGAGGCGATCAAGGCCGTATTCCGTTCTTGGGATAACCCGAGAGCGAACGTATACCGCCGTGATAACGATATCCCCTACTCCTGGGGTACGGCTGTAAACGTACAGATGATGGCATTTGGAAACATGGGTGACGACTGCGGAACCGGCGTTGCCTTTACAAGAGACCCGGCGACGGGAGAGAATGGCCTTTTCGGCGAATTCCTGACCAATGCCCAGGGTGAAGACGTAGTTGCTGGTGTGCGTACTCCTATGCATATCTCCGAGATGGAGCAGAAGTTCCCCGGAGCTTTCCAGCAGTTTAAAGATGTATGCAGGATCCTGGAGACTCACTACAGAGATATGCAGGATATGGAGTTTACCGTGGAGAACGGAAAGCTTTATATGCTTCAGACACGTAACGGCAAGAGAACCGCTAAGGCAGCCCTTAAGATCGCCTGCGATCTCGTGGATGAGGGCATGAGAACAGAAGAAGAAGCAGTGGCTATGATCGATCCCAGAAATCTTGACTCCCTGCTTCATCCCCAGTTCGATGCAGCGGCTCTGAAGGTAGCCGTTCCTATGGCGAAAGCTCTGGGAGCTTCACCGGGAGCAGCCTGCGGTAAGATCGTGTTCACGGCTGAGGACGCTAAGGCATGGGCGGCGAGAGGCGAGAAAGTTGTTCTGGTGCGTCTGGAGACTTCTCCTGAGGATATCGAGGGAATGAAGAGCGCTCAGGGTATTCTCACTGTCCGGGGCGGTATGACAAGCCATGCTGCCGTAGTGGCTCGTGGTATGGGTACCTGCTGTGTATCCGGCTGCGGCGACATCGTCATGGACGAGGCGAATAAGAAATTTACTGTGAATGGAAAAGAGTTCCATGAAGGAGATCCTATCTCCCTGGATGGATCTACAGGAAATATTTACGACGGCATTATTCCTACTGTGGACGCTGCCATTGCCGGAGAGTTTGGCCGGATTATGGCATGGGCGGACAAGTATAGAAAACTTGAAGTGAGAACCAACGCAGATACTCCCAGAGATGCCAGAAAGGCTAAGGAGCTGGGTGCGGAAGGAATCGGTCTGTGCCGTACAGAGCATATGTTCTTCGAGGGAAATCGAATCGATGCTTTCCGTGAGATGATCTGCTCTGAGACCGCAGAAGAGAGGGAGGCTGCTCTTGCAAAGATTCTTCCTGAGCAGCAGAGTGATTTTGAGAAACTGTATGAAGCAATGGAGGGATGCCCGGTTACGATTCGTTTCCTGGATCCGCCTCTCCATGAGTTCGTTCCCACGGAGGAAGAGGATATTGAGAAGCTGGCCAATGCGCAGGGCAAGAGCGTAGACGTTATCAAAGCCATCATCGATTCTCTTCATGAGTTTAACCCCATGATGGGACACAGAGGATGCCGTCTGGCAGTTACATATCCTGAAATCGCGGCTATGCAGACAAGAGCGGTAATCCGGGCAGCCATCAACGTTCAGAAGGCTCATCCTGACTGGAAGCTGGTTCCTGAAATTATGATTCCTCTTGTAGGAGATGTAAAAGAGCTGAAGTACGTTAAGAAGACCGTGGTAGAGACGGCAGCAGCAGAGATCGAAGCGGCAGACATTGACCTGGAGTACAAGGTAGGTACTATGATCGAGATCCCCAGAGCTGCTCTTACAGCCGATGAGATCGCTAAGGAAGCAGATTTCTTCTGCTTCGGTACGAACGACCTGACCCAGATGTGCTATGGCTTCTCCAGAGACGATGCCGGTAAGTTCCTGAACGCTTACTATGACGCAAAGATCTTTGAGAATGATCCTTTTGCGAAGCTGGATCAGAACGGCGTAGGCAAGCTTATGGAAACAGCCATCAATCTTGGCAAGCCTGTTAACCCGAGCCTGCACCTGGGTATCTGCGGCGAGCACGGCGGAGATCCTTCCTCTGTAGAGTTCTGCCATAAGCTGGGACTTGACTACGTATCCTGCTCACCGTTCCGTGTTCCTATCGCAAGACTGGCGGCAGCCCAGGCAGCGATCGCGGATGCAGGAAAATAAAAAAGCTATCCCTCAGTAAAGTCGATTATCCAGTTTTTAGCAAAGCTGATTATCGTCTAACTAAGAGATAAAAACTACAAAACTAACAAAACTACAATAATTAAAAACCAAATCATAAATAGACCTTATTGGAAAATGCTCGAGTAATTACAGAGCAGTTCTATAAGGTCTATTTTTATTACAGGAGTAAAAGAAAAAATGTACTAGCCGAGAGTGAGACCCTTCCGATATCTGCACGTGGGTGGCAGCGCTGTTTGCTTCCCTGTCAGCGGCCGGAGGGATCGGTTTTCTTCAATACCGAAAAAGGAGATAACATAATACCTGAAAAATTCAGGTAAATTTAAGGACAGTACAAGGTTATAGAAAGGCCGGAAGAATATAATAGCGTCGGTGCATAGTAAGAGTTTCTCTACTATGCGCCGGCGCTTAATTTTATGCAGTAAAAAGGAGAAGAAAATGAGAGAGATTTGTAGAAAGACAGCGGCGGTCTGCAGCATAGCAGTATTCTTTTTATTAATGATTCCGGTTGGGATTTTATTCCTGCTTTTAAATCTGTTGGAGCCGGTTCTCTGTAAGCTGGCCCAGTGGATCAGTGAGAGAAAGTAAGGTGGTTTTATACATAAAAAAGGATTGACAATCATATTCTACTGTTGTAGAATAAAGATAAATACTACAAGTGTAGAAGAAGGAGGGGAGATAAAATGAAATACCGTTTTTTCCGTTTAGTGTTATCTGTGCTGGCTGCCATTACCTTAATGACCGGAGTGAGCGGCTGCGGGAGGAAGAGAGAAGAGATTCTCTGGAAGGAGGAAAAGGGAGAAGAGGAAGGTTTGGAAAATTCTGAGCCGCAGCAGGTTTCGGGGACGGAAACGGTACTTAAGACAGAGACGGTTCCTGAGACAGCGCCGCCTCAGCGGACAGGGGAACCTGTGGCAGTGACACCTTTAAAGAAGACGGTTTATGCCGTTAGGGGAGTGAATATAAGAAGCGGGGCAGGTACAGATTATAAAATCCTGGACGGTGCATTTGCGGGAGATGCCCTGGAACAGACAGGGGTTTGCGACAATGGCTGGATTGAGATTAGCTGGAGAGGGGTGAAGGCCTATGTGGACGGAGAGTATGTGACAGAGGAGGCGCCTGAATCGGAAAAGGAGACTGCCATGCGGGAATTTGTAGTTCTCTCTGAAACGGCGCATTGAGTTCAAGAATCTAGGTACTTTAAAAGAATTGACAGAATAATACTGCAAGGGTAGAATAATATCAGAGAAAAGTTGGGAAGGGGGATGAAAAGAGATGAAAAAAAACCAGCAGAGGCTTCCAGATTCGGAGTTGGATATTATGCTCATACTCTGGAGCCACCAGCCGCCTATGAGCCGGCCGGAGATTGAAAAATTTGTGAATGAGAAGAAGAGGCTCTCGCCTACCACGATACTGACTCTCCTTTCACGGCTGGAGAAGAAAAAATTTGTGTCCGTGGAAAAATGCGGGAAGCTGAATCTGTATACCCCGCTGGTCTCCCAGGAAGAGTACCAGCAGAGTGAAAGTCAAAATATATTGGAAAAATTGTATGGAAATTCTCTCAAAAAGTTTGTGGTTTCTCTATATGGAGGAAAGAAACTGGACAGAGAAGAAATCCAGGAGCTGAATGAGTTTTTGCAGGAGATGGAAGAGCCGGAGGAATAGGTATGGAAGAACAACTTTTGTATATTATCAAGCTTAATATAGTGGTTTCCATAGTGATTTTGGCAGCGGCGTTTCTTGGGAGAAGGCTGAAAAACAGATATACGGCCAGTTGGAAATATGCTGTCTGGCTCATTCTTTCCCTGGTTCTGCTCTTCCCGGTCAATCCCTTCCCCAAGGGAGTGGTGACGGTGAAGATCACGGAAGAAGCAGGAAATGGGGCAAAGGAAGATTTGGAAACCCTTTCTGGGGAGAATAAGGAAGTTTCAGGGGAGGAAACTTTGCCTGAGTATGGGGCACGGGAGATAAAGCTCCCGGCAAGGCGGATCTCATGGAGGGGAGTGCTTCAGATATTTTTCCCGGTATGGATCGGGGGAATTGTTCTCCTAGCCTGTTTCCGGATTTCTCAGTATCTGTATTCCATCAGAAAACTGAGAAGGTGGAGTATGCCGGAGACAGACAGGGCGATCCGCAGGATTTACCGGACGGAGTGCGTGAAAAAGCGCATCCGCAGGCCGCCCAGGCTTTTGAGAGTGGAGAACTTGGAAAGCCCTCTTCTGGCGGGGATGGTGCATCCGGCCCTCTATATTCCTGAGAAGGGATATTCTTTAGATGAGCTGGAGCTGATTTTTTCCCATGAGCTGTTTCATTACCGAAGTAGAGATTTATGGTACAAAATGCTTCTTATGACGGTATCGGTTCTGTACTGGTTCAACCCCTTCCTTTCCCTCATGCGTATTGAGGCGGAGAAGGATATAGAAAATCTCAGGGACAGAGAAGTGATCGAATGCTGTCAGGAACAAGAAAAGAAACTGTATCAGCGCCTGCTTCTGAAGACAGCCGCCCTGGAGCGGGTACTGGCGCCTCATCTGGCAGTGAGCTTAAACGACAGCCTTTTGGTATTTAAAGACCGGATTTTCTATATGAGAAGAGCGGAGACCCTAAAGCGGGGAATTCTGCCGGCGGGTCTGATCTGCCTTTCCGTGTTTTTATTAAACGGAGCGGTGGGTACTTCCATAGAAAATCCTGCGGGATCTCCCTCAGGGAAAAGAGAACCTTCCGTCTATGCTTCCGGGCGTGTGGAGGAAGATCTGGCGGAACCTGAGACGGCCACGGTGCAGAATATGAAAACATCTGCTTCCTCGGCAGCGCCTGGGTTGAAGACAGAAAGTCCTGCTGCGGAGCCCGTTATGCAGACGGAGAATCCCGCTGCCGCGCCGGTTAGGCAGACGGAGAGCGTTGCTCCAGCGTCAGTTCAGCAGACGGAGAATCCTGCTCCGGTATCGGTGCAGCAGACGGAACAGACGGTGAGCCCCGTAAATGCCGAGCAGGAACCCATGGAAAGTTCCCAGAGCCAAACTCAGGCAGTACAGGACGTGTATCAGGAGACAGAACAGCCTGAGACCATTCAAGCTGAGACGCAGAATGACTCGGCTGCCACCTACCAGAGCCTGAAGGATGCCGGAGGGATCGTGGAAGGCACTGTTGTAAGCCGGGACAGCAGCGGCATTACACTGCAGGGGGACGACGGGGGCTATTATACCTTTCCTTTCTGCGAATGGACCACAGTAGTAGCCGGGGAGCCGGGAGATCACATAGCCCTGGAATATCTGGGTGAGCTGCAGGGAAGTCCTATGGCCCAGTACGCTTATCCCTCTGCCACAGCGGAAGATTTGTCCCAGGGGTTAAACACCATGGAGGGAACTTTGACCTTTGAGGGAAATGATATCGTTGGAATCCAGACAGCGGAAGGTGAAGAATATCAGTTTATGCTCCGGGGAATTGACCGGCCGGATTTCTTAACCCCTGGAGAGCCTGTCAGGATTCAGTATTACGGAGCGCCGGGATCCGGGGAAGTGGTAAGCTTTACAAGACAGTGACGGAGGCGTCTATGGAAAAAAACGAGATTCTGAAAATATACGGCACAGACTATAAAGAGATGACCAAGGAGCTTTTAAGGGAGGCGGGGCTTTCGGGGATCATTCCCGGAAGAAATGCCAGGATAGGTTTAAAGCCTAACCTGGTATCCGCCTCCACGGCGGATTATGGAGCCACCACGCATCCTGAAGTCGTGGCGGGGATTATCGAGTACCTTCAGGACGAGGGCTTCGAGAAAATCTGCGTCATGGAGGGTTCCTGGGTGGGAGACAGCACCTCCCAGGTCATGAAGCTGTGCGGGTATGATAAGCTGTCAGAGAAATATGGAGTGCCTTTTTACGATATGCAGAAGGACAAGAGCCATAAGAGAGACTGCGGCGGGATGCTGCTGTCCGTCTGCGACCGTGTGGATCAGGTGGATTTCCTGATTAACGTGCCGGTGCTCAAAGGACACTGCCAGACTAAAATCACCTGCGCCCTGAAGAATCTGAAGGGCCTGATTCCCAACAAAGAGAAAAGAAAGTTTCATGCCATGGGTCTGCATAAGCCCATTGCCTGTTTAAATGCGGGAATCCGCCAGGATTTTATCGTGGTGGACCACATCTGCGGGGATCTGGACTTTGAGGACGGAGGGAATCCCGTGGTGCGAAACTGCGTCATGGCCGCCAGGGATCCGGTGCTGGTGGATGCCTATGTGTGTAAGCTTCTTCATTACAGGACGGAGGATGTCCCCTATGTGAAACTGGCCGGGGAGCTGGGAGTGGGGAGTACGGATGTAAACTGGGCGCAGATCCGCACACTTGGCGCTGATTCCTGGGAAGGAGAGTCCCTGCCCTGCGCCAGAAAGACGGTGGAGGTCTGCGATGCCGTGGAGGAGGTGGAATCCTGCAGCGCCTGCTACGGGTACCTGATCCCGGCCCTGGACCGGCTGAAACAGGAAGGGCTTCTGGAAAAGCTGGATACAAAGATCTGTATTGGACAGGGCTACCGGGGCAAAGAAGGGAAACTGGGGATCGGTTCCTGCACCGGGGGATTTTCCCGCAGCCTGAAGGGCTGCCCGCCCACGGAGAAGGAGATATACAGCTTTCTGAAAGAATATCTTGCGGAACATCATTGATGCCGGAAAGGAGAAGAAACACAGATGGTGGAGAGAGACTACGTGATGCGGCTGATCCATGAGATGATCCGTGCGCTTCTGAAGCTGGTGCTTCACATTGACTGGAGAGAGGAAGAGAAGGATGGGACGGTGCAGACGGTTGCGGACAGCGATCTCAACCAGCGGTACCAAAAGCTGAAAAACCTGGTGGAAGAAAAAAAGATTAACGAGGCGGAAAACCTTCTGTATGAGTATCTGGATGAACTGGATCAGGATGAAAACCGGGCCTTCGGGCTGGCTCTGCTGTTCTATGATCTGCTTACCGGACTTTCAGACGAGTATCTGGAGGAATCCGGCTATACCAGGGAAGAGGTGACAGAGGGAGTGACGGCGGCAGCCAGCCGTTACGGATATGAAAGGTTCGCCCAGGAACTCATGGAGGGAGACTGGGATAAATAATAAAGAAGATTCCGTATTAGAATCTTTAAAACTGCCATAGACTAGAGTAAAGCCATGGGGAGCGTCTGAAAGTGAAAGAGGGACAGCGGGAATGGATTTTATTGTGTGCAGTAGTCTGCGGCGGTTTTTTTGCGGGAAGCGTGCTGCCGGGGATTCTGAAGATGGGAAGCGGGACGTATGCCGGGCTTTTAAGCCAGTACAGCCTCTCCAGATATCAGGAGATCCGTGTGAGCGGATGGGAACTTTTTACAGCCGTTTTTCAGAAGAGGCTGAGCTTCTTTTTATTTCTGTGGATGAGCAGCTACACGGTAATCGGCCTGGCCTTTCATGGGCTCTGCCTTTTTATGCTGGCATCGGCGGCGGGACTGCTCCTGGCGGTTTTCCTTCTGCAGGAAGGGTATGGGGGCGCCCTCTTATTTTTCTGCTGCCTCATGCCCCAGTGGATGCTTTATCTGGCTGCATGGAGAGAGGAATTGTTCTTCTTATTTCACAGGCGCTGCTGGCGGGCGGATACGCTGCCTCAGGGAGGGGCTGTGATGGGAAGATACGATTTGAAGGTGTTGGGAAAAATTCTGCTGCTGTGCCTTTGGGGATGCGGGGTGGAATGCTTCCTGGGTACCTGGACCATGAAAATTTTTCTTCAGTATTTTCATTAAAAGTTTTGCCTTGATTTTACATAAGGAATTGCGTATAATAAGTGACGCCGTATGAAAACGGGGACTTTGAGGGAGTCCTTCGGCTCATGCGGAGTGCGCCGCTGCGCGCGGTGACAAAATGAAAAATGTTTGCCAAGGAGAAAAGTATGGGACTAGGTTTGTCCAGGTTTGCCAGCTACCTGACAGAAACAAAGCACGCCTCAAAAAGCACGGTAAGCTCATATGAGAGAGACTTGAGAAAGCTGGAGAAATACCTGCTGGAGCATGGGGTGAACGGGCCGGAAAGCGTTACGGCGACAAATTTAAATTCTTATATTCTTTATCTGGAAAAGCAGGGCTTGTCCACGGCCACGGTATCCAGGAACGTGGCTTCCATGAAAGCTTTTTTTCATTATGAGTATGGGCGCAGGGAGATAGAGACAGATCCCACGGAACAGATTAAGGCGCCTCACATTGAGAAGAAATATCCTGAGATATTAAGCGTGGCGGAGGTGGGCCGGCTTTTGGAACAGCCCTCCGAGAGAGTGCCGAAAGGTCTTCGGGACAAGGCCATGCTGGAACTTTTGTACGCCACAGGAATGCGGGTGACGGAGCTGATCTCTCTGGAGATGTGCGACCTGAATATGAATTTAGGGTTTCTGACCTGCCGGGAATCCGGCAAAGAGAGGGTTCTGCCCTTTGGGGAGAAAGCCAGGGAGGCTCTGGAAGCTTATCTGAACCAGGGACGGGAGCCGCTCCTGAAGGGGAAGAAGAGCAGATTTCTGTTTATAAATTGCTCCGGGGAGTGCATGAGCAGACAGGGCTTTTGGAAGCTGGTAAAGCAGTATGCCAGGAAGGCAGGCATCCGCTCAGACATTACGCCGCATACTCTGCGGCATTCTTTTGCCGCCCACCTGGTGCAGAATGGGGCGGATCTGAAAACGGTTCAGGAGATTTTAGGACATTCGGATATTGCCACCACACAGGTGTATCGGGAAATGAATGCAGAACGGCTGCAGCATGTATATAAGCAGGCCCATCCCAGGGGATGAGGCCTGCTTCCCTATTCTTCAGCACTTTTCATATATGTCATAGATCAGGGCTTCTGATTTTTCCCAGCCCAGGCACGGGTCCGTGATGGATTTTCCGAATATGTGGGGGTCGGCCCCGATTTTCTGATTTCCGTCCTCCAGATAACTCTCGATCATAAAGCCTTTAATAAGGTCATGAATCTCCGGGTTATAATTCCTGCTGTGAAGTACCTCCTGGACGATACGGATCTGTTCCAGATACTGCTTGTTGGAATTGGAATGATTCGTGTCAATGATGGCGGCAGGATTTTTGAGATCATGTTCCCTGTACATCCGGGACAGCAGGATCAGATCCTCGTAGTGATAGTTTGGGATGGAATTCCCGTGCTTGTTCACAGCTCCCCGAAGCACCACGTGAGCCAGGTCGTTTCCGTCCGTGTGAACCTCCCAGCCCCGGTAGATGAAGGTATGCTTGCTCTGGGCGGCGGTGACAGAATTAAACATAACGGAGAGATCGCCGCTGGTGGGGTTTTTCATACCGGCAGGCACGTCCATGCCGCTGACGGTCATCCTGTGGTGCTGGTCCTCCACGGAGCGGGCGCCGATGGCCACGTAGGAGAGAAGGTCGTCCAGATACCGCCAGTTTTCGGGATAGAGCATCTCGTCGGCGGAGGTCAGCCCGGTCTGTTCGATGGCGGTGGCATGGAGCTTGCGCATGGCAATAATTCCGGCCAGGAGATCCGGTTTCTTCTCAGGGTCCGGCTGATGTACAAGGCCTTTGTAGCCGGTGCCCGTAGTACGTGGTTTATTTGTATAGATTCTGGGAATCAGGATCAGCCGGTCTCCAACCTTGTCCTGAACCTTGGCCAGACGATGGATGTATTCCAGCACCGGTTCTTCGCTGTCAGCGGAACAAGGGCCGATGATTAAGATAAATTTATCCGACTTTCCCGTGAACACGTCACGGATCTGGGAATCCCGCTCTTTTTTTATAGATATCACCTTGTCTGAAAGAGGATACTGTTTTTTAACTTCCGCAGGAACGGGAAGCTTTTTTACAAAATGGAACGACATAGTAACACCTCGCAGTAATTATTTTCCGGGACTATTATAGTATAGCGCAGCGGAAAAGTCGATCTTTTTTTGTTTTCATTTTTTTATGTGTGTGATATAGTAGATAAAGATTTTTAGAAAAATACATTTCTGTAATGAATGCTGCAGGGAGAGCGGCATAGGAGGAAGAAGAGATGAGCAGTGCAAAGAAACTTTATTTTCCCATGTTCGTGGATCTCACAGACAAGAAAGTAGTGGTTGTGGGAGCGGGGACCATTGCCAAGCGCAGAATACGGACCATGGCGGAGTTTACCAGCCGTCTGGTAGTGATCGCCCCGGAGGTGAATCCTGAGCTTAGAGAGCTGGAAGAATCTGGAAAGCTGACGATTCTCAGGAAAACGTACCAGCAGGAGGATATCTGCGACGCCGCTATGGTGATTGCGGCCACAAGTGACAGTAAAGTGAATCAGGAGATCTATGCAGCCTGCAAATGTCTGGGGATTCCCGTGAATGTGTATAAAGATAAAACCAAATGTGATTTTTTCTTTCCCGGGGTGGCCACCTTTGAGCATGTGGTGGTGGGTGTCAGCAGCAGCGGACGGGAGCAGAGAAAGTCCAGAGGGCTTGCGGAGAAGATCCAGGGTTTCCTGAAAGAAGAGATGGCGGGAAAGGACGAGAAATAGGCGGATGAAAGTAAAGATTTTTACAGACGGCGCAGCCAGGGGCAACCCTAACGGCCCCGGAGGGTACGGAACCATTCTTCAGTATGTGGATGGGAAGGGAACCCTCCATGAGAGGGAGTACTCCCAGGGCTATATAAAAACCACCAATAACCGTATGGAGCTGATGGCGGCTATTGTGGGCCTTGAGGCTTTAAACAGGCCCTGTCAGGTGGAGCTGTATTCTGATTCAAAATATCTTACGGATGCTTTTAACCAGAGATGGGTGGACGGCTGGATACGGAAAAACTGGACCAGAGGCAAAAATGAGCCGGTAAAGAACGTAGATCTGTGGAAGCGGCTTCTGGCTGCCGCTGCTCCCCATTCCGTTCAGTATATCTGGGTGAAGGGCCATGACGGCCACCCGGAGAATGAAAGATGCGACTGTCTGGCCACCTCGGCAGCGGACGGGGAGGACAGGATCGCGGATCCGGGAATTCAGGATGCTTAAGAGATTTTCAGGTTGAAATGGAGTAAGCCCTGTGATATCATACTTGTGTTGCGGCGGTGGGGATTTCAGCCGGTTCCGGCCAGATGGAACCAGGCAGAGCTCTTTGGCCGCAGTATGCTGGAAACAAGATTTTGGAGGAAATTGTCGTGAAAAAATACGGAGTAAATGAATTGCGGAAGATGTTTCTGGATTTTTTCAGAAGCAAAGATCATTATATTATGAACAGTTTTTCTCTGGTGCCCCACAATGATAACAGCCTTTTGCTGATCAATTCAGGGATGGCGCCTCTGAAGCCTTATTTTACCGGAGCGGAGATTCCGCCGAAGAGAAGGGTGGCTACCTGCCAGAAGTGTATCCGTACCGGCGATATTGAGAACGTGGGAAAAACTGCCCGTCACGGCACCTTCTTTGAGATGCTGGGAAATTTTTCTTTTGGAGATTATTTTAAGAGGGAAGCGATCGGATGGACCTGGGAATTCCTGACCAAAGTGGTTGGTCTGGAAGAAGACCGCCTGTATCCTTCCGTATATGTAGACGATGATGAGGCGTGGGAGATCTGGAATAAGGAGATCGGGATTGCGCCGGAGAGAATTTTCCGTTTTGGAAAAGAAGATAATTTCTGGGAGCATGGGGCAGGCCCCTGCGGCCCCTGTTCGGAAGTCTATTATGACAGAGGGGAAGAGTACGGCTGCGGGAAGCCAGGCTGCACGGTAGGGTGCGACTGCGACAGATATATTGAGATCTGGAACAACGTGTTCACCCAGTTTGAAAATGACGGCCAGGGACATTATGAGACGCTGCAGCAGAAGAATATTGATACAGGCATGGGGCTGGAGCGTCTTGCCACGGTGGTGCAGGGAGTGGATTCTATCTTTGACGTGGATACCATCCAGGCGCTGAGAGACAAGGTCTGTGAGCTGGCTCATACTGAGTATAAGAAGGACGAGAACAAGGATGTCTCTATAAGACTGATCGTGGATCACATCCGGTCGGCTACCTTCATGATTTCTGACGGAATTATGCCTACCAATGAGGGCAGAGGCTATGTGCTTCGCCGTCTGATCCGCCGGGCAGCCCGCCACGGACGGCTTCTGGGGATTCAGGGACAGTTCCTCTCACGTCTCAGCGAGAGTGTCATTGAAGGGTCTAAGGACGGATATCCTGAACTGGACGAGAAGAGAGAGTTTATTTTTAAAGTCCTTTCCCAGGAGGAAGAAAAATTCAGCCGGACCATTGACCAGGGACTGAACATTTTAAACGGCATGGAGAACACGCTGCAGGAGAAAGGGGAAAAGATCCTTTCCGGCAAGGATGCTTTCCTTCTGTATGATACTTACGGATTCCCTCTGGACCTTACCAGGGAGATCCTGGAAGAAAAAGGATATGAAGTGGATGAGGCCGGCTTTACCGCCTGCATGGATGAGCAGAGAAAGAAAGCAAGAGAGGCCAGGGCCGTATCGAATTATATGGGAGCCGACGCCACGGTATACGACCAGCTTCCGGCTCAGCTTACCACGGAATTCACAGGATATGACGGCCTGCAGTGCCAGGGAGTGGTGACGGCTTTGACCACGGAGAGCGAAGTGACGGAAGCTCTGACGGAAGGGGTGAAGGGTACCGTTGTCACAGACCGGACTCCTTTCTACGGCACCATGGGCGGCCAGAACGGCGACAAGGGAGAGATCAGCCTGGCGGACGGCGGCAGATTTATTGTAGAGGACACTATCCATCTCAGAGGCGGCAAAGTGGGCCACGTGGGCCATATGGCAGAGGGCATGGTCAAGACCGGAGACACTGTGACGCTGAAGGTAGAGGAAGGGGACAGAAGAAATACCTGCAGGAATCACAGCGCCACCCATCTTCTTCAGAAAGCCCTGAAGACAGTGCTTGGTTCTCATGTAGAGCAGAAAGGATCTTTGGTGGCTCCAGACCGTCTGCGCTTTGACTTCGCCCATTTCCAGGCCATGACGTCAGCGGAGATCCTGGAGGTGGAAAACCTGGTGAACCAAGAGATCCGTGCAGGTCTTCCGGTGGTGACAGAAGTGATGAGCCTGGAGGAAGCCAAGAAAACGGGGGCCATGGCTCTGTTTGGAGAGAAGTACGGAAGCCAGGTAAGAGTGGTTTCCATGGGAGATTTCTCAAAGGAGCTTTGCGGCGGTACCCACGTTTCCAATACAGCTCAGATTTCGGCCTTTAAGATCGTTTCCGAGTCGGGAATCGCAGCCGGAGTGCGCAGAATCGAAGCGCTGACGGGAGACGCCGTGTTTAACTATTACAGGAATACAGAGAGTATTCTTGCGAAAGCGGCCGCTCTTCTGAAGACGTCCCCGGAGGCAGTGCCGGAGAAGATTCACGCATTGGAGGCTGAGATAAAGGCTCTCCACAGCGAGAATGAATCCTTAAAGAGCAAGCTTGCCAAAGACGCTCTGGGCGACGTGATGGATCAGGTGTGCCTGGTGAAGGACGTGAAGCTTCTGGCGGCCAGCCTTAAGGGCGTGGATATGAACGGCCTTCGTGAGCTGGGAGACCAGTTAAGAGAGAAGCTGGGAGAAGGAGTGGTAGTCCTGGCGTCGGAGAATGATGGCAAGGTAAGCCTTATGGCTGCGGCTACAGAGGGCGCTATGAAGCAGGGAGCCCATGCGGGAAATCTGATCAAGGGAATTGCGGCCTGTGTAGGAGGCGGCGGAGGCGGCCGTCCCAATATGGCTCAGGCCGGGGGCAAGAATCCTCAGGGAATTCCCCAGGCTCTGGAGAAGGCCAGAGAAGTCCTGGAGGGTCAGTTAAAATAGAAAATAAAGAGTTGACGAAAATGGAAATTATGGTATAATACGTAGTAGTGCAGTAAAAATACCCAGACAGTTGTATTATGCACAATCTACAACTGGAGGGAGGTTAGGTGTGAGACAATGTCAAATGTAATCGTTAAAGAAAACGAGACTCTGGACAGTGCTTTACGTCGTTTCAAAAGAAATTGCGCCAAAGCAGGCATCCAGCAGGAGATTCGTAAAAGAGAGCATTATGAGAAGCCAAGCGTAAGACGTAAGAAAAAGTCTGAAGCAGCTCGTAAGCGTAAATTCAATTAATGTGCATTAAAATTCCTGGCCAGAGGATGGCCAGGAATTTTTTTCACTTTATAGGAATGTTCCTATAGAGTGAAAGCTGCGCATGGATCGCACTGAGGCAGGATTCTTTTTATATCACAGGAAAAGAAGGATATATGGATAAAATAACGAAACGAATTTTCAGCCGCCTTTTTTTTGTGGGAGTTGCCATTTTAGTACAGGTTTTCTGGATTAT
>LHCFI01400__coassemble_1421_pt1 | contig 71735 bp, 62 predicted proteins | sample LHCFI01400__metabat2_low_PE_038 | metagenome-assembled genome bin LHCFI01400 | reverse complement strand
CCACTTGCAGATTTTGTGATAAGGAACGGAAACCGTGTACTGATAAAAAAAGCGCAGTTTGAGCTGTATTTGGATGGCGCGACTGCCGTGTAAGCAGATGAACTTTTGGTAGAGAAAGAGTCCGGCTTGTGTTATAATAATTCCGCAAGTCTGGACTCTCTTTTAAGGAGAGATTATCATGAGCGAAAAAAGAAGGGACAGTAGAAACAGGATTTTACACGAAGGAGAGTACCAGAGGACAGATGGAAGGTACCGCTATAGATACGTTGACGTTAATGGAAAGGAGAATAACGTTTACAGTTGGCGGCTTGACAAAAATGACCCAATGCCTAAGGGCAAAAAGCGTGAATTGTCATTGCGTGAAAAAGAAAAGCAGATTGAAGCAGATTTATTCAATCATATCGTAGTAAATGGCGGAAATTATACAGTGTTGGAACTTGTAGAAAAGTATGTGGCTTTAAAAACGGGTGTTCGGCACAATACAAAAGCCGGTTACAAAACGGTGATTAATGTTCTGAAAAAAGACGCTTTTGGAAAAACTCGCATTGACAAAGTGAGGCTTTCAGACGCTAAGCTGTGGTTGATTAAGCTGCAACAAAAAGACGGAAAAGGATATAGCTCTATTCGCTCCGTTAGAGGTGTGTTGAGACCGGCTTTTCAAATGGCGGCAGACGACAATCTAATCAGGAAAAATCCATTTGACTTTGAACTTGCTTCTGTGATTGTTAATGACAGCGTAACGCGCGAAGCAATTACAAGAAAGCAGGAAAAAGAATATTTACGGTTTGTAAAGGAGGACAGGCACTTTTGCAGATATTATGATGTGATATATATTCTATTTCATACGGGACTTAGAATTTCAGAGTTTTGCGGACTGACAATTTCGGATATTGATTTTGCAGAAAATAAAATCAGAGTGGAACGTCAGTTACAGAGAACCTCGGGGATGAAGTATGTAATAGAAGAAACCAAAACGGAGAACGGAGTGCGGTTTGTTCCGATGCAAGGTGAAGTCACGGCTTGTTTCCGAAGAATAATTGAGAATCGGCCTAAAGTAAAAATAGAACCGATGGTCGACGGATATGTTGGCTTTTTGTGTTTGGACAAGAACGATATGCCTAAAGTCGCACTACACTGGGAAAAATATATGCAACGTATTCTTGAAAAATATAATAGCATCTATAAAGTGCAAATGCCAAAAGTTACACCTCACGTATGCAGACATACGTTCTGCTCGAATATGGCTAAAAGCGGCATGAATCCTAAAACGCTCCAATATATTATGGGACATTCAGACATAGGCGTGACATTAAATGTTTATACGCATGTGCAGTTCGATGATGCGAAAAAGGAGTTAAAACGTGTTGCGCGCGCCTGAAAAACTCATTGGTAAACCGCATATTTTTACCAACGATTTTACCAATTTTGCGGAGAAAAGGCTGAGAGGATATGAGACGATTTGAGAAAATATCCCGGATATGCCTGATTGACAAAATGCAAAAATGCCGTAAATACAGGAAAAAATAAAGACTTGAGAAGATTTAAGGAGATTTGAGGGATGATTAAAATACTTTTCGTGTGCCACGGCAATATCTGCCGTTCCCCCATGGCAAAATTTATTTTAAAAGATTTAGTGGAAAAGGAAGGGCTTTCTGCTCAGTTTTACATTGATTCCGCTGCCACCAGCACGGAGGAAATTGGGAATCCCATTTATCCTCCGGCCAAGAGGAAGCTCAAACAGCATGGCATTTTGGCGGAGGGGCATCAAGCCAAGAGGATGCAGCCGGGAGACTATCAGAAGTACGATTATCTCCTGGGAATGGAGCAGTACAATATCCGAAATATGATGCGGATTCTGGGCGGGGATCCCCAGCATAAAGTATGCCGTCTGCTGGATTTTGCCTCAAGGCCCAGGGATATTGATGATCCTTGGTATTCTGGGGACTTTGAGACAGCTTACCAGGACATTCTGGAAGGCTGCCAGGCTTTTTTGGAAGAGATGAAAGCGAAGGGAAAGATCTGGGAGAAATAGGAAGAAAAAGAGAAGGCGCAGGGGCCGGAGAAAGGAAAAGGAACGGTTCCTGTAGGAAAACTGTGAAAAGGAGGCTGAAGATGAACAACAGTAACGGTAAGAGGCAGGATTATATATCCTGGGATGAGTATTTTATGAGCGTGGCGATTTTGGCAGGTATGCGTTCCAAGGATCCCAACTCGCAGGTGGGAGCATGTATCGTGAGCAGTGATAATAAAATTCTGTCCATGGGGTATAACGGATTCCCCAGGGGCTGTTCGGATGATGAGTTCCCGTGGGCCAGGGAAGGCGAAGCTTTGGATACTAAGTATCTCTACGTGGTTCACAGTGAATTAAATGCGATTTTGAACTATCGGGGCGGGAGTTTGGAGGGAGCCAAGCTGTATGTGTCGCTGTTTCCCTGCAACGAGTGTGCCAAAGCGATCATTCAGGCAGGTATAAAAACTGTGGTGTATGATCAAGACAAGTATCAGGATACACCATCCGTCATGGCGTCTAAACGTATGATGGATGCTGCTGGAGTTCGGTATTACCGTTACCAGAGAACAGGAAGGAAGATTGAGATTACGGTATAGAGAAGCGCTGGCTGCGAAGGTCAAAGGGGCTGTTGCGACAGCCCCTTTGCTCTTGTGTGGATCGGGCCTTGAATTTAAATGGTCTTACGGAGTATCGGGGAGATCACAAATTTCTGTGGGGGAGATTTTTTCGTAATCATCCAAAATATTTTGAAGACGGGAGAAGGCCCCTTTGTAGATCAGCGAGAGCAGCTTGTCAGTTCGCCGAAGGGCCAGCTGAAGCTGTTCGGGAGTGAGCATGCCCTCGCGAAAAGCGTCTGCCAGCTCGTCCAAGTCTACCACACGGACAAAGCCGTCCGGGTATACGATTACGTCCACCAGGAGATCTGTGAAGACGTAGGTATTCGTGGAAGGGTCAAAGGTGTGGGAGACGATGTCACAGTACCAACTGATAAGATTTCCGCTGTGATCATAAAATTTGCTGACCTTAAAGCCTCGCTCCAGAAAATAACAGGAGTAGCCGTGGTGCAGTGTTTTTTTGGGACGGATTGTATTCCATTTGGTGACGATAATTTCCCGGTCTACATGAAGGATTTCATCATTTTCTAAAAGAATGCATTCTTCTGGGATGATTCTTTTGCGGTAAAGCTTTATCTCACTCATTTGTGTCCTCCTGTCAGAAGCTTTTTATGTAAAGGCCTGCAGCTGCAAACACCGCTGGGAACCAGCGGAGGCATTGTATAAACTCTTTGTAAAAGAATAGCAGAAATGACAAAAAAAGTCTATAATATAAAGAAATGTGTGGAAAAAATGGTTCGTTTTGGAATATACAGAAGGAGGGACGGATGGGGAACAAAAAAAAGAAGCAGATGGAATTTCGCTATTATGAGATTCCATATGGCGAACCAGTGCTGGCCTTGCTGGGAGAGCATTGGAATCAGCCCTATGGATTTGACAGGGATCATCAGTTGGTGACCGACCTGCATTTTCACAATCTCATGGAAATCGGATGCTGCTATGAAGGGACGGGAGAGCTGTTTCTGGAGGCGGAGAAGTATGCCTTCTGCGGGGGGATGGTTTCCGTAATACCCAGGAAATTTCCCCACACCACTTTAAGCCCCGGGGGAGAGGTCAGCCGGTGGGAGTTTTTGTTTCTGGATATTGAGAAGATTGCAGAAGAACTGTACGGGCAGGACAGGCGGATGTATGAGTGGATCTTATCCCGCTGCGGCCGGGGAGCTTTCTGCAGAAACAAGGCGGAGGCGCCGGAGTTGTACCGTTTGGTGGTGATGATTCTCCAGGAAATGTCCCGGAAACGGGAGCGATATCAGGAGGTGGTGCGGGGGCTTTTGGGAGCGCTTTTAGTGGAGATTGCCAGGAATACCGGGGAGAATCCAACTGGAATGGAGCGCAGCCTGGGAGAACGGACGGGAGCCCAGCATCTTTTCAGCGCCTTTGAATATGTGAGCCTCCACTATACACAGGAGATTCGGGCGAGGGATCTGGCTGCGGCCTGCCATATGAGCGAATCTCATCTTCGGAGGCTGTTTGCCCAGGCTATGGGGATGCCGCCTATGGATTATGTAAATTATGTTAGGATTGAAAAAGCCTGCCAGCGGATGAAAACTACGGAAGAGTCCATTGCCGCCACGGCTGCCCAGTCAGGCTTTGTCAGTGTCTCGGCTTTTAACAGAAACTTTCGGAGGATTTTAGGGGTGACGCCCAGAGAATGGAAGAAATCTCCAGAAAACTATCAGGGACGGTTGGCCCAGTACAGGATTGCATATCATGATGGTTGGTAGTAGAAGGAACAGGAATAGAGCGAGGATAAAACAAGGATAAAAAATGATCGAATTTGCGCATTCTGTGGTTGAATATGCTTACATATAGAGGAAACTGGTGATACAATAGCCCCATAAATGAAGTGAAGGGGGCAGTTAGGAGAAGAGAGCGGCTTTTGTTTGAGAGCTGCGAGAGAGGAGCAGAAGAATGAAAAAAACAGTTTTGAAAATTCTGGTGCTGGCGATAGCAGCAGGATCTGTGTGTCCAGCAGCTATGGCACAGGAGGAAGAGGTGCTTTCTGTCTGGTGCTGGGGGCCGGATGTGAATTTTCAGGCATTAGGACAGGCGGCCCAGATTTATGGAGAAGAGCACCCGGAATTTGAGATGGAGACGGTGGAAGTTTCCTGGGATGATATTAGGAAAGCGCTGGATGAGGCGGCCGAAGCAGGAGAGACGGAGGGGCTGCCGGATATTCTGCTTATGCAGAATTATGGAATTTCCCAATATCTGACAGAATGCCCTGAGCTGTTTGCGGATCTGACAGATTCGGGAATTCAGTTTTCGGATTTTAACCAGGAAGCGGCGGCCTTTTCTGCGAAACAGGGTAAGAATTACGGAGTGCCCTTTGACTTGGGAGGGATGGTCGCCTGCTACCGCACAGATCTTCTGGAAGAGATGGGCTATACGGCTGATGACTTTACGGACATTACCTGGGGACAGTTTAAGAGGATTGGGGAAAGGATCCTTCGGGAAAATGAGACGCCGCTTCTTTCCTGGGTAAAAGGCGATCCGGGGCTTGTCCTGGCCATGCTGCATTCTGGGGGAGGCAGCCTTTCTGATGAGGAAGGGAACTTGAGCCTTGCGGAAAACGAGGTGCTTAAAGAAGCCGTGACCACCTATACAGATCTTGTAAAGTCTGGAGTTTTAAGGGAAATTGAAGCTTGGGATGAGTATGATTTGTATGTGGAAGAGCTTATCCAGGGAAGCGTCCTTGGATGTGTAAACAGCTCGGGGATTCTGGCATCCCTGGGACAGGGAGAAGAACAGGAAGGGAAATGGAGCGTCGCCAGCCTGCCATCCCTGGAAAACGTGGAAAGCGCAGGAAATTACGCCGGAAACGGCGGAACCAGTTGGATGGTGATTAACCGTGGAGATACCGGGGAGGCCGTGGATTTTCTGGCGGACACCTTTGGCGGCAGCCAGGAGTTTTATGAGGCAGTGATTCCTGCAGCGGCTGTTGCGGCGGCATACGAACCGGCGGTTCAGTGGGGGGTATATGAAGAGAAGCTGGCGGTTTCCAGCGATGAAGAGGCTTTGTCAAAGATTCTGCAGTATACCCGGTTGGCAGCCGTAAACGAGTCGGGGACGGCGTATTATGAAGGGGCCGATGCGGTGGCAGAGGCGGTGAATGATGTGCTGGCAGGGACGGAGGTAGAAGCGGCCCTGAAAAACGCACAGGCCGCCCTGAAATGAGAGAACTTATAGGTACTATCTATAATAAAGGAGAGAGAGCAGAATGTCAGGATTTGATTACAGCAAATTGAAGGATCCGGGATTTTTTAAGGAAAACAGGCTGGAGGCCCATTCAGGCCATTCCTTTTTTGCGGACAGGGAAGAGGCTTTGGCGGGTGAGAGCGGTTTCGTACATTGTCTGAATGGGCTATGGAAGTTTTCATATGCCAAAAATGTGGACAGCCGCATTCCAGGATTTGAGAAGCCGGAATATGACTGCCGAAAGTGGGATGAAATCCGGGTGCCGGCTCATATTCAGATGGAGGGCTACGATATTCCGCAGTATGCCAACACCCAGTATCCCTGGGACGGGCGGGAAGAGATCCATCCGGGGGAGATACCGGAGCGGTTTAACCCGGTGGCAAGCTATGTGAAGTATTTTACAGTTCCAGAAGAATGGAAGGGAAAAAGGATTTTCATTTCTTTTCAGGGTGCGGAGAGCGGACTGGCTCTCTGGCTGAACGGAGCTTACATTGGGTACAGTGAGGACAGCTTCACCCCCGCAGAGTTTGAGCTGACCTCTTTTTTGAAGGAGGGAGAAAACAAGCTGGCGGCCCAGGTCTTTAAGTGGACCTCTGGGAGCTGGTGCGAGGATCAGGACTTCTATCGGTTTTCTGGGATTTACCGGGATGTATATCTGTATGCGATTCCCCAGGTTCATGTGCAGGATCTCTGTGTGCGGACCATTCTGGATGATGCATATGAAAATGCACAGCTGGAGGTGGGACTTACACTGACAGAAGCGGGAGAAGTTTCCTTCAGGCTGGAGGATCAGGGAAAGGCGGTCTGCCAATTCCAGACCTCTTTGCAGGCAGGAGAGAATCTGGTGACAGAGACTGTGGAGAAGCCGGAGCTTTGGAGCGCAGAGAGCCCCAAGCTTTATGATCTCTGGATTCAGGTAAAAAATGAGGCTGGAGAGCAGCAGGAGGTCATCTGTCAGAAAGTGGGATTCCGCCGCTTTGAGCTGAAGGATAGAATCATGCATCTGAACGGGAAGCGGATTGTCTTTAAAGGAGCCAACCGCCATGATTTCAGCTCCCTGAGGGGAAGGGCCATTACGGTAGAAGAGATTGAGAGAGATATCATTACCATGAAACAGCACAACATAAACGCTGTCCGTACCAGCCATTATCCCAATCACCAGGCGCTGTATGATCTCTGCGATCAGTATGGGCTCTATATGATTGCAGAGGCTAATCTGGAGTCTCACGGGTCCTGGGATCTGTATGCCAGAGGCGCAGGAGGCAGGGAAGAGGATGTGGTTCCAGGAGATAAGGAAGAGTGGCTGGAGGCCATGCTGGACCGAGCGAATTCAGCATACCAGCGGGACAAAAACCATCCTTCTATCTTGATCTGGTCCTGCGGAAATGAGTCCTACGGCGGAAAAGTGATTTATGAAATGTCACGGCAGTTTAAACGCCAGGATCCCACCAGGCTGGTTCACTATGAGGGAATCTTCCATGACCGCCGGTACAACGAGACCAGCGACATGGAAAGCCAGATGTACACTCCGGCGGCAAAGATTGCGGAGTTTCTGCAAAAAGACAGAAGCAAGCCGTTTATCTGCTGTGAGTATCTCCACGCCATGGGGAACTCCTGCGGGGCCATGGACCGTTATACGGATCTTACAGACACGGAGCCGCTGTATCAGGGAGGGTTTATCTGGGATTATATTGACCAGTCCCTGACCAGGAAAGACCGGTATGGCCGGGAATTTGAGGCCTACGGGGGAGACTGCGGGGAGAGGCCCACAGATTACAATTTCAGCGGAAACGGGATTGCTTATGGGGGAGAGGAGCGCCTGCCTTCGCCCAAGATGCAGACGGTAAAATTTAATTACCAGAATATCAGCATTTTCCCCAGCGAAACCCAGGTGCGGGTGGTAAATAAACATCTCTTCCTCAACACGGATGTATACGACTGTGCCGCACAGTTGGCCCGGGATGGAAAGAAGATATTGGAGATGCCGGTGAAGATCTCCGTAGATCCCCTTGAGGAAGGCAGCTTCCAGCTCCCCTTCGGGAAGCAGGAACGGCCGGGAGAGTATACCGTGACCGTATCCTTCCGGCTTAAGGAGGACACCCTCTGGGCAGGCCGTGGGCATGAAGTGGCCTTTGGACAGTATGTCTACAGGGTAGAAGGAGCAGTCACTCCCAGCAGGAAGCCGGTGGAGGTGATCCGCGGAAATTATAATCTGGGAGTAAGGGGGGAGAATTTTGACGTTCTGTTTTCCCATCTTAGCGGCGGCCTGGTATCCTACCGTTATGGCGGAGTGGAGATGCTGAAAAATGTTCCCATGGGAGATTTCTGGCGGGCGCCTACAGACAATGATGCAGGGAACGGCATGGCGGCGAGATACGCCCAGTGGAAGATTGCCTCCGTATATTCTTCCTATAAGCATCCCGAAACCCGGGCCGGGGAGACGCCCAGGGTGGAGGTTAGGGAAGACCGGGTTTCTATTGCCTACAAATACTGGATGCCCACGGCGCCTGCGGCTTCCTACGAGCTGGAATATACAGTGTTTGGAGACGGAACCATCCAGGTGAAGTTGATCTATGATACAGTGAAGGAACTGGGGGATATGCCGCTCTTTGGCGTCTCTATGAAGCTGGATGCGGATTATGACCGGCTAGAGTGGTACGGCATGGGTCCCCAGGAGACGTATAGTGATAGAAATACAGGGGCTAAACTCGGAATTTATAAAAATAAAGTGACGGACAACCTGGCGTCGTATCTGGTTCCTCAGGAATGCGGCAATAAAACAGGAGTCCGCTGGGCCAAGGTGACGGATGCCAGAGGAAGAGGACTGATGTTTACGGGAGATAAGATGGATTTTTCTGCTCTGCCCTACACCAGCCATGAGCTGGAAAATGCGGCGCATCCCTATGAGCTTCCACCCGTGCATTATACAGTAGTGCGGGCGGCGATGGGCCAGATGGGTGTGGCCGGAGATGACTCCTGGGGGGCAAGGCCTCATGAGGAATATCTTCTCTATCCCGAAGGGAGAATGGAATTTGTCTTTTCCTTCAGAGGAATCTAGTGTACTGACTTGTTTTAGCAATGGCAGTATGGTACAATTTTACCAGACGGCAGGAGCGGCCCTTCATAGAAAAAGGGCTGCTTCCCCCTGGTATTAGAAAAAAAGACGAGGGAGGTTTTGTACATGAAACAGCAGATGCTGGAATATTTTAAAAAGGCCTTTGGAGACACAACCGGAGCGGAAGTGTTCTTTGCTCCGGGGAGGGTGAATCTCATCGGCGAGCATACTGACTATAACGGAGGACATGTTTTTCCCTGCGCCCTTACCATAGGGACTTACGGAGCGGTTCGCAAGAGAAGCGACCGGAAGCTGCGTTTCTATTCAGCCAATTTTGCTCATCTGGGCGTACTGGAATCCGACCTGGACTCCCTGACTCCCCAGAAAGAAGCTGGCTGGACCAATTATCCCAAGGGTGTGATGTGGGCCTTTGAGGGGAGAGGGATGAAGATGGACTGCGGTCTTGAGATTGCCATTTTCGGCAACATCCCGAACGGTTCTGGGCTTTCCTCTTCCGCTTCTTTGGAGGTGCTTACGGGAGCGATTCTCCGGGAGCTGTACGGATTTGAGGTATCCAATCAGGATCTGGCTCTCATTGGCCAGTATTCGGAGAGGAATTTCAACGGGGTAAACTGCGGCATCATGGATCAGTTTGCCATTGCTATGGGAAAGAAGGATCATGCCATTTTCCTGGATACAGCCACTCTGGAATATGAATATGCGCCGATTCTCCTGGAGGGAGCGCAGATTGTCATTGCCTGCAGCAATAAGAAGCGCGGACTGGCAGATTCCAAATACAATGAGCGCAGAAGCGAGTGCGAGGAAGCCCTGAAGGAGCTGCAGACCGTCTGCAGCATCCAGTCACTTGGCGAACTGACAGAAGCGGAGTTTGAAGCGCACAAGGATGCTATCAAGGATCCGGTAAGGGTGCGCCGGGCACGCCATGCCGTGTATGAAAATCAGCGCACGGTAAAAGCTGTTGAAGCCCTGAAAAAGAATGAGATAGAGACCTTTGGGAAGCTTATGAATGACTCCCACGTCTCCCTCAGGGACGACTATGAGGTGACAGGAGTGGAACTGGATACCCTTGTAGAAGAGGCGTGGAAGCAGGAAGGTGTAATCGGCTCCAGAATGACGGGCGCCGGTTTCGGAGGCTGTACGGTAAGCATTGTGAAGGATGCGTATATTTCTGAGTTTAAGGAAAAAGTAGGAGAGGCTTATAAAGAAAAAATCGGCTATGGAGCTGATTTCTACGTAGTTTCCATTGGGGACGGACCTCATAAACTGTAAGTGCGCATCAGAACCGGGAGGAAAAAGATGATTCAGAACAGTATTGTAAAATTAGTGCAGTATGGCCTCTCTACAGGATTGATTGAAAAGGAAGACGCCATATATACGGCAAACCGCATTCTGGAGGCTCTCCATCTGGACAGCCTGGAAGAGGAAGCGGAGAAAGCCATCTGCTCCTATGAAGGAGGAAATGGGGAGCTGGTGGACAGCCTGGAGGAAACTCTGGGAGAGATCTGTGATTTTGCCTACGAGACAGGGCTTATGGAAGAAAATACGGTGGGCTACCGGGATCTTTTTGATACGAAGATGATGGCCCTTCTGGTAGACCGGCCGTCTAATATTATTAAGAAATTCCAGGAGCTGTATCAGAAGTCTCCCAAGGAGGCCACGGATTTTTATTACAAATTCAGCCAGGATACAGATTACATACGCCGCTACAGGATCGCCAAGGATAAGAAATGGGTTACCAGGACAAAATACGGGGATCTTGATATCACCATCAATCTTTCAAAACCGGAAAAGGACCCCAAGGCCATTGCCGCTGCAAAGCTGGCCAAGCAGACATCCTATCCCAAATGTCTTCTCTGCATGGAGAATGAGGGGTATGCCGGAAGGCTGAACCACCCTGCCAGAGGGAACCACAGGATTATTCCGGTAACCATTAACAATACACCCTGGAAGTTCCAGTATTCTCCGTACGTATATTATAATGAACACTGCATCGTCTTTAACACGCAGCATGTGCCGATGAAGATTGAGAAGGCTACCTTTGACAAGCTTCTTGACTTTGTGGGACAGTTCCCTCACTATTTTGTGGGTTCCAATGCGGATCTCCCCATTGTGGGAGGCTCCATCTTAAGCCATGACCACTTCCAGGGAGGCTGCTATGAATTTGCCATGGCAAAGGCTCCTGTGGAGCGGGAGATTTCCTTCCAGGGCTTTGAGGATGTAAAGGCGGGGATCGTGCGCTGGCCCATGTCGGTGATCCGTCTGAACGGTCAGGATCCCAAACGGCTCTCTGACCTGGCGGATAAGATCCTCCTGGCATGGAGGGGCTACACGGATGAGGCGGCTTTTGTCTACGCAGAGACGGAGGGTGAGCCTCACAACACCATCACCCCTATTGCCAGACGCAGGGGAGAGCTCTATGAGCTGGATCTGGTGCTGAGAAATAATATTACCACGCAGGAGCATCCCCTGGGTGTATACCATCCTCACAAAGAACTGCATCATATTAAGAAAGAAAATATCGGACTCATTGAAGTGATGGGATTGGCAGTGCTCCCTGCCCGTCTGAAAAATGAGCTGGAGCTCCTTGCTTCGGCGCTGGTGGAGGGCAGTCCGATTCATGGGGATGAAACTTTGGATAAGCACGGCGATTGGGCGGATGAGCTGAAAGAGAAGTACGGCTCTTTCAGCAAAGACACGGTTGAAGAAATTCTTCAGGAAGAAGTGGGCCTTGTGTTTGAGAAAGTGCTGGAGGACGCCGGAGTATACAAGAACACGCCGGAGGGAAGAGAAGCTTTTCTGCGGTTCGTGGAGTATGTGGGCTAGAACCAGGACTTGCCTGGTCATACCATTTTAATCTGGAGACGGCAGAAATTTTACTGTAATTTCTGCCACTTCGCTGCAGGTGCCCACCCGCATGGCCGGTCCCCAGACGCCTGCGCCGGAGGTGACGATGCTGATCATCTTTCCCTTGGCAAGGAGGCCACGGGAGTTTTCCCAGCCAAGTCTGGTGGTAAGATTTCCGGGGAAGAGCTGACCATCGTGGGTGTGGCCGGAGAGGACGAGATCCGCTCCCGCTTCTGACAATTCATTTAGCTGAGAAGGCTGGTGATCCAAAACGATCACCGGCTTTTCTTTTTGCAGAGAGGCTAGAAGCTTGGAAGGCGCAAGCCGGGTGATCCCGCTTTTTTCCTGACAGGAGGCGTCCAGGCGGCCTATGAGATAGAAAGCGTTGTCCACCAGAAGGGTTTCGTCTTCCAGAAGCCGGATGCCGGAGGACTTTAAAAAAGCGTCCATTCTGGGGTCGCTGGTGTGAGGGGAGTCTTTGCGGGAAAAGGTGAAGCCGGCCAGAATCACCTCGGAGATATCATGGTTTCCCCAGCAGGCATAGGTGCCGTAAGTGCTTTTCAGCTCACGGAAAGCATGGATCAGGCCTTCCGGGTTTTGGATGGCATCAAAATCATTGTCAAATATATCTCCAGCAAACAAAATGAGATCCGGGTGCATACGGTTGATCCTTCTGACTATGCGCTGAATCTGATATTTCCCTGTGTTATATCCCAGATGAAAGTCGGCTGCCAGAGCGATTTTCAGGGAAGGTAGAGAAGCACTTTTGGCGAGGGATACCTGATAGCGGACAGTTTTTAAATGTCTGGCGTGAAAAATCCCATAACCGGAGAAAGAGAGAACAGCGAAAAACACCACTCCGCCTCCGATTCGCACCATCTCCCGGGAGGGATTGGAAAAAACAGGCTGATGGCGGATCAGGCGGAAAACGAGAGCCGTCAGATCTGCCAGCAATAAAAAGATCAGCAGATACATGAGAATTCCCAGCCAGTAATTGCAGATGCGCTGGGTGAAAGCTTTTGCCCGGCCCTTAGTGAAAGCGGCAGCCAGGGGGGAAAGCACCAGAAGGATAAAGAGGAAGGTGAAGGGCGCCGCAAACCAGATCCTTCCCATGAATCCATTCAGAGTGGAAAACCACAGAAGCATCCGTCTAAGCAGATAGTAATTCAGTAAAAGATAAAAAGGGGATAAAATAACCGCAGCCATGATGTGCAACTCCTGATCATCCTGCCGAAGCAGTAAAATTTACCGCACAGTTTCTCATGAAACTGTGCGGCGGAAAATGTAAAAAGATTCTGTTTTCTAAAAAGCTTACTCGATGACTTCCGTAGCGGCGGTTTCTGCCGTGGCATCTTCCACACCGGAGATTACGTCCTCATACGTCTCAAGATCATCGTATACGCTGCCAGCGTCAACGGCGCTGTCGATGGCTTCCTGAGGAACCGTGATCTCGGTAACATCTCCGTAGCTCATGGTAGCGTCAACGGAAAGATCGTTGAGATTTACGGCTACCGTGGTGCCTTCCGCAGACTCACCCATGGAAGAGGTGATCAGAGAATTGATGGCGCTGAGATCTGTTCCGTTGAAATCCATGTGCATCTGAACGGGCAGATAGGTGGCGGTGTCCACGTAATATTCAATATTCATCACAAGGCCGTCCAGGAATGCCAGACCCTGATCGATAACAGCCATATCCTCATCAGTGAATGCTTCTCCGCTCAGCTCCGCAATTTTGTCCATCATGGTGGACAGAGTGGAAGCGTCGATGGAGGTGGACAGAAGGTAGCACTCTGTACCGTTTACGTCAGCGGCTTCCGGAGCCAGCTCAAAGGTCAGTCCCCATTCTGCATAGTCGGCAGCCGTGATGGAACCCTGCATCTCCATGAGGGAGCTCATGTCAATACCCAGGTCAGCGGTTGACTCATGAGTCCAGCCGGCCTCGCCCGTAGCGGAGTCTTCCGTGTACGTATAGGTGTCAATCTGACCGTCTTCATTGGTTACCATGTACATCTTCATAGCCATATCCTGGTTCTGGCCCATGGTTGACATGGAGAAAGAACCGTCCATCATCATGGAGAGAGGCTCAAGGATGTAATCTACTTTAAACCCACCGTTCATAGCCACGGCGATGGTGGAGGTAGTGGTGCCGTCTCCTACATCAATGCCAAGATCCATGTTCATGGCCATATCCATGCTCATATTGTCTGCTTCCGCAGAAGCCTGGCTCATGCTGTCCAGAACAGAATCCGCTGTCTGGGCGCTGTCAAATCCGCTGAGGAGTGAAATCATGCCAAATGATAACAATCCGACTAATAATTTCTTTTTCATAATTCCCCAATTCCTTTCTGTAGGTAAAATTGATTTAAAATCGTTACAATTATAGCATAGCTGTCAAAAACTGTCCACAGAAACAAAGACTGTTAAGCAATATTAAGGATTTCATAAGGGAGTTGGAAATCTTGGGAAAATCAAAGACAGAAAAGGGGCGGATTTTGCGAAAAAAACTGCTTGAAAGATAAAGGCTCTTTGGTATAGTATATCAGCTAGGAGTCTTGAACCGCTGTTTGCGGAACGCAGGGCTGGATTGCCGGCGCCGGAAGGCCCGGGCATTCAAAAGGGAGGAAATATGAATATACAGACAGATGAATACACTTATGAACAGGCGGTAGATTATATAGAGTCGGTTCCAAAGTTTGCAAAGAAAAATAAACCGGAAAACACCTGGGAGCTTTTAAGGCGTCTTGGACACCCCCAGAGGGAGATGAAGGTGATCCATGTGGCGGGGACAAATGGAAAAGGCTCCGTCTGCGCTTTCCTGGCATCCGTCCTGATGCAGGCAGGGAGAAAGACGGGGCTGTTTACCTCTCCCCATCTGGTGGAGATCACGGAACGCATGGTCATTCAGGGGGAGCAGGCGGATAAAGAATCTTTTGCCAGGGCCTTTTCCAGGGTGAAACATACTGTGGAACAGATGGAAAAGGATGGGTTTTACCATCCGGCCTATTTTGAGCTGCTCTTTGCGGTGGGCCTTCTCTTGTTCCAGGAGGCCGGGATAGAGTATCTGGTGCTGGAGACCGGGCTTGGAGGGCGGCTGGATGCCACGAATTTGGTGGAGCGCCCTGCGGTCACTGTGATTACCAGCATCGGCATGGATCATATGGAGTATCTGGGAGATACCCTGGAGAAAATTGCCGGAGAAAAGGCTGGGATCATTAAAGAAGGAGTTCCTGTGGTCTATGATGCCAGGAACGAAACTGCAGCCGCAGTGATTCGGCAGGAGGCGGAAAAAAAGCATGCGCCTCAATATCCCTGCGATGCTTCCATGTGGCGAATCTGTTCAAAAACAGATAAAAGCATTGATTTTATTTTTGATAACAGGTATTATGAGCGTATGCGGGTGACTGTGCCCTACCTGGCGGAATATCAGGTGGTGAACAGCACGTTGGCGCTGACGGCCCTGAGGGCTCTGGATCCCGGGAAAGAGATTTCAGACGAGACTGCGGCCGCAGGGATCAGCAAGACCCGTTGGGCCGGCAGGATGGAGACTGTGCTGCCGGGGGTTGTTTTAGACGGAGCCCACAATGAAGACGGGATCCGGGAGCTGATCCATACAGTGAAAAGTGTCCGGGAACGTATGCCGGTTTCTCTTTTGTTTTCCGCCGTATCGGACAAGGAGCATGAGAAGATGATCGAGACGATCTGCCAGGCGGTGGATCTGTCCTTTGTGGTGGTTACGGAGGTAGGCGGCTACCGGGAGGTTCCGGCGGCAGAGCTTGGCGTAGAATTTTCCAGGCATACCAAGGCTCCGGTGTATGTACAGCCTGATGTAAGAGAAGCTTTTAAAGAGGCGCTGAAACAGCGTGGGGAGAGTATGCTGTTCTGTGCAGGCTCTCTGTATCTGGTGGGAGAGATCAAAGCGGCGCTTCTTGGAATGCGGCAGCCGGAATAATCCGCAGCAGAAGTCCCCTTTGGGGCAAGGCAGGAGGAGAGGTACAGATGATTAATTATGAAGAGGAATTAAAGAAATACCATCCCAGTATGGATGTAAATGAGGCGGAGGACGCCATTTACAGCCGGGATCTTACAGACGTAACAGATATACTGAAAGAGATGCTGAAAGAAGAACGGAAGAACAGAAAGTAGGGGATAGGATGAGATGTGTTTACTGTAATACCCCTCTTGCTGCCATTGATTACTGCCCGGGGTGCGGTGCGGACATAACGATTCAGAAACGGATTATGCGTATTTCCAATCTGCTGTATAACCAGGGACTGGAGAAAGCCAGGATTCGGGATATGGACGGGGCCATTGCCTGTCTTAAGAGGAGCCTAAAATTTAACAAAGAGAATATTGATGCGAGAAACCTTCTGGGGCTGTGCTATTTTGAGACCGGAGAGGCGGTCAGCGCTCTGTGCGAGTGGGTAGTCAGCAAAAATATGAAGGGAGAGGACAATCTGGCGGATCATTATATTGACATGCTTCAGTCAAACAAGAACCGGCTGGATGTGATGAACCAGACGATCCGCAAATACAATCAGTCAGTCATGTACTGCCGGGAAGACAATGAAGATATGGCTATCATCCAGCTTAAGAAGGTGATCAGCCAGAATCCGAAGCTGGTGAAGGCGTATCAGCTTCTGGCCCTTCTCTACATGAAGCGCCAGGAGTACGAGCGGGCCAGACGTCTTCTGAAAAAGACAGCGCAGATTGATGCCACCAACACCACCACACTGCGGTATCTGCAGGAGATTGAGGAGGCTACGGGGAAGGGAACCAATTTAAGCCGTCGCCATAAAAAATACGAGAGGGAGCAGGAAGAAGGAGGAATCTCTGGAACCCTGCGGTATATGAGCGGTACGGAGATGGTGATTCAGCCCACCACCTTCAGGGACAGCTCCACCATTGCCACCTTTATTAATATTATATTGGGGCTTCTTCTGGGAGGCGCCATTGTGTGGTTCCTGGTAGTGCCGGCCAACAGGCAGAGCGTAAACGACCAGGCCAACCAGCAGGTGACGGACGCCAACACAAAGCTTGCCTCTGAGTCTGCCCGGGTACAGGAGCTGGAGGAAGAGATTGACGGCTATCTGCAGCAGGTGGACGCTGCCAAGCAGGAGCAGGAGAATGCCAATACCCAGGTGCAGAGCTATGATGATCTTTTGGCGATAGCCAACTTGTATATCAGCGGAGACCAGTCCACGGCAGCCAGCATGATTACCACGCTGAATGCCGAGGATTTTGAGGGCAATGCCAAGACGCTCTACGAGAGCTTAAGCGGAGCTGTGCAGAGCAGTCTCTTTACAGAGTATTACACGGCAGGCACACAGGCGTATTCCAATGGGGATTATTCCACGGCTGCGGCCCAGCTTCAGCAGGCGGTGGATGCGGATACGAACCGTGAGAATGCCAATTACGCCCAGGCGCTGTTTTATCTGGGATTTGCCTATTATAATCTGGGGAACTATGATCAGTCTGACCAGGTGTTTAACCAGTTTACTACATACTATCCAGACCGTGCAGGGGAAGTACAGCCTTATATTGTAGGCGGTACCTCCGGGACACAGCAGAATGTCACGGGGGCGGCGGACGTCAGCGGCCTGGGAGATGCGGCTACCGGCCAGAATGCGGCGGGAACCGGAGGACAGAATACAGGCCAGAGTGAAACGAACGCAGCCGGTACGGATATGTCCGGTGCGGGAACGACAAACACGGGAGACGGAAACGCTATTACGATTTACTAGATGTGAAAGATACAGGTGATAAACCTCGGAGCAGAGGGTGTGCGCCAAAGGCAAAGGGCACGCTCTCTGCTTTTTCTTTCCCGGATTGCGGGAGCATCCCTAGATGCGCGGCAATCCAGGGGCTTTCATATACGGCAGAGCCTGCGCAGCAGGCATGTACGTTTGGGAAGGCATGTGGAAGGAAAAGGATTTTCGGGCAGGATTATTAATATTTGATCTTAAGGGGGAACATATTTATGAGACAGCCATTTGAGATTGCCGGGACCACCCTTACCATTCATCTTCCGGCGGAGATTGACCACCACAATGCAGAAGGAATCCAGTACGAAGCGGACCGGATTCTGCGCAGGAAAAATATCCGGCGCATGGTGTTCGACTTTGGACAGACTGACTTTATGGACAGCTCCGGCATTGGCATGATTATGGGGAGATATAAGACCATGCGCTTTATGGGAGGGACGGTGATCGCTGTCCGTGTAAATGAGAGAATGCGCAGAATTCTTACGCTTTCGGGAGTATACAAAGTGATTGACATCTACGAAGGTATGCCGCAGCGTTTAAATTTATTATAAGGGGGAGAGATACATGCAGCAAAATGAGATGAGACTGGAGTTTGACAGCCGCTCCTGCAATGAAGGGTTTGTCCGGGTGGCTGTGGCGGCCTTTATGACGCAGCTTAACCCTACCCTGGAAGAGGTGGCGGATGTAAAGACGGCTGTGTCTGAGGCAGTGACGAACGCCATCATCCATGGATATGAGGGAGCGGTAAAAAAGGTGGCTGTGGAGTGCAGGATTACAGGGCAGACCCTGGAGGTAAAAGTAAAGGATACGGGAAAAGGGATCGAGGATATTCAAAGAGCCATGGAGCCTTTATTTACCACCAAGGCGGAATGCGACCGCGCCGGAATGGGGTTTGCCTTTATGGAGGCCTTTATGGATACTTTGAAAGTGGAGTCGGAAGTGGGAAAGGGCACCTGTGTGACAATGACCAGGCAGATTGGACGGGAAAATAAATTTGAAAGGTAGTGGTCTGGCGGATGGAGCATACCCTTGCGTTAATTAAGCAGGTACACGAAGGGGATAAAAAAGCCAGAGAACAGTTAGTAGAAGAAAATATGGGCCTTGTATTTGCGGTGGTGCGCCGGTTTCGGGAGCGGGGCTGCGAGAAGGAGGATCTGATCCAACTGGGCTGCATCGGGCTTCTGAAGGCGATTGACCATTTTGACACTTCCTTTGACGTATGCTTTTCCACGTATGCGGTCCCCATGATTACCGGTGAGATCAGAAGGTTTCTTCGGGATGACGGCATGATCAAGGTCAGCCGCCTGCATAAAGAGGCGGCGGCCAAGGCCAGCAGGGCCAGAGAGGCCATTGAAAAGGAAAAGGGAGCAGAACCCACGGTGGAAGAGATTGCGGATCGGGCCGGGCTTTGCCCCGAAGAGCTGGTGCTGGCCATGGAGGCCGTATCCGAGGTGGAATCCCTGAGCCAGACCATTTACAGCGGGGATGGGACGCCGGTTCTGCTGGCGGACCGTCTGCCGGATAAGAAAGATAGGAACGAAGAACTCTTAAACAGGATGCTTTTGAACCAGCTTCTAAGTCTCCTGGATGAGAGAGAGCAGGAGATTATCCGGCTCAGATATTTTCAGGACCAGACTCAGATTCAGGTGGCTAAGCGATTGGGCATGACCCAGGTGCAGGTTTCCAGGGCAGAGAAAAAAATTCTCAGGAAGCTGCGCCAGGCTGTTGTTTGAAATGTATAGGTTGTATCAGTTCAGCCCGTGTCATCCCTGAGGGCTGAACTGATATGTAAAAGTTTAGAAAAATGCTGAATAGGGGTTGACAATTTGACGAAAAAGTTGTTAAATTAATCACAAAGTGAAAAAATGTTAGCACACAAAAGTCAAGGAGGACTAGAGACATGGGCAGAAAAATTACCATAATCGGAGCAGGTAGCGTTGGTGCAACTATTGCATATACACTGGCAATGGAAGACAACTCCGTATCAGAGATCGTTTTGATTGATATTAATAAAGAGAAGGTAATGGGCGAGGTTATGGATATCGCTCAGGGTACTTTCTTCAGAACTCCTATTTCTATTATCGCAGGTGATTATGAGGATGCGAAGGGTTCCGATATCGTTATCATCACATCCGGTATCGCTCGTAAGCCGGGTCAGACGAGAATCGAGCTGACGCAGACCAATGTAAATATCCTGAAGAGCATTACCCCGCAGATTACGGCAGTGGCTCCGGAAGCCCTGTATGTGATCGTGGCGAACCCGGTAGATATTATGACGTATGTGTTTATTAAGATCTCCGGTATTCCGGAGAACAGAATCGTAGGTTCCGGTACGATCCTGGATACGGCCCGTCTTCGTTACGGCCTGTCTGAGCATTACGATATTGCCCAGAAGAATATTCACGCATACGTATTTGGCGAGCATGGAGATACTTCTTTTGTGCCCTGGTCCTGTGCAGATGTTTCCGGTGCGCCTTTAGACGATTATGCTGAGCTTATGAAGAAGCAGGGCAAGACCTTTGAGACTCTTGATAAAGATGCTATGACGGAGTACGTTCACAAGTCCGGCGGACAGATCATTTCCAGAAAGGGCGCTACCTTCTACGCCGTATCTGCTTCCGTATGCCAGCTCTGTGCGACCTTGATGGCTTCTTCTGATTCTGTTATGACCGTTTCTTCCATGCTGCACGGAGAGTATGGCATTGAAGACGTATGTGTAAGCGTTCTCACACTGGTAGGCCCCAACGGAGTACAGGGCAGACTGGAAGTGAAGCTGACAGATGAGGAGATTGCGAAGCTGAAAGCCAGCGCTGATTCCCTGAAGGAAGTTATCAGCAGCATCGAGATCTAATAAAAAGATCTGAACCTTCGGCAGATAAATAAGACCCCAATGCGGTTTGCCCGCATTTTCCAAGAGACCTGTACCGCGTCTGCAGTGCAGGTCTTTTCTTATGTCATAGGAAAGACCTTGTCACGCTAAAACGTGAAAGCGCTTTGCGGCAGCTCCTTTTTTGCATTTGAGGGATAAATAGGGCAGAAAACGGTCACACTAAAGGAAAGAAAGGGTGTGATGATTCTGAACCGGAATATAATGGCAAAATGTATCCTGCTTCTGATCCTTGCGGTACTTCTGGCCGGGGCGGCCTGGTGCTTTGTCAGAGAGCCTGACAGACCGGCGGATGACGCCGTGCTGGTGCAGTATGAGGAGGGAGGGCAGAATGAAGTCTGAGACATTGTATCTGAAGATTGACAGAAATATCCGCATCAGCGGTACTCCGGTAAGCCTGAAGGATATAGCTACTGTTCTGTGCCAGGAGAAAACGGTGGAAAACCGGGCAAAAACCATAAAGCTTCCGGCCAGCCGAATCCAGGGGCCGGGGAGGTATGTCTTTTCTGTGACGGATGTAATAGAAGCGATACAGAAAGAGTTTCCCAGCCTGGAGATATGCAATCTGGGAGAGTCTGATTTTATTCTAACCATGGAAAAGGCAAAAAAGGTTTCCGAAGCCTGGAGCTGGTGCAAAACGGTGCTGGTTTGTGTCCTTTCTTTTTTCGGGGCCGCCTTTTCCATAATGGCCTTTAACAATGATATCGGCATTACGAACCTATTTGGGCAGCTTTACAGGCAGTTTACGGGAGAAGCTTCCAATGGCTTCACGGTGTTGGAGATAACGTACTCTCTTGGCGTGGGAATCGGAATCTTGATCTATTTTAATCACTTTTCCAAAAAGAAACGGGTCACGGACCCATCGCCTTTGGAAGTGGAGATGAGAACTTATGAGGATGAGGTAAATGCCACTGTCATTGAAGCGGAGGAACGGGAAATGGAAGGACAGGAGGGATAGGGATGGAAAAGCTGTTGCTGGCAGCAATCGGACTGTCTTCCGGGGTGTTGATCTCCGGCGGGGTGGTGGCGCTTATGACCGGCCTGGGAATTATCGTCAGGTTTGCAGGCATCTCACGGACTGCGGATAAAATTTCTCTGTATGAAAAGGGGATTTTTCTGGGCACTCTCTGGGGAACGGTTATGACCGTGTTTTTGGATGTGAAGATGCCCCTGGGGGCGGTGGGTCTTGGAATCTGCGGCCTGTTCATGGGAATCTTCGTGGGCGGGTGGATCCTGGCGCTGGCGGAGCTGGCCAATGTCTTTCCTGTGTTCAGCCGGCGCCTTGGCATCACCAGGGGCACAGGCCTCCTGGTAATTGTCCTGGCGGCAGGAAAAACTGCGGGAAGCCTGTATCTTTTCTTTATGGGATGGGGAAAAGGCTGAGGCGGCCTGGGCCGCCCTTTTTTTCTTGCATTTCCTGGGCAGATACGTTAGACTTTCCAGTAGAAAAACAAACGGCTGTATTTGGGAGGCGAAAGATGGACAAATTAAGATTAGGGATTCTGGGCGCTGGGGCAATCGGTGCCACTATGGCGACTACGGTAAGGGAGATGGATGAGGTAGTCCTTTATGCAGTGGCGGCCAGGGAATATGAGAAGGCCAGGAAGTTTGCGGATACATATGGAGCTCAGAGAGCATACGGAAGCTACGAAGAGCTGGCGGCGGATGAAAATGTGGATCTGATCTATGTGGCAACGCCCCATTCTCATCACTATCAGCACGCGAAGCTGTGCATTGAGTATGGAAGGCCCGTACTGTGCGAGAAGGCTTTTACAGAGAATGCGGTGGAGGCGAAAGCGCTGATTCAGTTTGCCGCTGAGAAGGGAGTCTTCATCACTGAGGCTATGTGGGTACGGTATATGCCTATGTCCTTTAAGCTGAAGGAGATTCTTTCCCAGGGAAGGATCGGGAAGATCGTGGGCCTTACGGCCAATTTGGGGTATTCTCTGATGCACGTGGAGCGGATGGTCAGACCGGAACTGGCAGGAGGTGCCCTGCTGGATTTGGGGGTGTATACCATAAATTTTGCCACCTGGGTTCTGGGAGATGAGATCCAGGAGATCACATCCTCCATGGTTCCCCATGACACAGGGGTGGACAAACAGGAATTTCTGAATTTTGTCTATCCGGGCGGAGTTTCAGCCGGACTGTTTTCCACTATGCAGGCGGTGACAGACCGCCGGGGAGTGATCTACGGCACAGAAGGCTACCTGGAAGTGGACAATATTAATAATTTTGAGCGCTTCAGAATTTATGACAATGAATACCGGCTGCAGGAGACCATCGAACGGCCGGAACAAATCACCGGGTATGAATATGAGCTGCTGGCCTGCAGGCGGGCCCTGGCAGAGGGAAAGCTTGAGTGCCCGGAGATGCCCCATGCCCATACCCTGTATGTGATGGAGCTTTTAGACCGGATTCGCCGGGAGTGGGGAAACTGATTCCTAAGGCAGAACAGAAAAGGACGGAAAGAATATGAAGACCCAGGACGAATTAAAGAGACAGTTAAAACAGATTGACCACAAGGGCTACAAAGCCTACAAGACACTGGAGGGGGAATACAGCTTCGGAGCCTACATACTGTGCATTGACCATGTGCAGGGCGATCCTTTCGCAACTCCCTCCAGAGTGCGCCTGCTGTATAAAAACAGCATACCGGCGGAGTATTTTGAAAGCCGTCACAGGAAAGCGGCTGCGGAGGATTATCTCCTGCGGCGCCTCCACAGAAATTTAAGGAGCGGAGGCCAGGAGCGCAGGGGTTCTGGAAAGAGCGGAATGGTTACGGCCTGCCGCACAGGCCAGGAGGTTCTGGAGCGGACAGCGGTGCTTCTCTCCTTAAAGACAGTGGAAGTGCGCCTGGAAGTAGGGTTTCCTGCTTATGGGAGGACCATTGCCGCCGGAGAGCTGGAGCAGATCCTATTTGGGTTCCTGCCGGAGGCGGCCAGAAGAACCTTTGTCTTCGGGCCCGGTATGAAAAAGGAGCTGGATGAGGCGACGGCACTGGCGGACGACCAGCAGTATATCCGGGAAGAGCTTAAGAAGCAGGGGCTGGCAGCCTTCGTGGCAGACGGCTCTGTCCTTCCCAGAGAGAGCGGAATTTCCCAGAAGCCCATGAAAGGCGCCGTTCCTTTTAAAAGCCCTGACAGCACGGCGGTAACCCTGCAGCTTCCTCACCGGGGGCCTATCCGGGGAATGGGGATAAAAAAGGGCATTACAGTGATCGTGGGCGGCGGCTACCACGGGAAATCCACGCTTCTGAAGGCTGTGGAAAGGGGAGTTTACAACCACATTCTGGGAGACGGACGGGAGTACGTGATCACGGATGAGACTGCCTTCAAACTGAGGGCAGAAGAGGGCAGATGCATTCATCAGGTAGATATCTCTATGTTTATCAGCAATCTCCCCAGCGGCACGGATACCAGGAATTTTGTGACGGAGAACGCCAGCGGGAGCACCTCCCAGGCGGCCAATACTGTGGAGGCCCTGGCCTGCGGCAGTCAGGTGCTTTTGATTGACGAAGACACCTCCGCCACCAATTTTATGGTCCGGGACGATAGGATGGCCCGGCTGGTGGAGGATAAGAAGGAACCCATCACTCCCTTTATCCGTTTTATCCGAAGCCTGTACCAGGATCTGGGGGTTTCCACGGTGTTGGTGGCAGGAAGCTCTGGAGCTTATCTGTCCGTGGCGGATACAGTGATCCAGATGGACTGCTATGTGGCGAAGGATGTGACGGAGAAAGCTAGGACCCTTGCGGAAGAAGTGACCCAGGGAAAGGCTGAGGAAAGAAACTGGGTAAAGAAGCCTGTTCCGGCAAAACGGATTGAAAAAGCCAGAGTCCACGGATGGGATACTCTGAGCTTTGACAAGACGGAAGTGGATTTAAGATATCTGGAGCAGATTGTGGATGAGACCCAGACTGCGGCTTTAGCCTATATCGTCCCCTGGCTTTTAGAGCGGTCGGCAAACGGAAAGAGGACGGCGGCGGAGCTGGCGGTTCTGGCAGGAGAGAAGATCCGAAAGGAAGGGCTCCTTTCCATGGTGCCAAGAAATTATGGGGCCGGAGCTCCGGCGGCAGTCCGGGTACAGGAGATTCTGGCCTGCCTGCAGAGATACAGGATGATCTAACCTGTCTGTATTCAAAATGGCAAATCAGCCTGCTGCAAGTAAATTTGCACAGTCCGATTTGCCATTTTTGGGATGGCTGAAGAGCCGTGAAAAAATTAGGGATTGATTTTTTGTGAAAAGAATGATATGGTGTAGGAAGCTGCATGACTGACGGAAGTGGAAGTGACCACAGGAAGTGCAGCGTATGAGAGGCCGACCGTCTGGGCAAAAGAGAGTCCGGAGGATGGTCTTTTTTTGTTTTGATAGAGTAAGAATCGCACTGCGGCGGACAAGAAAAGTTCGGTTTTGGGCGAAAGAAACGGCGCTAAGAGGAAAGGAGAAGTGCAGATGAAGAAAATTTCTTTGGAAAAAGAACTGCAGGAAATCAGCTACCCAGGAAGAGGAATTGTGATCGGAAGGAGCATGGATGGCAAGAAGGCTGTGACGGCGTATTTCATTATGGGAAGAAGCGAAAACAGCAGAAACCGTATATTTGTTGAGGATGGACAGGGAATCCGCACCCAGGCATACGATCCTTCCAAGCTGACAGATCCAAGCCTGATTATTTATGCGCCGGTCCGTGTCCTGGGAAATCGAACCATTGTGACAAATGGGGATCAGACAGATACGGTCTATGAGGGCATGAGCCAGGGAAAGAGCTTTGCCGCCTCTCTTGAGAGCCGTGAATTTGAGCCGGATGCCCCCAATTATACCCCCAGGATTTCCGGGGTGGTTACGGTGGAAGACGGACAGTGCTTTTATGAGATGTCTATTTTAAAGAGCAGCAGCGGCAGGCCGGATGAATGTCTGCGGTATACCTTCTCTTATGACGCTCCCCATCCAGGGGAAGGACGCTTTATCCATACCTACCAGGGAGATGGGAATCCCCTCCCAAGCTTTGAGGGAGAGCCAAAGCTGGTGGAGATCACGGAGGACTGCGAAGGCTTCACAAAGATGCTCTGGGAAAGCCTGAATGAGGAGAACAAGGTTTCTCTGTTTGTGCGGTATATCGACCTGGAAACAGGAAAGTATGAAACCAAGATCATGAATAAGAATCAGTGAGAGAGGAGAACAGGAATGAAAGAATTACAGTTAAAATACGGCTGCAACCCCAATCAGAAGCCTTCCCGCATTTATATGGCGGACGGAAGCGAGCTTCCCATCCAGGTGCTTTCCGGCAGGCCCGGATATATTAATTTCCTGGACGCCTTTAATGGCTGGCAGCTTGTAAAAGAGCTGAAGGAGGCGACGGGGCTTCCGGCAGCCACCTCCTTTAAGCACGTTTCGCCGGCAGGAGCGGCAGTGGGACTTCCTCTTACGGAAACCCTGGCTAAGATTTACTGGGTGGACGACCTGGGAGAACTCTCACCCCTGGCCTGCGCTTATGCCAGAGCCCGAGGAGCCGACAGAATGTCCTCTTTCGGTGATTTTATCGCCCTGTCAGACGTATGCGACAAGGATACGGCCATGCTGATTAAACGGGAGGTTTCAGACGGCGTGATCGCGCCGGGCTACACGGAGGAGGCTCTGGAGATCCTGGGACAGAAGAAGAAAGGAAACTATAACGTAATCCAGATTGACGAATCCTATGTGCCGGAATCCCTGGAGCATAAGCAGGTGTATGGCATCACCTTTGAGCAGGGACGCCAGGATCTGAAAATTGACGACGCCCTTCTCTCCAATTTTGTCACAGAGAAAAAAGAAGTTTCACCGGAAGCGCTCAGGGATCTCAAGATTGCCCTGATTACACTGAAGTATACCCAGTCTAATTCTGTATGCTACGTAAAGGACGGCCAGGCCATTGGGATCGGCGCCGGACAGCAGTCCAGAGTACACTGCACCCGTCTGGCCGGCCAGAAGGCGGATAATTGGTATCTGCGCCAGTGCCCCAAGGTTATGGAGCTTCCCTTCTCAGAACATATCACCAGGGCTGAGAGAGACAATGCCATTGACGTGTACATTGGGGCCGAGTACATGGATGTGCTGGCGGACGGAGCCTGGGAGAAGGTATTTACCAGGAAGCCAGAGGTGTTTACGGAGGCGGAAAAGAAGGAGTGGCTGTCTGGGATGACAGAGGTGACCCTTGGCTCAGATGCGTTCTTCCCCTTCAGTGATAATATTGAGAGAGCCCGCAAGAGCGGAGTGTGCTACATCGCCCAGCCGGGAGGATCTGTGAGAGACCAGGATGTAATTGACACCTGCAATAAATACCAAATGGCGATGGCATTTACGGGCATCCGGCTGTTCCATCACTGAGTTTGAGACGTCCGGTTTGGTTGTAAATTTTGTAACAGTTCAGCCCGCGCCATTCGCAAAACCGCACTCCGTGCTAATTGCGGCTGCCGCCGCTGTTTTGCTCATCTTCGGGCGCTCAGCTCATCCGGTGTGGCACGGTCTGATTTTTATGCGAGCATAAATCATCCCGTGTCATACCGGATGGCTGAACTGTTGCTAAATTTTTGACAAAATGCTGGAATTGCAGTTTCCTTTTTTCATCGGATAGTATATAATTACCTATATCGTTCATATAACACGTAACAGGAGGGTGAAAGATGGAGAACTATAGGAAAGCATACGAAGAATGGCTGGAGGATCCGTATTTTGACGAGGCCACCAAAGAAGAACTGCGGGGGATCGCAGAGGATGAAGGAGAGATCCGGGAAAGGTTTTACACGGAGCTGGAGTTTGGAACCGCAGGCCTGAGAGGGATTATCGGAGCGGGCACGAACCGTATGAACCAGTATGTGGTGCAGAGAGCTACCCAGGGCCTTGCTAATTATATCCTTTCTCTGGGACGGAAGGATCAGGGCGTGGCAATCGCCTATGATTCCAGAAGGATGTCCCCGGAATTTGCGGATTTTGCGGCTCTTTGCCTGGCGGCCAACGGAATTAAAGCTTATGTATTTGAATCTCTTCGTCCCACGCCGGAGCTTTCTTTTGCAGTGCGTATGCTTGGGTGTACGGCGGGCATCAACATCACAGCCAGCCACAATCCGCCTGAGTATAATGGATACAAGGTATACTGGGAGGACGGCGCCCAGATCACGCCGCCCCATGACACAGGAATCATGGCAGAGGTGAAGAAGGTGCCGGGCTATACGGCTGCCAAGACCATGGACAAGGCTGCTGCCATGGAGGCAGGGCTTTATGAAGTAATCGGCGCTAAAGTGGACGACGCTTTTATCGGGGAACTGAAGAGCCTGGTGCTCCATCCCGAAGCTATTGCTGCGGAGAGCAAGAATCTGAACATTGTATATACACCCCTCCACGGAACCGGAAACATACCGGTGAGACGGGTTCTCTCTGAGCTTGGCTTTGAGAATGTCCACGTTGTGAAGGAGCAGGAGCTGCCGGACGGGGAATTCCCCACTGTAAGCTATCCCAATCCTGAAGCGGATGAAGCCTTTGACCTGGGATTGAAGCTGGCTAAAGAGATCGATGCGGACCTGGTGCTGGCGACGGATCCTGATGCGGACCGCCTGGGCGTGAGAGTAAAGGACAGCAAGACCGGAGAATACCATACCCTTACGGGAAATATGTCAGGATGCCTGCTGGCGGATTATGAGATCGGACAGAAGAAAGCGCTGCAGGGACTTCCGGAGGACGGCGTGCTGATTAAGACTATTGTTACCACCAACATGGCGGACGCCATTGCGAAATATTACGGGACAGGCTTAATCGAGGTACTCACCGGATTCAAATATATCGGCCAGCAGATCCTTAATTTTGAAAAAACCGGAAAAGGCACATATCTTTTCGGATTTGAGGAAAGCTATGGGTGTCTGATCGGCACACATGCCCGGGATAAAGACGCCATCGTGGCTTCCATGGCCCTGGCGGAGGCGGCTGCCTTCTATAAGGCTCAGGGAAAAACCTTGTGGGATGCTATGATTGAGCTCTACGAGAGATATGGCTATTATAAAGACGACATTAAATCCATCACCCTGAAGGGGATCGAGGGACTCCAGAAGATCCAGGAGATCATGGATACCCTCAGGAAGAATCCTCCTGCCGAGATCGGCGGCTATAAGGTGACCTCCGTGCGGGATTACAAGGCAGATACGATTCAGGATACGGCTACTGGGGAAGTGAAGCGCACGGGTCTCCCGTCATCCAACGTACTTTACTATGACCTGACGGATGACGCATGGCTCTGCGTGAGACCTTCCGGTACAGAGCCCAAGGTAAAATTCTACTATGGGATTAAGGGAACCTCCCTGGAGGATGCGGATGCGAAATCCCAGGCTCTGGGAGCGCAGGTTCTCGAGATGATTAACGGGATGCTCTAATGAATCAGGAATACGAAACACAGGTTTCAGTTTTTGAGAAATTCAGGGGAATCGTGGCAAGACTCAGGGGCAGGGACGGCTGCCCCTGGGACAAAGCCCAGACGATGGAGAGTCTGAAACCCTGTATGATAAACGAGATGACAGAAGCGATTGCCGGGATTGACCTGTATAAGACTACGGGCAGCCCGGAGAATCTCTGTGAAGAGCTGGGGGATGTGCTGCTGCAGGTAGTGCTTCTGTCCCAGATTGCGGAAGAAGAAGGATTGTTTACGATTGAGGATGTGATTGAAGGCATTTCCAGGAAGATGGTCAGGCGTCATCCCCATGTGTTCAGCAGCGAACATTCCTCCATAGAGGAAGTGCCGGGACAGTGGGATGAGATTAAGCGGATGGAGAAGGCCGCGAAGCCTCCTGGGTGGGAAAAGATGGAAAAAGAGGCTTTTTCCCGGGCGGCGGAGCAGGTAATTGAGAACCTGAAGAGATCTTCTTCGGAAATTCCTTGACAAAAGACCTGTTGCATTATATAAATAATACCAGGGCTTATTTGAATGAGAAAATAGGTTCACAGCGGCAGAAAATCTGCTAAAAGATGAATAAGGATAGAAATAAATCCAGAGGAGGAATTTAGCCATGAACAAGACAGAATTAATTGCTGCAATCGCAGAGAAGACAGAATTATCCAGAAAAGATGCTGAGAAGGCATTGAAAGCATTTGTGGATGTTGTTGCAGAACAGTTGAAAAATGGAGAAAAGGTTCAGCTGGTAGGCTTCGGAACATTTGAGACATCAGAGAGAGCAGCCAGAGAGGGAAGAAATCCTCAGACGGGCGAGACCATGGTGATCGCAGCTTCCAAGACTCCGAAGTTTAAAGCCGGCAAGGCACTGAAGGATTTAGTAAACGAATAAAGACAGATGAACTGAGAATCCTGCTTTCCAGGATTCTCTTTTATGTCATACTTTTGTTTCGTCAGGAGGAAAAAATGCGTCTTGATAAATATTTAAAGGTATCACGTTTGATTAAGCGCAGAACCGTGGCAAATGAGGCCTGCGATGCGGGGAGAGTTCTGGTGAATGGGAAAGAGGCCAAAGCTTCCCTGGCTGTAAAGCCGGGAGATACCATAGAGATCCAGTTTGGAGGGAAGGCTGTGCGGGTAGAAGTATTATCTGTGCAGGAGACCGTGAAGAAGGAAGCGGCGGCAGAAATGTATCGGTATTTATGATCTGCGGGATCTGGCCAGAAAGCCTTTCTGTCATAGGACGGCGGACCGTCTCATAGAATAATAGAAACGCATGGTTCCGGTAGGCGTATGGAAGAAAAGAAAAGCGTTAAGCCCCACAGTATTCTGTGGAAGGACAGGAAGCAGGGAAGCATCACAGGGGTGACAGAGGTGGTCTCCTTTGATGAGTCCAGCGTGCTTCTGGATACAGAACAGGGAATGCTGTCCATCAAAGGAAAGGAACTGCACATTGGCCAGCTTGATCTGGATAAAGGAGAGGTGGAGCTGACGGGATCAGCCGACAGCTTTAGCTATCAGGGAAGCAGCCCGGCCAGGAAGGGCAGCTTGTTTAAGAGGCTTCTCCAATGATGAGCAGTGTAATCCGTCAGGAAATGTGGATCTTTTTGCTCTCCATCCTGCACGGAATTTTTCTGACCCTGCTTTATGATCTCTTCCGTTCTCTGCGCAGGGCCTTCCCCCATGGGATTGTTCTGATTTCCCTGGAAGATTTCTTTTTCTGGATGGCAGCGGGCTTTCTTACCTTCTGCCTGATTTTTTCCGGAACAGACGGAGTGATCCGGGGCTATGTGGGGGCGGGGATTTTTTTGGGAGCTTTCCTGTATCATAAAACGGCAAGCCCCTATGTGGTTCTTGTGCTGGGGAAAAGCCTGCAGTTTGCGGCGGGGATTGTCAGAAAGGCGGGAAGGCTGCTTAAAAAACTGGCCAGGAAGATACTGCTGGAGAATTTTGTTGTAAAAGAATTGAATTTAAGGAGAAAAAGGGGTAAAATAAAAAAAGAAAATAACAAAAGAGGTAAACGGGGTAGTATAAATGAGTCAAAGAAAAAAAAGAAGACCCAGTAAGAGCAACCGCAGGGGCATGATGGGGATTGCCTTTGTGGTAATGGTGCTCCTGATTGTTCTTCTGGTGCAGAGCCAGAATCTGATTCATAAGAACCAGGAATACACGCAGAGGAAGGAAGAGCTGCAGCAGGAGCTCAAGGACGAGGAGATACGGGCCGAAGAGATTGAGAATCTGAAAGATTATGTGGATTCGGCGGAGTTTATCGAGAAGATCGCCAGGGATAAGCTGGGACTTGTCTATGAGGATGAGATTATCTTTAAGGCGGCAGAATAAAAATGAAAAAAGGAGCCTGGGCAGGCCGTGAAACGGCTTGTCCGGGCTCCATGTTTTGACAGAAACTGCAGGGAAAAGGCGGTATAATGGACGCTGCTGTTTATAAGGCTTTGGAGGCAGGGGAGGTCAAAACATGAGCGAGTTATTGGCTGCGATTTCGCAGATACGGGAGAATTTCCTGGCAGGGAGAAAGGAAGCACAGGAGAAAGACAAAGCAGGGAGATATGGATTCCGGGATGTATATCCTCTTCCAGAGCAGGAGCAGATTCGCAGATATGCGGAGGCCTTTGAGGGGCTGGCCAGGCTTTTTCAGGAACTGCCGTGCCAGAAAGAGCGTCTGGGGGACAGGGAGCTGGAAGAAATGTTCAGGCAGGTGCAGGAGAGACTGTGCCGGGACTGTTCCGCTGCGGAATCCTGCTGGGGAGAACGCTATTTTCAGACGGGACGTATTTTTTATGAGATGCTCTGTGAGCTGGAGGAAAGGGGAGAGGTTTCAGAAGAACTGATCCAGGACTGGAAGAGGACATGCCTTCACCCGGATTATGGGGCGGAGGCTTTGAAGCAGGAGTATGAAGAGGCAAGAAGAGAGCTGCTCTGGAAGAACAGGATGCTGGAGCAGAGAGCCGCGGTGGGAGAGCAGGTGAGCCGGACTGCGGATCTTCTTGGGCGGCTGGCAGACGGCTTCGTGGGAGTTCCCAAATTGGAAAAAGTCCTGTGGAAAAAACTGCGCAGGGAATTTAAGTATCTGGGGATCCAGCTTGGAAACCTGCGGGTATTTCTTTTTGACGGGGAGAGGATGGAGATCTATCTGACTCTGAGAAGCACGGGGAAAGCCTGTGTCTCAGCCCGGACCATAGGAGAGATTCTTTCCGACTGCTGCCAGGAGAAAATGTGCCCCTCCTGGAATTGTCATGGGGCGGTGCTGCCGGAATATGCAAATTTTCATTTTGTGCCGGATACCAGGTATCAGATGTTCTGCGGCGTATCAAAAATCACCAAAGCTGGAGAGCTGGTGTCCGGGGATAATTATGCCCTTCTTCAGAAAGAAACGGGAAAAGTGGTTATGAGCCTGGCGGACGGCATGGGATCCGGGATAGGGGCCTGCCGGGAGAGTGAAAAGGTGATCGAGCTGCTGGAGCAGTTTCTGGAAGCCGGGTTTCCCCAGGAGACGGCTGTGCGGATGATTAATTCTTGTATGCTGCTGCAGAATCGGGATCAGATGTACTCAACCATTGATTTATGTATGGTAGATCTGTATAATGCAAAATGTGACCTGATGAAATCAGGGGCGGCGGCCACCTTTCTCTGCCACGGAGGGGAGATTGAGGTGATCCATTCCAATGCTTATCCTCCGGGAGTGATGCAGCAGGCGGACTATGAGTGCATCCACAGACAGCTCTCCCCGGGGGACACGGTGGTTATGGTGACGGACGGAGTTCTGGAGGCCTTTTCCCAGGAAGAGGGGGAAGAAGGCATGAAGGAGGTTATAAGGAAAGCCGCCTGCAGAAATGCTAAGGAATATGCCCAAAGGCTTATGGAGCGGGTATATTTGATGCAGAAGCTTCAGGCCAGAGACGATATGACCGTTCTGGTGGGAACGATCTGGGAAAAATAGAGGAATACATTTGGAAGTTCAGGGATATGATGCAGGAGAGAGAAGTAGAAAAGGAACTGAAAGAAATTTTTGAGACCATTGAGAAATATAAAATGATCCGCCCTGGAATGCGCCTTCTGGCGGGCGTCTCGGGAGGGGCGGACTCTGTATGCCTTCTGTATGCTCTGAAGGAGTATAAAAAAAAGGTGCCCTTTCACCTGAAAGCCGTACATGTAGAGCATGGGATACGAGGGCAGGAGAGCCTGCAGGATGCCCAGTGGGTAGCAGAGCTGTGCAGGGAATGGGGAATTCCCTGCCAGGTGGCCCGCTGTCCGGTGGAGAGCCTGGCCAGGGAAGAAAAGCTCTCTCTGGAGGAGGCGGGACGCAAGGCGAGATATAGAATTTTTGAGAAGGAGAGGGAGCTTTGGCAGGGCGACCGGGTGGCGGTAGCCCATAACCAGGGCGACCAGGCAGAGACTCTTCTGTTCCGCCTGGCCAGGGGAAGCGGACTGAAAGGTCTTGGCGGGATCCGTCCGGTACAGGGTAATATTATACGGCCCCTGCTCTTTCTGCCCAGGACACAGATAGAGGCCATACTTAAGAAACAGGGAATTGGATGGCGGACAGACCGGACGAATCTGGAGCCGGAGTATACCAGAAACAGAATCCGTCTTGAGATTCTGCCGGCGTTGGAAAGCCAGGTGAATGCGAGGGCTGGGGAGCATATTGCCGGGGCGGCTCTGCGGCTGCAGGAGGTATGGGAGTACCTGGAGGGGCAGGTAGACCAGGCGGAAGCCGCCTGTGTTTTCCAGGAGAATCGGAAAGAAAAGCAGACTTGGGTCTTAAATCTGCCTTCTTTTTTTGAGCAGCATAAGCTGATACAAAAAGAGCTTCTGCGCAGGTGCGTGGAGAAGTGTACCGGGGGGCTTAGGGACGTGGGAAGCGTACACCTGGAAGCCCTGGAGAGACTGGCCGGGCTTCCCTGCGGCAGAGAATGTCCCCTGCCCGGCGGAAGAAAGGCGGTTAGAGAGAAAGATTCTCTTCGGTTTTTGGAAAGGTGCAAAGACTGGGAAGAAGAGCATAAGCACCCGGAAGAGCTTATGCTGAGAGAAAATGGCACGGTGTATTTTCAGGGGATGAAGGTGCGGGTGGATTTTCTGGAAAGGCATCAGCTGTCTGCTGAAGAATTTATGGAAGAAAAAAAGTATACGAAATGGCTTGCATGTGATACAATAAATCAAAATCTCTGTCTGCGAACCCGCAGGACGGGAGATTATCTGGTGGTGAATGAATCCGGAGGGCGCAGGAAGCTGAAAGACTATCTGATTGACCTGAAAATCCCCAAGGACCAGAGGGATGGAATCTGGCTGGTGGCTCAGGAAAGCCATGTGCTCTGGGTGGTGGGATACCGGATCAGCGAGGCCGCAAAGGTGAGGGAAAATACATACAGAGTGATGAAAATACAGATTGAGGTGGAAGAAACATGAGAGAAAAGGTCAGAATTTTTCTGCAGGAACAGGAGATAAATGCTAGGATTGCGGAGGTTGCTAAGCAGATCAGTGAAGACTATGCGGGCCGGGAGGTCCATTTGATCTGTGTGCTCAAGGGCAGTGTTTTTTTTATGTGTGAACTTGCCAAGAGGATCACAGTGCCGGTGTCCATGGATTTTATGTCCGTGAGCAGCTACGGAAGCGACACCAAGTCCAGCGGCGTGGTGAAGATCATCAAAGACCTGGATGAGCCTTTGGACGGAAAAGATGTGCTGATCGTGGAGGATATCGTGGATTCGGGAAGGACCCTCAGCTATCTCATGGAGATTCTGGGAAAGAGAAATCCCAGAAGCCTTAAGCTGTGTACCCTGCTGGATAAGCCGGAGCGCCGGGTCACTTCTGTGGAGGTGGATTACACCTGCTTTAATATACCGGATGAATTCGTTGTGGGCTATGGCCTTGACTATGCTCAGAAATACAGAAATCTTCCCTTTGTGGGCATAGTAGAATTTGTAGGGGAATGAGAAAGACAGACAGAGGATTGTCTGCGGCTGGAAAGGAGATTCTAAATTGAACAGAAATGCCAAAGGACTTGGTTTTTATCTGGTGATCGGGGTGATCATCCTGCTGCTTCTGATGACCTTCAGAGGCGGACTGGAGGCGAGCCAGACCTGGAACCAGAAGGAGTACGAGGAAGCCTTGGAGAACGGCGAGGTGGTTCGGGTGGATATTACCCCCAACCAAGAGGTGCCCACAGGAACGCTGCGGGTGGTTCTCACGGACGGGGCAGTGAAATACGTAAATGTCGCTGATGTGAAAGAAGAGCAGGACCGTCTGATGGAGTATTCGGCCATTGAGGCCAATATGGAGAACGTAAGGCGGGACAGTGTGTTCCTGACGATGTTTCTTCCCACACTGGTGGTAGGGGCCGTGGTGGTGATCGTCTTTATGATGATGAACCGACAGGCCGGAGGCGGCAATGCCAAGATGATGAATTTTGGAAAAAGCCGGGCCAGGATGATCACGCCGGATGCTAAAAGAGTGACCTTTAAGGATGTGGCGGGACTGCAGGAAGAAAAAGAAGAGCTGGAGGAGATTGTGGATTTCCTGAAAGATCCCCAGAAGTTTATCCAGGTGGGTGCCAGAATTCCCAAAGGGGTTCTTCTGGTGGGACCTCCCGGAACGGGAAAGACACTGCTGGCCAAGGCCATTGCGGGAGAAGCCGGAGTTCCCTTTTTCAGCATTTCCGGTTCTGACTTTGTGGAGATGTTCGTAGGCGTGGGCGCTTCCAGAGTCCGGGATCTTTTTGAAGAGGCGAAGAAGCACCAGCCCTGCATTATCTTTATCGATGAGATCGATGCGGTGGCCAGGAGAAGAGGAACCGGCATGGGCGGCGGCCATGACGAGAGGGAACAGACGCTGAACCAGCTTCTGGTGGAGATGGACGGCTTCGGCGTCAATGAGGGCATTATCGTTATGGCGGCCACGAACCGGGTGGATATCCTGGATCCCGCTATTTTAAGGCCGGGACGTTTTGACCGCTCTGTGGCTGTGGGACGCCCGGATGTAAAGGGCCGTGAAGAGATTCTGAGGGTACACTCCAAGGGAAAGCCGCTGGCGGACAATGTGAATTTGGAGGAAGTGGCCAGAACCACAGCAGGATTTACCGGGGCGGATCTGGAGAACTTGATGAATGAGGCGGCTATCATTGCGGCTAAGGATCAGAGGGCCTATCTGAAGCAGGAAGACATTAACAGAGCCTTTGTGAAGGTGGGAATCGGGGCAGAGAAAAAGAGCCGGGTGATTTCTGAGAAAGAGAAGAAGATCACCGCCTACCATGAATCCGGCCATGCGATCCTCTTCCATCTCCTTCCCGATGTGGGGCCGGTACACACGGTTTCCATTATACCCACAGGACGGGGAGCGGCAGGATATACCATGCCCCTGCCTGAGAAAGACGAGATGTTTAATACGAAAGGGCAGATGCTGCAGAACATTGTGGTAAGTCTCGGCGGCCGGGTGGCGGAGGAACTTGTGATAAAGGATGTGACCACCGGAGCCTCCCAGGATATTAAGCAGGCCACTTCCATCGCCCGGGCGATGGTGACGAAATACGGCATGTCTGAGAAAGTGGGATTGATTAATTACGATGCGGAGGGAGACGAGGTCTTCATAGGGAGAGACCTGGCCCATACCAGAACATACGGGGAATCCGTGGCTTCTGTCATCGACCAGGAGGTAAAGAATATCATTGACGGCGCTTATCAGGAAGCCAGAAGACTTTTGAAGGAAAATGAAAGCGTTCTTCACGCCTGCGCGGCTCTTCTCATGGAAAAAGAGAAGATTGGGCGTACGGAGTTTGAGGCTCTTTTCTCATAAAATCCCCATGTTTGGGTGAAATGACGGGGGTAAAATCAGAGGCAAAAAAAGCCAAATGGCAATGTGCACAAAAAATGAGACTCATTTTTGTGAAGTTTATGCACACTTATTTTAACACCGATGCTATAATAAAAACCGTAAAACCCCCCCAATACATTATATAGTTTTTGCTACACCCCATTAGAAGAAATACCTTCTCCAAAACAGCCGGCTGCTTGCAGCCGGCTGTTTTCGTGGTGCAAATGTGCTGTTGGGAATTGGTTGTATTTAGAGCGAATTTAGTATAGAATAGATAGAAAGACAGTTTATAACCCTCTAACAGAGGATTGAAAATATGCCGTTTAGGACATCAACGGAGGTAAGAATGGAACAGAGGTCAAAATATTTACTGCATACACAGCGTTATATTGCATTTATGCGTCCGGTTCTCAATACACGGGCACTTTTTTCAGATGAGACAGAGAACTACGTCTGTCCTATGGAGCCTAAGGCGGGGGAAATCGTAAAAATTCGTTTCAGGACAGCGAAGGACAACGTGGATTTTGTCTTTTTTATCAGCGGCACAGTGAAGAATCTTATGCGGCTGGAGAAAAGCAGCGGAGAATTCGACTATTATGTGACAGAGATCGTGGCCGGCGACAAGCCTATTTTTTATTATTTTGAAGTCCAGACAGGAAAGCTTCGTCTGTTTTATAATAAATCCGGTGTTTCCCAGGATCTGCAGGAGAGCAACGCTTTCTGCGTGGTTCCTGGATTTTCTACCCCGGACTGGGCCAAAGGGGCTGTCATGTATCAGATCTTCACGGAGAGATTCTATAACGGTGACACCACCAATGACGTGGAGGACCGGGAGTACATTTATATCGGGGAGGGAACTACCCGGGTGCGGGATTGGTATAAGCTTCCCGCCTATATGGGAGTCCGGGAGTTTTACGGGGGAGACCTGCAGGGCGTCATAGATAAGCTGGATTATCTTCAGGAGCTGGGGGTGGAAGTGATCTTTTTCAATCCTCTCTTTGTTTCGCCCTCCAATCATAAATATGACATTCAGGATTACGATTATATTGATCCCCATTTTGGGAAAATCGTGTATGAAGAGGGAAGGCTCCTCCAGGACTGGGACAATGACAATAAGCATGCCTCCCGATATATTACGAGAGTTACGGATCGGAGGAACCTGGAGGCCAGCAACCAGCTTTTTGTAAAGCTGGTGGAAGAGCTCCACAAAAGAGGGATGAAGGTGATTCTGGACGGTGTCCTGAACCACTGTGGTTCCTTCAACAAATGGATGGACAGGGAACAGATTTATGAGAAGCAGTCCAACTATGAGAAGGGAGCCTACATCTCTGCGGACAGCCCTTACAGGAGCTTCTTTAAATTTTACAACGAGCATGAATGGCCCTACAATGGATTTTATGAGGGCTGGTGGGGGCATGATACCCTTCCCAAGCTGAATTATGAGGATTCCCCCAAGTTGGAGGAATACATTATGAAAATTGCGGCCAAATGGGTTTCGCCTCCCTACAATGCCGACGGATGGAGGCTGGACGTGGCGGCGGACTTGGGTTTTTCCAGTGAGTACAACCATACCTTCTGGAAAAAATTCCGCAAGGTGGTCAAGGAGGCAAATCCGAATGCTGTCATTTTGGCGGAGCATTACGGGGACGCAGCGCCCTGGCTTCACGGAGATGAGTGGGATACAGTCATGAACTACGATGCCTTTATGGAGCCCCTTACCTGGTTCTTTACAGGGATGGAGAAGCACAGCGACGATTTTCAGCCTGGCCTCTTGGGAAATGCGGAGAGCTTTATCGGAGCCATGCGGTATCACATGGGAAGCTTTCTGGCGCCGTCCCTGCAGACGGCTATGAATGAGCTTTCCAACCATGACCATTCTCGGTTTCTTACCAGAACCAATCATAAGGTAGGGCGTGTGGAATCCCTGGGACATGCGGCGGCATCTGAAGGGGTGGAGCCGGCAGTGATGCGGGAGGCCGTGATCATGCAAATGACCTGGCCGGGAGCGCCCACGGTGTACTACGGGGATGAGGCCGGAGTCTGCGGATTTACGGATCCAGACAACCGGCGGACGTATCCCTGGGGCAGAGAGGATCATGTTATGCTGGAATTCCACCGGGCCGCCATACGGATGCACAAACAATATCCGGTGCTGACTCATGGCTCTCTGCGCTTTCTGCATGCGGATTACAACTGCCTGGCCTACGGCAGGTTCAGTGAGGAATGCCAGGTGATTGTGGCCTTCAATAACAATGATCACGAAAAGGAGCTTCGCTTTACGGTCTGGGAGACAGGAGTGGAGAAGCGGGGAACCTTAATGCGGATCTTCTACTCAGATAAAAACGGATATACGGAGGAGCCGGCAGTGGTCCAGGTAGAGGCTGGGGAGATAAATCTTCCCATGGGAGCCTTTGCGGGAATCGTGCTTATAAATCTTAAGAAAGATACAATAGAGTCTTAACCAGCCTTTCAACCTGTTTTTGCGGAGAAATGATATAATAACGGTGCTTTTGTTACTGTTTACGGGGATCCGTGAGCAGTAACATAATAACCGTGGAGGAGACAGGATACATATGAAAAAAAGCACAGGAATTATCTTGACTGTCGTGGTTCTTTTGTTTCTTGCGGCAGGGGGAATCTACATAGGGATTGGAATGCACTATGTGGATCATTTTTTTGAACATACTTATATAAACGGCCTGGATGTCTCGGATCTTACCGTGGAGGCGGCGGAGTCAATGATCGCCGGGGAAGTAGAGGATTATGAGATGACCCTTCTGACTAAGGAGGGAAAGCAGGAGACCATCCAGGGCAGCGCCATTGGATATAAATATGTTTCCGGGGGAGAAGCAAAGGAATATATGAACCGACAGAACTTTTTCTTATGGCTTCCGGCGCTTTTCCAGGGCGATACCCAGTACACCATGGAAACATCTTTTACATATGACGAGACCTTGCTGGAGCAGGCGGCGGACAGCCTTTCCTGTATGCAGGCGGATCAGGTGACGGCGCCCAAGGACGCTTACCTGACACGGCAGGAGGACGGATCCTACGGAATCGTTCCGGAGGTAGAGGGGAACCAACTGAACCGGGATAAGCTGATGGACACTTTAAAATCGGCCATTGACCAGAACCAGGAGAGTGTGGATCTGGAGGAATCCGGATGTTATCTGAAGCCCTCCGTATATTCGGACGACGGGGCTTTGAGAGCGGAAGCGGCGGTGATGAACCAGTATTCCAATATCACGGTCACGTATCTGATGGGCGGCGATGTCACTGTGACGCTGGACAAAGAGACTACCTCAGGCTGGCTTTCCCTGGACGAGAACAAGCAGCCGGTCTTTGACCGGGAGGCGGTGGCCGCCTGGGTGAACCAACTGGCAGATACGTATGATACCATCGGCACCCAGGAGCCTTTTGTCACCTCAAATGGGGAGACGGTATATGTGGAGGCAGTGACCTACGGGTGGCAGATGGATCGGGAGAGTGAGACGGAAGCTCTCTTCCAGCTTCTCATGGCCGGGGAATCCGCAGAGCGTTCTCCTGTATATCTGGAGGGAGCCGCCACAAGAGGTGAAAATGATATCGGCAATACGTATGTGGAGATTGATTATACAAACCAGAGGATGTGGTACTATAAAGACGGAAGCCTTCTGGTGGAGACTTCAGTGGTAACAGGAAATACCAGCGCCGGTATGGGATCCCCGGAAGGGATTTTCTGTATCGTGGGCAAGGAAGAGGACGCCATTCTTACAGGTGAGGATTATAAGACTCCCGTGGATTACTGGATGCCCTTCTATGGAGGCGTGGGAATCCATGACGCAGATTCCTGGAGAAGCGTCTATGGAGGCACGATATACCAGTACGGAGGTTCCCATGGATGTATCAATACCCCCTCGGCCCAGGCGGCGGTGATTTATGAAAATATTGATATAGGAACTCCAGTTATCTGCTACAGTTCCGGTATCAATTACGGATATGGGGAATACTCCATCTATGGCGGAGGCGGCCAGCCCCAGACGGAAAATCAGGTTCAAAGCGAGACTCAGGCCCAGACCGGGGCGCCTTCAGAGAACCAGGATCAGAATAGCCAGGGAGATATCGTGATTCTCCAGGGGGGAGAGGGCGGCAGCGGCGCCTCTTCTTCCGACAGCCAAGAGGGCGTGCAGGACGCAGGCGGCCAGTCAGTCCTGGGAGAAGAGGGACAGGTATTTATCATTGAATAGGCACAGGGACGATCAGGAAAGGGAACGGATTATGAAAAATATGACACTTGAGCGCATGGCGCAGGCCTGCGGGGGAATTTACCACGGCGCAGAAGAAGATAAGAAAAAGGAAATCACAGAGATCACCACGGACAGCCGGAAGGCCCAGCCGGGATGTCTCTTTGCGGCCATAAAAGGCGAGAGGGCGGACGGTCATGATTTTATCCCCTCTGTATTTGAGAAGGGGGCCCTCTGCGTCCTCTCAGAGCGTGAACTGCCAAAGGAGCAGGGCAGCTATATTCAGGTGAATTCCACCCTGGAGGCATTAAAAGCCCTGGCGGAATACTATCTGGAGCAGCTCGGGATTCCCGTGGTGGGGATCACGGGAAGCGTGGGGAAAACCAGCACGAAAGAGATGGTGTGGGCGGTGCTTTCCCAGAAGTATAAAGCCCTTAAAACCCTGGGAAATTTTAATAATGAGCTGGGCTTGCCTTTGACGGTATTCCGGCTTAGGGAGGAGGACGAGATTGCCGTCCTTGAGATGGGGATCAGTAACTTTGGAGAGATGCACCGGCTGGCTAAAATCGCAAAGCCGGACACATGCATTATTACAAATATCGGCGCCTGCCATCTGGAATTCCTGGGAGACCGGGAGGGAGTTCTCCGGGCGAAATCAGAAATTTTTGACTTTATGAAGGAAGACGGCCATGTGATTCTGAACGGAGACGATGATAAGCTGTCTGAGATTCAGGAGGTAAAAGGCATTCAGCCTGTATTTTTCGGACTGGACACAGAAAATCAGGTCTATGCGGACCGCATCCGCAAAAGGGGCCTGGCGGGTATCTCCTGCAGAATTCACGGGCCGGGAGTTTCCTTTGACGTGAAGATCCCCATACCGGGCCTTCATATGGTGTACAATGCCCTGGCGGGAACTGCGGCGGGGCTGGTCTATGGGCTCAGTGCGGAAGAGATCCGAAGAGGCATCGAGAGCCTGCAGCCCGTGAGCGGACGGTTCCACATCATTGAGACAGAGCATTACACCATTATTGACGACTGCTACAATGCAAATCCCGCTTCCATGAAAGCGTCTCTGGAGGTACTCCAGGACGGTGTGGAACGGAAAGTGGCTGTCCTGGGCGATATGGGAGAGCTTGGCGAGGATGAGAAGGAGCTGCACCGGCAGGTAGGAGAGTATGCAGGAACGCTGGATCTGGATCTGTGCATCTGCACCGGCCCTTTGTGTGCCAGTCTGGCGGAAGGAATCCGCAGTGCTAATCCCTCCATGGAGGTTATCTGCTTCCCGGCGCTGCAGGATTTGTTAAAGCACCTGCCGGGACTTCTAAAGGAGAAGGACACGGTGCTTGTCAAAGCGTCTCATTTTATGCATTTTGAAAAGGTAGTGGAGAAATTGACATGTATATAATAGCGGGACTTGGAAATCCTGGACTCAAATATGCTCACACCCGCCACAACGCAGGTTTTGAAGCTGCGGAGCGTCTGGCGGGAAAGTATGGGATTTCCATAAATACGAAGAAATTCCAGGCGCTGTGCGGCACCGGGGCCATAGAAGGACAGAAGGTTCTTCTGCTGAAGCCTCAGACGTATATGAATCTCAGCGGGGAGAGCATCCGGGCTGCCTGCGATTTCTATAAGATAGACCCGGAGGAGGAGCTGATCGTCCTCTATGATGATATCAGCCTGGATCCGGGGCAGCTTAGAGTCAGAAAAAAGGGAAGCGCAGGAGGGCATAATGGGATAAAAAGCATTATCGCCCATCTGGGAACCCAGAATTTCCTGCGCATAAAGATCGGAGTAGGGGAGAAGCCCCAGGGCTATGACCTGGCCGACTATGTCTTAAGCCGCTTTGACAAAGAGGCGCAGGATCAGATGGAAGAGGCATTCAAACGGGCAGCGGATGCGGCCGCCAGGCTTCTTACAGAAGATCCGGAACGGGTCATGAATGAATTTAATGTAAAGACCAAGACAACCTCCTGAAAGGAAATATGCCCCATGAAAGCGTTTGTAACACCCATGCATGAGCTGGGAGAATTCGAGGAGATACGGGAAAAGCTTGCCAGAGGAAAGGGAATGCTTCAGGTAACGGGGTGCATTGACGCCCAGAAGCCCCACTTTATCTACTGTGCGGGAGAGAATTTTCCGTATCGGGTGATTATTACCTACAGTGACTTAAGAGCAAAAGAACTATATGAAAATTATTCCTTCTTTGACCGGAATGTATTGTACTTTCCGGCCAAAGATTTAATTTTTTTTCAGGCGGATATCCATGGGAACCTTTTGGAGCAGCAGAGGGTTCAGGTGCTGAAAGCCCTGAATGAGGGGGAGACAGTGACGGTAGTGACCACTGCGGCGGCCTGCATGAATTATTTGGTGCCTTTTGACCAGTGGAAAAAGCAGATTGTAAAGGTGGATCTGGAGAGTGCCCTGGATTTGGAGAAGCTGAAAAGAGACCTGGTGCGTATGGGGTATGAGCGCATGGGCCAGGTGGAAGGTCCGGGGCAGTTTGCTATTCGGGGCGGGATTTTGGATGTATTTCCCCTTACCGAGGAAAATCCAGTCAGGATTGAGCTTTGGGGAGATGAGGTGGATTCTATCCGCAGCTTCGATGCGGAGAGTCAGCGTTCCATTGAAAATCTGGAATCTGTCTGCCTGTACCCGGCGGCTGAGCTGCTGCCGGATAAGAGAGACCGGGAGAAGGCCATGAGCCGGATCGAAAAGGAGGCCAAGAAGTCGGAGGCTCTTTTCAAAAAAGAGGGTAGGACGGAAGAGCTTTCCAGAATTAAGAATCTGCTGCAGGACATCCGGGAAGAGCTGGAAGAGTTTTCAGTCCCTCTGTCTGCGGAAGGTCTGATTGACTATTTTACGGAGAAAAAAGAGAGCTTTTTAGATTACTTCCCCTCCGGAAAGACACTGCTGTTTCTGGATGAGCCAAACCGGATCCTGGAGGCAGGACAGGCGGTGGAGCTGGAATTTCGGGAGAGCATGGAGCACCGTCTGGAAAAAGGATACGTTCTGCCAGGGCAGACGAAGCTGCTGTTTTCCAGCCAGGAGACGGTAGCTGCCATGTGCGCAGGAAAGGCCGTGGGACTCTGTACCCTGGAGAATGCTAAATCTCCCTGGGTGGTGACTGGAAAATACAGCCTGACCGTGCGTTCCGTAAACCCCTACAATAACAGCTTCGAATTTCTGGTCCATGACCTGAAACGCTGGAAGAAAGAGGGGTACCGGGTGGTCTTGCTGTCCGCTTCCAGGACCAGGGGAAACAGGCTGGCAGGAGATCTTCTGGCGGAAGGGCTCACCAGCTATTATACAGAGGATCCCCTTAGGGAGGTACAGCCGGGAGAAATTTTGATTACTTACGGCAATGCAGGCAGAGGGTATGAATACCCTCTGATAAAGTTTGTCATTATTGCGGAAAGCGATATTTTCGGCAAGGAGAAAAAGAAAAGAAAGAAGCAGCGCCGTTATGAGGGAACCAGGATCAATAGCTTCAATGATCTTTCCGTGGGCGATTACGTGGTGCATGAAAATCATGGACTGGGCGTTTACCGGGGGATTGAGAAGGTAGAAGTAGACCGGGTGACCAAGGATTACATGAAAATCGAGTATGCGGGGGGCAGCAGCCTCTATGTTCCCGCTACCCAGTTGGATGTGATTCAGAAATACGCGGACGGGGACACGAAGGTGCCTAAGCTTAACAAGTTGGGCACCCAGGAGTGGAACAGAACCAAGACTAGGGTGCGCAGCGCAGTGCGGGTCATTGCCCAGGAACTGGTGGATCTCTATGCCGTTCGGCAGAGAACGGAAGGGTTCGTATACAGCCAGGACACAGTCTGGCAGAAGGAGTTTGAGGAAATGTTTCCCTTTGAGGAGACGGAGGATCAGCTCCTGGCCATCGATGCGGTGAAGCAGGATATGCAGAGCCCTAAGATTATGGACCGCCTGGTATGCGGGGATGTGGGCTACGGCAAGACGGAGATCGCTATCCGTGCGGCTTTTAAGGCGGTGCAGGACGGAAAACAGGTGGCTTATCTGGTACCTACCACCATCCTGGCCCAGCAGCATTATAATACTTTTGTCCAGCGGATGAAGGATTTTCCTGTGAGAGTGGATCTGATGTGCCGTTTTAGAAGCGCTGCCGAGCAGAAAAAGACGGTGACGGATCTGAAAAAGGGCATGGTAGATATTGTGGTGGGAACCCACCGCCTGCTCTCCAAGGATGTGGAATTTAAAGATCTGGGTCTGCTGATTATAGATGAGGAGCAGCGCTTTGGCGTAACCCATAAGGAAAAGATCAAACAGCTTAAAAAGGACGTGGATGTACTGACCCTCACCGCAACCCCAATTCCCAGAACCCTTCACATGAGCCTCATTGGGATTCGTGATATGAGCGTTCTGGAGGAAGCGCCTCAGGAGAGGGTTCCCATTCAGACATACGTTATGGAGTACAACGAAGAGATGGTTCGGGAGGCCATTAGCAGGGAGCTTTCCAGGGGAGGGCAGGTCTACTACGTCTATAACAGGGTCAATACCATTATGGAGATGACCAATAAGATTGCTGATCTGGTTCCCCAGGCCCGGGTGGCCTTTGCCCACGGCCAAATGAAGGAGAGGGAGCTGGAAAAGATCATGTATGACTTCATTAACGGCGAGATTGACGTGCTGGTGTCTACCACGATTATTGAGACAGGACTGGACATCTCCAATGTCAACACCATGATTATCCACGATGCGGACAATATGGGCCTGTCCCAGCTCTATCAGCTCCGGGGGCGGGTTGGGAGATCCAACCGGACTGCCTACGCCTTCCTCATGTATCGGCGCAACAAAATGCTGCGGGAGGTGGCGGAGAAGCGGCTGTCCGCCATCCGAGAGTTTACAGAGCTTGGCAGCGGATTCAAGATTGCCATGCGGGATCTGGAAATCCGGGGAGCGGGAAACCTTCTGGGAAGCGAGCAGCACGGCCACATGGAGGCTGTGGGATATGACCTTTACTGCAAGCTGCTAAATGAATCCGTAAAAGAGATCCAGGGAACTTCAACGGGTCAGGAGGAATATGAGACAGCGGTAGATTTGGATGTGGATGCTTATATCCCCGATTCCTATATCCGCAATGAGATGCAGAAGCTGGATGTGTATAAGAGAATCGCAGGAATCCGAAATCAGGAAGAGTATGAGGATATGCTGGAGGAACTTCTGGACCGGTTCGGGGAGATGCCAAAACCAGTACAGAATCTGCTGGCAGTGGCCAGGCTGAAGGCAGGAGCCCACCGCCTCTATATGACGGAAGTGAACCAGAAGGGGAACGAGCTGTGGTTTGTCATGTATGAGAAAGCAAAGATCAATACGGGAGCCATCGACGGGCTGCTGAAGGAATACAAGGGGAATCTGAAGTTTGTTATGGATGCGCCTCCCTATTTCCTTTACAAAGAGCTGAGGAAAAATAAAAACGAGACGGTGGATATCCTGGCTCTTGCGGCAGAACTGCTGGGAGCTTTTGCGGTTCTGCGGGAGGATGCGTGAAACGAACCTTCAGGTGAATTTTTTGTGAATCTTTGAAAATCTATGAAAAAAGATTGCGGCACAGGGAAAAAAAGATTATAATGAAACAATGACGGCGTCTGAGGAAAAGGCGCCGGGAAGAAGATAACCTCAGCAGACAGAAAATTTCCCGCAGTCCGGGGAAGCTGACAGGCAGGAAAGCCGGTTTGGACTGTCGCTGGGGCAGGATCAGGAGGAATGAAATGAACACAGGGTGGAAGAAAGCAGCAGTGATCGGCCTGAGTGCAAGCCTTGCGCTGGCGGGACTTTCCGGCTGCTCGGGAAAAAATGAATTTAATGCCGAGGCTGCGGCAGTGACGGTTAATGATGATACAATACCGGCTGGTCTTTTAGCATTTGCCACACGGTATGCGCAGGCTCAGTATGAGAGCTTATACCAGGCATATGGGATGACCAATGCCTTCAACCAGGATCTCTATGGGAACGGCACCACACTGGGCCAGTCTCTGGTAAGCGGCATGGCTTCTCAGCTTGCGAATGCGTATCTGGCGGAGCAGAAGATGGAAGAATACGGCGTTTCGCTGACAGAGGAAGAGCAGGCTTCCATTGCTGAGGCAGCGTCTGCATTTCTGGCTGACAACGAGGAGGAAGTTCTGGAGCTGATCGGAGCGGATCAGGATACAGTAGAGCGGTATCTGGAGCTTCTTGTGATTCAGAATAAGATGGAAGAGGCTATGTCCGCAGACGTGGATACGGAGGTTTCCGATGAGGAAGCTGCCCAGAGAAGGATTCGCTACACCTTGTTTACTCCCGTTACGGAAGAAGAGACAGAAGCAGATACAGAGACGGATACAGAGACAAGTTCAGAAGTAAGTTCGGAAGCGGCTGCTGAAGCAGAGACAGCGGATGCGGATGATGCGGAAACAGAAGAAAGCGAGACGGAAGATGCTTCTGAAGCACAGACCGCTTCCCTGGAAGAGAACGATGCGGCAGCTACCCAGTCCGCTCAGGAGACAGAGGCTGACTCAGAGGCAGTGACAGAAGCTGAGACAGAAACTGAAACTCAGGCTGAAACAGAAGAAGCAGTAAAAGAAGCAGCAGAAGAAGTATCAGAACAAGTTTCAGAGGAAGCATCAGAATCAGAAGAGGAAACCGAGGGATCAACAGAGGAAGCAACAGAAGCTGAGACCGAGACCGAAGATCCGGAGACGGCGGCTGCTAAGGCCAAAGCGTACGACAAGGCAGTGGAGCTGATCGGAAAGATCCAGGCAGGAGAGGATTTTGAGACCGCTTCAGGAGAGGTGGATCCCGACGCTACCTGTTCCACCATGACATTCGGAGAGTCGAATGGGGGACAGGAAGAGCTTTTGGCAGCGACCGATGGCTTGGCGGACGGCACACTGGTAGAAGAGCCTGTGGAGACTGACAGCGGATATTACGTAGTATACCTGGAGACGCAGCTTGACCGGGAGGCTACGGATTCTGAGAAAGACAGGATTGTGGAGCAGAGAAAGCAGGATCAGATCTCCGATCTGTACACACAGTGGCAGGAGGAAAGCGATATAGAGACGGACGCCGGCGTTCTGGCGGACATTACCTTTGATTTCTCCTTAGAGCAGTATGTGGAGACAGAGGCTTCTACGGAATCAGTTACTGAATCAGTTACCGAAGCAGTGTCGGAAGCAGAATCAGAAGCGGTTACGGAAGCTGAATCCGGGGCTGAATCTGAAGATGAAACTGAGAATGCTTCAGAAAAGAGTACAGAGGCAGTATCCGAGGCAGAAGAAGCGGCAGAGACGGAGGCGGCTGATGAGGCAGAGACAGATTCTGTAGAGGAAGCGGCAGAGACTCAGGCAGCTTCTGAGAGTGTAACGGAAGCAGTGACGGAAGAGTAAGAACTTTCAGAAAAAGCAAAACATAATTACTTCCAGCAGGGAAGCTGCCGGATGGTGACAGGAGCTGACGCACAATGGCTGGTTTTGGCAGGATGCGACGGCTCCTTTTGTATTACTATTTATATAACTATATTGCAGGAAAGAGAGAGGAACATGACGGAAAAAAATATATTCTTAATCGGATTTATGGGAGCGGGGAAAAGCACGGTTTCCCTGGCTCTGAAAAAAATGTACCGTATGGAACTGATCGAGATGGATCAGGAAATTGAGAAGAGAGAGGGAAAAACCATCTCCGAGATTTTTAAAATTTATGGGGAGCCATATTTCAGGGAGCTGGAAACTGGTTTTCTGAAAGGACTGCATACAGAGAAGCTCACGGTGATTTCCTGCGGGGGCGGCGTTCCCCTGCGGGAAAACAACGTAAAAGCTATGCGGGAAAAGGGAAAGATTGTGTGGCTCTGCGCAGCGCCGGGAACGGTTTATGACAGAATCCGCACAGATCAGGGAAGACCGATACTGACGGGAAAGATGGATATTAAGCATATAGCGGAGCTTATGGAGGAACGAAGGGAAAAATACAGCCAGGCAGCGGACTTTTTGGTAAATACAGACGGCAAGACCGCTGAAGAAATCGCGGAGGAGATTTGGGTGACACTGGAGGAAGCGGACCTTAAGAGCGGCAAGCTGTATGATCCGGGAGATCCTTATATGCTCCAAAGGCAGCAGAAAGGTCTGATGCTTCAGTATGAGTACAACCAGACTAGGCCGGATGAGACTAAGAAGCGGCAGGAGCTTCTGAAGAAGATGTTTCAGGAAATCGGAGAGGATTGTTATGTAGAGCCGCCTCTTCATGCCAACTGGGGAGGGCGGCACGTACATCTGGGCAATCGGGTTTATGCTAATTTTAATCTGACATTGGTGGATGATACAGATATCTATATTGGAGACAGCACGATGATCGGGCCAAATGTCACCATTGCCTGCGGCTCACATCCACTGGAACCGGGGCTGCGCAGCAAAGGGCTGCAGCTCAATCATCCGGTGCGGATCGGGAAAAACGTGTGGATTGGAGCGGGAGCCATCCTGCTGCCCGGGGTTTCTGTGGGAGATAATGCAGTAATCGGGGCAGGAAGCGTGGTTACAAAAGATGTCCCCGCCGGCGCTGTGGCGGTGGGCAATCCCTGCAGGGTTATACGGATGCTGGAGCCGGAGAAAGAGTAAAGGGCTTTCAGAAGAAATGGAAAAGAGGTAGAAGATGATAAGGAGGATGGAAGATGAATTACAGAAAGCTTGGAAACACAGGACTGTCTGTCAGCGAGATCGGACTGGGATGCGAAGGCTTTGTGGAGGGAAAGGAAGAGAAAACCTGGGAGCTGGTGGATGCGGCAGAGTCCCTGGGGGTGAACTATATTGACCTGTACACCTCGGATCCGGAGGCCCGCAGCAATCTTGGCAAAGCCTTAAGAGGGCGGAGGGAGAAATTTATCCTCCAGGCCCATCTTTGCACCATCTGGGAAAAAGGCCAGTACAAACGCACCAGGAAGATCGAAGAGGTGAAAAAAGGATTTGAGGATCTGCTGGAGCGCTTGGAGACAGACTACATAGAAGTGGGGATGATCCACTACGTAGATTCCCTGAAGGACTGGGAGGAAGTAAAAAATGGAGAAGTGATGCGGTACGCCCAGGAATTAAAAAAGGAAGGCCGGATCGGAGCCATCGGGCTTTCCAGCCATAATCCCCAGGCGGCCCGGGCGGCGGCAGAGAGCGGGCTGATCCAGGTGCTGATGTTCAGCGTAAATCCCTGCTACGACCTGCAGCCGGCAGGAGAGGATGTGGAGGCTCTGTGGGCGGAAAGCGCCTACGCCTCTAGGCTTGTCAATATGGATCCTGAGAGGGAGCGTCTGTATGAGGTCTGTCAGAACCTGGGAGTGGGAATCACGGTTATGAAAGCCTTCGGAGGCGGGGATCTTCTGGATGAGAAGTTGTCTCCGGCAGGAAAGGCCCTTACTGTCTGTCAATGCCTGCACTATGCCCTCACAAGACCGGGGGTGGCCACGGTGCTTTCCGGTGCCAGGACAGCACAGCAGCTTTGCCTCAGCGCAGCCTATGAGGAGGCCTCTGAGGAAGAGAAGGATTACGCAGGAGCTTTTGCGGATTTCCCCAAAATAAGCTGGGAAGGCCATTGCATGTACTGCGGCCACTGCGCTCCCTGTCCCAAGGGAATTGACGTGGCTATGGCGACGAAATTATTGAACCTGACAAAGGCCCAGGGGCACGTGCCGGAAACGGTTCGGGAGCATTATGAGGCCCTCTCCCATAAGGCGTCTGAATGTATCGCCTGCGGGGCCTGTGTCAGGAGATGTCCTTTTAAAGTAGATGTGGTGAAAAACATGGAAGAGGCTGCGGAAGTATTTGGCAGTTAGTAAATTTTCAAAAAGGCGGCAGAGCGAATCGTTTTTAGGGGCTTATGCCGCCTTTTCCAGTTTTCTCTTGACGGATGACAAAGATATAGTACAATAGAAGTAACACGAAATTGTAATACAGGAGGACGCCATATGGGCACAAAAATTACAGGGGCGGAATTAGAGATTATGGAGTATCTCTGGGAGAAGGAACAGCCATGCACCTTTGCCGGCCTGTTGGAATATTTCAATGGAAGCCGGCATAAAGAGTGGTGCAAGCAGACCTTAAACACAAATTTATTGCGGCTAAAGAGGCGGGGGTTTCTGAAGGCGGAGAAGGAGGATACAAAGACCAGATATTTTCCCTCTATAACCAGGGCGGAATATGAGACGCTCTGCGCAAAGAAAATTTTGGAGGAATCCTATGGCGGCAGTCTGGGAAATTTCCTGGCGGCCCTTACGGGAGGAACGCAGATTACAGAGGCTGAGAAACAGGAGCTTATCAATTATATCCGCAACTTTTCAGATTGAGAGGAGACAGGTATGAGTCTTTTGGTGTCAATGTCGCTGGCAGGGACGGTTCCCATAGCGGTATATTATCTGTTGAGAGCAGCATTAAAAGGCTGTGACAGCCTGCGGCGGAGCATGAGGCTGCTGAAGCTTTCGATGTTTTTTTATCTCTGTCCTTTCCAGCTTCTTAAATATATCCTGCCCCAGGGGATGCCGGACTTTTTATACTACAGTGCTTTTTCTGCTGAGAGGGAATATTTGAGCCTGGAAGGATTTGTCGCCGTTCCCAGTGTCGGGGGCAGGTATACGCTGCAGCCTGTGTGGAAGGTGATCCTTGGAGCGGTCTGGGCTGCGGCTGCGGCGGGATTTGCCGCATACCAGCTTATAAAGTATGTGAGGATTAAGAGAACCCTTCTGAAAACGTCAGAAAGGGTTTCGGAGGAACCGATCCAGACCATGCTGGACAATGAAAAAGACAGCGGCAGAAAGCGAATCTGCTGCGTCAGGAATGAAAATATGAAAACACCCTTCACCATCGGGATTTTCAGGCATTGGATTATCCTGCCCGGGCGGGAGTTTACTCAGGGTGAGAGGGAAATGATCCTTCGCCATGAGCTGGCACATATCCGCAACAGGGATATTTTGAATAAGACCTTCTGCCTGGGGATTGTGCTGCTGCACTGGTTTAATCCTGCGGCATGGCTTTTGTTTCATGAGTACGGTGCTGTGGCAGAACTGCTCTGCGATGAGGATGTGGCCTCTGCACTGACTACGAAGGAGCAGAAGAAAACGTATGCCCTGCTGCTGGTAAGGCTGGCGTCAAAGGAGGCGGAAGTCCCTGTGGCTTTTGCGGATTATTTTTCCAGCAGGAAAAAGAAAATCAGAAGACGGATCGATACAATTATGAAAAGTGTCAAGAGCCAGGAGGGAAAGAAGAGAGGGCCGGTGTTTGCCGTGCTTCTGCTTTTGTCCGTGTTTTTATCTTCGCTGACCGCCATTGCCTATCAGAAAGACTGGTCGGCTTCCAGGGAGGAATTTGACGGCGCCAGGGAGGGGGACTTTGTCTATTTTGAAGACGGATATATTGAGGCGGTACAAGCTCTTCCATTTTCAGATTCTGACAGTATCTTTATTCCGGCAGAGAATTTGAATGAAAGCGGCCAGAGCGGGGATGGAGGCTCTGGAGCCGGAGAAGAGACTTCCAGGCAGAAGGAGGGACATCTCTGTGTATCTGGGATGGAGTATAAGCATTACAGCGACCAGTATGGAGGCTGCAGTGTGCTGTACTATCAAATAGAGCGGTGTGAGAAATGCGGAACGGTTATCAGTGAAAAGTACGCTGGGAACGCCAGTTTCTTCTCCTGCCCTCACTGATGTGCGGGCATGGGAAGAAAAGGAATTTTTATAATGCGGGGAGGGGATTTTTATGTGAAAATGTATTATAAAATAATAATACAAAAATGCGATGCAAAAAGAGATTGGATTTGATAACATGGTTCATGTGAGGTGATAAAATTGAGCAGAAAGATAAAAGGAATATATTTGGGGCTGGCGGCGGCAGCGTTTTTCAGCATGGTCCAGGGAGCCCACGCCTTTGCGGAAGAGCAGGGCCAGGAAGACAACACTTTGACCATCTACCTGGATAAAGAAAATCAGTACACGGTGAGGATGGCCGTGGCTGTGTATGAGCATCAGCGCAGCACTTGGTGGGATCCTGAGGTTTTTCCAGATATTACCTGGAATTTAGTAGATAAAAGCGCCCTCTCTCGGGAAGAGCTTCAGCAGCTTATCTGGGAAGAATTAAAGCGGGGAGAAGGGCCGGATCTTATTTTTGTGGATGAAGAAAGTGTGGACGACCCTTACAAGCTCATGTACGGGGGGTATTTGCAGGATCTTACGGAATATATGGAGCTTGTGTATGAGGCGGATGCTGAGACTGCTTTTGCGCCATCTGTTTTGGAAGGAGGGGCAGCAGGGGGAAGCCAGTATCTGATCCCCATCTATGTGAACACGCCCCTGCTCCTTTCAGAGACAGAAAAGCTTACAGAGAGCGGCTTCGTGCCGGAGGACATAAGCTCCCTGGAAGAGCTGGTGGAATGGGCCTATGAGTACCAGCAGGAGACAGGAGGTCAGGCTTTCGATGGGGATATTCTGCTTAGACAGGCAGTGCTTTTAAGCGGCCTTACTGTTTTGGATTATGAGAAGGGAACTGTACAGATTGATGAAGAGCAGTTTAACCGGCTTTATGAGACATGCCGCATGCTGGAAGAGATTGTCCCTAAGACTGAGGGGGCGGAGTCCTATTTTTCTGCTTATGAGAATCTGTCAGGGGAGGGCAGTTTATTTTCTGCGGTTCCCATAGAGGGCATAGAGAAGATGACGGCAAATCTGCGTGTGATGCGCGGGGCAGAAATCCCGGTTTCTTACGTCCAGGTACCGGATTTGGAGGGACAGGTGCAGACAGTCATCACACAGGCAGTGGGGATCAATAAAAACTCACAGAAAGCCGACTTGGCAGCCGCTGCTCTTCCGGCTTTTCTGGACAGCCATACCGTACCTAATTTAACCGGCGACGGGATGCCCTCCGTTTATGAGAGAGGATTATGGCAGTTTTCACTGCAGCTTACACAGGGCATTGGATATGCCACGGATTTTTGGCCGGATTGCTACCAGGCTTTGATCCAGGAGGCGGAGGATCCCTTTTCAGGGGCCTACAACCTGGCGAAGCCCTATGAGGAAGCGGCGAAAGATCCCTTGACCAAGGCTGTTTTTCCCACATTTCTTACGGCTTCAGGAGGAATTGTGGATGAAGTGATCCGCCAGGGCATTCGCCAGGGGAAGGAAGCGGGACAATGCCTGGAGGAGCTGAGGGATAGGATCAGCGAAATCGCTGAAGCAGAGGATGGATATGAAAGAGCTTCGGAAAAGGAGATAGATGAGCCGGAGAATGCGGCGGCAATCCAGTTGGCTTATGTGGTGGAAGCGGCAGAGGAAGAGCTACCCATGGGTATATGGCTGGAGGAAACGGCAGAAGGGCTGGCGGATGAGGGAGTACAGGTGAACGTATTCCCCATGGCAACCCAGTTGGTCTATATGGACTGGCTGGAAAAAGCCGAAGTAGAGCCGGACATCCTGGCGGTTCACGGCAACCTGCTCTCAGGAGGGGAAAATCCTTTTATGGGAGACGCTTCCCCTTACATCGGGGAGGAAGAAAAGTTCTATACGGGAGCGCTCTTGGCCGCCAAGGCAGGGGAACGGCTGGAGGGAGTCCCCTATGCGGCGAAAGTCTCCGGTCTTTGGTACAATAAAGAAGTATTCCGGGAAGCGGGGCTTGGGGAGGACTGGCAGCCGGCAGACTGGGAAGAGCTGGAGGCGGGGCTTGCGCAGCTTGGGGAGATTCTCCCCGCCCAGAGTCCTCTCCTGATTCAGCAGGGTCAGGCTATGATGGAATCTTTTTTGAGAAATGCAGGAGGCATTGTATATGACAGCGGCACCAAAACTGCGGAAGTAGACCGAAAGGCCTGCCAGGCGGCGGCTGGATGGCTTCTGGGCCTGTCAAAGAAGGGATTGGCAAAGAGCGCCACCTTGTGGGAGGCGGCTTCAAGCCTGCGGGATGGCCAGGCGGCGGTATTCTTTGGGTACAGTGACCTGCTGAAAGCATATAGGGAGGACGGCTCCTGTCCCTGGGAGGATTTCTGGGAAGAACTTGGTTTCCTGGAGCTTCCCCCCATGCAGGAAGGGATAGAGACCTGCACTGTGACGGAAGAATATCTGTTTATCATATCGGAGAACTGCAGCGATCAGGAGGGAACCGCACGGGTTCTGGAACAATACCTGGCGGAAGAGTCTTGGAGAGAAATCCTGCAGGAAGAATCTCTCTTCCCGACAATACGCACGGAAGGAACGGAGGAAGTGCCGAGGCTCTACCAGGAAGCCGGAGCGTCCATGGAGCGGGCTGTGCGCAGGGCTTATCGGAACAGCTCTTTCGCCATTCTCCTTCAGGGATGTATGGAAGGGGAAAAGGGGGAAGAGGAACTGTACCAGGAGTTTTTGACGAATCTTCAGGACGGAGTGGGACAGGATGCGGTGACAGAAAAAGAAGGAGGCATGGGAGAATGAGAAAGAGTAAAGGAAGGATTGGCAGAGGGGCAGCGCTGGCTCTGGGTGTTTTGCTCCTGGCAGGAAGCACGGCGGCAGAAGCGAAAGAGAATGAAAGCCTTTATCTGTATATTGAAGACAGTACCGAGGAAGAGTACCGGGTAGTGTTCGATGCGTACCGGGAAGCGTATCCGGAGGTGGATCTTCAGATTGACACGTATTCCTCCAGCGAGTATCGGGAGGCGAGAACCAAGAGAAATACCATGCTGATGGCAGGAGAGGGGCCTGATCTGCTGCTGTTTGGAATCTACGACAACGACGATGTATACAAGGTGATGGATTCCGGCCTGTTCGCTCCCCTGGACGAGCTGATGGCGGCGGATGAGGCTTACAACAGCGAGGGGTATGTGAAAAACGTTTTAGATGCGGGGATCTTTGGCTCCAGCCAGTATATGATTCCTCTGCAGTATGACGTATCCTGCCTCATTTCATCCAGGGAATGTCTGGAAGAGATCGGTTTTGACCTGGAGGCCTGTGGTACCTTTGAAGGTCTCTTCTCCCAGGTGGCGGCCCTCTATGACACAGATTACAGCTACAGGGTGCTGGGGCGCAGCGGCACCTTTGACAATTTCCCTGATAAAATGGGAGTGAAACTGCTGGATTATGAAACGGATGAGGTGCTGGTAGACACCCCTGAAATGAAAACAGCCATGGAACAGTACAAAAAAATGTATGAGGAATGCACAACAGATCCGAACCTGGAAACCAATGGTTTTTCCGACACAGGACGAGCAATTTGTGAAAGAACGGCTTATCTTGCGGCGGGATACGGTATGTACGATACACTATCTGTATGCCGTGGGATCTCGGAGACGGAGACCCCGGTCATTCTTCCGGTCCCCACCCTGGACGGCAGAAACAGCGGTGCGATCGTCAGCTCAGCGGCGGTGCGTGCCAACAGTGAGAACAAGGAGAATGCCTGGAACATGATTCGGATGCTGCTGGAGTATCAGGCTCAGGGTGTGGGGCTTAACGGCGTTTATTTTCCGGTAAACCTGGAAGGGCTGCAGTATGTGGAAGATGCGGCTCTCAGAGATGTGGAGCTGTACGAAAGCGGAGGAGAGATTTCCCAGGAGATTCTGGAGGATTATCGCAGGCTGATTCAGGAACCTGAGTATGTGTACTTTTTCAGAGGGATCACCATGACGGATTTTACCGGCGGAGAGATGGTACCTTATTTCACAGGGGCAGCCACTTATGAAGAGTGTATGGAAAGGTATATAGAGTATGCCAAGATTTATGTTTCCGAGTAAACTTACATGCCTGCTGCGCAGGCACCACTACGCACAAAAGCCATGGATTGGAGTTCTGGCCCTGTGCCTGCTGCCTTTGGCAGGAGGCACGGCATCTGCGGCCGGACAGGAAAAGGGGAGCCTTTCTCTATATATTGAAGAGAGCGTACAGGAGGAATACAGGGAAGTCTTCGATGCCTATCGGGAGGCTTATCCAGGGGTGGAACTGCAGGTGGAAACCTATCCTGCTCAGGAGTACAGAGAAGCCAGGGGCAGGCGGAACGCTATGCTGTTGGAGGGAGAGGGGCCGGATCTTCTCCTGTTTGGCGTGTACGACAATGATGACCTGTATAAGGCCATGAGTTCAGGCCTCTTTGCCCCTCTGGAGGGATTCATGGAGAGGGATAAAGACTACAGGCCAGAGGATTACATGGAAAATGTTATGGAGGCGGGGGTTTGGAACTCCAGCCAGTACGTAATTCCTCTGCAGTACGATGTCTCCTGCCTGATCTCATCGGAGGAATGTCTGGAGGAAATCGGTTTTGAGCTGGAGGAATGCGGTACGTTTGACGGATTGTTTTCTCAGATGACAGACCTCTACGATACAGAGTACAGCTACAAGGTTATGGGCAATGCAGGAATCTTTGACGCACTTCCTGATATAATGGGGCTGGAGCTGCTGGATTATGAAAATTGCCAGGTGTCGGCGGACAGCCCTGAGCTGAAAAGAGCTATGGAGCAGTATAAAAAGATGTACAAGGAGGTTTTGCTGCAGATCAGCAACCGGCTTGAGCAGGGGGGCTTTTCCGGGATTGGAAAAGCGATTGGCCGGCGGGAAGCTTATTTTGCCGCAGGGTACGGCATATACCATACTCTGTCTGTGTGCCGTGGGATTGCCGAGACGGAGACTCCCGTGCTTATCCCAATCCGTACTTTGGATGGAAAGATAAACGGCACGGCAGTCAGTTCGGCGGCGGTGCGGGCCAACAGTCCTAATCAGGAGAATGCCTGGAATATGATTCGCATGATGCTGGAGTACCAGGCCAAAGGCGTGGGGCTTACAGGAGTTTACTTTCCAGTGAACCAGGCAGGATTTGCCTTGACAGAGGAAAAGGCTTTAAAAGACATGGAACTGTACGAAAGCGGGGGGGAGATCTCCCAGGAGCTTCTGGAATCATACCGGGAGATACAAAAGGAGGCTGAGCATGTATACTTTAACCGGGGGATTACCGCAGGGTACCTTACCCAAAGAGTCATGGTTCCCTATCTTACAGGCTCCGCCTCCTATGAAGCGTGTATAGAACAGTATACGGAATACGTTCAAAGTTATCTTGCAAAGTAGCGTCAGAAAGGTCTATCCCTCCATCATCCATTGTACCGCCGGGGTCAGGGCAAAATTCCAGAAATCCCAGTCGTGTCCTCCGGGTGCTTCCACGTATATGGCCGGAACACCTTTTTCCTTCAGAAAATCACGGAATTCCCGGTTGTGAGGCAGAAGGAAATCTTCTGTTCCGCAGGCCAGATAGAATTCCGGCAGGCGCTCTTTTTTCTCCAGAAGCTGGCAGAGAAGGTATTCGTGATTTTTCTCACTGGTCTTCAAACTCTCTCTTGGGCCGAAGATATGATCCTGGTAGAAGGAATTTGTAAGAGACCCCGTCGTTTTGGATCCGGTATTTATGATCTCGTTTATGATGAGAGCGGAAGAGAAAGCCGCTGCTTTTGAAAATTTTCGGTTATATTTCAGGGCTGTGTGGATAGAGCCGAAGCCTCCCATGGAAAAGCCGCCGATATAGGTGTCTTCTCTTCTGCCGGAAAAGCCGAAGAGATTTTCCATGTAGGAGGGAAGCTCTTCCCCGATGAAGGCGGCGTATTTGGCCCCTGTCATTTCCTGATCCAGATAAAAGCTGTTGTCTCCCGCAGGGCAGACCACGGCGAAATTATATTTTTTGGCAAGATTGCAGATGGTGGTTCCCTGGATCCAGTCCGTCTGATTTCCGCTGTAGCCGTGGAGCAGGTAGAGAACCCGCATTTCCCGGCCGTAATATGGATTCGCATTCTGTTCCTCCGGGTTTAAGTCGTTGGGAATAAAAACCTGAAGGGCAGTGATCTTGCAAAGGGCCTGTGACAGATAATTGACTTCTATAAGCGCCATGGAATTTTTCTCCTTTCATTCTATTCTTCTATCATCCACCTTACTGCAGGCGTAAGCGCCTGGTTCCAGAACTCCCAGTTGTGCTCCCCGGGGCTTTCTGTATAGGAAAAGGGTACGCCTTGTTTTATTAAGAAATCCCGAAACTCCCGGTTGTTTTCCAGAAGATAGTCTTCGGTTCCGCAGGCCAGATACAGGCCGGGCAGGGGATTCCCGGAGTCTAAAAGTCCAAGAAGCAGGGCTTCGGGGTTTTTCTCACTGTCTTTCAGCGCCCCAAGAGAGCCGTAAATATGGTCCTGGAAGGCCTGGTTTGTCTCCGTGGAGGTGACTCTCTTGCCATTGGTCAAGATCTCATTGATCACAAAGGCGGAAGAAAGGCCTATAGCCTTTGAAAAAGTTTGCGGGTATTTGAGTGCGGCACACACAGCCCCCAGGCCGCCCATGGACAGGCCGCCGATCCATGTGTCTTCTCTGCGGCGGGAAAAACCAAAGGTCTTCCGCATATAGGAGGGAAGCTCTTCTCCCACAAAGGAGCTGTATTTTCTTCCGGTCATATCCTGGTCAAAGTAGAAGCTGTTGTCTCCGGAAGGACAGACCACGGCAAAGTTGTATTTGGCGGCTAGGCTGCACACAAAAGTTCCCTGGATCCAGTCTGTATCGTTGCCGCTGTAGCCGTGGAGCAGATACAGAACCTTCATAGGGCGGTCATAGCAGGGATTTTTCCTGCGCTCGTCTGGATTCAGGTCATTGGGGATATATACCTGAACGGTGGTGATTTTGCAAAGGGCCTGTGAGAGATAATTGATTTTTATAAGTGCCATGCGTGATTCCTCCTGGTGGTTGGGGATTATGTGCTTGCATAGATATTTATTTGTCCATACAGTCTGATTGTACCACAGAGGATCACGTTATGCATAGATCCAATGTTTTCGAACAGACTCTTTATAGCAGTGTTTCATGAACAATTCATAAGCAGATTTAACTTATACAATATGAGCGTGTGCTGGGTGAACATCGGATGCGCACAATGCTTAAAACAAAAGATATAAAGTTTGGTCAAAATCGCCTTTGAAAAAACAAAAAGAAACTTCAGTTTATGTTTTTATAGGCGTTTCAAGATTATTCGTCTCTGGAACAAGGAAAGCGGATGTGATAAAATCAGGACAAGAAAAAGAGGAAGGGAGGCGGAGATAAGTATGGAAAGGAACCCCGTAAAAGATGGATTTTCCTCACTGTCACAAATGGCGGAGGAGCTTTTTGGGAAGGGTGTCCGCATTGTGAGCAGAGAACCCTTGCATGGCGGCGACATCAATGACGCATACAGAGTGAAGCTGTCTGCAGGAGAGGATATATTCGTGAAGGTGAATTCCCTCGGACGGGCAGATTTTTTCCGAAAAGAAGCTGCCGGATTGGCAGCGCTGGGTTCTTCAGAGGAAATCGGAGTTCCCAGACTTTTGGGATTTGGGACGGACCGGCAGGAGGGGATTGCCTTCCTTGCCCTGGAATATATTAAAAGCGCCCCGGCCATACCAGCATATTGGGAGACCTTTGGACATGAGCTGGCGAGGCTTCACAAGGCCAAGTGCCAGTCTTTTGTGGGCTCAGAGGGGAAGTATGGATTTACAGAAAATAATTATATTGGGGCCAGCCCGCAGAAGAATACGCCCAGGGAGAAATGGACAGATTTCTTCAGGGAATGCCGTCTGCTTCCGCAGCTTACTATGGCGGAGAGCTATCTTGGCGCCTCCCTGAGGAAAAAGGCAGACCGGCTTTTGGAGAGGCTGGATCTTTACCTGAGAGAGCCTGAGTTTCCCTCCCTGCTCCACGGTGATCTCTGGGGCGGAAATGTACTGTGCGGAGGAGACGGGAGAGCGTGGATCATTGATCCGGCGGCTTACGTAGGGGACTTTGAGGCGGATTTGGCCATGACCCAGCTTTTCGGCAGCCTGCCGGAACGGTTTTACCAAGCGTATCATGAGATAAATCCCATGGACAAAGAAGGCTACTTACAGCGCAGAGAGCTTTATAATCTCTACCATCTGCTCAATCATCTGAATCTTTTTGGAAGGATGTATTTAGGTAGTGCGGCAGAAATTATAAATAAATATGGGAGCTGATTCAATTAAAAATTCGGAGGCATTATGAAAACAATTCTTACGGCAAAAAAAGATTTAGAAATTCCGGCTATTGGCCTTGGCTGTATGAGAATAGCTGAATTAAAGGAAAAGTCCAGGATTCGTGACTTGATCGAGGAAGCCTGCAGTCTGGGAATCAACTTCTTTGATCACGCAGATATTTACGCTGGCGGCGAATCCGAACGTCTCTTTGGAGAATGTATAGATCCCGGCATGAGAGAGAAAATCCTGATTCAGACAAAATGTGGGATTCGTCCGGGGGTGTGCTATGATTTTTCAAAGGATTATATTATTGCTTCGGTGGAGGGAAGCCTGAAGAGACTAAAAACTGATTATGTGGATATTTTGATTCTCCACAGGCCGGATACTCTTATGGAGCCGGAAGAGGTGGCGGAAGCTTTTGAAAAACTGGAGACCAGCGGAAAGGTCAGGTATTTTGGCGTCAGCAATATGAACCCGGGGCAGATTGCCTTGCTGAACCAGGCGGTTCACCAACGTATTTTGTTTGATCAGATTCAGTTTTCTCTGGCTCACTGCGGCATTATCGATTCTGGCATCAATTTTAACATAGACAACCGTGAGGGTGTGAACCGGGACGGCGGATTGCTGGAATACGCCAGATTAAATAAGATAACGCTGCAGGCTTGGTCGCCTTTCCAGTACGGGATGTTTGAGGGGACTTTTATTGGATCTGAAAAATATCAGGAGCTGAATCAGGTGCTGGAGGAATATGCGCGGAAATATGACACATCTCCCAATGCCGTGGCTGTATCATGGATTATGAGGCATCCGGCAAAAATTCAGACGATTGTGGGAAGTACGAAGACCAGCAGAATAAAAGAGATTAGTAAGGCGGCTCAGTTTGAACTTAGCCGGGAGGAATGGTATCGGCTCTATCTTGCCGCCGGCAAAAGACTGCCGTAAAGGGGCAGGATTTACTGTAAAAGAAACGTTCGCAAATATGCGGAAAGCGTAAATGCGAACGTTTCTTTTGGGTTCTGGAGGGCTATTGGACGTCCGAGGAAGCCTCAGGTTCTTTCTCAAAATCTTTGGCTGTTTTCTCAAGGAGCGGACTTAATGCGTCGTATGAGATGGTGTGTACTTCTGCGGAGCCTTCCTGCTGCACATAGTAATCTCCGTTTTCATCGGTGTCGCCGATCAGGAAGGTTAGCTGCTGCGTCTGCGTTACGGTCTCTGCTTCTGTCCCGGCTTCTGATTCTTCCTCCGAGTCCTCTTCATAAAAAATCGTAAGGACGGCAGACGGATTCTCCAGACCGTAATTTTCAGGAGCTTTACAGTTATATTCCAGATATCCGTCATAGGAGACGCCGGCGATGGATGAGAGGGCTGAATTTACTGTATCCTGCTGGGCGGATACAGAGGTTTCGCCCTCCTGAACCATCCAGGCAGCGTTCTCAAGGAATAGTTCATAGCCGCCGTCCGTTCTGTCCAGGGAGATTCCCGTAATCTGAGAAGTCAGGATATAGGGGAGCTCCTCGCTTTCGGCGTAGTCATACAAAGCTTCGTGCAGGGAGGAACGCAGATTGGAGCTGATGGTATAGATGGTTGAGGAATCTCCATTCAGCATCAGATAGTCATCCCCTGTACCCGTGTTAGTGGAGCCGATGGCAAGGACAGTCTGAACCCCATCGGTGTCTGTGAGGGTAAGAGTATTCTGAGGATCTTCCATCCCATATTCACTGGCGTCCGTTATATTTTCCAGAGTCCGGACGGCTTCCAGAGGCTTAAGGTAAGAAAGGGTGGTCATTAGATAGGTGCTGTCCACGGGAAAATCCGGGTCGCCCTCCAAGCTCCATGCGCCGTCTTCCTGCAAAAAAGTCACCTCTGAGCCGTCTATTTCAAAGGATAGGGAGGCCAGGGAAGCTTCATCGGCAGTGAGGATTTCTTCCTGTGAGGTCTGGGTTAGTTCCGCCTCCTGCGCTTTTTTATTGTACGCGCGAAGCAGCAGGTAGGCGCAGGAAAGAATTGCCAGACAGGCGGCTCCCAGAACCAGGGTTTTACTTTTTTTCTTCATAAGCTGTATTCTCCCTTTCTATTTTTTCCTTCTGCGCAGCCAGATAGCAAGACCGGAGAGCAAGAAGCCTCCGGGAAGGATGGCGATTACAAAAATGCTCCAGAAGCTTGCACTGGCCGCAGTGATGGTCAGATAGCTGGCGGAAATACTCTTCACCGGAACAGAGACGGAAGTTTCATTTCCCAAGAGCCAGGTTAAGGCGTTCAGGAACAGAGCGGAATTTCCGCCGGAAACCATCTGGTCGGCGGAGGAATCCAGAAGGGTGGAAGAACTAAAGAGAACGATCCTCGTCTCAGCCGTTTCAGGCCGCAGGGCATTTTCTGTCTCCCCTTCTGATTCTGCGACATTTTCCGTTCCGGCTTCCGTATTTTCCAGTACAGGCAGATCATCGGTGAGAGCGGCTTCTTCTGTATCGCCATCTGTTTCATTAAGAAGTTCTTCCGTAAGTTCCACAGTCTCTGTAATGGCTACGCCTATGTCAAAAGGTCCGTCTGTATCTCCGTTTTCTTTTTCGTAGGTGCTCATATTCTGAGGATCCGCTTTGGAATAAGAAGAGGCGGAAGTAGTGAGGATACTGGAAATACTGAGGCTGTCACGAGCCTCGTCCAAAAGGCTGATTCCCTGAGCGGCAGCCATAAGCACGTAGGTGCTTCCGCCTGTAAGGTCAGAGGTAAAATCCGTGCTGTCAATATCAGGAATCAGATAGTATGGGAGCTGTACATAGTGCTGGCTGTCTCCCTCCAGGACGATTCCCTCATCCAGGGAGACGCCGTAATATTCCATTACAGAGGCCAGATTCGGCATTTCCTGGGCTGTATAGTCTGTCAGGATGACTGCTTTTCCTCCTGTTCTCAGATAGTTGAGAAGCTTTGTGGTTTCGGCGTTGGACAGATCCTGGGCGGGTGAATAAATCAGAAGACATCCGGCGTCTTCCGGAACAGAATCCGATGTAATTAAATTCAGGGATTCAATAGAAATATTTTCCTTTTCAATGGATCGAACCGTGGCATCGTCCAGTTCCAGTTCATTGTGGCCGGTAAGTACATAGAGAATGGGAAGGTCTCCTGAACTTACGGCGGAAATGGCGCTGGTGATCTGGCCCTCTCCATCGAATCCTGTAGTTTCATAAGTATAATAATTATAATTAAATTCGCTCTCATACATGTCTTCGTAATTGACTACCCGGCTCTGATCCCCGCAGACAGCGATGACACTGTTTTCTGTCAGGCTTTCAGAGGTGTACTGGGAGACAAAGTTTGGATAGAGTACAGGATCCCGTTCTTCCACTTGGATGTGGGAGGACAGGTCGTCGTACCTTTCCAGAAGGCGGGACACAGTGCTGTCACGATTACTATCCTGCAGGATATAATACAGGGTTACATCCTCCGTAAGAGAGGAAACCAGTTCCTTCGTCTGGTCAGTGAGGGTGTACAGCTTATCTTCGCTGACGTCCAGGCTGGTGTACGAAGAGGGAAGTTCAGCGGCGATTAGGTTTACCACAACGGCTCCGGCCGCCACAAATGCCGTCAGGAGAGCGCTGTAGGAGCCGCTGTGCAGAAGCCGCTTCCGGTCCAGGGGCTTTGGGGATTTCTCAGAGGATTTCATAAATTTCATAGCTGCTTTACCTCCTAACTCCAGCGCCGTTTCTGAATGGACTGAACCGTCAGAAACAGAAAGACAAAAATGACAGACAGGTAGTATACGATCCCCGACAGATCCAACAGCCCGGAAGCGAACTCATAAAAGGGCGCCGTGATGTCCAGGACGCCAAAGAGATTCTGGATCAGTCCCTCATAGAGGGAGCTGTCAAGGAGGTACATCAGGATTAAAATTCCTTCTGACGCTGCGAAAATGACAAAGAACAAAATCGTGTGCCGTGTCATATAGTAGAGCACCAGAGAAAGAACCGCTGCCATAAGCAAAAGAGTGAAAAAGGAAGCGGAAGCGGTCTCCGGGAAGAAGGAGGCGATCCCTTGGCTTAAATAGCAGATCAGCAGTACCACAAAGGTAAGCACGGCAGCAATTACCTGGCTCTCTGTAACGGAAGAGAGAAAGAGGCCGATGGAGAGAAAGCTGCACCCCAGAAGGAGAAAGCCCAGAAGGGAGGTGTAGGCCATCGCCAGAGACACCGTTCCGAACTGTGTTAAAATCAAAGGGTACGCCATGAGAATGCATACGGGAATCAGAAAAATAGTCGCCAGCGCCAGATACTTTCCCAGGACAATCCCGGGGACAGATACCGGGGAGGTAAGAAGGAGCTGGTCTGTCCGGGTTTTTCTCTCTTCAGCCAGAACCCGCATGGAAAGTATGGGTACCGCTATAAGAAATATAAAGAGCATTCCCTGGAGGGTATAGGAAAATTGAGTGTAGAGGCCCTGCAGGTGAAAAGCTGAGAAATAGATGCCGGTCACCGCCAGTAAAAGGGCGATAAATACACAGCCGGTCATGGAGGTCAGGAAACTTTTCACCTCTCTCTTATAGATTGCTGTCATGAAACGTCACTCCTTTCGTTTGAATCTGGAATCTCTCCAGCAAAAGAGCTTTCTTCGCTGTCCTTCTTTGGGCTGTCCTCTTCGGTCAGTTCAAGGAATACCGTCTCCAGAGATACTCTGGACTGCTGCAGGTTCAGGATCGGCATTTTCTGGCTGGCCAGAAGATAAAACAGCCGTTCCCTGAGATCAGAGCCAGGGGCTGTCTTTATAACGGCATCCCAGGCGCCCTTCTCTTCAGAAGAAGACACAGAGTATGAGACGATGCCCTCTGTCTGCTTCAGAATGCGGTGCAGAGAGGGAGCGTCGCCCTTTACGGTGAGATTCAGGGTATTGGAGCCTTCCATCAGCTTTTCAAGATTTTCCGGCGTGTCATTAGCGGCCAGCCTGCCATGAGAGATAATCAAAATTTGGTCGCAGACTGCGCTGATTTCCGAGAGAATATGGGAGCTTAAAATCACCGTATGGTTTTTGCCAAGCTTGCGGATCAGGTCACGGATTTCAATGATCTGTTTAGGATCCAGCCCTACCATGGGTTCATCCAGAATGATAATTTTGGGATACCCAAGAATAGCCTGGGCCAGGCCGGTGCGCTGCCGGTAGCCTTTTGAGAGATTTTTGATCAGTCTGGAACGCATTTCCAGAAGACCTGTAAGCTCCATGCTTTCATCCAGCATCCTGCGGATTTTATCTTTGGGGATTTTCTTAAGCTCTGCGGCAAAGGACAGATATTCCTCCACGGTCATATCGGTATAGAGAGGCGGGATTTCAGGAAGATAGCCGATGCATTTCCGGGCCTTTTCCGGCTCGTCCAGAATACTGTGGCCGTCAATGAACACATCTCCGGAAGTAGATGCAATGTATCCTGTCATAATATTCATGGTGGTGCTTTTCCCAGCGCCGTTGGGGCCCAGAAATCCGTAGATCTGACCCTCTTCCACGGTAAAGGACAGATCATCTACCGCCAATGTGTTTCCATAGCGTTTTACCAGGTGATTTACCTCAATCAAAGCCTTCACACTCCTTACTTTAAAAGATTCAGACCTGTCATAAGGACAGTCTCATAAAAGCCAGTGTAGGTTAAATCTGTGTAGAATCAGGGAAGAAACTGTGTTTATTCTGTGGCTGCGGACTCTTTCTTGCTATTGTCTGAAAAATCGTATATAATGATGCCAGGATTGTGGGAGTGCGCAGCACGGAACAATCCGTAGGCATCATATAATAAATTTTACCTGCAATAAGAAAAATATATGCCCTGTTTTTGGGGAAGCTTCAGGAGGATCGGTATGAGATATAAATTTGTGCTGATGGATGCGGACGAAACCCTTCTGGATTTTAAAAAGTCAGAACGGGAGGCCTTTGGCAGTACTTTCCGAAAATACGGCATAGAGCCGGATGCGCTGCTGTTTCAGACGTATGACGCCATCAATCACGGACTGTGGGCGGCTTTTGAGAGAGGGGAGATATCAAAGCAGGAAATCTTGGATCAGCGGTTCCGCAGGACCTTCCAGGCCGTGAAGCTGGAAGGAGCCTTTGAAGGATTCGAGGAATCGTATCAGAATGCTCTCAGTGAAGGAAGCTATACGATTCCCGGCGCCCTGGAAGTGTGCAGAAAGCTGTCGGAAGTGTGCAGCTTATATCTGGTGACCAACGGTGTAGGTTTTACCCAGAGGCGAAGGATGAAGGAAAGCGGACTGGAACCGTATTTTAAAGACTTTTTCATTTCAGAGGAGATCGGTTTTCAGAAGCCTCAGCCGGAGTATTTTCAGAAGGTTTTTGAGAGAATACCGGGATTTCGCAAGGAAGAGGCGGTCATTGTGGGAGATTCGCTGAGCTCAGATATCCGGGGCGGGGAACTGGCAGGGATCGACACCTGCTGGTTTTTGAGAAACGGCTTTGCTGACGGGAATGAGCCGCAGGCGGATTTTGAAATTGAGGATCTTTGGGAGTTAGAGCAAATTGTGGGGTCAGGACATGGAAGAAGAGGAAGGAAGAAAGATCGGCAGGCTGAGGCCTGAAGCGGGAAAGAACAGAGAAAACAGGCGAAGCATAGAAAACAGGCAGAGCAGAGCGAACAGGCAGAGTGGAGAAAACAGACAAAGCAGAGAAAACAGGCAGAGACAGGCTGCGGGAAGGGCCGGGCAGAAAAAAGCGGCAGATACAGCAGCCACTCTGGAGCAGCGTTTATCCCAATGGAAGAAGAAGAGAGTGCGCAGAGTTTTTTTTGTGATTTTTGGACTGCTGGGCGCAGCCTATGTGGCGGCCGCTGTTTATTTCTCTTTTCATTTTTACGGAAATACAGTGATTTATGGAATAGACTGCGGGCGAATGACGCTTTCTCAGGCCAAGGAAGAGATTTCCCAGAAACTGGATTCTTATGCTCTGACGCTGGAACAAAGAGAGGGGAGAGAAGAAAAGATCTCTGCCGGAGACATCCAGTTGGAATTTAAAGATGACGGGAGCATTGAGAAACTTCTGAAAAAGCAGAGGGCCTATCTGTGGCCGGTTATGATGCTCCTGCCTGGAAGAGGGACGGAATCCGTATCTTTTACATATAATAGAGAGAGCGCCCAGGCTGCGCTCCTTAAGCTTGAATGCTTTGACATTACTAAGGTTGTCTCCCCGCAGAATGCGTATCTAGGGGATACAGCCCTGGGATATGAGGTGGTGCCTGAGGTTATGGGAACGGCACTGGATCAGGAAAAGACCATACAGGCGGTGCTGAAGGCTTTGGATCAGGGAGAGGGAAGGATTTCTCTGGAGGAAGAGGGCTGCTATAGAAATCCCACAGTATACAGGGATGATGAAGAGTTGAATCAGGATGCGGAGGAATTAAATGAGCTGACCCGGGCCTGCATCACGTATGATTTCGGTGACCGCAGGGAAGTGGTGGACGGATCGGTGATCAAGCAGTGGATTAAGGAAAACCAGGACGGCTCCTACTATGTGGATGAGGCCAAAATCAGGGAGTACGTGGAAAGTCTTGCGGCAAAGTACGACACCTTCGGGTGTGACCGGCAATTCTATACCTCTCTTGGCACGATGGTTTCCCTGTCGGGAGGGGATTATGGATGGTGCATAGACCAGGAGGCTACAGCGGAGGCTCTGATTCAGGGTGTCAGGGATGGAGTTACGGATACCAGGGAGCCTGTCTATCTGTACACAGCTATGAGCAGAGACACGGACGATATCGGTTACACATATGTGGAGATTTGTATCTCACAGCAGCGGATGTGGTGCTATGAGAACGGCTACCTGGTGGTGGACACTCCCGTGGTCACAGGCAATCCCAATAAAGGAGACGCGACTCCTTCCGGCGGTGTATGGGCTATTGATGCCAAGATGCGGGATACTATCTTGGAAGGCGAAGGGTATGAATCGCCTGTGGATTACTGGATGCCTTTTAACGGTGACGTGGGGATTCACGATATGCAGAACCGGTATTACTTTGGCGGAACGATTTATCTCACGAACGGTTCTCACGGATGCGTCAACACTCCTTATGAGCAGGCCAAGAAAATTTATGAGACGATTTCTATTGGAAGTCCTGTGATTGTCTACGATTGAGCCGGGAGGCAGCTTTTCGGAGCAAGGAGGAAATAGATTGAAGGATAAAAATAAAGAGAAAAAGAAATCCGCCAGGCAGAAGGAAAAGGACGAGAAGCTGAGAAAAGCGGACAAAAAACAGAAGAAGCATAAAAAAGAGACTTCCGGGGAAAAACGGGAGAAAAAAGAGAAAACTGAAAAAGCCGGACAGGGCGGGACGCTGCAGACACGGGAGCCTGAACCAGCAAAAGTCCCTGCGGCTGTAAGTGAAACCATAGGAAAAAAGCCGGGAAGGGGAAAGAAAAAGGGTTGGCCCAGGGCAGAAATCTTCCGGGTGCTGGGAGATGAAAACAGGATTCAGATTCTGGAGCTTTTGAAGGAGCAGGACAGATGCGGCCTGGAGCTTCTGGAGTCTCTGGAGATTGCCCAGTCGACTCTTTCTCATCATATGAAGGCATTGTGTGAAGCCGGCATTGTCTCCTGCAGGAAGCAGGGAAAACGGATTTACTACTGCATCAACAGAGAGGAAATGGAGCAGACCGCCGGATACTTGCTTTCACTCACGGGGGAAGAAAAGCAGCCCGGCAGAAAATAAGGGATAAAGCGAGGGGAGAATATGGCAAAGATAAGATACTGTGAATACTGCGGGAGTATACTTCTTGCAGACGCACAGTTTTGTGAAAACTGCGGCCGTCCTGCGGCACCGGCGGCGAGGAAGGCTTCCGGAAACGGAAACGGCGGCCAGAGAATTAAGAGAACACCGAAGAACGGCACAGCTTCCCGGGAACCGGAAGCTGCGAAGAAAAGCGGCGCAGGTGCCGGGGAAGGAAGACCGTATGTGCCGGGAGAAAAAGTAAGGCAAAGAAGGCAGGCGGATCTGCAGGGACAGGGCAGGCCGTACGTGCCGGGGGAAAAGTCCTTGGAGAGATCCGGCAGGGATTCTTACGGGCGTTCCAGGGCCGGTGTTCCGCCTTACGCAGACAGGCGGAGAAGAGAGGAAGCAGAAAGAGGTGGGGCAGGAAGGCCGCCGGAAAGATATGAAGCCAGGGATTATCAGTCTCAGGATTACCGCTTCCGGCAGCAGCAGTTAGATTCCCAGTGGGAAGAATCCTGGAACCGGATGGGACAGGAAGAAAAGAGGGGAGGCAGTCCGGCTCAGTATGTGCTGATCGGAGCCGCTGTCCTTCTGTTTGCAGCGATTATAGGCTTTGCCGCCTTCTGGTTTTTGGGGCGCTCCGCAGAAAAGGGAGAGCAGGAAAGACGGCCTCCCAGTACAGACAAGGCGCAGACGGAGCAGCTTACAAAATCAACAGAGACAGAGAAGCAGGATATTACGATTCTGAATGGGCAGACCCAGGCGCCGGCCCAGACAGAGACCCAGGCGCCGGTTCAGACAGAAGCCCAGACCCCGGCCCAGACAGAGACCCAGGCGCCGGTTCAGACAGAAACCCAGGCGCCGGTTCAGACAGAAACCCAGGCGCCGGTCCAGACAGAGACCCAGGCGCCGATTCAGATACAGACCCAGGCGCCAGCCGGTGGAGAAGGCTATATTTTGGCGGAGAGTTCCCAGCGGGCGCTGACTGACACAGACGTAGCCGGGATGTCTTACGATGATATGCAGATGGCAATCAACGAAATCTACGCAAGGCATGGAAGAAAATTTGGCTCTTCTGACATACAGTCTTATTTTGACGGCCAGTCCTGGTATCAGGGGACTGTAGAGCCGGATCAGTTTGATGAATCTGTGTTCAGCTATACGGAGCAGCAGAATATTCAGTTTCTTCTGCAGAAGATGGGAGTACAGTAGCTCTCAGGATCTGCTGAAGGGTGCTGTGCGCAAAAAAAGGAAGGATTTCTTATGATTTATAATAATATTTTAGAGGCAGTGGGCCATACGCCGATGATCCGCCTGTCACGGATGAATCCGCCGGAGAATGCCCAGGTACTGGTCAAATTTGAGGGCCTGAACGTGGGAGGCTCTATTAAGACCAGAACAGCCCTCAATATGATTGAAGAGGCAGAGAAAAAAGGAATCATTGGGCCGGAGACGGTGATTGTGGAGCCTACCAGCGGGAATCAGGGAATCGGTTTGGCGCTGATCGGAGCGGTAAAAGGTTACAAGACTGTGATTATTATGCCCGATTCAGTCAGTGAAGAGCGCCGCAAGCTGGTGCGCCACTATGGAGCTTCCGTAGTGCTGATCCATGACGACGGCAATATCGGGGAATGCATTGATAAATGTCTGGAAACCGCCATGCAGATGGCCAGGGAAAATCCTCATGTCTATGTGCCCCAGCAGTTTTCAAACCCGGATAATCCCATGGTTCACAGGCACCATACGGGATTGGAGATCTTAGAACAGGCAGCCGGACCTATACACGGATTCTGTTCAGGGATCGGCACGGGAGGAACGATTTCAGGAATCGGGGAAGTGCTGAAGGCTTTAAATCCCGGCATCGAGATCTGGGCAGTGGAGCCTGAAAATGCGGCTATTCTGGCAGGCGGCACCATTGGCACCCACCTGCAGATGGGGATTGGAGACGGGCTGATCCCTGAAAATCTGAACCAGGATATTTACGATGATATCTATGTGGTGACGGATGAGGAGGCGATCCGCACGGCCAGGGATCTGGCACGGATGGAGGGAATTATGTGCGGTATTTCCAGCGGAACAAATGTGGCGGCCGCTTTAAAGCTGGCCAAGAAGCTGGGAAAAGGAAAAACAGTGGTTACAGTGCTGCCGGATACGGCGGAAAGATATTTTTCTACTCCGCTGTTTGAAGAGTAAACTTACATGCCTGCTGGCGCAGGCATCACCACGCATAAAAGCCACGGA